>Ga0065709_1005878_pt1 | contig 80545 bp, 67 predicted proteins | sample Hoacrofraction14_2_FD_59096 | JGI IMG/M metagenome (GOLD analysis project Ga0065709, IMG submission 59096) | Hoatzin crop microbial communities from Cojedes, Venezuela, sample from fiber fraction 14 v1 | ecosystem: Host-associated > Birds > Digestive system > Esophagus > Crop | place: Venezuela...
CGAGTTCGCTCATGCGTGTGACAACCTCCTTAAGTAAGTCCGACGGAGTAGATGCTCCGGCGGTGATCCCAATCAATGTGAGATCTTTATTTGCAAAGGACGACGGGATGTCCGCCGCACTCTCTACCAAAATAGTATCGGAACAGCATTCCCTGCATAGTTCAAAGAGCTTTTTCGTATTGGCACTATTCCGTCCGCCGACTACAATCATCGCATCAGCCCGGCCTGCCAGCTCCACCGCTTCCCGCTGGCGAATCTCTGTCGCACTGCAAATCGTGCAATGACTGTCAACCGACCGAACCCTTTCATGAATCTTTGACAGTACTGCCTTCCAGCGTTCGGATGGAAAAGTCGTTTGCGAAACTACCAAAGCATTTTCCATCATTGGAACTTCGGAAGCTTCTTCCGGAGTCGCGACCACATAGACAGGACCATTCGCCCATCCGGCAGTCCCCCGGACTTCGGGATGCTCCTTCTCTCCGACCAAAATAACGGGAGTTCCGTCAGCCGTTCCTTCCGAAACGATTTTATGAAGTCTCGCCACAAAAGGACAGGTAAGGTCTAGAATTTCCGAGCCGCCGTCTTTCAGGCGCTGTAAAACTTCGGGCGCGACTCCATGACTCCGGATTAATACTCTTCGACCGCAAGCTTCTTCCGGATCGTGAATCGCCGGAATTCCCTGTTCGGCCAAATAGCCGACAACTGCAGGATTATGAATCAATTCGCCCATCGTACATGACGGGCAACCGTCACGAGACGCTTTCTCCGCGGATTCAACCGCTCTGGAGACACCCATGCAAAACCCCGCATGAGCCGCAACCTCAATCCTCATCAGGCGCTTCCCTTCGCTCTAAAAAAGCTCTACCATAAATATTTTCTCTTCCCGCCTTGAAAATCCTGCACGTTTTTTATTTTTTTTTTGATTTTCAGGCAATTTTTTTATTTCCTTCTTCTGTCTTTCTGATAATCTCACGGAAAGTGTCCCTCATCCGGTCATTCAGCGCTTCGCATGAAGCCGTATTGATACCGTTTGACAAAATATCTTCATATTCAATCGGCTTCCCGATATAAACATTCACTTTTCTGAATAGTTTCAACGGACGATCGATGTACATCGGAATCATAGGCACTTTGGATCTCATCACAATCAAACCTGTTCCGCTCTCAATATGCTCCATCTGTCCTTCATGATGCCTGGTGCCTTCCGGAAATATTACCAATACCTTATTCATTTTCATGGCTTTCATGCAAGCTCTCATCGCTTCCATATCCGCATGGTGTCGATCCACCAGAATGCAGTGCAGATGATCCATCAAAAACCGGACAAAGCGATTTTTCCCAAGTTCTTTTTTTCCGAGAAAATAGCATTGCTGATGTTTCACCGGATAAGCGCAAATAAAAGGATCCATTGCGTGAACGTGATTGGCGATAATAACATAAGGAGCGTTTACATCTTTTAGGTTTTCCTTTCCGTGATAACGAACCGGAAACAAGGTGTGGAAAGCCAGAAATGAAAGAACCCGTGCCACCCGGTACAGAAATGTATCCTTCTCCACAAATGTCTCATGCATGGCTCTTCGCCTCCGCCCATTCCGTAATTTGCTCGACTACCTGATCAAAATCCAACTCAGATGAATCCAAAAGAATCGCGTCGTCAGCCTTCCGAAGCGGCTCCACAGGCCGATTCATATCTTGCTCGTCTCTTTCTTTCACTTGGCGGAGAACCTCTTCAAAAGTATCCGTCATTCCTTTTGCCTGCATTTCCTTCCAGCGACGTCGAGCCCGTTCTTCCGGACTGGCCGTGAGAAAAACTTTCAGCGTGGCATTCGGAAGAACCGTTGTGCATATATCCCGCCCGTCCAAAACCATGTCTTGTTGCGAAGCAAGTTCCTGTTGTTTGGCGACCATCTTCTTACGGACAGGCGCGTACCGGCTGACAGTACTGGCGGCCATGCTGACTTCGGGAGTTCTAATTAATCCGCTGACATCCTCATCATTCAGCAGTGTTTCCTGTCCCTTTTCTCCGCACCGCACATCCAGCTTCATCCGGTCACACAAAGACACAACATCATCCTCGTTTCCGGGATCCACACCCATCCGGATTACAAAAAGGCCCAGAGCCCGATACATCGCGCCGGTGTCCAGATGTAAAATATTCAGACGACGGGCAACGGCATCCGCGACAGAAGACTTTCCGGCGCCCACCGGACCGTCAATACCAATTGTCATCACAGCAAAAACCTCCTCTGTTCAAAGCTCTTACATTATACACGACACTTCTCTCAATCGCAAGATTCAGCTTGAAACGAGTCAAAAAAACGAATATAATTAGACGTTGAATTTTTAATTAGAAAGGACTTCTACATGTTCCGCAAATTGCTTACAAGCCTCCGCGAGTACCGGACTCCCACCATCCTGACCCTCGTTCTCATGGTGGGTGAGGCGATCACACAAACCATCATCCCCTATATCACGGCAAACCTTGTCAATGTCATAAAGGCCGGAGCCGATGTATCAGCCATCTGGGAAACAGGCGGCGTCCTGATTCTGATGGCAGTCCTCTCCCTCCTCTTCGGAGGCGCTGCCGGATTTACATCTGCCCGTGCGTCCGCGGGGTTCGCGAAGAACCTGCGCCACGACATTTTTGAAAATGTCGGATGCTTCAGTTTCGAAAACATCGATCATTTTTCATCCGCGTCCCTTGTCACCCGCATGACAACCGATGTGGCGAATGTCCAAAACGCATTCATGATGATCATCCGCACCGCGGTTCGTTCCCCTCTGATGTTCATCTTTTCCATCGTGATGGCTTTTGTGATGGGCGGCAAGCTCGCGGCAACCTTTGTCGTTGTCGTTCCGATTCTGGTGATCGGTCTTTTCTGGGTTTCCCGCAAAGCCATGCCGGCCTTCCGCTCTGTTTTCCGCCGTTATGACAAAATGAATGAAAGCATTGAGGAAAATGTCCAAGCCATGCGGGCCGTCAAAGGTTTCGTCCGCGAGGATTACGAGAAGGATAAGTTCAACGCCAATTCGGACTCCATTGCCAAGGAATTCACCCATGCCGAGCGGATCGTCGCACTGAACATGCCCATCATGCAGTTCTGCATTTACTTCAACACCATTTTCGTCCTTCTGGTCGGCTCGAAGATGATCATCACTTCCCACGGCACCACCCTGGACGTCGGCCAGATCTCCGCCATGCTGACCTATGGCATGCAGATTCTGATGAGTCTGATGATGCTCTCCGTCATCTATGTCATGCTGACAATGTCCGCGGAAAGCATGAAGCGCATTGATGAAGTCCTTTCCGAAACGCCGACCCTGACCGAAAAAGAAAATCCGGTTTATTCCGTTCCGGATGGTTCCATCGACTTTGATCATGTCTCTTTCAAATACAGCAAAACCGCCGAGCTGAATGCATTAAGCGATGTCACCCTGCACATCCCCTCCGGCGCCACGGTCGGGATCATCGGCGGCACAGGCTCATCCAAATCCACGCTGGTACAACTCATTCCCCGTCTCTACGATGTCACTTCCGGCTCCGTCCGCGTCGGCGGCATTGACGTCCGGAACTATGCGATCAAGCCCCTCCGCGATGCGGTCGCCATGGTCCTGCAAAAGAATCAGCTCTTCGCGGGTACAGTCTCCGAAAACATCCGCTGGGGCGATCCCACCGCCACAGACGAGGAAATTCACGAGGCCTGCCGTCTTGCGCAGGCGGACGAATTTATTCAGTCACTCCCCGGCGGCTATGAAGCCCAAATTGAGCAGGGCGGCTCCAACGTCTCCGGCGGTCAGAAACAACGTCTGTGTATTGCCCGCGCGCTGATCAAAAAGCCGAAAATTCTGATTCTGGATGACTCCACCTCCGCGGTGGACACTCGCACGGACGCGATGATCCGCGCGGGTTTCCGCTCCTACATTCCTGAAACGACCAAGCTGATCATCGCCCAGCGTATTTCTTCCGTACAAGACGCGGACATGATCATCGTCATGGATCAGGGCGCCATCGCATCCGTTGGTACGCACGATGAGCTCCTGCAGTCAAGCCCGATTTACCGCGAAGTTTACGAACAACAAACCCACAATTCTGCCGGGAAAGGAGGCGATCAGGAATGAACAAGCCTTCTCTGAAATCAAGCGGTCATGAACTCCGCCGGGTCATCAAGCTTCTGCTCCATTATTTTCCCCGCCTCGTGCCCCTGATGTGCCTGTGCATCCTTTTCTCCGCTGTCGTAGCGACCCTTCCGGCCGTCCTCACGGAAAAAATCATTTCCTCGATCACAGAGTATTATCAGCTGGATGACGGATGGCTTTCCGCCTCGCACGAAATCATCCCGCTCATCGTGGGTCTGGCCGTGCTCTATCTGATCTCCCTTCTCGCCGTCACGGCTTATAATCAGCTCGGTGCGGTCATCACGCAGGGTTTCCTGAACAAGATGCGCAAATCCATGTTCTCCAGCATGCAGTCCCTGCCCATCCGCTACTTTGACACCCACCGTTTTGGCGATATCATGTCTTATTACACGAACGACATGGACACGCTTCGCCAGCTGGTTTCCCAGACCCTTCCGCAGTTCATTTCCTCCGGCACCATCGTCCTGGCGGTCACCTTCATCATGCTTTACTACAGCGTCTGGATGACCCTCATTGTCTTCTTCGGCGTCCTCCTGATGCTCATCGTCAGCCGTAAAATTGGTGGTGGCTCCGCGCGATTCTTCATTGCCCAGCAAAAACAAACCGCGGTCTCTGAAGGCTTTGTGCAGGAGATGATGTCCGGACAGAAGGTTGTCAAAGTCTTCAATCATGAGCAGGCTGCCCAAAAAGATTTTGACGCGATCAATGAAGAGCTTTGCCGGGTTTCCACCCGGGCGAACGCCTACGCGAACTCTCTGGGCCCGATCATCTTCAACATCGGCAATGTCCTCTATGTTCTCTGCGCGGTCGCGGGTGGCATTCTCCTGGTGAATCAGGTCCCGAACCTGTCCATCTCCGGGCTCCCGTTCTCGATTGCGATCGTCGTCTCCTTCCTCAATATGTGCAAACAGTTCACCGGCAATGTCAATCAGCTTTCCCAGCAAATCAACTCGGTTGCCATGGCGCTCGCCGGCGCACGCCGGATCTTTGCCCTCATGGACGAGCCCGCTGAAACAGACAACGGCTACGTCACCCTCGTCAACGCGAATATTGACGCCGATGGAAATGTAACCGAGTCCGATACCCGCACGGGTCACTGGGCTTGGAAGCATCCGCACACAGACGGCTCCGGTGTGACCTACACGCCCCTTGCCGGCGATGTGATTCTGGAGCATGTGGATTTCGGCTACACCCCGGACAAGGAAGTCCTCCACGATGTCTCCGTCTACGCCCGTCCCGGGCAGAAAGTCGCCTTTGTCGGTGCGACGGGTGCCGGCAAAACGACGATCACGAACCTCATCAACCGGTTCTACGACATCGCGGACGGCAAAATCCGCTATGACGGCATCAACATCAACAAAATCAAAAAAGCAGACCTTCGCCGTTCCCTCGGCCTTGTTCTACAGGAAACCAACCTTTTCACCGGCACGGTCATGGAAAACATCCGCTACGGCAAATTAAACGCCACGGATGAGGAGTGTATCGCCGCCGCCCGCCTCGCCGGCGCGGATGACTTTATCTGCCGCCTCCCGGACGGGTATCAGACGGAGCTGACCTCCAATGGTGCGAACCTCTCCCAGGGCCAGCGTCAGCTTCTCGCCATTGCCCGTGCCGCCGTGGCCGATCCGCCCGTCATGATTCTCGACGAGGCGACCTCCTCCATTGACACGCGCACCGAGTCCATCGTACAGAAAGGCATGGATCAGCTCATGGAAGGCCGCACAGTTTTCGTCATCGCCCATCGCCTGTCCACCGTCATGAATTCAGATGTCATCATGGTCCTCGACCATGGCAAAATCATCGAGCGTGGCACCCACGACCAGCTGATCGCCGAAAAAGGAGTCTACTATCAGCTCTACACCGGTGCCTTCGAACTGGAGTGATCAATATGCCTTCCTCGTTCTTTGCTTATCTCTCCCGTCTCCGCCTCATCCGCCGCTGGTCGCTCATGCGCAATACCATCCCGGAGAACGACGCGGAGCATTCTCTCTCTGTCGCGATGATCGCCCACGCGATCGCGGTCATCGGCAACACCTGCTACGACCGGAGCTCCAATCCGGAGCACATCCTCGCCCTCGCCGTCTACCACGACGCGACGGAGGTGATGACGGGCGACCTGCCCACCCCGGTCAAATATTATTCCGAGTCCCTTCGCGGCGCGTATCATCATCTGGAAGAAATTTCCGCCCGCCGCCTGCTTTCCCTCCTCCCGCCGTCTCTTTCGCCCGTCTTCGAGCCCTATCTCATTCAGGAAAAAGGTTACGACCGGGACATCGTCAAGGCCGCGGACAAAATCAGCGCTTACATCAAGTGCCTTGAGGAGCAGCGGGCCGGCAATCACGAGTTCGACTACGCGGCGGAAAACATCCGCGCCATCCTTTCTCAAAACCCTTATCCTGAAGTGCAGGATTTCCTGCGGGACTATCTCCCCGCCTATTCCATGACTTTGGATGAGCTCAATCATCCGTCCCAAGGAGGTTCTCAAAATGATTAAAAAGCTTCTTTGTCTCCTCATCGCCCTGACCCTGCTTCCTGTCTTTTCCCTCGCGGAGGATGACGATGAAGACCTCGAGATTGAAGAAATCGTCGAAAACATCGATCTTGATACCGGCGAGTACTATGTCGATGAGGACACCGGCGAAACCTTCGTCCTCACCGAGGAGGAACAGCAAAAGCTGGATGAAGTTCTCGAGGAGCCGGAGGAAGATACCTCAATCGACCCGGACTCACTGGAGCTCAACACCAATCTTCCTTCTGACGTCATCAACATCCTTCTCGTCGGCGTGGATACCCGCTCCTCGGACCCGACCGAGATCACCGGCCGCGGCGATACGGAAATCATCGTCTCCATCAATACAACCACCGGTGAAATCAAGATGACCTCCATCCTCCGGGACTCGCTCGTTCCGATTCCCGGCTATAAAAACAAATACAAAATCAGCAACGCTTTCCAATTCGGCTGCAACAAAGTCAAATCCGGTACCAATAAGGAAAAGACCGACAGCGGCGCCGCCCTCGCCATGCGGACGATTAACCGCAATTTCCAGATGAATATTCAGTACTATGCCGCCATCAATTTCAACGGCCTCGCCTCCATCATCGACGCCCTCGGCGGCATCGATATCGAGCTCACCAAAGGCGAAGCCTGGTATATCAATAAGTACCTGAAGGAGCATCCCCCGGCCTACGATAACAAGGCCAAAGGCGAGCGCACAGAGCTGGAGGTCGTCGCGGGCACACAGCATCTGGACGGCGTTCAGGCCGTCATGTACGCCCGTACGCGTTCCCTCAAGGGCGAGAATGACTTCAACCGTACGGACCGCCAGCGCCACCTTCTGGACCTGCTCCTCCAAAAGGTCATGGAAGACATGGACGCCGCCATGCTCATGGATCTCATCTCCGTCGCCACGGAGTACGCGGCCACCAACCTGAATTTCCAGACCATGTGGGACCTGGCCACCGCGCTTCTCCCGGTTCTCTCCCAAAAGACGGACGCGGATTCACTCTTTGACCAGATGCGCATCCCCATGGATCACTCCTACTCCTACGCCACGGAGAACGGCGCCAGCGTCATCAAATACAACCTGACCAAGCACACCAAAGCCCTTCACGAGTTCATCTACAGCGAATATATCCCCGCGGACTGATCCACAAAATAGCTCCCGATCTCCTCACGAGACCGGGAGTCTGTTTTATACCACAATACCAAATTTTTTTAACCCTTCTCTTTTTACACCCGGCGTCAGCCTGAACCTCACCGGGTCAAACGGATCATTCCACTCTGCCTTCCGGAAAATCGCGCCGCGAATCGGCACTTTCTTTTCCATGTACATCATCTCATGCTCACTCACATAGTTCGGCTGAAACCCGCTTCTTTCCAGGTTGTGTGTAATATACCTGCACTCAAATCCGCATAAATCAAAATACACCAGCGAGTCCAGAAACAGTGTCTCATCATCCGTCTTGAACCAAATCTCGGCCCCCTCACTCATCATCTCCCGGTATTGAGCCAACTGCCTCGGATGCGTCAGCCGCCTCTTCTCGTGCTTCGGTCTCTCCGTCCAAGGATTGCAAAACGAGATGTAAATCCGCTCCACCTGATCTCCGATTCCGAAATACCGCTGGGTCAAACTGATATCCGCTCGCAAAAGCCACACATTCCCGGGCTTCTCTCCGCATTCACGGACAATATTCCTCCGCGCGTCTCCAAGCACATCCGGGCTGATATCCACCGCCACGAAATTGATCTCCGGGTTCGCCGCGACCATCTTCGCTGTACTCACGCCCTTTCCGCATCCCATCTCCACGTGCAGCGGCAGCGAGGGATTCCGAAACCGCTCCCGCCATCTGCCCTTCCATTCTTCCCCATCCGGCTCATAAAACGGGCAGGCGGAAAGTTCAGGTCTTGCCCACTTTTTGGTTCTGATATGCATTGTTTTATACTTCCAACCTCATACCACAATATCGTGCCTGCGATCGCCGTTAACCGCTCTCGCTTCGCAAGCTCGCGAATCGCGGACGGCTGTAGCATGGCACTACATAATTCACTCTCACTTCGCTGCGCTCGTGACAGCGAAACTACGTGCTCATTAATTAAAAGCTTCCTTCATCTGCACAAACGCGTCCTTGATCTCCCCGTCCTCGGTCAGAATCCCGCTGTACGTCCCGTTCAGCTTCCACACATACGTATTCCAGCTGTTCGGCGTCACATCCTTCACACCCCAGATCGTCACCGATGTCAGCATCGACCTCTCCATCTCGCTGTTCACACCCGCAAGCATTTCAAAAAAGTCATGATAGAACTGCGCGTGCTCCTGAATTTTCGTTTCGTCATAGTTCCTCAGCGCCATCTCGGTGAAGTGCACTTCCAGCCCATTCTCCGCGTACTCCAGAATTGCATCATGGCTCGTCGTGATCAGGCTCTTCTCCAAACATCCGCTCTGATTCCCGTATCCGCCCAGATACCCCTGTAGCCCGACACCGTCAATCAACTTCCGCCATTCCCCCTTCTCATCCTTATCGAAATGATTGATGCTTTCCACCAGCGCCAGCGCCGCCTTCCGACGCTCCGGATACACCATGTTATAGTCATTGTAGAACAGCCTGATCTCTGCCCCGAGACTCTCCGCGCAGTTCCTCGCGTACAGGAAGGAATACTCCACGTAATCACTCCCGACATATTCATAGAACATGTTCGCGCTCCCGCTCCTCATGGTGCGCAGATGCCTTTCGTCACTCGCGTCCCACTCGGAAGCGCTGTCGCCGATGGCCTCATTCACCACATCCCAGCAGTCAATCACCCCCGGGAAATTCTCTTCAAAATGGGTCATCACCTGTGTAATATAGCTCTCCATCCTCTGCAGAATCACTTCCCGGCTCGCGATGGGCTGATTCACATCATATCCCTCATGGAAAAACCACTCCACCATGTACGCGTCCCAGGTCAACACATGCCCACGCACATGCAGCCCGTTTTCCTGCGCCCACGCGATCATCTTGTCCGCGGTCGTGTAGTTCATCCGCGGCATCCCGTCCTCGCTGTTCTGGCTCATCCATTGATTCAGAAGGCTGTACGCCTTCGTCTCATTCGTGCATGTCGTGGTGTTGAATTCCGTGCTCAGAAACGCCAGATACTTTTCATCCTGCAGATTCTCCGGGCTCAGGCAAATCCCGATCCGGAATCCCTTCTCCGCCGCCAGATCCTTCAGCGCCGCCTCTTCCGCGCCCGCGGCCGCCGCGCACAGCACCATCACCATCAAAATCACACTCCAAATTTTCTTCATTTTCCAGCACCTCCCAAATATTCTTTCAAAAACTTCATTCCCTGCACATACCCCTGCAGTCCCTGTCCCATAATCGTCTTCACGCATGCTTCCCGCACATAGCTTACCCGCCGGTACTCCTCTCTTTTTCTCACATCGGATATATGCACCTCCACCGCCGGAATCACCACCGCCTTCAGTGCGTCGAGCAGTGCGATGCTCGTATGCGTGTACGCCCCGGGATTGATCACAATCCCGTCAAACACCCCGTATGCCTCTTGAATCCAGTCCACCAGTATCCCCTCATGATTGCTCTGCCGGCACTCTGCTTCGATTCCTTCCTTCTCCGCGGCCTCTTCAATCATCCTAACCAGCTCCGCGTAGCTTTCCTTCCCGTAGATCCCCGGCTCCCGAATCCCAAGCATATTCAAATTCGGCCCGTTCAACACCAGTATTTTCATTCCCTCATCTCCCGGTAAATCTCTTCAACCACACTCTCATCAATCTCTTTTTCCAAAAACTGTTCCGCGCTCTTCCACGCCTGCGCCACCAGCATATACAGCCCGTTCTCAGCCCTGACTCCCAGGAGGCGCGCCTGCGCCATGAATCTTGTCTCCGGCGGATTGTAAATCAGATCCATCACGCCTTCAAGCTCCCGGAATTCAGCGATATCCAGCGGCGACGCTTCCGCCTCCGGAAACATCCCCACCGGCGTAGCGTTCACGATATACCGCGCTCCCCGGAATTTCCAGATCGTCTGATAATTGTTCTCCCCGCTCCGGCTGATCACGATGCTATCCGCGCCCAGTCTTTTGAGTCCGGTTTGCACCGCGCGGGATGCGCCGCCGCTCCCGAGCACAAGCACCTCTTTGCCCTTCAACTCAAACCGGGCATGCCGTACCATTTCCATAAACCCGTACACATCCGTGTTATCCCCGTACAGTTTCCCGCCCCGCCTCACAATCGTGTTCACACTCCCGGTCTCGCGGGCCACATCGCTCATCTCATCCAAATACGGGATCACCTTTTGCTTGTACGGAATCGTCACATTAATCCCGTCCCACTCGCCTTCCCGCATAAACGCTTCCAGCTCATCCGGCGCGACCTCAAACAAATCATACTTTTCCTCGCCCAACCTTCTGTGAATCTCCGGCGACCGGCTGTGCCCCAGATGCTCCCCCAACAGTCCGAATCTACTCACTTGCAGCCTCTTCTTTCTTTCTCCCCAAATACGCGTCCATCACCGCGATTGCGCACGCCGCCTCCACGCACGGCACCGCACGAGGCACGATGCACGGGTCATGCCTCCCTCGCACCCGGACCGTGGTCTCCTCCATCGTGGAAAGTCTTACGCTCCTTTGTTCCTTCGCGATGGACGGCGTAGGCTTCACCGCCACCCGGAAGATGAGCGGCATTCCGTTCGTAATCCCGCCGAGAATTCCCCCCGCGTGATTCGTCGCCGTCACAATCTTCCCGTCCTTCACTTCGTACGCGTCATTGTTATCGCTCCCCCGGCTCTTCGCGCATTCAAATCCGTCCCCGAATTCAACCCCCTTCACCGCCGGAATCCCGAACAAAATCGCGGCCAATCGGTTCTCCATTCCACCGAATATCGGATCTCCGATCCCGGCCGGAATCCCCTCCGCCCGGCACTCAATGATCCCGCCCACGGAGTCACCGTCCTCCTTCGCTCGCCGGATTTCCTCTTTCATCCTCTCCGCGATCTCATCCGAGACCACCGGAAATTCTTTCTCCTCCACTGGCTCCGAAAATTCGCTCCCGTCCGTAATCCCGCCTATGGACACAATCCGCGCATGAATCCGGATTCTTCTTTCCTCCAGATATTGCCTGCATACCCCGCCGGCGATGCACATCCCCGCCGTCAGCCGCCCGGAAAAATGTCCGCCACCGGAAACATCCTGATTCCCGGAATACTTCACCTGCGCGGTATAGTCCGCATGCCCCGGCCTTGGGACATCCCGTATTTCGCTGTAATCCGCGCTCCGCGAGTTCGTGTTCTCAATGATCGCGGTCATTGGTGCCCCACAAGTCACACCATCAACCACACCGCAAAGCCATCTCACCCGGTCGCTTTCATTCCGCGGGGTCGACCACTCACTCCTCCCGGGCGCCCTGCGCTCCATGAACCGCTCCAGCGCTTCCATGTCGATCCGGAATCCTGCCGGAAATCCTTCCATCGTCATCCCGATCGCCTCCGCGTGCGACTGCCCGAAGATGCTCACCCGGATGTTTTCGCCTGTCGTGGAACTCATCTCATCAGCCCTTCCATCTTCTCCCAGAATGCCGGAAAGGATTTCTCCGTGCATTCTGCTTCATTTACAATCACCTTTTCTTCACATCCGCACGCCGCCACCGCAGCCGCCATCGCGATGCGGTGATCCCCCTTCGGGTCCACCTCTCCGCCCCGCAGACGCTTCTTTCCGCGGATAATCAAACCGTCCGCGGTTTCGCTGACCTCCACGCCCAGCGCCCTCAGCATCCCCGCGGTACTTTCAATCCGGTCGGATTCCTTCAACCTCAGCCGCTCCGCGTGGCAGATCACAGATTTTCCCCCGGCCAACGCCGCCACCGCGGAAATCGCCGGCACGAGGTCCGGGATCAGGCTTGCGTCAATTTCCTGTCCGCGCAGCTCCCTTCCACTTACCGTGATTTCGTCTTCGCAGATCATCATCCGGCACCCGAAAGCTCCCAGCACATCCACTATCCGCTTGTCTCCTTGCCCGGATGCCAGGTTCATCCCCTTTACGCGGATTCCCCCCGGGCTCAGCGCGCCCATCGCCAGGAAAAACGCCGCGGAAGACCAGTCGCTTTCTATCTCGATTCGCTCCGTCGCCTCATTTTTCATAATCCCGGAAAATGTCCACACATTTTCTTTCCGTTCCCACCGTGCCCCGAACTTTTTCAGTGCCTCCACTGTCATCGCGATATAGTCCGCGCTCTCAATCTCCCCGGTCACCCGGATCTGGCTTTCCCTCCCGCACATCGGTAGCGCAAACATCATCCCGCTTACAAATTGGCTGGATACGTTCCCGGGCAAGGTATATTCCCCTGCCTGCAGTCTCCCCCGGCAGTATAAGTCTTTCCCTTCCTGCCGGATCTCCATCCCGCCTCTTTCAAGTTCACTTACCAGCGGCTCCATCGGCCTTTCAGACAGCCTACCCTCCATCCGGAACACCGCCTCCGCGCCCATGGCACCGGCCACCGGCAGCAAAAACCGCATTGTGCTCCCGCTCTCCCCGGGAAACAATTCCGCCTTTTCCGCCCGCCCCGAAACAGCCTTCAGGAAAATTTCCTCTCCCTTCACCGTGATCTCCGCTCCCAGCGCCTTCAAGCACCGGATGGTCGCCTGAATATCCTTCGATATCCCGTCACACACAATCACATGGCTTCCTCCGTACAGCGCGGCGGCAATCAGCGCCCTGTGCGCACAGGATTTGGACGCGGGAATCCTGACCTCCCCGCTTCGCGCCCCGGGCAAAATTTCCTTCTTCATTCCTCCAGCCACTCCCGTATACTTTCCATCGGAATCTCCATGATCTCGCATTTGCCGATCTCCCTCGGCACAATCAGTCGGATCCTGTCCCCGCCGGCCTTCTTGTCGACCCTCACGTGTTTCTCAATCTCCTCCGCGCTCCACGGACATTCCACAGGCAACCCGTACGCGCGAATCAGGCCTGTCAGCGCATCCCGATCTTCCTCCGCCATCAGTCCCTTCCTGACCGCCGCCCGGGCGATCATAGCCATCCCGATGGCGACGCCTTCCCCGTGCAGGATGGAAAACCCGCTCAAAGCCTCACACGCGTGCCCGAAGGTGTGCCCAAAGTTCAGCATCATTCTCAGCCCGGTGTCCCGTTCATCCTTCAGCACATAGTCCCTTTTCATCCTTACGCACTGCGCGATCACTTCCTCCGGGTGATCTTTGACCGGCGTTTTCATCAGGCTGTCAAACATCTCCCGGCTCCCGATCATGGCATACTTGATGATCTCCGCGCATCCGCACCGGTATTCCTCCTCCGGCAGACTTCTCAAGGTCTCCGGGTCACAAATTACGATCCTCGGCTGATAAAACGCGCCCGCCTGATTCTTTCCCTCATCGAGGTCCACCGCCGTCTTTCCGCCTACGGAGGAGTCCACCATTGCCAGTAGCGTGGTGGGAATCTGAACATAGTCAATCCCCCGCTGATAGCAAGCCGCCGCGAATCCGCCCATGTCCCCGGTCACACCGCCGCCGAGCGCGATGAGCGCGTCGCTCCGCGTCAGTCCGCTCCTGCACATGTCCTCCAGAATCTCTTTCCATTCCCCGATATTCTTACTCTTCTCCCCGTGCGGAAAAACATGTATGAAAACCTCAAATCCTCTCTCCTTTAGGGCGTCACGAACCGTCTCCCCGTACAGTTTCTCCACCCGGTCATCCGTCACCACCATGACTTTCCGGGCATTTCCGCACGCTTCCCGGACATATTCTCCTGTCTTCCCGAGAATCCCGTTCCTGATCACCACATCGTATCCGGAGGACGCTTCAATCCGAATTCTCATCCATCCAGCTCCTCCTTCCGTCTCTTTCCGTCCACCAGAAGCCTCACAAGCTCATCCCGGTCGCCCTTCTCCAGCGCATCCCGGTACTCCTCCATGTTGGATATCAGCGTTCTGATCTCGTCTTCCAGATAATCCCGGTTATCCAGAAAAAGTTCCGCCCACATCTCAGGGTTCAGCCATGCCACCCGTGTCAAATCCTTATAACTCCCCGCGGAAAACCCCTTGTGCTTTTTCGCCGCCGGACTTTTAACATACGCGTTTGACACCACATGCGCCAGCTGGCTCGTAAAGGCGATAATCCGGTCATGCTCCTCCGCTGTCGTCACCGTAATGCTTGCGAATCCGACCGGTCTGAGCAACTTCCTGACCCTGCTCAGAAGTTCTTCCGCTTCATTCTCTCCGGGCACGATGACCATCGGCGCGCCATCATACATATTCTTTGTGGAGTTTTCATACCCCGAATACTGCGTCCCGGCCATCGGATGACCGCCAAGATAGGTAAAATGATACTTTTCCGCAGCCTTCCGCCCTTCCCTCACGATTTCTCTCTTCGTCCCACAGCAGTCCATCACTACCGGCTTCTCCCCGAATTCCGGCCCATATTCATTCAAAAATTCAATCGCGGCCCCCGGATATACGCATACAAGAATCAGGTCGCACTCTCCGGCATTATCCTTCTCCATCCGTCCGGTCACATTCTGATCCTCAAGCGCCCGCTCAAAAACCTTCTCATCCTTTTCCAGCGCGATCACCTCATGTCCCGCCGCGCTGTATGCTCTCGCGAAAGATCCCCCGATCAGCCCGAGCCCCACAATTCCGATTTTCATATACATTCCTCCTCCGACAAATATAACACAACTCCCGCCCCCGAAACAAGCAAACCGACGATTCTGCGCAACAAAAGAACATTCTGCGTCCAGAAATTTCACATATCCCCTGTTTTATGATATAATAATTCTGTTTAATTTCCTTCATGTGTGGTGAACTTTGTTGCGTCAGCCCCTGATTCTCGCTTCCTCGTCCCCGCGCCGCCGTGAGCTTCTCTCCCGGGTCGGTCTTCCGTACGAAATCTTCGTGCCGGATGTGGACGAGTCCTGTGCCCTCCCGGCGGATCAAGCCGTCCTGGAGCTCAGTCGCCGAAAGGCGCATGCTGTCTCTGCCCTGCACCCGCGGCGATATACCCTCGCGGCGGATACTCTGGTGTCCGTGGATGGACAAATCCTCGGCAAGCCCGCGGACGTCCCGGATGCCCGCCGCATGCTTCATTTGCTTTCCGGCCGCACCCATGATGTCTTCACAGGCGTGACTCTTATTTCCACTTCCGGGGACATTTTCTCCGGTCTCGATTCCTCCCGCGTCACCTTTTCTTCCATGACCGACGCGGACATTGACGCCTATATCGCGACCGGCGAACCCATGGACAAAGCTGGCGCCTACGCAGTTCAGGGGGCCGCGTCCTTCTGGATTCACCGTTTGGAAGGCTCTCCCTCCGGCGTCATCGGGCTTCCGCTGGATCTTGTCCGGCGCCTGCTCCTGCAAAGCGGTTATTTTAATGAATAATGTGAGGTAAATTTTATGCCCTTTACGGCTCCCGATATCGGTATCGACCTCGGTACCGCCACCACTTCCGTCTATGTCGCCGGCCGCGGCATTGTCATTTCCGAGCCAACCCTCGTGGTCGTGGAGCGTGAAAGCAAGCGCACCGTCCGCGCCGTCGGCGATGAAGCCCGCTTCCTCCATGGCAGAAGCCCGGATCAGCTCCTCGCCGTCTCCCCGATCCGGGATGGCATGATCGCGGACTTTGACCTTGCGGAGCTTATGCTCAAATACTTCATCCGCAAGGCCATCGGCATCAGCTATATCAATAAGCCCCGCGTCATCATCTCCATCCCCTGCGGCATGGACGATATGGGACGCCGCGCCCTCACAGAGGCCGCCCGCCTCGCCGGCGCGAAGCATGTCTTTCTCATTGAGAAACCCTTCGCCGGCGCCATCGGCACCGGTCTCCCGGTCTACGACCCGGTTGGTAGCATGGTCATCGACATCGGCGCCGGCACCACGGATATCGCCGTCATCTCCCTCGGCGGCCTTGTCGTCTCCCAAAGTGTCCCCATCGGCGGCGATCGTCTCGATGACGCGCTCATGAACTACCTCAAGCGCGAGTGCAATATTATCATCGGCCGCCAGACCGCCGAGAATGTCAAGAAGGATCTGGCGACCGCCCTCCCTCTGGAGGAGCCCCGCTCCATCCTCGTCCGCGGCATCAATCAGCTCAACACCTCCGCGGGCACGATTCAGTTCACTTCCACCCAGGCGTATAACGCGATTCACGAACCCTGCGAGGCCGTGATCTCCGCCATCCGCTCCGTCCTGGAGCGTACGCCTCCGGAGCTCTGCGCGGACATCATGCGCGGCGGTATCCATCTCACCGGCGGCGGCAGCATGCTCTTCGCCCTGGACCGCTTTATTTCGGAAAAGCTGGATATCCCGGTTCGCCTCGCCCGTGACCCGGAGGACTGCTGCATCCTCGGCATCGGCTATCTCACGGAAAATATCCAGCTTGTAACGCCCCAGGAGAAGCGTACCACTCAGACCGTGTAATGCGATCGCTGTTCGCCGCTCTGTCATCGCTTCGCTCGCCAATCGCGGACAGCTCTAGCATGGTACTTCATAATCGCTCTCACTTCGCTGCGCTCGTGACAGCGAAACTACGTACTCAAAGTAGGTGAAACGCATTGCCCAGATTCAATCTTCGTCCCCGGTCGGACGCCAAATCCGAGCGCCCTGCCGTCACCGACGATTTTATCTATGATGAGCCGGAAGACGCTTCTTCCCCCTCTCTTGCTTCGGATACCCCGGAGGAAGCCCTCCGCAAGCTTCGCGGAGACAAGCCGGAGGAGGCGGAGGAATCTGCTCCCGTCGAAGAACCGAAGCCCTCGCCGCGCAAGCGCTTTCATTCCTCCTCGTCCGACGTTGAGGATGATCTTCAGCCCCTTCGCGCGCGCCGCCGGGCCCGCCGGGAGCACACTGCGCTCAAGCGTTTCCTGAAAATCGCGATCACTGTGTTCCTGATTCTCCTGGTCGCTTTCTATATCTTTCACCGCATCATCCCCACTGCCCCGGTCCTCGGTGACGCGGAGAATGCGATCAGTGACACCGTCGAACCGGTCCAGTCCTTTTTCTCCGGCATCACGGAAGCGGTTGCCGGCTACTTCAGAACCCTGAAACTGCGCGCGAACATTGAAGACGCCTATAACGAGCTCCTCGCCGAAAATGAGCAGTTGGTCTATAAAGCCATGCTCGCCGAAGAGCTGGAGCAAACCCTTTCCCAGTATGAGGATTTGAGTGAGGAAATCGCCGCCAACGCCAACATGCAGCCCATCGTCTGCACGGTCATCGGCAAATCGGACAGCAATTATTTCTCCACCTTTACCATCAATAAAGGTTCGGATGACGGCATAGAGGATTACATGGCCGTGACCATCTCCGGCGCCCTCGTCGGCTATACGGAGTCGGTCCTCCCCTCCACCTCCACCGTCCGCACCATCATTGACTCGGAGGCCTCCATTGCTGCCCTGATTTCTTCCTCCCGCGACCAGGGTACCGTCCGCGGCACCCTCGGCATTGACGGCACCGCAATGTGCCGCATGTATTACCTCCCGGATGATAACCTGCCCCGCCCGGGCGATCAGGTCGTCACCTCCGGCGTCGGCATGTCCTTCCCAAAAGGCATTCCGATCGGCACCGTGCGTGAAAGCACGCGCGGTATGGACGCCAATAAACAGTATATCGTCATCGAGCCTCTCGCGGATTTCCAGCATCTGGAGTATGTCATTGTTCTCCGCTACAAGCCCGTTGCCGAGGCCATCGAGGGCCGCGAAAACGGCCGTACGGATGTGGAGCTGGTCCCGCTCGAAAGCGCCCGCCCCTCTCCGGAGGTCCCGCAAATCGCGTCCTCCCTCTTTGATTCCCAGTCCACGGAGGACCCTTCTGTCACCGCTACCCCAACGCCGGAGCCCACGGATACACCTACGCCGTCTCCCACGCCGACCGTGACCCCGACCGCCACTCCGGAACATGAAAACCTGGAGTATCAGGTCGTCCAACTCGGCGGAGACCCGACGGCGACCCCGACGCCCTCTCCGGAGCCGACTCCCACACCGTATATCACGCCGGATCCGGATACGATGACCTTTGAGGAGGATGACGAATGATCTCCCGCCTCTTTCACCGTGAAACCCGCGCCGAGTTCCGTGCCGGATCCTTCCGGAAGTATCTGGTCTTTGTCCTTCTGGTCGCCTTCGGCTACCTCGGTCAGGTCTGCGTCATGCCGTATGTCAAAATCGGCTCTGTCACCCCAAATCTGCTCTACGCGGTCATCGGGATAGTGACCGTGGCTTACGGACGCATCCAGGCCTTCTGGGTCGGCCTGATTTACGGTCTCCTCATGGAAATCATGCTTCCCTCGGTCACCTATGTTAATCTGGCCGTCTATCCTCTCACCAGCCTCTTCCTTTCCTTTGCCTTCGCGGATAAATCCCTCCGCCAGTTGGAAATGGACCGGGCGCTTCGCCGCAAATCCTTTGAGCTCCCTGCCTTTGTCCGCACGGTGCTCTGTGCCATGTCGAATGTCCTCGTCTACGAGGTCGTTAATGTCGCCTATATCTACCTCGGCGGCACCACCCTGACCCTGCTTCATTTCCGCCGGGCCCTCCGCGATGTGGTTCTGACCGGACTCCTCACGGCGCTCCTCTCAATCATTGTCCGCCGTCTCATTTTCGGCAAGCGCCATGAAACCCCGGTTCTCAAAAATCAACCGATTGTTTTCAGCAAAAAGTAACCTTACATGTATTTCATCCCGGCCGGAAAACTTCATCAAATATGGAAATCCGAAGGGGTGAGCAACGCGAGGGGCGACCGGAAAGCCCCCTAAAGTAACCCTGCATGTATTTCACCCAGGCCGGAAAGCTTCATCAAATATGGACATCCGAAGGGGTGAGCAAGGCGAGGGGGCGACCGGAAAGCCCCCTAAAAAGGAGTGTGAACCATGGACAAGAAAGCCAAGAAACCGGGCGCCGGCCGCTACATCGGCTTCATCATCGCCCTCTTCGCCATGCTCGTTTTCCTGACCTCAGGTCTGGTCAACCTCCAACTCAATCAGGAGGAATACTATTCCACCAAAGCGGAATCCAACCGCACCAAGACCATTGCCCTTCGAGGCAAGCGCGGCAACATCGTCTCCGCGGACTCCGTCATCCTCGCCGAGGATGAGCTCATCTATAACGTCACCTTTTATAAGGACGCGGCAACGAACTCAAAGTCCGCCTACACTTCCTACACTGCCTCCATCATCAACACCATCGACATCATCGAGAAAAACGGCGGCGAGATGGCCATCACCTATGTCATCCGCCGCAATGAGGAAACTGACGACTGGGAGTTCTTCTTCGGCTCCGGCGTATCTGACTCGGTCCTCGCTACCCGTGAATCCCAGTGGCGCAGCAATAACTACCTCGCCGAGTCCAAGTACCCCACGGCCGCGGAGTGCATTGAGGTTCTGAAAACCCGCTACCAGATGGATCCGGACATTGATGAAACCCTCATGCTCAAGGTCATGGCCATCTATTCCGAGATGCAAATGAACGTCTACAGCTCGGAGCCCATCGTCATCGCCAAGGATGTCAAGTATGAAACCGTCATCGAAATCGAAACCAAGTCCATGACCCTCCCGGGCATGGAAATCGCGATCGGCACCAAGCGGGTCTACCCCCGCTCCACCCTTGCCTCCCAGATCATCGGTTACACCGGCGCCATTCCCTCCCGCTCCACCTGGATTACCCTCCAGGCCAAAGGATACTCCTATAACGACACCATCGGGCGCGACGGCATCGAGTCCTCCATGGAAGACTGGCTCACCCAGAATTCCTCCCTCCGCAAGGGCTACCGTGTTGTGGAGCGGGACCAGATGTCCACCATCGTCCGTGAACTCTCCTATACCGAACCTCAGGACGGCAACAATGTCAAGCTCACCCTCAATGTCTCCTACCAGATCGTCGCGGAGCGCGCCATCGCCGATAACGTGAACGCCACCCGTGACCAACAGGAGACGCTCCTCGCGAAGGATTCCTGGCTCGAGGCGAATAAAACGGAAATCCATAACCGGAATTGGACCACCTACCCCCTCGATCTCGCGGAGCACGGCTGTCTGGTCGTCCTCGATATGCAGTGCCGCGTCCTCGCCCTCGCAAATTATCCGACCTACGACCTCAATGCCCTTGTCGCCGGCGGCGATGAGGCCATGGCCATACTGTCGGACAGCCGTAACCTCCTCCTGAATTACGCGATTCACGCCCGCGGCACCCCGGGCTCGATTTTCAAAATGGTCACCGGCACCGGCGCCCTTGTGGAAGGCGAGCTTACCCCCACGGAGATGATCTCCGATGGCGGTTATTACAAAAAATACAACTCCGATGAGTCCACTGCGCCGAAGTGCTGGATCAATCAGAATAAGCTTTATTTGCACGCGGATCAGACCATCGTCGACGGGCTCACCCACAGTTGTAACTACTTCTTCTATGAGCTGTCCAGCAGACTGGGTGAGGAGCGGCTTTATCGTTACGCCTCCCTCTATGGTCTCACCTCCAAGACAGGCATCGACCTCCCCGGCGAGGTCCGCTCCGTGGTCGGATCGCAGAATACCCTCTATGACCCCTCCAAGCCAGTCAATGAGGCCAATCAGGACACTTCCCTGCCCATCATCGTCTTTAACTCGATCAAAACGCACCTGAAAAACTGCGGTGCCTCCCGCAACATTGAGTATGATGACGAGCGCCTCTCTGTCTGCGCTAAGCGCCTCATGGATATGGCCGTCAATTATGATGAAAGCGACTGGCTGGACAATATGCGTTCCATCCTCATGGAGGAGCTGAATATGACCAAGGAAATGGTCTATCTCCAGTCCGTCATCGGTGACACCTACAATTACATGAATGATATCAAGTGGGGCGGCGGTCAGACCATCCTGACCGGCATCGGCCAGTCCGTCACCGTGCTCACCCCGATTGCCGTCGCGCGATATGTCTGCACAGTGGCCAACGGCGGCTATCTCTATAATGTCTCTTTAATCGACTCGATTTCCTCTCCCGAGGGCGAAATCCTGTCCCAGCGCACCCCGACCCTGATCCACCGGATTGAGGGCTCGGACGAATATCTGCCCTATATCCGTGAAGGCATGAAAGGCGTGGTTGACGACGAAACCGGTACCGCCACCAAGCACTTCCGGAATTGGCCCTACAAGGACAATATCGCCGCGAAAACAGGTACCGCGCAGGTCACCGCGATCGACCTGGAGAACAACGCATGGTTCGTCTGTTTCGCTCCTTATGACAATCCGGAAATCGCGATTGCCTGCTTTATCCCGAACGGATACTCCGGTTCCGAGGCCTCCCAGGCCCCGCGTGATTTCATCGAGTGGTATATGGAGCAGAAAACCCTCCGCAGCGTCGATGAAACCCTCCCCTCCGGCAATTCCCTCGCACCGTAATTTTATAGTGCGATCGCCGTTCGCCGCTCTGTCATCGCTGCGCTCGCTAATCGCGGACAGCTGTAGCATGGCACTCCGTAAATCGCTCTCACTTCGCTGCGCTTGTGACAGCGAAACTTCGTGCTCATAGGAGAATAATATTATGTCTAAAGTTTACTGTTTCGCCTCCGGTAAGGGCGGCGTCGGCAAATCCACCCTCTCCGCCAACCTCGCCGTCCTTCTCGCCCAACGTGGCCGCTCCGTCGTCCTCATCGACTGCGACATTGGCCTTCGCGCCCTCGACCTGTTCCTCGGCGTGGAAAGCCAGATCGTCTATGACCTCATGGATGTGGTCCGCGGCTCCTGCCTTCTCAGCGAAGCGCTCCTGCCCGTGCCCTCCCTTCCGCTCCTCCGTCTCCTCCCGGCGGGTCAGTTTTCCCGTGCCCGCGATTTGGACCCGAAGAAGCTGAAAAAAATCCTGAATCTTCTTCGCGATGAAAACGACTTTATTTTTCTGGACTGCCCGGCCGGCCTCGAGCGCGGCCTCCGCAATGTCCTGAACGCGAATATTGACGAAGCGATCCTCGTCACCACGCCGGACGATCTCTGCCTCCGCGACGCGGAGCAGGTCGTCTCCCTGCTGGACAGGAAAGATCTCCCTCGCCCGCGTCTCATCGTCAATCGCCTCCAGCCGGACCTCATCCGTGCGGGCGAAATGATGTCCGCGCAGGTCATCGCGTCCTCCCTGGATCTCCCCCTTCTCGGCGAGATCCCTGATGACCCGGCCGTCTACCGTGCCCAACTCCGCCGCCATCCCTTTGTTTCTTATCAGTCGGACGCACGCGACGCGCTCACTCGGATCGCGTCCCGTCTGGACGGCAAAGATGAGCCCTTCCCGGACTATGGAAAGAAGAAATTCTCCATCTTCCGGCGTTCGCCCCGCTCTCTTCGGGAGGTGAAATCTTGAATATTGAAAAACGCGCCTATCGCGCGCATACGGACATGGTTCTCATTACTTTGGTGGCCATCATGTCCCTCATGGGGATTGTCGCCGTCTGTGTCGCGACATACACCCCGGATTCCTCCTCGGATGTCTCCTTCCTGGGACATGTGGTTGAATCCTCCTACACCATGCGCCAGTGCCTTTTCGTGCTCATCGCGCCTTTGGTCGTAGGCGTCATCATGTCCCTCCCGTACGATTTCCTTTTCGCCCGGGCGAATCTGATCTACTGGGCCATGGTCGCCCTTCTGGTCGTCGTCACGGTCTTTAACCGTGCCCAGGGTGTGAAAGCGTGGCTGGACATCATCTGGGGCTATACCATCCAGCCCTCGGAGTTCGCGAAGCTGTCCATGATTCTGATTCTGGCCAAACAGCTTTCTCGTACCTCCCATCCCATGAGCGACTTTCAGTCCTTCACGCGCATCATGGCCACGGTGCTCCTGCCCTGCGCGGTCATCCTTGCCGAAGGTGAAACCGGCTCCATGCTGGTTATTGTCTTCATCACCGCGGTCATGCTCTACTTCGCCGGCACCTCCTTCAAGGTTCTCGGCGGTCTCACGGGCGCCGCGATCCTTCTGGCCCTCGGTCTCTACGGCTATCTGGTCGCAACCGGCTCCACGGACTACCGCCTCATGAGAATCTTCGGTTTCCTGAATCCGGATATGTACTCATCCTCCGCGGCGTATCAGCTCCGCATGTCCCAGATGGCCATCGGCTCGGGCGGACTCACGGGCATCGGCATGTTTGTCGATGGTTCCATGTCACAGCTCAACTATGTCCCCGCGGACTGGACGGACTTCATCTTCGCCACCATCGGCGAAGCCTGGGGTTTTGTCGGCTGCATGACGGTCCTCGTGCTTTACGCGCTCATCATCCTGCGCCTGGCATATCTTTCCTGGTATACCCGGGATAAGTTCGGACGGCTCATCATCTGTGGCGTCATGGGCATGCTCCTCTTCCATGTCTTTGAAAACATCGGCATGACCATGGGCCTCATGCCCATCACGGGCATCCCCCTCCCGTTCCTCTCCTACGGCGGCTCGAACATGGTCACGAATATGGGCGGCATCGGTCTCGCACTCAATGTCACCCGCAATCGTTCCCTCTCCGACGCCGTCAGCACTCCCCAAACCTTCTATAACCCCTATCGCTTCAGTACGAAGTTCAAAACCCGGCCTTACTGAATATGCAAAAGAGACAGCTCACAAAAAGCTGTCTCTTTTTTGTTTAATTGAACAATTCTTTTACTCTTTCCATAAAGCCCTTCCGGCCTTCATATTCCCGGTCCGTCGTGGAGTCATCAAACTCCCTCAGCAGTTCCTTCTGCTTGTTGTTCAGGCGTTTGGGAATCTCCACCTTCACCTTCATGATCAGGTCACCCTTGCCGCTTGAACGCAGTTGCTGTATTCCGGCGCCCTTGATCCGGAACTCGGTCCCGGGCTGCGTTCCTTCGGGAATCCGGTACTTCACCGGCCCGCTCAGCGTAGGTACTTCCACCTCTCCGCCCAGCGCGGCCGTCACAAAACTGATCGGGAACTCAAGCAGCAAATTGCTTCCGTCCCGCTTGAAAATCTTGTGTGCCTTCACCAGCACGGTGATGTACAGATCCCCGTTCGGTCCGCCATTCCGCCCGGGCTCGCCCTGACCGTTCATAATAATGGTCTGCCCGTGATCGATCCCGGCCGGCACCTTCACGGTCACCTTCCGTTTCTTCCGTACCATTCCCGCGCCGTAGCAGCTTTGGCACTTGTCCGTGATCACCTTCCCGGTTCCGCCGCACGTTGGGCATGTCCTCACCGTCGTCATCCATCCGGCGCTGGTCCTCACCTGACCGGTCCCGTGGCACGCCGCGCATGTCGACGGCTGCGTCCCGGGTTTCGCGCCGGTTCCGCCGCACGTCTCGCACTTCTCGTTCCTGACGATTTCGAAGCTCTTCTCGCACCCTTTCGCGGCCTCCTCGAATGTCACTCTCAGCTCGTACCTCAGGTCATTCCCCTGTACGGGGCCCTGTGCCCTCGTCCGGGTGCCCATGCCGCCGTTGAACAGCTGGTCAAATATGTCTCCCATGCCGAAGTCGAACCCGGCGCCACCGAAGGAATTTCCGCCGGCTCCGCCCATGCCGCCCATGGGGTCCTCGAATCCGAATTGGTCGTACCGCGCCCTCTTGTCCGGGTCGCTCAGCACTTCGTTCGCCTCGTTCAGCTCCGCGAAGCGCTTCACCGCCTCTTCATCGTTCGGGTGCAAATCGGGGTGGCATTCCTTCGCCTTTTTCCGGTACGCCTTCTTGATTTCCTCATCCGTGGCCTTCCGGTCCACCCCGAGCACTTCGTAATAATCCCTTTTGTTTGCCACCTGGCCTCACCTCAACTTACCCGAATCAAGCCCGTCCTTTCGGACGGGCCGATTTAGATCTTTTTAAAACCGAATTTATTCTACAGAGCCGTCCGCATTCACACTACCGTCTTCATTCGTGCTCCCCGCTTCAGGCGCCTGATACCCGGCCGCGCCGGCATCCCCGGCCGCCTGCTGGTAAATCTTCCCGAACACGGCGTACACCTTCTGCGTAAAGCCTTCCATCGCGTTCTTGATTTCATTTGCGTTGTTCCCTTCGCGAACCTTCTTGAAGGCGTCAATCTCGCTCTGCACGGCGCTCTTGTCCTCGTCGCTCAGCTTGTCGCCATTATCCCTCAGGGTCTTCTCCGTCTCGTAAATCAAGCTGTCCGCGTGGTTCAGCGTTTCCACTTCTTCCTTGCGCTTCTTGTCCTCTTCCGCGTACTGCTCGGCTTCCTTCACGCGCTGGTTGATCTCCTCCTCCGTCAGGTTCGTGCTGGCGGTGATGGTAATCTGCTGCTCATGCCCGGTCGCCTTGTCCTTCGCGGATACGTTCACGATACCGTTGTTGTCGATGCTGAAGGTCACTTCAATCTGCGGCACGCCTCTGGGCGCCGGCGCGATCCCGGTCAGCTGGAAACGTCCCAGGCTCTTGTTGTCATACGCCATCTGCCGCTCACCCTGCAGCACGTTGATCTCGACCGTCGTCTGCCCGTCCGCCGCCGTGGAGAACACCTGGCTCTTACTGGTCGGGATGGTCGTGTTCCGGTCAATCAGCCGCGTAAAGATATGTCCCTCGGTTTCAAGCCCCAGACTCAGCGGCGTCACGTCAAGCAACAGCACATCCTTCACGTCCCCGGCCAGCACGCCGCCCTGAATCGCGGCGCCGATTGCCACACACTCGTCCGGGTTAATGCCCTTGAAGGGCTCCTTCCCGGTCACCTTCTTCACGGCCTCCTGCACTGCCGGAATCCGCGTGCTCCCGCCGACCAGGATCACCTTGTTCACCTGATCCACGCTCAGCCCCGCGTCCTTCAGCGCCTTCCGCATCGGCTCAATCGTCGCCTCCACCAGATCCGCGGTCAGCTCGTCAAACTTCGCCCTCGTCAGCGTCACGTCCAAATGCTTCGGGCCCGTAGCGTCCGCCGTGATAAACGGCAGGTTGATGTTCGCGCTCGTGGTCCCGCTCAGCTCAATCTTCGCCTTCTCCGCCGCTTCCTTCAGCCGCTGGCAGGCAATCTTGTCCTGCTTCAGGTCGATGCCGTTCTCCTTCTTGAATTGCTCCGCAACGTAGTCAATAATCCGCTGGTCAAAGTCGTCGCCGCCCAGCCTCGTGTTGCCGTTCGTGCTCAGCACTTCAAACACACCGTCGCCGATGTCCAGAATGCTCACATCGAAGGTACCGCCGCCCAGGTCGTACACCAGAATCTTCTGATTCTCTTCCTTGTCCAGCCCGTACGCCAGGCTCGCCGCGGTCGGCTCGTTGATAATCCGCTTCACGTCCAGTCCGGCAATCCGTCCGGCGTCCTTAGTCGCCTGCCGCTGGCTGTCGTTGAAGTACGCCGGCACGGTGATCACGGCCTCCGTCACCTTCTCGCCCAGATAGCTCTCCGCGGTCTCCTTCATCTTGCTCAGAATCATCGCGCTGATGTCCTGCGGCGTGTACTGCTTCCCGTCGATGTCCACCTTATAGCTCGTACCCATCTCTCTCTTGATGGAAATCACGGTCCGGTCCGGATTGGTCACCGCCTGGCGCTTCGCCACCTGACCGATCAACCTCTCTCCGTCCTTCGTAAAAGCCACCACCGACGGCGTCGTCCGGCTTCCTTCCGCGTTTGCGATCACGACCGGCTGTCCGCCTTCCATCACCGCCACACAACTGTTCGTCGTTCCCAGGTCAATTCCGATAATCTTGCTCATAACTCATTCCTCCGTTTATCTTTCATTTCGTTGTTTTTGTCTTTATTCGAAACAGCTTTCGCTGATTTCGTCTTATGTTTCAGGCACGACCGGAAAACCCGCTTACTCAGGTACGACCTTCACCATCGCGTGCCTGAGCACCTTGTCTCCCATCATGTATCCCTTCTGAAGCACCTGACACACCGTTCCGGGCTCTCCGTCTTCCTCCGTGCCCTGCAAAATGGCATTCTCGAGATTCGGGTCAAACTTTTCTCCAACCCGGTTAATCTCACTCACATCCATCTTCGCGTACACATCTCTCATCTGCTTCAGCACCAGCGTCACACCGCTCTTCAACGCTTCATCCGCGCTGCCTTCCGCGGCGTCCGCGGCCCGCTCAAGATTGTCCAGCACTCCCAGCATCGCGCTGGCCGCTTCCCTCTTCCCGTCCGCGAACGCCTCGGTCTTTGCCTTCTCGTTCCGCCTGCGGTAGTTTTCGAAGTCCGCCTGCACTCTCTGAGCCATCGCGAGATACTCTGCCGCCTGCGCTTTGGCTTCCTCCGTTTCCTGATCTGCCCCGACTTCCCGGACCGGCGCTTCTTCAGTTTCTTCGGTCTCCGGCGTCTCCTCCGGTTCCTTCTTCTCCACTTCGCTCATCTTTGCCTTCCTCTTCTTACTCATTCTTTTCATCTCCCTGGAAAACATCCGTCAACTGGTGACCCATGGTGTTCAAGATGCTCAGCACTCTGGAGTATTGCATCCTCGTCGGTCCGATCACACCGATCGTCCCCTGGCCGCCGTTTCGCGTGGAGTATGTCGCCGTCACGATGGAACACTCGCTCATCTCGGGCACGCCCGTCTCCGGGCCAATCCGAACGGTGAAAGCCATCTCACCGTTCCCGGCGATGATCTCCGCCAGCTTGTCCCTTGTCTCCATCAGGCTCAGAAAGCTTCTCGCCTTCTCCACGTCGCTGTACTCGGGATAGCTCAGCATATTGCTCGTCCCTCCGACGGCCACGTGCGGCTTCCGCGGCTGCTCTTTCCGCTCGTTCAGGAAGCCGTACAGCCCCTGCAGCAGCTCTTCATTCTCGCGCATCCTTTCGATCATCCCGGGCAGCATCTCACAGCTCTCGGCCAGCGTGTGCCCTCTCAGCTCCTCTGTCAGCGCTCTTGAAACCGCGTACAGCGTATCGCTGTCCACCGCTTCGCTCATCCGGATCACGCTGTCCCGGATCACCCCGGCGTCCGTCACGATCACGACCAACGCCGTGTCCGAGCTCACGCTTACCAGCTGCACCGTCTGCATCCGCGGCTGTTTCGCCTTCGGCGGCAGCACCACCGCCGTGTATTTCGTCAGCGCGGAAATCACGCTCGCGGCGTGGTCAATCACATCTTCCATCTGATGTACCCGACCGGTAAAATGCCTTCTCACGCTTTCAGCGCTGTCATCCCGGATCCGTCCGGTCTTCATCAGGCTGTCCACATACAACCTGTACGCCTTTGCGCTCGGCACCCGTCCCGCGCTCACATGCGGCTGATCCAGATACCCCAGCTCCTCCAGGTCGCTCATCTCATTCCGGATGGTGGCGGAGGAAAGGCCCATGTCATATTTCTTGCTTATCGTCCGGCTGCCCACAGGCACCCCGGTCAAAATGTAATCATCGATGATCGCCTGCAGAATCTTCAGCTTCCGCTCATCGATATCCATACGCCCGCCTCCTTCTTTCTTGTTTGTTAGCACTCGTTGGCTTTGAGTGCTAACCACATGCATACAATATCACCAAGGGGTAGAATTGTCAACACTTTTTTGAAGTTTTTTTCAAGAAAAGAAGCCTGTTTTATGCCAGCTGAAGCTGGTACAGTTTCTTATAAATTCCATCCATTTTCAGCAGTTCCTGATGCGTCCCGCTTTCGCGGATTTTACCGTGATGCATCACAATAATCCGATCAGCATGTTGGATGGTGGACAGCCGGTGTGCGACCATGATCGTTGTCCGTCCCCTCATCAGTCTCTCGACCGCTTCCTGAATCCACTGCTCCGTTTCGGTGTCAATGTTCGCCGTTGCCTCGTCCAGAATCAGGATCGTCGGATCAAACGCAAGTGTCCGCGCAAAGGAAATCAGCTGTCTCTGTCCCGCGCTGAATGTCGCGCCCCGTTCCGCCACAGGCTGTTCATATTTTCCCGGCAGGTTCCGGATAAAACGGTCCGCGTTCACTTCCTCCGCGGCGTGCAGAATCTCTTCATCGGAAATATCGTCATTCATCAGCCGGATATTTCCTTTCACGGTACCCGTGAACAGGAAAACATCCTGCTGTACCTGTCCGATGGATTTTCGCAGCTGTTCAAGGCTGATATCCCGGATATCCACCCCGTCCAAAAGAATCTGTCCCTTCTGAATTTCATAATACCGCCCGATCAGGCTGAGGATGGATGTCTTCCCGGCGCCGGTCGCTCCAACAAACGCAACCTTCTGCCCGGGCTCGATCACAAAGGATACATCGCGAAGCACCCATTCTTCTCCCTCATACGCAAAACACACATGTTTGAATTCAATTTTTCCGTGAATTTCGGAAAGACAGGCAAGGTTCTCCGGTTCAGTAATGGTCGCTTTCTCATCCAGCAGGGTAAAGATTTTCTCTGCGGACGCAATGGCGCTCTGCAGCGTGGAAAATTGTTCCGCCAAATCCTGAATCGGCTGGAAAAATGTCTGAATATAATCAATAAACACATACAGCGTTCCGATGGAAATGGCTCCGTCAATCACCGCGTTCCCGCCCCGATGAATCACAATCGCCAGCGCCAATACGCTCATGAAATAGATCCCGGGGCGGAACAGGCCGAACACCATCATTTCCCGGACGCCTGCCTGGTAAAGATCCTGATTCTTTTCCCGGAATTCCTCGTATTTCGCCTTTTCCCGTCCGAAAAGCTGAATCACCTTCATGCCGCCCAAATGTTCGGACAGATAGGTATTCAAATTGGTCAGCCGGGTACGCACCTGCTGATACGCTTTCCGGCTCAGCGTCCGGAACAGGATGGTCATCACCATCACCAGCGGCAAAAGAATAAAACTGTACAGTGCCATCCTGTAATTCAGGGACAACATCACAATCGCCAGTCCGATAATTTTAATGGTATTCCGAAAAAGCTGCACCAGTATATTGGAAAAAACCTCATTGATGGATTCCACATCGTTGGTCAGCCGGGTCACGATTTTCCCGACCGGTGTGACATCAAAATAATGATTGTCCAGCCCCAGTGTATGCTCAAACAACTCGTCCCGCATGTCACACACAATGTCCTGACCCATCTTTTGCATCTTGATCTGCTGTGCCCGCTCGCAGAAATATCTCGCAATCAGGCAAACCAGATACAGCGCCGCGCCGGTCATCAGTCCCATGAACCGTTCCCGGACATTTTCTCCGGGTTCCCAGTTCCCGGTAATCCACCGGTCAATCGCGTCCCCGATAATCACCGGTTTGACCAGTTCCAACCCGATCAGCAGAATCACAATCACAAGACATGCGAAAAATGTTTTCCGGTACGGACGCATGTATTTCAGAATCCGGCGAATCTCACCGCCCTTTTTCTCCGTATTACTCATGCGGCTCACCGCCTTCCGCTCTCAGTTCCTTTTCCAGCTGTTGCTTCTCCCAGGTAGACCGGTAAAGACCGCCCAATCGCATCAGCTCATCATGTGTGCCGTATTCCGCCCTCCGGCCCTCATCCAACACCAGAATATGATCGGCATTCTGGATCGTGGACACCCGATGAGCGATCATGATGGTCGTTTTCCCCTCTCGGATTTTTTTCAGATTTTCCAGAATTCTTTCCTCGGTATCCGTATCCACGGCCGACAATGCGTCATCCAGAATCAGAATCGGCGCGTCCTTGATCAGCGCCCTCGCGATCGCAATCCGCTGTTTCTGACCACCGGACACAGTCACTCCACGTTCTCCGACCAGCGTGTCATATTTTTTCGGAAACAGCATGATGTTGTCATGGATATCCGCCGCCATCGCGGCATCGGTCATTCTTCGCTCGGCGCTTTCCTCTTCTTCCGACTCCAGCCCGAACAGAATATTCCGTCGAACCGTGTCCGAAAACAGGAAACTGTCCTGCGGCACATAGGCAATGTCGCGCCTCAGCACGCTCAACGGAATCCGGCTGATATTATGTCCGTCCAGCCGGACCATATTTTCATCTTTCGCGTCCCACAGTCTTTCAATCAGGCTGACCAGCGTGGTCTTGCCGCTTCCGGTCCGACCGATCACCGCCATGGTTTCTCCGCTGTGAACCCTGAAGCTCACATCCTCCAGCGCGTTTCGTTCCCCGCCGTCCGGATAAGAAAATGTCAGATTGTTGATTTCGATATTCCCGTGAAGTTCCGTAATAGCCGGGTCCGCGTTTTCATCCGTGATTTCCGGCTCAGCGTCAAAGATCTCCTGAATTCTCTTGGCGCTCGCCATTCCTCGGGAAATCCGCGAAATACATTCTCCGGCCGCGATCATCGGCCAGACCAGCATCGTGACATAAGTATTGAACGCGACAAACTGCCCCACGGTGATTTCGCCGGCAATCGCCAGCCATCCCCCATACATCAGCGTCGCCAGCGTGCTCAACCCGATGATAAAATCCAGCATTGGCATCACGATCGCGACCAGCCGAACCACCGCCATATTCTTATCCCGCACATCACGGTTCACCTTCGCGAACGCCGCCAGTTCATGCCTCTCCTGCACAAAGCCTTTGATCACCCGGATCCCGCTGATCGCCTCCTGGCTGAAATCGCTCAGATCCCCGAAAGCTTCCTGCCGCGCCAGAAAACGCTTGTGCATAGCCTTCCCGAAAAATACATCCCCGATCATAATCACGACCATCGGCGCCACCGCCACCAGTGTCAGCCTGACGTTCACATATTTGATCATGCTGTACAGCACCAGCACCAGCATCACCGTCGCGTCAAAAGTAGTGATCACCGTATTACCGGCCATCTCCCGGATCGCCTGAAGGTCATTGGTGAAATACGCCATCAGATCCCCGGTCTTATGCGTATTGAAATAGCGCATACTCAGCGTTTCCAGATGCGCGAACATCTTATTCCGCAAATCCCGCTCCACGCATCTCGCGGATCCGAACAGGCAAATCCGCCAGCAAAACCGTCCGATCGCGATCGCTGCGCCCATCAGAATCAGCCGGATTACAATCTCCCGGATCCCGGCAAAATCCATCGTCCCGGCCGTCAGGCCGTCCGTCACTTCTCCCGTCAGCCGCGGAACCAACGTATTCACATAATCCACCATAAAAAGGGCCGCGATACCGAGAATGTATCGCGCCCAATATGGTTTCACGCTTTTCAGGACCAGTTTCATCTCATCCCGCATGTCTTTCTGCCCTTTCCGGGTTTTATTCTTACAGTCCGTTCGTTACATACCCGCTCTGCCCGCCGGTTGTGCTTTGCGCGCATACATACAAAATGGCGTACGCGTTCGTCCCGTAATAATACAGGTAAACCAGCGTGTCCTCCCCGGCCGTCCATGCCCGGCAATTGCTCAGCTTTTCCGCGGTATAATACCCCGGATAAATCTGATCCATCACTCCGATAATCGCGCTCGCGTCGGGCTCCGTATGTTCCCCGTACACCGAATCCAACGCTCCGGTCAGGTATAAGAAATCACTTTCTGTACCGCCCGTTCCGAAATCATAGCTGATCATCTTCAGCTGATCGTTGTAAAACATGTATACCAGATCCGCGGTAAACTTGCTCACTTCCACAGGAGTCAGCGGGTACAGGATGCTCCAGTATTCCTGTGCGCGCTCGGTCAGCTGTCCGCCTTCAAGCGCCTGCACTTGAGCCCGGCTCATGTTCCACTGCACGCCGCCCCGAAATGAAAATACGGTTGTCTGCGCATCCGGCGTCACCGTCGCGCTTTCGCGCAGGTTCGGAATCACCCCGTCCGCGGCCGCGCAGCCTGCAATCATCATTGCGCACAGCAAAATGCAGAAGAATTTCCTCATCTCATTCGCCTCCCGCCTGTAGTATAAAACAGGATAAGAAATCAGGTCAAGCCATATTTTCTTATATCCGGGCAACAAAAAAACACGCGGTGGTTTTCCCTCCGCGTGCCGAATGCACAGCGCTTAATCTCCGGCCCCTTCAGTCCCGCCTTCTGTGTTTTCGGTCTCTTCAGCGGTTTCTTCTTCCGGCTCTTCCTCCTTGTTTTCTTCCGTCTTGGCTTCCTCCGCCTCATCGGTGGACACCAGCGCGGTCATTCCGAACCGGGTGTTTTCATCCGGCTTAAAAGAAATATACACCGGGAAGGTGGTATCCGAATCTTCCGCCGTCGTTCCGACAGCGCTGATCATTTCCACCTTACCTTCGTAAGTGATTCCTTCATCCTGATTATAGTCCAGTTCCACCGTCACGCTTTGACCTTCCTGAAGATCCTTCAGGTCGCTTTCATTCACTTCGGCTGTCACCAGCATCGCGTCCGTCGGATAAATCACCGCGACCACATCCCCGGCATTTATGCTCCCGCCGGCAGATACATTCAAGCTCGCGACCACACCGTCCACGCCGGAAACGATGTCCGTCCCGTTCTCCAGCGTCAGTCCGTCCGGTGTTCCCTCCACGGTTTCAAACAGCAGCTGCCCGCGCGTCACCGTGTCACCGGCCTGCACGGCGTAGCTGACAATCGTTCCGGTTCCGGTTACTGCCGTCGGCGCCTTCCGGGTGATACTGCCCCGGCCGATCCGGCTGGTGCTGTCCGCGTCCACATCGCGGAAAATATCAATGCTGTCGCCTACATAAAATGTCCCCTCGGTCACTTCCACCGTAAAGCTGGAACTGTCCACCGTGGTAATAGTGCCCACGCCTTTGTTCGCAGTGTGGTTCCGGCTCACCAGATACACGGTTTCCCCGGAATGCACAATATAGTTGTCCTGGGAGTCATACGCGCGGCTGGTGCTTCCGGAAATCGTGTATGTCACATTCCCTTCCAGAAACATCACCGCACCGTAAGCCTCGGCAACCGTCTCCGCGTCATCGCCGGCCTGACCGAACACGGATGTAATCACGCCGTCTTCCGTCGCGTACACCTTGGTTGTCTTCACTGTGGCGATCACTGTATCCGCGCTCACGGTCTGCCCTTCCCGGACCGACACTTCCGCCACGGTTCCGCTGATTTCGCTGTACACTTCCTGCGTCGTGCTCGCTTCTACCGTCCCGCTGAAGGAAATGGAATCCGCCATTGAGCTCGCGCTCAGCATCATGCATCCCGCGAGAATGACCGCCGTCAACCTGGTTTTCATCGTTAAAATCCTCCTTATAAATATTACATGGATCTCAAAGCGTCAATCGGGTTCAGTTTGCTCGCCTTTCTCGCGGGCGCCCACCCGAATACAATACCGATAATCGCGCTGAAGCTGAAGCCGAGAATAATCGCGCCGGAGCTGATCCGGAACGATGTTCCGAGTACATTGCATAAAATCAAGCTCAGCAAATTTCCGAGAATAATTCCGGCAATACCGCCAATCACGCTCAGCAAAAAGCTTTCAATCAGAAACTGAAGCTGAATCTGCCACGGCACGGCACCCAGCGCTTTCTTCAGGCCGATTTCCATTGTGCGCTCCGTCACCGTCGTCAGCATCATGTTCATAATGCCGATACCGCCGACCAGCAGCGCAATGGACGCGATGCCCGCCAGCAGCGTGGTCATCATGCCCATCATGGTTTCCATGGTATCCTCAATGGCATCCATGGTCGTGATCGTGTAAGTATCGTCCTCGTAGGAGAACATCTCGTCCAGTTTCGTTTCCAGCGCGTCGGACGTGGAATCGCTCGTCGCGCCGTCCGCCATATAAACGGTAAAGCTGGTCACCTCATTGTCGTTGTTCAGTTTCAGCGCCGTGGTATACGGAATCAGAATATTCGGCGAGCCGGAGAAGATGGATGCTATGCTTTCCGTATCGTCCGCATTGAACGTACCAACCACAAGAAAAGGTATCCCGCTGATGTAAATCTTCTCGCCCACCGGGTCCACACCGTAGAAGAATTCCTCAATCATTTCGTCATCGATCAGGCAAACGTAACTCATATTGTCCTCATCAATCACGTTCAGCGCCCGCCCCCGGAGCACCACTTCCGGATAGCTCTGGAAATAATAGGCATTCTTTCCGCTGATGGTCACGGAACTCTCATAAGTTCCGCCCCGGCTGACCCGGGCGCTTACGCTCACCGTCGGCGTAATGCCGTCCACTTCGTCCAGCGTCGCCAGTTCGTTCAAATCGTCCGAGCTCAGTCCGGTCTTGAGGTCGCTTCCGCTGATCGTCACCGTCAGCGTTCCCGCGCCCATGCTCATAAAACTGTCGCTCAGTGTCCCGGTCACGCCGTTCACCGTCGTAATCAGGGCAATAACCGCCATGACGCCGATCAGGATGCCCAGCACCGTCAGAAATGACCTGGCCTTATTCCCCAGAATATTGCTCAGGCTCATCCGGAAACATTCGCCGATCATGATCAGCGTTCCCTTGATCTTTTTAAGCATCGGAGGTCGACCCTCCTTCCGTCAGTACACCATCAATGATGTGCACCACCCGTTTCGCGTTGGCCGCAATATTCATGTCGTGTGTAATCATGATAATCGTACGGCCCTCTTCGTTCAGTTCCCGAAACAACTTCATAATCTGCTTGCCGGTCTTCTGATCCAGAGCGCCTGTCGGCTCATCCGCCAGCAGAATCCCCGGGTTCGTCACCAGCGCCCTCGCGATCGCGACGCGTTGCTGCTGCCCGCCGGACAACTGATTCGGATAATGCCGGATCCGGTCTTCCAGTCCGACTCTCTCCAGCATTTCCTTAGCTCTCCGGGTTCTCTCCCGCTGGCTGACCCCCGCGTAAATCAACGGCAATTCCACATTGTGCAGCGCATCCAGCCTCGGCAACAACTGACTGTTCTGAAACACAAATCCAACATCCTTGCTCCGGATCTCCGCCAGCTCTGCCTCGGTCATGTCTTCAATCAGATGATCCCGCAAAATATAGGTCCCGGATGAGGCCACGTCCAGACATCCGATAATGTTCATCAGCGTGCTCTTGCCGCTTCCGCTGGGCCCGAGCACGGAAAGATATTCACCTTCGTCAATGCTCAGATCCACATCCTTCAGCGCGTGCATGTACTCATCTCCCATCGGATAGAGTTTATTGATCTTCTCCATCCGAAAGAAGGTTTCAATGACCGCGTCCCGGTTGACATTGCTCATCAGTTGCCACCGCCATTTCCGCCCGGTCCGCCGCCGCTCGGCCGCTCGCCGCCGCCAAAGTCGGCATTGCTGAAGTCAAAGTCTCCGCCCGGCATGTTTCCGCCGCCGCCCATATCCGGCATACCGCCGCCGTTCACCTGCTGCGTTCCGAACAAGCCTGAAAGCAGACTGTTCATGGTGTCTTCCTCAACCTCGCTCACCGTGTACACAGTGTCACCGCTGCTGATGCCGCTCTTGATCTCGACATAATTGCCGTTGCTCACGCCGACTTCCACCGTCTGCTCGGACAATGTCCCGTCATCGTTCATCACATACACAAACGCCTGGTTTTCCGCGGTAAAACTCAGCGCGTCTTCCTTCAGAATCACGACATCCACCGCTTCTTCCTGCGGGATGGACACCGTCACCTGCATGCCCGGATAAACACCGGAATCATCCGGGATTTCCACCTTCGCCGTTGCGGTATAGTACGCCACATTCCCGCTGGAGGCGGAGATATAGTTAATCGTCGCCACACTGGATTCAAAGGTCTGCTCTGTCGCGGTCGCGGTCACCGTCACGGCGTCACCGACCTGCACCTCTCCAATGTCATATTCATCGACCCGAAAAGATACCTGCATATGCTCAAAATCAGCGACCTGAACCAGACTGTCGCCGGAGCCGACTTCATCGCCCTCTTCCACGTTCACGGCATTCACCGTGCCCGCGAAATCCGCCGTCACGGTTCCGCCGCTGCTGAGTCGCACCAGCTTGTCCCCTTCTTCCACCTTATCCCCGGCGGAAATATAAATCGTCCGCACAGTCCCGCTGCTTTCCGCAGTATATGTCTTATTATCAATCAAAGACAAACTTCCGCTGAAACTCAGCGAATTGGAAATGGTGCCCGTGGTCGCGGTATACGGATCATACGTCACCGTATATTCATCCTTCAGCTTGGCCCAGAAATACAAACCGACCAAAGCGATCAGAATCAGTACAATCAGAAAACCGATGATTTTCCGAAGTAATCCTTTTTTTCTTCTTTTGTCTTTTTCGATTTCGTCTTTTCCTGCTTCTCAGCGGTCTTCACAGTCTCTTTCGTTTGCTCATTCATGATCTTGGCTTCTTCACTCATGGATGACAACTCTCCTCTCAGGTTACTTACGAACACGATTGTATCACATCTTTATGAACAGAATTAAATCCTTGAGTGAACGTTGTGTGAAAAATATATCAATCCTTTGAATTCCATAGAAAAAAGAGCCCTGCAATGCAAGGCTCATGAAAACATGGATTTATCTTTCCCGTCTTTTCAGCATCATTCCGAGTACCACCGGAACCGCCATCACNATCACAAACGCAATGTAGATAATCAGNGGACTGACCGTTGTCCGGTCCAGCGCNAACTCAAGCCCGACGCCNATCCCCGCGGCCAGAAAACAGCTGATCACCGCAANCGCCCCGAGTTTCTTCTTGCTCCGGTCNGCCTTTCCGGTCAGCACCCAAACGCCAATCAGCANAATTACNGCGGCGATAATCTGTTGCAGCCCCACAAAGCTGATGCTTAAAAACCGNTCATACCGCAAGCTCTCCAGAATGACGCTCACCGCGCCGAACAGCATCAGGAACAGGCAGGCCGTATCCCCGTCCCTCTCGGACCGGGTCATGTCAACCATCAATATGATGAACAGAACGCCCATCACAATCGCCGCCAGCTTCCACGTATCCAAGTACGCGCCGTCATAGTTGGACGAGGCCAGAAAAAGTCCCGTCCAGTACTCCGCTCGTCAGCTGCCGGCTGTAATCGAAATCTTCCACACAACTCTCACCGATTCGCTCCATCACCATGAACACGGGCAGTGCGCACGCGGCGATATCCATCATCACGGAAATTTTTTCTCCCGTGCATTTGGCGGTCACAAACGCACCCAGCATCACGCCGCCAACCAGACCCATCATGCTCCATCCGCCGCCCGCAATGTTCAGCCAACTGGCAATCGGCATCATGCCGCCCAGTTCCTGATTCAGCAAACAGAACACAACCCGGGACACGACAGCGCCGAACAAAATACTGAATAGCATCAGCATCGGCGCGGTTCCCGTCCGGCATCTTTTCGCCCAACACAGGAACAGGATCACCGCCAGCGCGGCAATCATTCCGATCATGACAAAGAACCCGAACCGGTATCCTTCGACCAATCCTAAGGAAATTTTTTCCGCTTCTTCGTACATCTTATTCCTCCGGTACCGCGGTAGCGAAATAGATGATATCGCTCAGCCCGCGCTCAGACCCGCCGGGCATTCCCTTCAGAATCTGATCTCCGAACACCATCTCCGCGGAGTTCCCGCCGTCCAGGTTGAAAGCCTGCTGGCATCCGAGCTCCGCCATGAAGTGAGCCAGTTCCTGCTGGGATACGCCGCTGGATTCTCCGCGGCCTTCAGCGATCACCATCACATAGCTCAGTTTCCCGGTCTGTCCGATCGCCGCCCGCGGTTCTTTTCCGCCGGGATTGTATCCGTACTCCGAATCGATCTCCTGCTCCGCGCCGTCAACCACCAGCGCCGGTCCGAATGTAAACGCGTTCACAATCGTGTGCTCGGAGGCAATTGCCTGCAGCGCGGCGCTCTGCTCTTCCTTCGGACTGGCGAGTACCAGATGAAAATCCGCGTTCTCGTCGATCAGAAGCATATCCTTCATCTTGTTGGTCTTGCTGCGAATCTTCTGAGTCATCCGGTACTCAAATGTCGTCTTCTGAGGATTGTCGATGTAATTATCCCCGTTGATCGCGACCACCGCATTGTAATTCTTCGCCATTCCGCTGACCGACGCGGTCCGCGTGGAGGTCAGTTTGTCCGGCACCGCCGTCCCCGTGCGTAGCTGCGTCGGAGACGCGATCTGCACAAACGCGATATGCCAAATCACGCCGTTCACCTCGCGTTCTTCCATCTCCACCTTGATGGTCTCATCCTCGTATCCGGTCTCGGTGTAATTTTCCGCTTTGGGAGCAGGCGCGGATGTGAAATCCAGCGGCAGGGTATAAACCGGCTCGCCGAACAGAGAGCCGTCGTCGTCCACGGTTTCCTCAATCAGCTCATCGTCATCCGACTCTTCCGCCATCGCGGTGGAAAACAGAATCCGTCCGAAATCAAGCTCTTCGCTTTCTTCCTCGTCCGTTTCATCCATCTGATTCGTCAGTGCGGTCTTCACTTCACCCAGCATATTCGGAGAAGAGATCACGAACGGCGCCATCACAATCAGCACCGTGCACAGCGCCCAAAGGATTATTCTCGTCGTCTTGCTCATAAAATTATTCATCCTCTTCCGCGTCTTCCGCCAGCTGAGTATTGGCGATATCGATCAGCTTCTGCGCGGTTTCGTCATCCTCCACCGGCACAAACTCTTCGGTTTCCTCACCGTTTTCGTCCTTCCCGGTCTCAATCCGGCACACGATACTGCCCTCATCCTTCACGATATCTTTCTCCGTGTCATATTCAGTCAGAATCGCGTACTCTTCGCCGTTATAGAAGAAATAATCCTCAATCACGAAGGTTACTTCCTCACCGTCCTCGGTCTCGAAAACAATCAAATCCTCATCCATGTTCATGTCCTCATTGTTGAATTCCTGTTCGCTCATAACCGTTCTCCTTTCATAAAAAACAATGGTTATTATATTCCATCACGGCTACCTTGACAAGCTTCATTCTTTCTTCTATATTTTCTTCTGAAGCTTGTGGCGCGTGCCGTCCGGCTCCTGAATCATGGTATGATCCAGCAGGTTCTGCAGATCATTCCGGAAGGCGGCGATGTATTCCTTTCTCAGAGCATCCTGCTCCGCCTGTTCTTCCTCGGTCAGTCCGCCGTTCTTGCGTTTTCTGGCCAGTTCATTGATTCGTTCGATTTTTTCTTTTTCCATTTGATTCCCTCCGGAGGTGTTTAGAATGATTTCAGGTAAGTGGTTCCCTCAGGGCAGTGATCTGACAGAGGTCCTGTCCGTCCGTCAGGCGGTCTTCTCCCGCGGCGGCGATGACCTGGACCGCGATGCGCAGAATGTACTTGTTTACATGGACGACACCCCCGCGGCCACCGGCCGCCTCCGGTGGAAGGATGACGCCTTCTGGCTGGACGAAGTCTGTGTCCTCCCGGATCTCCGCGGAAAACGCCTCGGCGACCTGACTTTGCGTCTCCTTTTATTCAAAGCCCAGTCTCATTTCGCCCGTGAAGTCCGGCTCCGGACGCCCTCGGACACTTTGGGATTCTTCACCCGTCTCGGGTTCCGCCCCGTCTCCGAGTCGGACGGCATCATCGAATGTGCCCTTCCCGGGGACGAAATTGATCTGGATACCTGCAAAAGCTGCAAAAAGAAGGATTGTTCGCGGCGCGTTACCGGCTGACCCTGCCCATGCAGATCAAAGCCTTCAGCGCAATCAGCGCCGCCACGATCTCGATCACCAGTTCCGCCGGCGCGTTCGCCGCCAGCCAACCGTTCTGCCGCATCAGCGCGATTCCGAGAATCATCACGATGTACACAGGCACGCACACAAACGCGTAGCCTGTTTTTTCGTGTTTCTTCACGGTTCTCGCCGCCCACACGATCATCACAATCAGCCCCAGACCCGCGGCAATCCATCCGGCCACCCGGCTTTCTCCGAGAAACGCGGCCTGATTCGCCCTGAATTCCTCCGTCACAATTCGCACGCATGCGGTCACCGCGATCGCGATCCCGAGCAAGTCCCCGTTCTCCGGAAGTTCGGTCTTCCGCAAAATCAGCCACAAGCAGATCGCCACAAACCCGATGAGCGCCGCCGTGAATTCGATCCGACAGGGCTGCCACACGCCGCCGTCCGTCCACAACGGAATTTGAACAAGATTCTCCGCGACTTCCGTTCCGGCTCCGAGGAAGGTCTCCTGCTCAAACGCTTTCCATACGGCGGTCGCCGGCAGGACGCCCAGCCCGATTCCGTTCAGAATTCTTGGAATTCCCCGACCTTCCGGATCTCGTTTGTTCCGTCCGCCGACCCATCCGTTCGCGAAAAGCAGGCAAATCAGAATTGCCATTCCCGCGCCGCCTCCGCTGACCCCGAGCCGGAAACCGCCCCGAGATATCAGCAGGTCGTTTTCCGTGGCAAATGTCCATGTGCTCGCGCACACGGCAGCCGCGGCGGCAAGCAGCACGCCGGCCATCGCCTGTAAAATCAACCGGATGATCCTCATACTGTCTCATCCTCTCTGTCACTGAACACCCAGCGCTGTTGCGCCTGATAACTGACAAAATACAGCAGGAAATCCACTATCAGTTTCGCGATCGTGCTGTTCATACCAATCAGCCCCAGCAGCCATACGCCCGCCGCGCTCATCAGCATAATGCATACGCACAGCACGATATATCTCAACAGTGCACCGCCCGTATGTCCCTTCATCTTGAATACAAAATTCTTGTTGATCAGGAAATTCAGCGTCGCGCTCACCACGCGGGCAACCACGGTGGAAATCAGAATGTACTTTCCGGCCTTCGCCGCCCGGTTGTCAAAAATCACCAGATTCAGGAAATTGAAGATCGCCTGATCCACGAGGAAGCACAGAATGCTCGCGCCCATAAATTTGACAAACCCGCCCACAATCACTTTGAAAATCCGCATGCTGTCCTTCAGCGGGTGATAATGAGTGCCTTTGTTCTCATTTTCGTATACCGTTTCAATCGTAATGGAAATGATATCCAGATGATGCCTCGTGCAGGCAATCAGCACATTCATCTCGTACTCAAACCGGTCGCCTTCCACGTCAATCATAAACTGCAGATCTTCCACCCGGAACGCGCGCAGACCAGTCTGCGTGTCCTGCAGCCACTTGCCGTACAGCAGCATGAACAACACGCTGGTCAGCCGGTTCCCGGTCCGGCTCTTCGGCGGTACATTCGGCAGGCTGAAATCCCGGGCACCCAGATACAATGCCCGTTTCCCGCTTTCCAGCGCTTCCGCCAGCTTCACGCAGTCAGGCACCGTGTGCTGCCCGTCAGCGTCAGCGGTAATCACGCCGCTGATGTCCTCCAGATGATCCCGGATCCATGTGTACCCGGTTTTCAGGGCCACGCCCTTTCCGTGGTTCACATCATGGTGCAGAACTGTCACCCGCTCGTCAATTTCCTCAATCTGCCGGAAAATCGGCTGATAGCTCTCACTGCTCCCGTCATCGACCACCACCACGTGACCGAATCCGCTCTCCACCAGCTTGGAAATATACGCCGGTAGCCGGTCATCCGGCTCCAGACTGGGAATCAGGATCACCGCGTCATCCAGCGCTCTGGATACATCCTTCTCGGAATTTCCCATTTTTCTACCTCCGCGGCGCGTTTTGCGCCTTGGCAAATTATACCGTATTTCCCTTTTCTTTTCAACCGTTCGGACGATTCCGGCGCCCGAGTATTTCAGGCGCTCTTTTCCCTTCTTCCCATTGACGGAGCTTCTTTTTCCGACTATAATTGAAACAACTCAGAGCACAGGAGGCGCGTTATGGGTATTATTCCGTCCCGCAATCTGGAAGAACAACGCCGTGAATCAAACGGCATCACTTATTTTGACCGCGGCACTCTGACCGGCAAAAACGGCCGCCGGTATGACCGTTTCGCTATCCAGACGCATTTCGTCGAAGTCGGTGAAAATCAGGCGGATCTCGTCCGCAAATATGTCCTTCCGCTGTATCAGGAGGGCGATCTGCTTTCCTTCGGTGCCAAGGTCATGGCCATGTGCACCGGTAATGTCAAAACCCGGGATGAAGTCAAGCCCGGCTGGTGGGCCAATCACCTCTGGAAATTCGCGGGCATCAACACAACCGGTGTCGGCATGCACGAGCCCTACAAGCTTCAGCTGGTCATTGATATGTGCGGTCTGCCCCGCGTGCTGTTTGCGGCTTTTGTCAGCGCCATCACCCGTCCCTTCGGCGTTCACGGCCTGTTCTACAAAATCTGCGGCAAAGGCGTCGGCGGTATTGACGGTTTCTACTTCCGCTCCAGCTTTGACCGGTATAAAGAGCTGGCGCTGATCAACCCGCCGAACCCGGTCGAGCTCTGCAATCAGCTTGAAAAAGACACCGGCATCCCGGTCGTCCTCATGGACGCCAATGATCTGGAGCAGAATCAGCTTGGCAAATGTGATGATTTTCCGCTCACGGATGACGAAATTCAGGATGCCATGGCGGATAATCCCTCCGGCCAGGGGGATGAATTGACGCCCCTGATCCTGATCCGTCCCCTTCCCGCGGAGGAAGCATGAAACACATTCCGATTTCCGATACACAATATACAAATATTTTAACATTCAAAGACGCCCTCCGGCCCACCAATGATGACTACGACCGGGGGGCGTGGCTCTATGTGCCGGATCATTATTCCGAATACCGGTATATCCTCGGTACAAAGGGAAAGCATCCGCTCATCTGCGTGGGGGTCAATCCCTCCACCGCCATTCCCGGGCGTCTGGATAACACGCTGAAAAGCGCCGAGCGGATCGCCCTTTTCAACGGCTATGATTCATTCATCATGTTCAATGTCTACGCCCAGCGCGCCACCGTTCCGGACGATATGGATCGGGTTCTGAATCCCCTCCTCCACGCGGAAAACATGAAAGCCTTCCGCTGGGTGCTTTCGTCTTATGACAGCGTTCCGGATGTCTGGGCCGCCTGGGGTGCGGTCATTGAAAAACGGCCCTATCTGCCCGCCTGTGTGCTGGACATGGTTTCCTGCGGGCAGGACTTCGGCGTCCGCTGGTTCACCGCCGGTCAGCGCTCAAAGGCCGGTCACCCGCATCATCCGCTGTATCTGAAAAAGGATTCTCCTCTGGATCCCTTCGATGACTTGATTCCCTATCTGGAATCTTTAAAAAAGGAGTAACGCCAATGAAAAAATTTGTCTCCTGGAATGTCAACGGTCTCCGCGCCTGCCTCGGCAAGGGCTTTATGGATTATTTCAAAACCGCGGACGCGGATTTCTTTTGCCTGCAGGAAACCAAAATGCAGCCCGGTCAGGCGGAAATCCCCTCCGACGGTTATTTTCTGTATATGAATTCCGCGGAGAAAAAGGGCTACAGCGGCACCGCGATCTTTGCGCGTGAGGAACCGCTCTCTGTGACCTATGGAATCGGCGAAGACATCCATGACCATGAAGGTCGGGTTATCACACTGGAATATCCGGACTTTTTTCTCGTCACGGTCTATACGCCGAACAGCCAGCGTGGGCTGACCCGTCTTGATTACCGGATGACCTGGGAAGATTCCTTCCGTGCCTTCCTTCTTTCTCTGGACGCGAAAAAGCCGGTCGTTGTCTGCGGGGACATGAATGTGGCCCACAACCCCATCGACCTGAAAAATCCGAAAAGCAATGAAAACAACGCCGGATATACGCCTCAGGAGCGCGAGAAAATGACTGCCCTGCTTTCCGCCGGGTTCACGGACACCTTCCGTCTTCTCTACCCGGACTGGAAAGAGATCTACTCCTGGTGGTCCTACATGTTCCACGCCCGTGAAAACAACGCGGGGTGGCGCATCGACTATTTCCTTTGCTCCGACCGCCTCCGTGACCGCGTCCGCGAAGCCACGATTGAAACTTCCGTCCTCGGCTCGGATCACTGCCCCGTTACTCTGGAACTGGATATTTAATATCAGGCAAGCAAAAATCTCCCGACCGTAAAGATCGGGAGATTTTTGCAATGTCATCATTCACACAGCGCGCTGACCATCGGCTCCAACCGCTCCAGTTCTTCCTGCGCCTCTTTCTGATCCGCGCCTCTGGAGAAGAGATACGCCTTCAGCTTCGGCTCCGTCCCGGACGGCCGGACAATGAATTTCTGTCCGTTCGGCAGGTCAAACTCCAGCACGTCGCTCCGGGGAAGCCCGGTCTCGTCGTTCAGGTAGTCAATCCGCTTCGCGCCGCGCAGCAGTTCGTCATCAAAATCAGCCGACGGCTTGCGCAGTCCGCTCATGATTTCGCCCATCCTCTGCGCCCCGGCTTCCCCTTCATACTGGAAGGTCAGCGTCTTCTGCGCGTAGTAGCCGAATTCCGCCCGGAGCTCTTCCAACCGGTCCAGCAGGCTCTTGCCTTCCTTTTTCAGGTTCGCCGCCATCTCGCACAGCAAAAGCGCCGCGTTCACCGCGTCCTTGTCCCGGACAAAGGTTCCGGACAGATATCCGTAGCTTTCCTCAAACCCGAACAGAAAACGGTCCGTCTGTCCGGCTTCATCGAGGAAATGAATCTGCTCGCAGATGAATTTGAATCCCGTCAGCACATTGCGGACCTCAATCCCGCGCTTCTCGCACAGCGCGTCCGCCATATTGGTGCTCACAATGGTTTTCACAGCCACCGGCGGCAACCCGGATGTGTTCTTCCGGTTGCGGCTCAGATAGTCCAGCATCAGCACGCCCATCTCATTGCCGGAAATCAAAGTGACATCATTCCCGACCCGTACGCCGGCGCCCATCCGGTCGGAATCAGGATCCGTCGCGAAGCAAAAATCCGCCTGGCTTTCCACGCACTGGCGAATCGCCAGATTCATCGCCTCACGGATTTCCGGATTCGGATACGGGCAGGTCGGAAAATGCCCGTCCGGATTCTCTTGCTCCGGCACTACTTCCAGCTGCACATTTCCGACCCTGCGAAGAATTTCCCGCACCGGCACATTGCCGGCGCCGTTCAGCGGGGAATACACCACATGCAAAGGCGTGTCGCAGGGGTTCACCTGCAGGCTGAGAATGTTCTGATAATAAGCCTCAATCGTCTCTTCCGTGATATAGCTGATCATCCCGTCCGCAAGATACTTGTCAAAATCAGGCAGTTCGTCCGCCAGCGTGGGCTGCTGCTCAATAAATCCCATAATGCGGTCCGCGGCTTCCAGCGTAATCTGACACCCGTCATTCCCGTATACCTTGTATCCGTTGAACTTCGCGGGATTGTGGCTGGCCGTCACCATAACGCCGGCATCGCAGTGCAGATGCCGCACCGCGAAGGACAGCATTGGCGTGGGCTGGAGCTTCGGATACAGGTATACTCTGATCCCCATCTCCGCCAGCGCTGCCGCCGTCAGTTCCACAAAATCGCGGCTGTGAATCCGGCTGTCACAGCTCAGTGCGCAGGAAGGATTCTCTGCGGTCTCCTTCAAATACGAACCCAACCCGCGCGTCGCGCGGAGCACGGTAAAGAAGTTCATCCGGTTGGTCCCCGCGCCGAGCACGCCGCGCAGTCCGCCGGTCCCGAACGCCAAGTCCCGGTAAAAACTGTCGTTCTTGCGTTCCTCGTCCATGGTTCTTAAATCTTCCAGCAATTCCTCCGGCATCGCCGGGCAGGAAAGCCAGCTTTCGTATTGAGCCTGTACTGACATCCGAACACCTCCTGAATTAAAAAGCCCGGTCTGATGCCGGGCTGAATAAACCGATCAAATAACGCGCTGTTGCGCGGTGGACTGATTCATCTGGTTCTTCCTGAACGGCCGGATCCGGTCATTGTCCCAGCTGAACCCGTCCAGCGACATATGAATCCCGCTCTCCGCGAATAAATTGCAAACATCTTCAAACAGCACATACAAATGCCTTGCGAAGAAACCGCCCGCGCTGCCGGTCGGCTCACACAGCAATTGATTCATTCCCCACACGCGAACCGGGTCATACCCGTCAAACGCGAAGGAGGATCCATATATGCTGTCCCCGGACCCGCGCAAATCACACGGCGTGGACGGAAGCCAGTTGCTCGCGTTCCTCAGCAACGCGTAAAACAACTGCAATGTCCGGCTCGGCAGGGAAAAGCAAAGCTCGTCCAGAAAACTTCCGTCCGTTGCGTAAATAGAGAAGGACAAAATGCAATTCTCATAAAAAAGAACGCTGAAGCCTCCGTCGGCCGCGCGCGAATCCTGTCCAAAGGGGCGGAATTTGTATTGAAACACCGGCTTGCAGTTATATCTTGCAATCATACCGGCGCGCCCCCTTTCCCCATTTACTGAACTTTTAAAATGATAGCATGAATTGTGGTTTTTCTCAAGCCAAAACCACTACATCTTGTTATCATTATTGTTAAATTTTTGTTATATTCCGCAAATCAACCACCGATTCTGCGCCTTCGTTCATCCGGCGCGCGATTTCGGGGTCTTTCAGCGTCTTTTTCAGATCGATGATCCGCTGGTTTCTCGATCCTCGGAATTTCAAAGAAATATCCTTTTCCGCCTCAATGAACGGCCCGTCCACCAGCACGTCGATGGTCCGAAGCATGTCCGCCGTATACGCGCAGTGGCATTTTGAACCCGGAGTCAACATTTTCTCCAGCGTGTACCCGCTGAACACCCAGATCGTCTTTCCCGGATAATGTTCTTTCACTCTTTTAAGAAACGGCACCAGATATTTCTGGTTTCTCGGCTCAAACGGTTCTCCGCCCAGCACGGTCAGCCCGCTCACATGTTTATTCCCCAGCGCGGTCAGAATCCGTTCTTCCGCTTCTTCCGTAAAAACCTTCCCGTATTCAAAGTCCCACGTCTGCGGTTGAAAGCATCCGGGGCACCGATTGGTGCACCCGGATACAAACAAACTCACGCGAACCCCCGGTCCGTTGGCAATATCAAATTCTTTGATCTCGCCGTAGTGCATCATAAATGAAGCACCCTTTCCTTAATTTCCTGCGTTCTGCCCTGATTCCAGAACTGCGTCCCGATGTACCCGCAGGTCCGGCGCGCGACGTTCATTTTGTTCTGATCGGTATTTCCGCATTTCGGGCAGGTCCAGACCAGCTTGCCTTCGTTTTCGCGGATTTCGATTTCGCCGTCCCATCCGCAAACCTGGCAATAGTCGCTCTTCGTGTTCAGCTCCGCGTACAGGATGTTGTCATACATGTACTGCATCACGCTGATCACAGCTTCAATATTGTCGCTCATATTGGGCACTTCCACATAGCTGATCGCTCCGCCCGGGCTCAGCGCCTGAAACTTGGATTCCACGCGGATCTTCTCGAACGCGTCAATCGGCTCCGTCACGTGGATATGATAGCTGTTGGTGATATATCCCTTGTCGGTGATGCCCTCAATCACGCCGAAGCGCTTCTGCAGGCACTTGGCAAACTTGTATGTCGTGCTTTCCAGCGGCGTGCCGTACAAAGAGTAGTCGATATTCTCCGCCTTTTTCCATTTCGCGGTATATTCGTTCAGCTTCCGCATGATCTCCAGCCCCAGTTCCTCACCTTCGGGCTCGGTCAGCTTCTTGCCGTTCAGCGCGCGCACGCACTCCCACAGCCCGGCGTATCCGAGGCTCAGCGTGCTGTATCCGTCATACAGCAGGCGGTCGATCGTCTCGCCCTTCTCCAGCCGCGCCAGCGCGCCGTACTGCCACAGGATGGGCGCCACGTCGCTCACGGTCCCCTTCAGCCGGTCATGACGGCACCGCATGGCCCGATGGCACAGTTCCATCCGCTCGTCAAAAATTTCCCAGAAACGATCCATGTCACCCTGTGCGCTCAGACCGATATCCACCAGATTGATCGTCACCACGCCCTGATTGAACCGGCCGTAGTACTTATGCTTCCCCGGCTCGTAATTCTTCGCGTTCGCGATATTGCCGATGCCCGCGTCCGTAAAACGGTCCGGCGTCAGGAAGCTCCGGCACCCCATGCAGGTGTACACGTCGCCGCCCTTCAGTTCCTTCATCACCTTCTCAGAGATGTAATCCGGTACCATCCGCTTCGCGGTACACTTTGCGGCCAGCTCCGTCAGGTAGAAATACGGGGTTCCCTCGTAGATATTGTCTTCTTCCAGCACGTAAATCAGCTTCGGGAAAGCCGGCGTCACCCAAACGCCCTGCTCGTTCTTGACACCCTCAATGCGCTGGCGGAGCACTTCCTCAATAATCAGGGCCAGATCGGCCTTCTCCTGCTCATTCTTCGCCTCGTTCAGGTACATGAACACCGTCACAAACGGCGCCTGTCCGTTCGTGGTCAGCAGCGTCACAACCTGATACTGAATAGTCTGCACGCCGCGCTTGATTTCGCTCAGCAGATGATCATGAACCATCTTTTCCTTCGCTTCGGCGGAAATGTCCACATTCAGTGTCCTGAACTCGTCTTCCAGCTCCCGGCGGATCTTTTCCCGGCTCACCTGAACAAAGGGCGCCAGATGGCTCAGAGAAATGGACTGCCCGCCGTATTGGTTGCTCGCCACCTGAGCGATAATCTGCGTCGCGATGTTGCACGCCGTGGAGAAGCTGTGCGGCTTCTCGATCAGAGTCCCGGTAATCACGGTACCGTTCTGAAGCATATCTTCCAGATTGACCAGATCGCAGTTATGCATATGCTGCGCGTAATAGTCCATATCGTGGAAATGAATAATCCCCGCCTCGTGCGCTTCGACGATGTCCTGGGGCAGAAGCACGCGCTCACTCAGATCCTTGGACACTTCCCCCGCCATGTAGTCGCGCTGGGTGGAATTGATCACAGGATTCTTATTGCTGTTTTCCTGCTTCGCTTCCTCATTGACACACTCAATCAGGCTCAGAATCTTGTTATCCGTGGTGTTGGCATGCCGGGCCAGCGCGCGGGTATACCGGTAAGTAATATACCGTTTCGCCACGTCAAACGAGCCATGTTCCATCAGCTCACGCTCAACCATGTCCTGCACTTCTTCCACGCTGGGCGCTCTTCCGAGCTCCTCGCACAGCGAGGTCACGCGATCCGTGATCTGAAGAATGGTTTCGTCATCCAGCCGTTCACTCAGCTCCGCCTGATTATTCGCCTTTGTAATCGCGACGCGGATTTTCTCCGAATCAAAGGATACTTCCGTTCCGTTTCGTTTGATAATACGCATACTTTTCTGCCCCTTGTCTCCATATTCAAGCCGCCGGCAAAAGCCGGCGGATAAAATAATACTATATCTGGTGTGTGCTTGTCAATAGAAAATACACAATGTTGTAAATTTAACAATTCGGAACAAAATTCGGGATTCGCTTTATTCCTGCAGAAATTTCATAAACTGGTCCCGGTTCTGCGCCGGCGTGGTGGTCGGCCGTCCGAGATCCGCCCTTGCGCCGTTGGCGCACTTGATCTCAATCATCACCGGCCCGTCTTCCGGCAGATGGGAAAGAACCTCCTTCAGTTCCTCCTCGTCCTCCGCGCTCACCACATGGCGATACCCCGCCGCCTTCGCGATCTCCGGCATATTCATCTTCCGGTCGCACACCGGCATCCCGCCCACGGTTTCATGCGCGCCGTTGTTGATTACTACATGGACAAAATTCTTCGGCTGTTGCTGACCGATCAGCTGAACCGCGCCCAGATGCATCATCATCGCGCCGTCCCCGTCCAAACACCATACTCTGCGTTTGTCCAGACAGTTGGCAATCTCAAGCGCGATCATGGACGCGTGTCCCATGGATCCGACAGTCAGAAAATCCTTTTCATGCCCCTCGCCACGGGCTTCGCGCATCTCGAAAATCTCCCGGCTCAGTTTTCCCGTGGTACTGACAAATATATCCTGCTCCCCGGCTGCCCCGGTCACGATTTCCGCGGCCCGCTCCCGGGTCAGTCGGTACGCGTTCCGGTAATCCGGATGATGCAAGCACTCCAGCGCGCCCTTCCGGACCACGAACGCCGCGCACTTTCCCTTCTCGGTCTCCTGAATCAGAAAGCAGAAATCCTGCCGGAATTCATCCGGAGTAGTCTCTTTGGAAATCACCCGGTACGGAATCCCGAGAAGGTCAAGCAGTCCCGTGGTGATCGCGCCCTGCTTCACATGCTGCGGCTCGTCGTGAACCCCGGGTTCCCCACGCCAGCCGATCACCATCAGGCACGGCAGATTGTATACCTCTGGATCCATCAAGCTGGTCACGGGGTTCACCACATTCCCCAGCCCGCTGTTTTGCATATAGCACAGGGCCGGATGCCCGGTCGCGAGATAGTGCCCCGCGCACATGGCCATTGCGCCGCCTTCATTATGAGCGACAATGTGGTCCGGTCCTTCCGCGCCGTACCGGAAGTACAGCTCGTCACACAGCCCCTTCAGCTGCGAGTCCGGAACCCCGGTATAAAACGTAATCCCAACGCTCAGGCAAAGATCCAGCAGTACCGATGCATCCATCTTTATTTACTCCATTCCAGCGGATAATCGCTCACGGCATATTCCAGTTTCCGTCCGTTCGTCTTCAGGGTGGTCAGCACGGAATCAATATTGCTCCCGTTTGTATAAGGTGTCGGAATAAAGTCGTTCCGGCTGGTCTTGGAGGAAATGCGGATCGGAATGATCCGGAATCCCTTGGATGTGCAGACACCGTCCTTCACTTTGAACCGGATCTGGAACACGAAGGAGCTCATGTCGCTCGGCTTGGAGTTCCCGCTGAAGCAGAAATTCCCTAAAGAGTAGCAGATATAAACTCCGTTGTATTGCTCAATCGGGTTGATCCGGTGCGAATGATGCCCGACCACGAGATCCGCTCCGGCGTCCACCGCCAGCCGTCCCATCTTGATCTGATTGTTCGTCGGCGAGTAATCCAACTCATTTCCCCAGTGAAAGCTTACAATCACCAGCGGATACTTTTCCTTCGCCGCGGCGATATCCGCGGGCACCTTGTCCCACAGCTGCTCATATCGGTCGATGCACAGATAGCTGAGCATCGCGATCTGAATTCCCTTCACCTCATAGACACCCATATGCTCGGAGTTGGACCACACGATCCCGGCTTCTTCCAGCACCTGCTGGGTTTCGATATACGCTTCCTCGCCGTGATCCATCACATGGTTGTTTTCCAGCGAAACCGCCTCAATGCCGTTATCGCTCAGCATGCTTACATAGGACGGCGGAGCGCTGAACAGGAACTGGTTTTCCTTCTTGTTGTCCGGAATATAGGTGCTCTCCGTCAGCGTCCCCTCGAAATTGACCAGCGTCAGGTCATCGTCCATCAGAATATCCCGCATATTCTGCATGGTAAAGTTGATATCCCCGCCGTTGGCGTCCAGCTCGTTCTCGAAAATATTGTTCCGCTTCCGGCTGTCCCCGCCGATCGTGAAGTCACCCGTGCAGGTAATGGTAATGATGGACGACCCGTCCGTATCCAGCACTTCGCTCTTTTCCTCGACGACTTCTTCGATGATTTCCTCAATCAGCAGTTCCTCATCGTCATCCTCTTCCGCCGCGCACACGCCGCAGAAAAGCACAAGCATCAAGGCAAGCAATAACACCGACAGTCTTTTCATCCGGTAACCTCCAGTGAAATTTTACAGCCCTTGTACAAACTCTCCGATCCGGTCCAGCGCGACATTCAGCTTGTCCACCGCCGTCGCGTAGCAGCACCGGATATTGCCTTCCCCGCACGCGCCGAACGCGTTTCCGGGTACGGCCGCCACATTCTTTTCCATCAGCAGCCGCGAGCAGAATTCCTCACTGCTCAGCCCGGTCTTCGCGATGCTCGGGAAAACATAAAACGCGCCGTACGGTTCAAAGCACTCCAGCCCCATCTGCCGGAAGCTTTCAACCATCAGCCTCCTGCGCCGGTCATAGCTTTCCCGCATCATGATCACATCTTCATATCCGTTCTCCCGCCCGGTCTTCAGCGCTTCCGCGGCGGCCACCTGACCCATCCGCGGCGCGCACATGATGCCGTACTGATGAATCTTGTTCATCACGTTGATAATTTCTTTCGCGCCGCAGGCGTATCCCACGCGCCAACCGGTCATGGCGAACGCCTTGCTGAACCCGTTGATGGTAATCGTCCGCTCGTACATCCCGGGCACGGAAGCGAAGGATGCGTGTTCCTTTCCGCCGTAAATCAGCTCGGAATAAATTTCGTCCGAAATCACCATCAGATCATGCTTCTCAATCACCGGCGCAATCGCTTCCAGATCCGCGCGTTCCATGATCCCGCCGGTCGGATTGTTGGGATACGGCAGAATCAGCAACCTCGTGCGCTCCGTAATCGCCTTTTCCAGCTGCTCCGGCTTCAGTCGGAATTCATCCTCCTGCCGGGTCACCACCGGTACCGGCGTCCCGCCGGAAAAAATCACACTCGGCGCGTAGGATACATAGCTAGGCTCGGGCACGAGCACCTCGTCCCCGGGCGTCACCATGGCACGCAGGGCCATGTCAATGGCTTCGCTCGCGCCCACCGTCACCAGAATCTCCGTCTCCGGGTCGTATCGGATGCCGTACCGCCCGTCCAGATACAGGCTGATTTCTTTTCTCAGGGAAAGCAGTCCCCGGTTCGGCGTATACTGGGTCTCCCCGTCAATCAGGGAGTTAATCGCGGCATTGCGGATGTGATAGGGCGTCCGAAAATCCGGCTCACCCACGCCCAGCGAAATGGTATCCTTCATCGTGCTGGCCAGGTCAAAAAAGCGCCGGATCCCGCTCGGCGGCACCGCCACGGCGGCCGCGTTCAAAAATCGATCATAATTCACGGGGAAATCACCAGCCGCTGATCCGACTCATCCCCTTCAAAAACAACGCCCTCTTCCTTGTACCGCTTCAGCACGAAACTGGTCGCGGTCCCGGTCACCAGTTCCAGTGTGCTCAGCTTGGCAGACACAAAGCTCGCCAGCTCGCGCAGCGTCCGCGCTTCCACCAGCACCAGCAGATCATACGACCCGCTCATCAGATAAACGCTCTTGACCTCATCAAACCGGTAAATCCGCGCCGCCACGGCGTCAAAACCCATGTCGCGCTGGGGCGTCACCTTGACCTCGATCATCGCCTCCACACGCTCCCGGTCCGTCAGATCCCAGTTGATCACCGGCGCGTACCGCAGAATCACCCGGCGCTTTTCAAGATCCTCAATCGTCTCCGCGACTTCTTCCATCGTGGCGCCCGTCATCACCGCCAGCTTTTCCATCGGCAGCCGGCAGTCTTCCTTCAGCAAATCCAACAATGCGGTTTCCAGTTTCGTCACGAGTCATTCACACCCTTCAACAAATTTACCCGTCTATTTTACAACCGATTCACCGGATACGCAAGTTTCATGCCAAAACGAAAAAGGATGGTCTTTCGACCATCCTTCATGGTTTGAATTAAATCAATACCGGTTCTGACGCTGCGCCTCGAAGCACGCCTTGCAGTACACGGGGCGATCACCGCGGGGCTGGAAAGGCACCTGGGTGGGAGCACCGCAACCGTCGCAGATCACATCGTACATCTGGCGGGGGCCGTTGTTGCCGTTCTGAGCGCGGCGCGCGGCACGGCAGGCCGGGCAGCGGCTGGGCTCATTCTGGAAGCCCTTCTCGGCGAAGAATTCCTGTTCACTCGCGGAGAAAACGAACTCGTTGCCGCAGTCACGGCAGGTCAGCGTCTTGTCTTCATACATGGTGGAAAAACCTCCCTTAAAAAAATAAAAATGTTTTTGACCCGCGCCATTGGTGGTTACACTGATTCTTTCCGTCCAATGGTGTCTCAAAAACGACCATGAGGGAAGCTTTCCAGCAGGACCAAGGTTCCAGGTACGTCCGGAATTATAGCATACTTCCCCCGATTTGTACAGCAAATTTTGAATTTTTTCACCGGAAAAAGACATAAAAAAAAGGCTTCGCGGTCATTCCGCGAAGCCCGGATTTTTGATCAGTCCCCGATGGTGACTTCTCCCTCTTCCAGCTCTTCCTCCTCTTCTGTGGTTTCATCCGTTGTTTCAACGGTTTCAACCGTCTCCGCGGTTTCACCCGCTTCGCCGAAGTACGCGAGGATAATCGCCTGGCTCCAGGTCACCTGACCGGTGATGTAGTAGTTCTGGAGCTGATCAGTGTAGAAGTCATAGTAAATATTGGAGTAAATCGGGATGGTCGGCAGCACTTCGTTGTACCGTTCCTGGAAGGACACCCACTTGGTCACATATCCGAACACATCCAGCGGATCGGTCTTCCGCATATCCACGGCCTTGTAATACAGTTCCTCATCGTCGGAATATGTATTGTTCCAGATCTCGTGGTTCAGCGTGTCATCCGTGCTGTACGTGATGGACGGGTCCACAACGATGTGGAAGTTAGTCGCCAGATAAATCATGTCCGTGGTCCGGTCGGTCTGCCGATAATAGCTGTACAGCAGGTCCTGCATGGGCGTCGGAACGAGCTCAAGCGTGATGCCGACCTGATTCAGATTGTCAATGAAATTCTCCTGCAGGGTATCCACAATGTGGTTCCCTTCCGGATACATCATCTTCAGCCGCAGGGACACCAGCTGTCCGTCGACCATCTTGCAGCGCACTTCGTCCACACCCGCCTGATAGGTTTCACCCTGTTCATTCAGAGTCCATCCGGCGTCATCCAGCAGCGCGTTCGCCTTGCTGATGTCCACGGTGTAGTGCGTCAGATTTTCCAGGCTCAGGGTCTCCCAGGCCGCGATCGCCGAGTCAAATTCCGCCTGCGATGTCACATAGCGGTTCTTCACGCTCAGCAACTTCTCTTCGTCGTCCACCGTATGCACGGCCGGCAGCACGTCATCCACAAAGTTCACCGGATAGTCAAGCTGACCGGTCACCAGCAGGTATTCCCACTGCTCGATGCCGTAGTAGCCGTCCACCGTGAAGATGTACTGCTCGGTGTCCAGTTCGTCATCCGTGGTCTTCTCTTCAGTCTTTTCTTCCGTCTCTTCAGTCTCTTCCTCGTCGTCCACGTCCACGGTCCGTCCCATGGCAGAAGTCAGGTAATCTTCCGCCAGCTGGTCACGGTCCATACACCAGGCAATCGCCTGACGCACTTCCATGTCATGCACGGTCGGCCACTCGTACGTGAAGGTCAGGAAGCTCAATCCGATCCGGGGATACGCCTGCACCTGAACGCCCTCGCCCAGCAAGCTCAGACCGTCTTCAATCGCGGTGCCGTTCACAACCTTGTTCACCAGGTGAACTTCGTTCGTCGTGATCTTCCGGATGGCGCTGTTCTCGCCGATATAATAGGTGCCGTCATCCGCGATGCGGATATCATAGTCGCCCACCGTGAAGCAGATCTTACGGATCGACGGCTTCACCAGATAGCAGGGATTGCCCTGACTGTCCAGCAACTGATTGCCGTCCGCGTCCAGCATGGGCGTGTACATCGCGCTCGCGTTGCCGCCCGGCAGGGTGTTATGGAACCACGCGCCTTTGAAATAATCGTTGATTTCAAAGTGGCTCGTCACGCCGTCATAGCTCGTCATCACGTACGGGCCGCTTACCACGGACGGACGGCTGTTATAACCGGTTTCTTCGTTCAGGATGGTCTCCTTCAGCAGTTCCGCCGTGTACACAGGCTCAGCCACGCTGGTGTCTTCGTTGCCGATGTAGACGCCGTATCCGTCGTCATACACTTTGCATCCGGGAGCCAGCACATGAATCGGATAGGGCTCGCACAGAAGCAGACCGACTTCAAAGAAGTACGGCAGGAATTCATGATCCAGAGTGATCGACAGCTGATAATCGTCCAGCACCTGCACGCCGGAGAGGCAGTACGCCTCTTTGGTGATGTACTCGTCATATCCGAGAATATGCTCCGCGCGATAAATCTTACCGCCAATCTCTTCGACCTCGGGGGACATCATCAGCAACAGCGAGAAAGCGTAATCCCACGCGGTGATCGGCGTCCCGTCGCTGTAGTACAGGTCTTCGGCCAGCGCCAGCCAGTATGTGCGGTTGCCCAGCTCGTCATCCGTCACCAGGCAGTCCGTCACTACGCTGGGGTCCAGCACGTACACGCCCTGATTCTGGTCCCAGTTCACCAGGTTATATCCGTGAATCAGCGCGCGAACGTCGATGTCGGCGGTATCATTGCCGAACATTTCCGTAAAGAAGTCGCCCTTGGTCACGGTCGGATGCGTCACAATCAGCTCTTCCGGAACCGTCGTCTCTTCCGTCTCCGTCTCAGGCGTTTCCGTCGCCTCGGCCTCGGTTGCGAGTCCGAGTGTCGGCAGGAAAAGCATCAGAGAGAGCAACAGGCAAATCAGCTTCTTCATCCAGGATCACTCTTCTTTCTATGGTTTCTTAATCAAAGCAGTCGCCGGTATGGTTGATAATCACATCCACGCCGAGCGCCGTGCCATAATCCTCGATCACGAGCAGGGATGTTCCGCGCCGTTTGGTCGGCGGGTTCTTTCCCTCCCCGGGTTCATCGGGTTCCTCCACAATGGTGTTGGTCAGCACCGTGGTGGTCCCGCTCGTTTCGTTCCCCGTCAGCGTATATCCGAGAACGGTCTGTTCCGACCAGGTATAGCTGACCTTCTTTCCGTTCATCGTCAGCGGAAGGTCCGTGACCGTCGCGGTCCATCCGTTCGCGTCGCTCAGCGTCACGCTCGTCCCGTTGCTCAGTGTGCACACGATCGCGCCCGGACGAATGCCGGTGGCATTGTCATTGTCGTTCCACACCTTGCGCACGGTGGCGCTGGTGGTATCGGGAATGTAGTGATTCGTCACCGTCATCCCGTCAATCGTAGCCGTGTATTTCGGAACCGGATCCTCGTTCAGCGTATAGCTGATCTTCTTCCCGTCCTTCGACACCGGCAGATCAACAAACTGATACTGCCATCCGTTCGCCTCACTCAGCACGGCGCTCGCGACCTCGCTGCCGTCCGCCAACAGTCTCACCGTCACGGAGCCCGGGCGGTTTCCGTCCTTGTTGTCGTTGTCGTCCCACACCTTTTTCGCCAGTAGCTTCGTTTCCGAAGGCGTACCCGGTGCAGGCGTCTCGGACGGCTCCGGCGTTGGGGTCTCCGTTACTTCCGGCGTCGGGGTTTCGGAGGGTTCCGGCGTGGGCGTTTCCGACGCTTCCGGCGTCGGAGTCTCGGACACCTCCGGCGTCGGAGTCTCCGTCACTTCCGGCGTCGGGGTAGGCGTTTCCGCGGTTTTCTCGTAGACATTCACCAGTTTCCCGCTCGCGCTTCCCGTCGCGGTCACCTCGATGGTAATCGTGGTGGTGCTGTCATTCGTATTGAATGTGTAGTCACTCAATAACTGATCGGGATCCTTCTCCGTCACCGTATAAGTGCCGGGTTTCAGCCCGCTCAGCGAATACTTTCCGTTCACGAAATCGCTGTATTTGATCTCCATCGGCATACTTTCGTCAGGCCCGTTGATCACAAAGACCAGCTTGCCCAGCTCCTCTGCCGTTGGCGTGGTTACAACGCTTTCCGGATCTTCAGCGATGGCATATCCGGCAATCAACATCGCGAGCGCGACGCACAGGATTGTCACTCGTTTGAAAATCTTGATCATCGCCCATACTCTCCTTCTCCGCACAGGGCATGTATTAGTATAACACAAAACCATCAGTCAAAGCAATCACCAACATGATTAATAATGACATCCAATCCAAGCGCGGTGTCATAATCCTCAATCGTGGTCACCGGCACGCCCGGCCGCTTCTTCGGCGCGTTCGGCTGATCCGGCGTATCGCTTCCCGGCAGGCCGTTCGTGATCACGGTCGTGTTTCCGACCACCTTCGAACTTGTCTGCACATAGCCCGGCACGGTTTCTTCCTTCCAGGTGTAGGTAATCACCTGTCCGTTCTCCGTCGCCGGCAGATCGGTGATCGTCGCGCTCCAGTGATTGCTCTCATCAAGCACCACACTCATCCCGTTGCTTAGCGTCATGCGGATGGAATCCGGACGGATGCCCGCCGCGTCATTGTTGTCATCCCAGATCTTCTTCACGCTCACATTGGTCAGCAGTCCAGCCGGCACGGGGGTCGGCGTGGGTGTGGGCGTCTCCGCCGGGGTCGCCGTCGGTGTCTCCGTCACTTCCGGTGTCGGCGTGGGTGTGGGCGTCGGCGTTTCCGTGCTTTCCGGCGTCGGCGTCTCACTGGTCTCCGGCGTCTCCGTCGGCGTGGCCGTCGGGGTCACCGTCGGCGTGGCTGTCGGGGTCGGAGTCGGCGTCTCCGTCGGTGTCTCCGTCGGCGTGGGCGTCACTTCACGGAAGATAAACTCTTTTTCAATCTCCAGTCCGCCCAGCTTTTCGTTCGTCAGCACCAGTTCCGCGCTCGTCTTGTCCGCCGTCGCGGTGATGTGGCCCTTCCCGTCGTCCGTCAGCTTCACGCTGACATTCAGAATGGTATCGTCGTACTTGATCGTCGCGTCCGTGCCCGCCACTTCAGAAATTGTGTACTTGATCGGACTGTTCTTCACATCATTAAGCGTGTAATCAATCTGATCAAAGGCAACCTTTCCGTCCGCGTCATTGGTCTTTGTCTGCAGCACGTTTCCGCTCGCGTCCTTCAGCTGGAAGGTGAATTCTCCGCCCTGCAGCGTGCCGCCGTTCAACACTTTCTTCGCTTCGAGCGTGATCGATCCCGTGGCGCTGTAGGTATTTTTGAAGTTCAGTTTCGTCGCGTTATTGCTCAGATCGACCTTGATCGTCCCGTTTTTCTGGTCCGCAAGCGTCGCGGTCACGGTGTATGTCTGCGTGGATACGGTAATTCCGTTCCCGCTCTTTGTCTTTTCCTTCACCGTGTACTTATAGGAGCTTAGCAGGTCAGAGGCCTTCTTGACCGTAGTCGTGATTGTATTCGCGGACTTGTCATACACGGTTCCGGCAGTCCCGTTCGGGTCGATCTTATAAACCAGCGTCGGATAATTGATCTTGCCGTTCGCGGCATTCTTCACCGTGGCGGTGCATCCATTCTCGCTCGTCACCGTAAATTCAAATGTATGATTCTTGATCAGGGCATTCTCCAGCGTCTTCGTACCGGAAATCGTGCCCTTTCCGGTCGCCGTGTAAGTATTCGTGAAGTCCAGCGCCGTGGCATCGCTGTTCAGGGAAACCGTAATACTGCCCTTCTTGTTGTCCTTGGTCGTCGCCGTCACGGTATAGCTCTTCGTGTCCACCGTCACGCCGTTGCCGTTCGTGGTCTTTTCCTTCACGGTAAATGAGTAGGAGCTCTGCAGGTCAGAGGCCTTCTTCACTGTGGTGATAATCGTGTGGCTTGCCGAATCATATTTAGTCCCGGTCGTTCCGCTCGGATCAATCTTGAACGAAAGCTTCGGATAATTGATCTTTCCGGTGCTGTCGCTTGTCACCGTGCAGTAGGTCGTCCCGCCGTTCGCGCTTTGCACATAGAACTCGAAAGTGAAATTCGCGAGATCCGCGCCTTCCAACTTTTTCGTACCGCTCAATGTACCACTGCCGCTCGCCTTGTAGGTATTTGTGAAGTTCAACGCGGTGGCATTGCTGCTCATCGCGACATTGATCGTTCCGTCCTGCTTATCCGTGGGCGTCGCGGTCACGGTATAGCTGTTCGTCGCCACCGTCACGCCGTTCCCGTCCTTGGTGGACTCCGCTACCAGATAGCTGTAACCGGCAGAAGGCAGGTCCGCCGCCTTCAGCACTGTTGTCGTGATAGTGTTAGCGGACGAATCATACACCGTCCCGGCGGTCCCCTTCGGGTCGATCTTGTACACCAGCGTCGGATAATTGATCTTGCCGGTGCTGTCGCTCTTCACCGTGCAATAAGTCGTCTTTCCGTCCGAGCTCTTGACGGTGAATTCAAATGTGTAATTCTTGATATCCGCCCCGTTCAGCGTCTTCGTGCCGCTCAGCGTTCCGTTGCCGGTCGCCTTGTATGTATTGGTGAAATCCGCCGCGGTCACGCCCTTCGCGGGATCAAGCGCGTTCCCGCCCGCGTCCTTCGTCTGCTGAATCGTGTAACTGACATCCAGTGTCGGGCTTCCGTTCGACTGAGTGTTAGTCGTTACAGTGACTTTTACCAGATATTCGCTCTTGTCGTAAGTCACGCCGCCCAGCGAACCCTGCTTCTCGGTAATGGTATAATAGTATGTTCCGCCTTTGTATTGATCATTGTTCGTCGCGAAATTGAAATTACCGAAATCGTATGTCAGCGAGCTTTCGCCGCCCGTCGCGGTCACGGTCACATAGGTCCCGGTACTGTCGGTCGTCGCTTTGTCCGGATAAATAGGATCGTTCTTCTCACCCGTGCTGTACGGATACAATCCATTCTGATTTGTTCCGTCAATGGTCGAATACGAATTGGTCGGATTCGCGGTAATCAGGAAGGTAATCTGATCCCCCTGCTTGAACGCACGCCCTTCCATCGTCTTGGTACCGCCCAGACCGACATTCCCGATCGCCTTGTAATTCCGATTATGGACATAGAAATGCCATTCTGCTATGCTATCCACTGTCCCACCGGTGTTAATCCATCCGGCTCCGTTCGTCTGCTTTACAGTGGTCGCTTTCGGTGCTAGGAACATGCCGGAAATATTATTCATCGTCAATTCCGTCGCCTGATACGCATTAAAGATAAATTTTTGAAGGATATATGTATCGACATTCTGGTTCCGAGTTGGATCACTGTTCAGATTAGCTGTTGTACTTTGCAAATTACTGATTTTCGATGTCAAATTTCCATCAGAATCCTTGTTATATACATTCACATAAAATTCTTCTAGCTGTACACTGGGCCCGCGTACATTGAATACCAGCGTTTGCCCTTCCAATTTGTTGACCTTCCAACCACCCGTTTTAATCAAATTAACAATGTTGATGCAATCAATATAAATCGTCGCGTCATCAGGGAGTGCCGTGGTGTCAATAATAACCTTATTTGTTGTAGCCAACGGCGTATAAGTCGTTTTACTACTCAAACTGGACGACAAATCAGACCCAATCTTCTGCAGCTTGGTCACATAATCCGAAATTTCCTTTTGAGTTCTGGGTTGCTTATAAACCGCGGCTTTGGATGTGATATCGATTTTCTCCTCATTTCCTTCAATATCGCTGGCATAGAAGATTTCCGCATCCGCAATTGTCCCATCAGTTAATTTAAATTGATTTTCGATCTCACCCACATAGAACGGGATCGCGTTCGTGCCGGAACCCATAATATCAATATTGGCATTGGAATAAAACTTTTCAACAGCGAAATTGGTTTCAGTATGACCACTCTGCTTATAATAATCCGCGACAATACCATATTCATACGCTTCACCCAGCGCGTCCATGGCATTGATCGCTGATTCAGTAGAAATACTTTTCAATTTCATGTTAATCGTTCCGGTGGAATATCCGGTATATGAAACAGTATAGGCTCCGACAAGCGCGGTTTCTCCTGCATCATTACCATCTGGAACACCGCTACCCTTGTCAGATAAGGTTTTCCCTTCATTCACAGTATAAATTTTAGCTGTAATATTTCCGTCCCAATCCGTACTGTATTTCCCATCGGGCCAGAAACCGGTAACAGTAATTGAATCTTTGCTGACTGCGTCAGAAAAATCAATCTTTTTATAATACGAATCATTTCCGTGAGTAACAACCACCCAATAATCAACATTTTGAATGGCGGTATCAACTTCAGATGTGTCAATCACAACGGACAATGTCGCCGCATCCGTTACGGTGATCACATACGAGGCATTTTCCGTTTTCACGGTCAGAGTATAAGTGGAAGTAAACGGCACATCGCTCGTCAGGGATTCCCCGTCCCCGGACAGATACAAATCCCCTTCCACCGCTTCACCGTCGGTCAGCTCCAGCTTCACATCCTCAATCGGGGAATCGTCTTCAATGCCCAGCACATTGAAAATATCCCGGACGGAATAGGTATCCGTCCCGGGAAAAGAATAGCTGTACCCTTCGTAGGTGTAGTCCACCGTGTAGTTATAAAGGAAGTAAGAGAAACTGTCGGTCACAAACGAATTGTCGTCCGCCTCGATCGTTTCCACTTCCACGTCATCATTGTCTTCCACAAAGTGAATCACGGTCGGCAAGGTGACCCCGTCCTTCTCGATGGTCACGGTCACAGTTCCGCCCTCCGCGGGCTCCACCTTTTCTCCGGTGCTCAGGCTGTAAATGCTGATGTCCACCAGCGTCAGATTCTCCGGCAGATGCGCGACCTTCCGGATCCCGTCCCCGAGATCCTCGCTCAGCTCCGCCTCAATCTCGGCGATTTCCTCCGCCGTGGCGGCGCGCTGGCTCAGCTGCACCTCGTACAGATCATCCTCCGGCAGCCCGGACTTCGTCAGGTCGAGCACAATCCGGTATCCGTTCGCGTCCGTCGCCTCGATCGTTTCCGTGGTCGTCACCTGAAACCGACCGGAGGAGGAAACATCGCTCACGATGTCATTCGCGGCCGCAAGCGGCATCACGTCCATCGTCATCAGGAGCACCAGCAGAAGCGCTACCAGTTTTTTCGCTCCGTTCTTCATATCACTAATCCCCTTTACACGATTGTCTGAATTATTCCGCCGCCGGCACATGAATGTTCACCGTCAGGCGCCAGTAGAGCATGAAATTGCTCTCATCCACCACCATCTCCATGGTCTCATCCGTCGCGCCCTCAATGTCATTCCAGTTTTCGTTGTCAGTGCTTTCCTGCCACTGCAAGTCGTATTCCAGCTCATCATATCCCTCGAGCTGCGCCACAAACGTCGCGGTATCTCCGAGCTTCAGCCCGACACCGGCATCCTTGCCTTCCCACTCGATGTCGAACCGGACCGTCCGATCCTCGGGAAGCATAAATCCGTCTTCCGCTTCCTCCGGTTCCCCGGCCTCAGCTTCTTCCGTCCCGGCTTCCTCGGTTTCAGCGTCTTCGGTCTCTTCCTCTTCGTTTACTTCAGTCTCATCGGCTTCGGTTTCCTCGGTTTCAGCGGTTTCTTCCTCCGCGGTCTCCTCCGCTTCCCCGGTATCCGTCTCGGCCCCGGTCTCTTCCGTCCCGGTTTCTTCAGTTACTTCATCTTCTTCCGGAACCTCGGCATCCGTTTCCATCTCCGGAATCCGGTCGGTTTCCGTCCCGTCCTCCGGATTCAGTTCGCCGTCTTCCGTTTCATGCCCGTCATCAGCAACCGTCTCCGCCAAGGAATTTTCTTCCGCCGCCTGACCGTCCGTTTCAGCAGTACTCTCGGAAACCGTCTCCGGAACCGCATCCATCGTCTCAGCAGTTTTTTCTTCCACAGACGCTTCCGTCTCAGGCTCTTGATCCGCTGTCTCGGCGATATTCTCCGGCTGCTCCTCTTTGACTTCCGGTGCTTCCTCCGCGGCTTCGGTATTTTCTTCCCTCGTCTCCGGAACGGTCTCCGCTTCTTCCTTCACTTCCGGAACGTTCTCTTCCTTCACTTCGGGAGCAGGCTCATCCATCTGTTCAGGCGTCTCCGCGGGGGCTTCCGGAACTGTCTCGGCAACTTCTTCCGCCGGCTTAGATGCGGATTCCTGCTCCGCTTTCCAATCCTTGTAACGTCCGGACGTCATCACCCGGATTTTGACCTGACCGGATCCGCCGTTTCCTTTCAGTTCCATCAGGTAATCTCCGGTTTTCACATTCATCGTTCCATCCGCAGCGTTCCCCTGGGAACTAAACGACTTCACCTTGTCTCCATGAATATTGAGGATAGCCAATGTAAACTCGCAATCTCCTTCAGCCACAATCCCGATCTCCTGATCGCTGCCGACGCTCAGCAGGATCATGGTCGCGCCTGAGGACGCTTTCACGGTATAGCTGTCCCCCACGACCATGCTATGCTGGACGCTCGCCCGGATCTGCTCGGATTCGGACACCTGCGTGGCGCCTTCCTCCGCCAGCACAGTCCCGCCGCTCGCAAGACCGATCAACAGCACCGCTGCCAGCAAAATGGAAATCATCTTTCTGCTCATCTTGTTACCTCTCCTGTTCTTCATTCTGTTCCGGGCCGGAAAATCTCAGCCNGTACATTCAGCACAATTTGCGCAAGCAAAATCGAAACNAACAATTTTACATGTGAAATATAGCAAAGCATATAATGAAAGTCAATCTTTTCGGGCTTGAATTTTAGTATTTTAGGAAGATTTTTAGCCATTCAAAAATTGTTATCGACCGAACCGCTAAACGCGAACACTGTCGGCGAACAGTTNTGAAGATGCAATTGCAAACTGTTTCATTTTACATCTTATATATTTCGTTTTATGGCTTCGCTCGCAAATAAAATGTAATATTAAACCAGATTCTATTTTTNTTTAATACTGATTTCTTATTTGCAATCTGAAATTACTTATTCTTCAGCATTCCACTATTTTGATACTAATTCATCAAAACTTCATATCAGAATTTGGTTTGTTTCTGTGTTTGCCTAAATTGAACGTCTCTGGATGCCAAATCAGCCCGATCTTCACCCGCAGCTCCCGGGAACTTTCTCCCGCTTTCTGGAGGTTTCGGCAGGATTTTTCCCGAATTTTGTGGTATATAAGGTAGTAATGGTGAAAGGAGTGGTCATCTTGACAATTCGAGAAATGACGGAGCAAAACGAACGTCAGTTTCTCTCTCCCCTTGCGTCCCATGCCGCGGACAGCCGCGGCCGCGAGAAAGAAATCGAACCCTGTGACCTGCGTACGGTGTATCAGCGGGACCGGGATCGTGTCATCCATTGCAAATCCTTTCGCCGGCTGAAGTTCAAAACCCAGGTATTTCTGAGCCCGGAAGGCGACCACTACCGTACCCGCCTGACGCACACTTTGGAGGTCTCACAGGTGGCCCGCACCATTGCGAGAAGTCTCCGCCTCAATGAAGATCTGACCGAAGCCATCGCTCTGGGGCACGATCTGGGGCATACCCCGTTCGGACACATCGGGGAACGCACTCTGAATGAACTGCTTCCCGGCGGCTTCCGCCATAACGAGCAAAGCCAGCGCGTAGTAGAAATTCTCGAGAACGATGGTAAAGGTCTCAATCTGACCTGGGAAGTCCGGGATGGAATCCGGAATCATTCCGGCAGCGGCTTCCCTGCTACGCTGGAAGGCGAATGTGTCCGCAAGGCGGACCGCATTGCCTATCTCAATCACGACATGGATGACGCGCTTCGCGCCGGCATTCTGAAGCCATTTGAGCTCCCGGCGGACTGTCTCCGCGTGCTCGGACAGACCCATGGTCAGCGAATCGACACCATGATCCGGGATATCGTCCGCGAAAGCGAAAATCAGGCGCATCTTCGGATGAGTGCCGAAGTGGAAACCGCCATGAACGGCCTTCGCGAATTCATGTTCGAAAAAGTCTACCGGGACGGCTGGCGCGACCCGGAAGAAAAGCGCTGTGACTACATCCTCCGCGCTCTCTTTGATTATTTCTGCACGCATCCCGGGGAAATGCCCGAGGAATATATTATGATCACCTACCGTGACGGGCTTGAGCGCGGCGTGGCTGATTATCTTTCCGGCATGACGGACCGCTATGCCACCCGCACCTTCACGGATCTCTTCGTTCCGTCCTCATTCCCCGCCTTCTGATATTTACTGATTCCACTGCAGAAAGGAAGTGAAAGGTCATGCCCCAGTTTCCGACGGATTGGATGGAAGATCTCCGCGCCCGGACGGATATCGTTCAGGTTGTTTCCGGCTATGTCGCGCTGAAACAGCGCGGCAAAAAGTTTTGGGGTCTCTGTCCTTTCCACGGGGAAAAAACCGCCAGTTTCAGTGTGGATCCGGAAATGCAGATGTTCTACTGCTTCGGTTGCAAGGCCGGCGGGGATGTCTTTCGCTTTGTGGAGGATATGGAACATCTGACCTTCCCGGAAGCGGTTGAAATGCTTGCGGAGCGTGCCCGCCTCCCCCTGCCTCAGATGGTGGACAACCGGGATTACGCCCGCACGAATAATCTTAAGGAACGCCTGTACAACGCGAACCGGGAGGCCGCGGTGTTCTTTCACGAAACCCTGTTCACCCCGGCCGGGGAAAAGTCCCTGGCCTACCTGAAAAAGCGCGGTGTCAGTGACCAGATGATTCGCCGTTTCGGTCTGGGCGCCGCCCCGGAGGACTGGGATGCCCTGACAAAACACCTGACCTCGAAAGGGTATACTGTCTCCGAGCTCCGGCAGGCCGGTCTCGTCGTGGTCAAACCGGCGCAGCCCGCCACGGAGACCGAACCGGCAAAATCGGAGCGGGTCTTCGACATGTTCCGCGGCCGGGTCATCTTCCCCATCATTGACCAGCACGACAAAGTGCTCGGCTTTGGCGGCCGGGTTCTCGGCAAAGGCGAACCCAAGTATCTGAATACCTCGGATACGCTGATCTTCAATAAGCGGAAAGGGGTTTACGCCGCCAATCTGCTTCGAAAGGAGCGAAATCTGGACCGGGTCATCCTGACGGAAGGATATATGGATGTCGTCAGCCTGACGCAGTTCGGCGTCCGCGGCGTCGTGGCAACGCTGGGGACCGCGCTGACCAACGAGCAGGCCCGCCTCATGAAGCGTTACGCGCCCCGGGTGGACCTGAGCTACGACGGGGACAGTGCCGGTCAGCACGCCATCCTCCGCGGATTGGACATTATGGATGTGGAAGGCATCCCCTGCAAGGTGCTGGATTTCCCGGACGGGCTGGATCCGGATGAATTTATCCGCCGGGACGGGGCGGAAGGTTTCGCGAATCTGCCGGAACTGACCCCCACGGAATACCGCATCCGCCGGATCCGGGATGAGTCCGATCTTTCCACGGCCGAAGGCCGGGTCGCGTACGGAAAGAAAGTCATTGCCATCCTTTCCAGACTTGAGCCGATGGACCGGCAACCCTATCTGCAGCGTCTTCGGCTCGAAACCGGTTTCGACGATGATGTCCTGCAGGATCAGCTGAAAACAGAAACAGAAAAGCTGCAGGCAAAAGAAAAAAAGGAAGCACAGCTGGCCCAAAAGCGTGCGGGCACCCGGAAAACGGATGTGGCGGATGTCATGCTTGCGTCCCCCGAAACTGCCGCCCCGGAAAGAAAAAGCACCCCCGCGCTCTTGTCCAATGAAGATGTCCAGATTGCTCGTGCGCAGCAAACCCTGCTTCGCCTCACCGCCACAGGAAAATTGCCGGAAGATATCATCAGGGAAGAGGATTTTGAGGGGTCGGGGTGGAAACTAATATATCAGAGACTGCGGCAGGGGGAAACGCCCGCCGCGCTCATGTCACAGGCTGCGGATCAGGCGGACGCTTCTGCCCTCGCCGGAATATTTTCCTCTCAGGAGGATCTCGGCGACACGGATCAGATGATCCGGATGGCACAGGAATGCGTCCGGTCCATTCGTCTGGCCAAGCTGCAAAAAGAGCAGGAAGATCTTCAGGCCCGCCTTGCGAAGGCTGTGCCGGAAGATACCGCCGCTTTAATGACGCGTTATCAGCAAATCAAAGCTGAAATGAAACAATTGAAGGCCAATTAACCCATGTATGCGATTTGAAAAGGAGAGATTTCTTTGGCGGAGAAGAAAGCAGCAAAGTCAACCGGCGCTGAAAAGAAAGCAGAGAAAAAAACAGAGAAAAAAGAAGAAGTCGTCGTGACGGAAACCGCCGTCCGGGAGGAAGCGCCGGTCAAGGCAAAAAAGAGCACCAAAACCGCGAAAACCACAAAAACCGCAAAGGCGACATCCAAATCCGCGAAAAAGGAAGTCTCCTCTGACGAAGTCCCCGCTCCCGCCGACGCGAAAGCAGACACGAGCCCCGAGGACAGTGCCCGTCAGAGCCGGCTCGATGATCTCTACGCCTACGGGCGGAAAAAGGGTGTCCTGACCTCCAAAGAGGTTATGGATCGCCTGACCGAGCAGGACATGGAGCCCGAGCAGCTCGAAAAAATCTGGGAAACCCTCGAAGCCTACGGTGTCACCGTGGTCCGCGATGAAAGTGAAATTCCGGAGTCTGATGATGAGGAAACTGCCGCTGACAATGCTGCCGTCGTCGCCTCCATTGCCGACACCGGCTCGCAGTCCGAGGATCTGGATCTCAGCGTTCCGGACGGCATCGCCATTGATGACCCGGTCCGGATGTATCTCAAAGAGATCGGCAAAGTTCCTCTGCTGACCGCGGAAGAAGAAATCGAGCTGGCCAAGCGGATTGAAGCGGGCGACACCGAAGCCAAACAGCAGCTCGCCGAGGCGAACCTGCGTCTGGTCGTGTCCATCGCGAAGCGATATGTCGGCCGCGGCATGCTCTTCCTCGACTTGATTCAGGAAGGCAACCTTGGTCTGATCAAAGCGGTTGAAAAGTTTGACTATCGCAAAGGCTTCAAATTCTCAACCTACGCGACCTGGTGGATCCGTCAGGCCATCACCCGTGCCATTGCGGACCAGGCCCGCACGATCCGGATCCCGGTTCACATGGTTGAAACCATCAACAAGCTGATCCGGGTCAGCCGCCAGCTGCTTCAGGAAAACGGTCGTGAGCCCACCCCGGAGGAAATCGCCAAAGAAATGAACATTTCTGAAGCGAAAGTCCGTGAAATTATCAAAATTGCTCAGGAGCCCGTCAGTCTGGAAACCCCGATCGGCGAAGAAGAGGACAGCCATCTCGGAGACTTTATTCCCGATGAAGATGCTCCCGCCCCCGCCGAAGCCGCCAGCTTTGCTTTAATGAAGGAACAGCTGACCGAAGTCCTCGACACGCTGACCCCCCGTGAGGAAAAGGTTCTCCGCCTCCGTTTCGGGCTGGATGACGGTCATCAGCGCACTTTGGAGGAAGTCGGCAAAGAGTTCAATGTCACCCGTGAACGCATCCGGCAGATCGAGGCCAAGGCCCTCCGGAAGCTGCGTCATCCTTCCAGAAGTAAAAAACTGCGGGATTACCTCGAGTAATTTGTCTTTCAATCACCAACAGCGCAGACAGGTTCTGCGCTGTTTTTAGGAGGAAAACATGTCTCTGGATCGCCGGCTGCAATCCGCCCTGAACCTTTATGATTCCTGTCCCCTCGCCGCGGATATCGGCACGGATCACGCGCACCTGCCCGTCGCGCTCCTGCGCTCCGGAAAATGCCAACGCATGATTCTCACCGATATCAGCCCCCGCTCGGTCGCGCGCGCGGAATCCGAAATCGCCCGCTTCCACCTGTCGGACCGGGTGGAAATCCGCCTTGGAGACGGACTGACCCCTTTGGGGGATCATTCCTGCGCCATGATCTCCGTGCTCGGGATGGGCGGCCGCACCATCCATAATATTCTGACCGGCGGAAAAGAATATTTGAGCGGGGCTTCCCTGCTGCTCAGCGCCCATTCCGACATTCCCGCCGTCCGGGAAGCCGTGCTGTCCGTCGGCTACCATTTGGAAAGCGAAACCCCGGTGTATTCCGCGGGCAGGTACTACCTCATGCTTCTTGCCCGGCCCGGAGCCGCGCCCATGACGCCGCTCGAAATTGAAACCGGGTGTCGCCTGCTGAGCTCAACATCGCCGGATCTGAAAGGCTACCTGCGCCATCAGCTGTCCGTGTGGCAGTCCCGCATGTCCGGTTTGCAATTTGAAAAAAACGCGGATCCTTCCCTCCTTGCGGACGCAGAGGAAAAAATCCGCTTTTATCAAAATACTCTTGAAGGAGGAATTTTCCATGACAGTACAGCAAATCTATGATCTTCTGGACAAGGTCGCGCCCTTTGACACGCAGGTGGACTTTGACAATTCCGGCCTTCTGGTCGGCTCACGGACCGCGGAGGTAACCGGCATCCTGTTCGCGCTCGATGTCACGGAAGCCGTCATCCGGGAAGCGGTCAGCAAAAACGCCAACCTGATCGTCACCCATCACCCCCTGATGTTTGACCCGATTCGCCGCCTGACGGATGATGACTATGAAAGCCGGCTGATCCTGCACCTCGCCAAAGCGGACATCAGCCTCATCGCCAGCCACACCTGTCTGGACCGCGCGGACGGCGGAATCAATGACGCCTTGGCTGAAGCCTGCGCGCTTCTCGATGTCGAGGGGGAGGACTTCGTCCGCGTCGGTAATCTGTCCGCCCCGATCACTGCTTCCGAACTCCGGGAATACCTTTCCATCGCGCTGGATACCACCGTGCGCCTTATGGGAGATCCGGACCGGTATATCACGCGTCTCGGTCTCTGCTCCGGGGCCGGCGGCGGAGAGTGGGAAAAAGCTGTCGCGCTCGGCGCCGACGCCTTCATGAGCGGCGAGATTCACCATCATCATGCGCTGGCCATGACGGACCGGAGGATTCCCTGCTTCGAATGCGGACATTTCGCGACCGAACAGCCCGGGATTTTCGCCCTCGCGGACGCGCTGAAAAGCGCTTTACAAAGCTCTTCCGATCAGGTAAAATATAGGGTGAGCATTTATAAATCGGAAGCGTCTGCCTATGGCTCCGCCTCCGTTCCGGGACAGGCGGAATGATGATGCTCCCTGTCAGACAGGAGGGACCGTACCATGGATAAATTTGAAGCACTGTGGGCTTATCAGGCGGAGGATATCAAGGCGGACGCGATCGCGACCGAGATCAAGCGCTCCCCCACCCGCCAAAAGCTCGAAAAATCCCGCGATTTCATCAAGGACCGGCAGCGTCAGTACAAGCAGATTGAAGAAAGCATCGCAGCCATTGTAGATCGTAAAGAGGTTCTGGAGCAGGCCCTTTCCCGCTCTCTGAGTGATCTGGACGCGCAGAAGGCTCTTGTGGAACAGGTCAATCCCGAGGATGAGGAAGCCGTCGCTGCGCTGTGCGAAGCCGTCGGCTCCTGCAGGGATCAGATCCGTTCTTTTGAAAAAGAGCTGAATCAGATGAGCGCCGAGTCCGCTTCCTACGATAAGCAGATTCGCTCCATGATGGTGGAGATGGCCAAAGCGAAGCAAACCTTCGACCAGCTCAAAGTGGATTATGAAAACGAAAGCAAATTAAAAAAAGAGGATCTGGAGCAGCAGCGCGCCAGGGTCAAGAGTCTGGAAAGCACGGTGGATCCCGCGCTTCTGGAGGAATATAACGCCATCAAGCGTCACACGACGCCCCCGGTGGCCCGTCTGCAGTACGGACAGTGCTCCGGCTGCAACACATCTCTTCCCTCCGCTACGCTGAGCAAAATTAAAAACGGCACGCTGGTGGAATGCGAAACCTGCGGAAGAATGATCATCCAGTAATCCGTTCACAAATCAACAGCCTTTACCTCCTCCTTTCCGGGGTAAAGGCGTTTTTATGAAAAACATTTGAGTGAGGCGAAAAACATGCGTACAGCAGGTATTCTGATGCACATCACCAGTCTTCCCTCCACGGGCGGCGTCGGGGATCTCGGGGAGGCCGCCTATGCCTTTGCCGACTTCTTGGCTCTGAGTGGGATTCAGATTTGGCAGGTTCTTCCCGTCGGCCCCACGGGGTATGGGGAAAGCCCCTACCAGTCCACCTCCGCTTTCGCGGGAAATCCGCTCCTCATCAGTCTGGAAACCCTCCGGAAGGAAGGTCTCCTGACCTTTGATGATTCAGAGCTCCGCGAGGGCGCGGATCCCGAAAAAGTTGATTTTGAGCTTGTCCGCGCCTATAAAATCCCGCTCCTCCGCCGATCTTATCAGCAAAGCGCGAAGAAGGTCGAAAAAGAGCTGGATCAGTTCCGGACGGATAATCCGTGGGTGGACGACTTTGCCCTCTTTTCCGCGCTGAAGGAGCATTTTGGCGGGCAAATGTGGAGCAAATGGCCGGATCAGGGCGCGCGCAACCGTGTCCCCGCCGTTCTTGATAAATACCGTCTTGATCTGGCGGATGAAATCGGCTTCCATGTCTACTGCCAGTATCTGTTCAGAAAACAATGGTTTGCCCTGAAGAAATACTGCAATGACCGGAACATCTCCCTCTTCGGGGATATGCCCATCTATGTCGCGGAGGACAGTGCCGACACCTGGACGCACCCGGAAGTCTTCCAGCTGGATAAAAACCGGATTCCGAAGCGTGTGGCGGGCGTCCCGCCGGATTGTTTCACCGAGGACGGGCAGCTCTGGGGCAACCCGCTCTACCGCTGGCACTACCTCCGGTTTACACGCTACCGCTGGTGGGTGGATCGCATGAAGGGAAACGCCGGGCTGTATGACCTGATCCGCGTGGATCACTTCATCGGCTTCGCGCATTATTATTCCATCCCCTACGGCGCGCCGAACGCGAAGAACGGGAAATGGATCACCGGTCCCGGCAAATCCCTCTTCAAGCGTCTCCGGAAGGAAATCCCCGGCATGCAAATCATTGCGGAGGATCTGGGCGAGGTCAACGATCAGGTCCGCGCCCTGCTGAAATGGACCGGATATCCCGGGATGAAAGTGCTTTGCTTCTCCTTTGACGGCGACAGCACCAATCCGCATCACCCGGATAATTTCACGGAGAACATGGTGCTCTATACCGGCACTCACGACAACGACACGGTGCTCGGTTGGGCGGAAAAGGCCGATCCGGACACGCTGGAAAAAGCGAAAAAAATTCTGGGTTTCTCCGAACTCAGCGAAGCCCCGGAGGCATTCGTCCGCGGCTGCTTCGAGTCGATTGCGGACCGGGCCATCGTCCCCATGCAGGACTTGCTCGGTCTGGACGGATCCGCGCGGATGAATCTGCCGGGCACCACCGGCGGCAACTGGGTCTGGCGCATGAAGGACGGCGAGCTGACCGCCTCCCTCTCCGCCCGGCTCAATCAGCTCGTCAAAGACACCCACAGACTTGGCTCTGACACCACACAGGAGGAAAACTGATGAACGCGAAAGAATTACTTCAGGCCACCGAGCGGAATCTGCTCACACAGTGCCACAAAACCCTTCCGGAAGCCACTTCCGATGAACTGCACAATGCCCTCGGCGCCGCCGCAATGGAAGCGCTGGCACCCGTCTGGCAGGCGAAAGAGGAAGAGCGTGCCTCCGGCCGTCAGGCGTATTATCTCAGTATGGAGTATCTGGTCGGACGTCTGGTCTACAATAACCTGTATTGCATGGGCATTCTGGACGATGTCAAAAAGCTCATGGCGGACAAGGGTGTGGACCTCACTATTCTGGAAGACGTGGAAGACGATGCTTTCGGTAACGGCGGTCTGGGACGCCTTGCCGCCTGCTTCCTGGACAGCGCGGTCACCTGCGATGTCCCGCTCACCGGATACGGGCTCCGCTTCAAATACGGTCTCTTCAAACAGCGCTTTGTGGACGGCCGCCAGACCGAAGAGCCGGACGACTGGTCCCGCTTCGGTGACCCGTGGTCCATCCGTCGGCTGGATGAAGCCGTCATTGTCTCCATGAAAACCGGAGATGTCCTTGCCGTGCCTTATGACATGCCCGTCGTCGGCTTCGGCGCGAAAAATGTCGGCACACTCCGCCTCTGGCAGACGGAAAGCCTCCACGAAGTGGATTTCCCGCTCTTCAATGAACAGCGTTACGCGCAGGCCGCCGCCAATAAAAATCAGGCGGAGGACATCGTCAAATTCCTTTACCCGAACGACTCCCTGCGTGCCGGCAAGCAGCTGCGCGTGAAACAGCAGTATGTGCTTGTATCCGCCAGCGTGCAGGATCTGCTCCGGGCTTACGAATCCCGCCACGGTCAGGATTACGCTCATTTCGCCGACGAAGTCGCGGCCCAGCTCAACGACACGCATCCGGTCATGGCGATTCCGGAGCTCATCCGCCTGTTGGAGGAACGCGGCGTCAGCTTTGAGGATGCGTTCCGGATCGCTCAAAAAACCTTCTCCTACACCAATCATACGGTCATGCAGGAAGCGCTGGAAAAATGGGATCTGTCCCTGCTCAATTCCGTCTGCCCGCAGATTGTTACCGTCATACGGAAGATTGACGCCTGGTTCCGTGCCGAAATGAAATCTTTGAATCAGGAAATCCTGCCGGATCGCCTGATCATTGAGGGCAAGCGCGTGCACATGGCCCAGCTGGCCGTCTATGCCACTCACGCGACCAACGGCGTGGCGGAGCTTCACTCTCAGATTCTGAAGGATGATCTGTTCAAAAAGTGGTATGAACTTTATCCGGACCGTTTCCAGAACAAAACCAACGGAATTACCCAGCGCCGTTGGCTGGGGCTCTGTGATCCGGAGCTGTGCGCCCTCATCGAAAGCAAAATCGGCTCCGGGTTTGAAACGGATCTGGATAAACTGCGCCAACTGACTCCCTGTATCGATGATGACTTTTGCCGTGAGTTTATCTCCGTCAAACGGCAGAAAAAGGAACAGCTTTCCGCGAAGATTCTGAAAAAAGAAGGCGTCTCCCTTTCCCCGGACATGGTTTTCGACGTTCAGGTCAAACGTCTGCATGAATACAAGCGCCAGTTCATGAACGCGCTCAGCATCCTCGCGATTTATCATGATCTGAAGGATGGGAAGCTGAAAGACCTGCCTCCCGTCGCCTTCATTTTCGGCGCGAAGGCAGCTCCCGGCTACGCCCGGGCCAAAGCGATCATCCATTGGATCAATATGATTGCGGAGATCGTGAATAACGATCCGGATGTTGCCGGCCGCCTCAGCGTCGTTTTTGTGCAGAATTACAATTGCTCCTGGGCGGAGAAAATCATCCCCGCCGCGAATATCTCGGAGCAGATTTCCCCCGCCGGCACCGAAGCCAGCGGAACCGGCAACATGAAGCTGATGCTCAACGGCGCCGTGACGCTGGGTACCTTTGACGGCGCGAATGTGGAGATCGTCGAGGAAGCCGGCCGGGAAAACAACTACATCTTCGGCGCTACGGTGGAAGAACTGAACGCCATCAAATCCACCTATGACCCGAAAGCCATCTATGACTCGAATGAAACCATTCGCCGCGCGCTGGACACGCTCGTGGACGGCACCTTCCCGGATGAAGACGGTGCCCTCGCCGAGCTTCATGACGCGATTCTGAAAGGTGCCAGCTGGCATCAGCCGGATCATTACTTCGTCCTGAAGGATTTTCCGTCCTATCTGGAAACCAAGATCCGTGCCATCCGCGACGCGGGCACAAACCCGGTCGCGTTCGCGCGCAAATGCCTGATGAATATCGCCTGTGCCGGCAAATTCTCGTCGGACCGGACCATCCGGCAATACGCTTCCGAAATCTGGAATGTGTAATTCCTTATATCAGAAAAACCTGCTCGACCGAGCAGGTTTTTTTATTTATCTCATTGTCACCGGGCTGCCCTCCAGGGCAGTCTGTACGGCCCCCAGCGCTTTCTGCATCACCTTGGTCTGATCGCTGTCCATCCCGTCGGGTGCCGCCTGATCGGATGCCAGCGTCCGGTAATAGTACCGGCTGTCCATCCGGTATCTCCAGATATATGTCGGCGTGTATGTCGCTTCACCGATATTTACCCTGCCTCCGGAGTCCTTATTCACGCTCACATGAAGCAGATACCCGCTCAGCCGGTTCGCATTATCCCGGTTGTCTGAAATCAATGTCCCGAGGCTGTAAGCGCACAGCACGTTCCGCCCGTCCTGAGTAGTCAGACTGTCCACGCGCTGCGGAACCCGGCTCCCGGCACCGATGATCAGATCCGCGCCGGCGTCGGCAATTTCCTGCGCCAGGGTCTGCTGTGCTTTCGTCGGAGTCTTGTTGCCGGCCTTTCCCCAGTTCAGCAGGACAATAAACGCGTCCGCGCCCTCCTGCCCGGCCGAGGCGATATCCGCCTGAATCAGCGACACATCCGCGTCCGGCACGGCATTTTCCTCACCCTGATTGTTCATCTTTTTCCGGGTACTGTCGGACATCGTATCCGTGTACTCCGCCACCGCGACCCGGACGCCGTTCTTTTCTACAATCCTGTATCTTTTCCCGCCGGTTTCCTCCGTCGCGCCGGTGGTCAGAATCCCCTTCCGGTTCAGTGCGCTCATCGTGCCCCGGATTCCTTCCGCGCCTTTGTCCCAGGCCTTGGAAAACCCGACCATGGCCAGATTGAATCCTCCCCCGGTCAGTAAATCCGTCCCGTTCGCCGGAATCACGGTAGAGGTGACCTTCACATCGTCCATATACAGATTCTCAATGAACGCGCCGTTGTAATCGCTCTTCGTTTCCGTCTGAAGCAGGGTCAGAATATCATAAAAATCATATTTTTTTGAATCAGAGGAATAGCACGCTTTTCGCACGGCATCTTCCACCGCGACGGTGCCTCCGAATGTCAGCGTGATGCTCCCGCCGCTTACGGGCACGGGCGTTTCCGTAGCTTTGACCGTCTGTACGATGGTCGTGGCGGCATTCGAGATCTGAATTCCGTCATCCGACTCCGGCTGAAGTTCTTCCAGTGAGGAAATCGCTTCAGGATTCAGTGCGGAAAGATCCACCGTCTGTCCGCTGTTCAGGCGGGTAAAGACATATCCGGTACTGATCAGCACGGTCGCCGTAAAGATCAGCATAAATATGGTTCCGGCGGTAACGCCCCGCTTCTTCTTTCCGGACAATCTTTTCACCCGCCTTTCCTTTCGTCTTGAATTACCAGACCTGACTCAGCACCGCGGCCATCAGCACGGATAAAATCATGATTCCGGCAAGCGCCAGCGCGACAATTCTCCGGGCGCGTTCCTTCCGGTTCACCTTTTTCTCACTCATCACAGTACCCCTCCTGAATTCCCAATGCTCGCATTATATCACGCTCATAGCAAAATTACAAACAGGGCGCGGTCATACAAACCGCGCCCTGTCGGAGTCATTTTGTCTTATTCGTTATCCTGTCTGCGGGTCCGCCGGCGGGATGTGTTTCCTTCGGTGTTCTCCCCTTCCGCGCGATAAGAAGCGGAATAATCGTTTTCCGTTTCCGTCGGCCGGCTGTAGGGAGAGGCTTCATTCGTCGTGCCGCTTTCCGGACGGTAGGACGCGGAATATTTCGCGTCTTCACTTCCGTGGCTGGAATACCGGGCATACGGATTCGCGGTGGTTCCGCTGTAAGGCTTGGCTCCGGTGCCGGCCGAAGTGGTTTCGTTCGGCGTCACGGTTGTCTGCCCGTTCTGCGCGGTATAATTGCCGGTCCGGCTGCGCGCGTTCTGCGCGTTACCATTCGTCGTACCGGTTCCGTTCCCGCCGGTAGTGCGTCCCGCCTGCTGACGCTGACGCTGCTGCTGCGCGCGCTTCTGCGCCGCGGCTTTCGCAGCCTTCTTCTTACGTTGCTGAGAGGTATACCAGGCGTACGCGCCGCCGCCGGCCGCCAGCACTGCAGCAATGCCGAGCACCCAGCCGACCGCGCTGCCGCTGCCCTGTTCCTCTTCGGTCACAGGCTCAATGGTTTCCGTCGGTTCCTCAATCGCTTCAGGCGTCGCGGTCGCGTTAGCCGCCAACTGCTCCTCGATGTACTTCAGTCCGTCGGACACCAGCGTGGTCTGGTCCGCCTCGCCCTGATAATGGGCATTCAGCAGATCTTCCAGCTGTTCGCTTGTCACTGTCCCGTTCTGCACATCTTTCACCAGAGAATCCAGATATTCGGTGGATTCTTCCGTAGTCACAGGGGCCGGTGTCGCGAAAGGATCAAACGGCTCGTAGCTGACATCCAACCCGCTCTCCGGATTGGTCCATGTGCTCACCTTCTGGTCTTCTGCGGACACCACGGTCGTGGACGATGTGGAGCTCCCGGAGGAAGATGTGCTGTCGGTCGAATTATTGGCAATTCCTTCCAGATAATCCGAGGATCCCAGGAAGCTTTCCAGTTCGCCCAGCGTCAGCTGCTTGAAGTAGTCTCCCTTGATATAACCGGTCTGTCCGTTATATGTCACTCTGTACCAGGTTTCTCCGTCCACCTGCGTGGTTCCGAGCACCAGGCAGAATGCATACTTCTTCAGCTGCGCCAGACGCTTGGATGTCGTGCTCGGGCTCTCCCGGAAGTTGACCGTGGTCGTCGTATAGCCGTAGCTGCTCAGGTCGTTGCTGTCATACGGCTGCACCGTGACTTCCGTCACCGGCTCTTCGGTGGCATTCGCTTCTTCCAGATAAGCGGTCACTTCGCTCACGCTCATCATCCGGAGCATATCTGCGCGGACATAACCGCTTTCGTTGTCATACTGAATCTGGTGCCACGCAACGCCGTCCACATAAGTCTGTCCGTTCACAAACACAACCTTGTTGGCGGGCAGCTCCGCGGTAATCACGCTGTTGGAGCTCGGCCAGTTGCGGACATACGCGCCGTCACCGATAGTGATTCCATACCCGGTCACCTGCGGCGGTTCTTCGGTCGCGGACGCGGTCTCGGTCGCTGTCTCAGTCGGAGTCTCAGTGGCCGTTTCAGCGGCTTCTTCCGTCGGGGTCTCCGTCACTTCCTCTGTCGCCGTTTCCTCCGGAGTCTCCGTCGGTGTCTCGGTCGCCGTTTCCTCCGGTGTCTCCGTCGGTGTCTCGGTCGCGGTTTCCTCCGGCGTCTCGGTCGGGGTCTCCGTCGGTGTCTCGGTCGGCGTGGAAGTCGGATCCTGTGTCGGTGTCTCTGTCACTTCCGGCGTTTCGGTCGGCGTTTCGGTCGGGGTTTCGGTCGGGGTTTCCGTGGGTGTCTCGGTGGGCGTTTCCGTCGGAGTCTCGGTCGGAGCTTCCGTCGGCGTTTCAGTCGGCGCCTCAGTCGCCTCATCATCCGTCAGTTCTTCATCGGTCACCGGAGGCACCGCCGTACTGCCGGCATTCACCAGTTCTTCCATCACCGCGTCGCTCTGTTCCTGCGTCAGCACTTCCAGATACTCGCTCATGATATAGCCGGTCTGGCTGTTAATCAGCACACGCATCCAGCTCTCTCCGGCATCATTGGTCTCTTCTCTTACAACATACACCAGATCGCCCTTGCTCAGCTGACGGGTCAGTTGCTTGGATTTGGTGCTCTTTTCCGTCCGCACACGAACCGAGCTCAACGCCTTCGCGTAGCGATTAATCAGTTCTCCCTGGGGGATCGCGGTCTCCTCGGCCGGCGCTTCAGTCTCCTCGGCCGGGGTTTCGGTTTCCTCCGCGGGAACTTCCGTTTCTTCCGCGGGAGCTTCCGTCACCGTTTCGTTCGCCGCGGCGGAATCCGTCTCAGTCGCCGGGGTCACGGTTTCCTCCGCGGGCGTCTCTGTGGGTGTTTCAGTCGGAGTCTCAGTCGCTTCTTCCTCAGGATTGATAATCGCGTCCAGTTCCTCATCAGTCAGCACCGGTACCGGCGTCGTATAAACCGGGTCGGACCCGACGATATCACTGTCGCTCTGGGACAGCACTTCGATAAACTCGGACATCACATATCCGAATTTGCCGTTGTAGTAAACCGCCGTCCAAAGCTCATCACTGTCGTTGACATCTTCGCGCAGCGCATAAACATATTCATTCGCGCTGAGCTTCTTGATGATATCATCCTTCTTGGAGGCACCGTCTCTGAAATTGACATTCTTGGTCGTCCTGGCGAACCGGTTGATCATCGTACCGGAGGGAATCGCCGTCTCCACGGGTTCCTCGGTCGGAGTTTCAGTCGGTTCTTCCGTCGCGGGTTCCTCTGTCGGAGTCTCGGTCGGCTCTTCCGTCGCGGGCTCCTCCGTCGGAGTCTCGGTCGGCTCTTCCGTCGCGGGCTCCTCCGTCGGAGTCTCGGTC
>Ga0065709_1002932_pt1 | contig 80247 bp, 77 predicted proteins | sample Hoacrofraction14_2_FD_59096 | JGI IMG/M metagenome (GOLD analysis project Ga0065709, IMG submission 59096) | Hoatzin crop microbial communities from Cojedes, Venezuela, sample from fiber fraction 14 v1 | ecosystem: Host-associated > Birds > Digestive system > Esophagus > Crop | place: Venezuela...
GACGATTCTGATGATTTTCCTGGCGACGAAGGAGAATGAATCCGAGGATAATGAATTGCTGAAATTTCTCGAGGTTCTTTTGTCAAGCGGTCGGACAGCGGAAGAAAAGGAAAGGATTTTCGGAGAAGAGCTTTCCTTTTCGATGAATGATGAATTGAAAGATGAGGTGGATCATATGTGCAATTTGAGTGATTTAGTCATTGAACAGGGTTTGGAGAAGGGTGAAGAAAACGCGAAGTTTAAGTATGTGGAGCACATGCTGAAAATGAATCGGGATGAGAAAGACATTATGACCTGCTATCCGGAACCGATTACGACGGAGTATGTGAACCGGGTTCGTGAGTCAATGAAAATGGCGGAAAAACCTGTGAACGGAGCGGTTTTTAAGGCGTAAGATTGGGGGAAAGACAGCGCTGCCTGAGAGAAAAATCAGGCAGCGTTTTTGTGTGGAAGATTGATTGCGGATTAAACGCGGAAAGAATTTTCAGAGCCGGAGAAGCTTGATATATCTGGCTTTGCTCAAAAAATGAGCACGGATGCTCAAAAAATGAGCGTGACCGGGGCGGATGGGTATGATATAAGAAAATCAGAGAGAATAAGTGCAGGAGGAGTGCGATTGAGGGCGGACCGGAATGCCGGTATGGTCCATGAGCGTATGCATTGGAAAGGAGAGAACGGGATGGAGGATCAGGGGGTGAGAAAGTGTCCGGAATGTGGTATAAGTGTTCCGGATGATGTTATCCAATGCCCGGAGTGCGGATATCCGCTCCGGGGTACGGTGACCAGCAAGAAATCATTTTTACAATTACCAAGTCGGACAAGAAAGATGCTCGGCGTGGTGCTGTGCGTCCTGGCATTCGCGAGTGCTATCGTTGGCGTGACGCAGATGACAAGCAAAGAGTATCGAATTTCTGTAGAAAATTATGAATATTGTGTGGAGAAACGGGATGAGGTTTCTGATCTGGCGGATTCATACAAGTCAGGCTTTTTTAAAGACAGTTACGAGGATTTGGCAGAGATGTGGCAGGATTCGGCTGATGAACAGATGGCAATCATTAAATCCTGTCGGAGTAAAGCGATTGTGTTTTGTGTTATCGGGATTGTTTTGTTTTTCTTTGGCGTGAAATTTTTGATAGGAGGAATCTGATATGGCACTGATCCATTGCCCGGAATGTAATCATCAGGTTTCAGATCAGGCGATGAATTGCCCGGTCTGCGGATACCCGATAAAATCACAGGAAGCACAATCCTTTCTGTCGGATGAGAGAAGGAGAAAGTATCTCGTATGGGGATTGACCGGCTTATTTGCTGTTATTATTGCTGTTTGTATAATGACCACCTCTTCCGGAAACGATCAAAGCAGAGTCTCAGCTGATCGCTCGACGAGTCAAACGGAAACTGCGACCGTCGGTTATTCTTCGTCGCGCAGTTCATCGTCCGGGTCCGGCACATCCGGAACCAAGACTCGCAAAGAAAAGGCTTTGGATCGTGCAAAATCATATTTGAACACATCGTCTTTTTCATATTCGGGTTTGGTGAAACAGCTTGAATTCGAAGGGTATTCTGAGTCGGAAGCGAAATACGGTGCTGATTATTGCGGAGCGAATTGGAATATGCAAGCGGTGAAAAAGGCCAAATCATATCTGAGTTCTTCTTCCGGATTTTCCAAGAAAGGACTGGAGGATCAATTGGAATTTGAGGGATTTACGGACGATCAGGTTGCATATGGCGTAAGCGGCAGCGGCGCGGATTGGAATGAACAGGCGGCGAAGAAGGCAAAATCCTATATGAGAACTTTTCCGAATTGGAGCAGTTCAGAATTAAAAAAACAATTGGAATATGAGGGATTTACCGGTTCACAGATTTCATATGGAATGAAAAGTGTCGGAAAATAATTTGGCTTACGATTTGACCGGGTGCCATTCGCCCGGCTTTTAAGGCGTAAATTGGATATAAAAAAGCGCTGCCTGAGAGTAAAATCAGGCAGCGCTTTTTTATCCGTTACGGTTCGGTGATTTCCTCCTCGACGGTTTCTTCGATGACGCCGCCGTAGAGGTCAAGGTATTCCTCGAGGCAGAGGTTTTCGTCGCGCATGATGAGGGAGTGCTCCGTGCCGACGTAGCGGATGTGCCAGGGTTCCGGGGAGATGCCGGTGATTTTGGTTTTGCCTTCCTGATAGCGGATGATGAAACCGTAATCCCAGCAGTGTTCATGGAGCCAGGCGCACTGTTTGGTCGAGGAGAAGGAGCGGCCCGGGACATTGATGTCAAAGCTGAGACCCAAGTGGTGCTCGCTGGCGCCGGGCTCCGCCACGGTGCGGAGGGCGGCACGGCGGGCGCTGGCGCGGGTGTAGCCTTCGTCCTTGTTGAGGTAGTATTTGATGCGCTTTTCGAGCATCGCGACCTGATCCTCATAGCTGCGGTAGCCCGCGGCGATCTGCCAGTTCGTGATGTCGTCCGCCTTCGCGGCTTCAAGCATGGTGACGAGGGCTTCGACCGCGGTGCGGACGCCCTTCGTGTTTTCGTACTTGATTTTGACCAGGTCCTCGTCGCAGTAGTCCGTCAGGAGCACGAGATCATCCGGGATGAAGTGCTCGCCGACCGGGTTATCCGCGTTGACGAGGATGGGCCAGTAGCCCGCGAGGGTATCCACCGGATCCTCATCCACGACGAGCTCCGCGCGGGAGCCGGCCTGCGGAAGGAAGGGGAAGAGAAGCGCGAGCAGAAAAGACAGAAACCGTTTCATTTGCATTCCTTTCGTGGTGGTTTGCTTGAATGATACCGCGGGGGACAAAGGGGAGATTTTAAGATTCCGGATTGTCCCGCGCTTCGAGATGGCGGCGGATGACGGGCAGGAGAATCGTGTTGTCCGTAAGCCGGCCGAGGGCGTCCACCGCCTTGAGCAGGAGAACCCGGTCAGATTCTCCGGCGGCCTGACCCTCTTTGATTTCCGCCATGAGGCGGCGGGATGTGTCCATATTGTCCCGGAAGGTCAGATATGCCTTTTCGGGGCTGAAGGGGCCGTATTCCTCCATGGGAACCTCCTTGAAAAACACCCCGCCTCCGGAAAACGGGAGCGGGGTGGGTGAGACTTATTTTCCGGGATAGACGATCAGGCTTTCGACATTATACTTGGAGAGCTTTTCACGCCCGTTCAGGCCCGCCAGCTCCATGACGAAGTACATGCCGACGACTTCACCGCCGAGGGCTTCCACGAGCTTGGCCGCGGCTTCCGCGGAGCCGCCGGTGGCGATCAGGTCATCGACGATGATGACCTTCTGGCCGGGCTTGATGGCGTCTTTATGCATTTCGACTTCGGCCTGACCGTATTCCAGGTCATACTTGCAGGAGACCGTTTCCCGCGGGAGCTTGCCCTTTTTGCGGACCGGGATGAACCCCTTGCCCAGCAGATAGGCCACCGGGACGCCGAAGATGAAACCGCGGCTTTCCGGGCCGATGACGAGATCAAAGTCCTGCTTTTTCGCGTGTTCCGCGAGGCCGTCCACCGCCAGCTTCAGGCCGTCCGGATCCTGAATGACGGAAGTGATGTCCCGGAACATGATACCGGGTTCCGGAAAATCGGGGATGGTGACGACATACTCTTCGAGCTTTTTCATGGGGTTCCCTCCGTTTCTGTTTAAATTCCGAGCAGTTCGCTGTAGAACTTCAGGGCGCCGTCCGTGTCATGGGCGAGGACGCGCTTGGCCAGGACCTTGCCCAGCTGGACGCCTTCCTGATCAAAGCTGTTCAGGTTCCAGAGGAAGCCCTGGAACATGACCTTGTTTTCAAAATGCGCCAGGAGCGCGCCCAGGGCTTCGGGGGTCAGCTGAGCGCCGACGATGATGCTGCTGGGGCGGTTGCCCGCGAAGTGCTTATTGCGGTTTTCATCCTGCTTGCCGCAGGCGAAGGCCATGATCTGGGCGGCCACGTTCGCGCCGAGCTTCTGCTGGCTGGTGCTGCCCTGAATATCCACGTCCACGCCGGTCTGGTTTTCTTTGAAGCCGACGAACTGGAGCGGGATCATATCTGTGCCCTGATGCAGGAGCTGATAGAAGCTGTGCTGGCCGTTCGTGCCGGGCTCGCCGAAGATGACGGGGCCGGTCGGGTAGGAGACGGGCTCGGCAAAGCGGTTCACGCTCTTTCCGTTGGATTCCATGTCCAGCTGCTGCAGGTGTGCCGGGAAACGGCTGAGCGCCTGAGAGTAGGGCAGGACGGCGGTGGAGGTGGTACCGAGGACATTGCGCTCGTACACGCCGATGAGCGCGTCCAGCATGGCAGCATTGTCAAGCACGCTTTCCTTCGCGGCGTTTTTGTCCGCCTCGGCGGCGCCCGCGAGGAATCGGCTGAAGATTTCGGGCCCGAAAGCCAGACTCAGCACCGCGCCGCCCACCGCGGAGGTGGAGGAGTAGCGGCCGCCGATATAGTCGTCCATGAAGAAGGCGGCGAGGTAGTCGCTGCTCTTCGCCAGGGGCGAGGTTTCACTGGTGACGGCGATCATATGCCGGCCGGCGTCCAGACCGGCCTTGGCGAGGGCGTCTTTCACAAAGGCTTCGTTCGTCAGGGTTTCCAGCGTGGTGCCGGACTTGCTGACGAGGATGAAAATCGCGCGGGAGACATCCGTGCCGGCGAGGACGGAAGCCGCGTCGTCCGGGTCGACATTGGAGATGAAACGGGCATCCATATGGAAGCAGCCGTTTTTCTTCGCCCAGTTTTCGAGGGCCAGATACATGGCGCGGGGGCCGAGGTCGGACCCGCCGATGCCGATCTGCACGACGGTGGTGAATTTTTCACCGCGCTCGTTGACGATTTCGCCGTTGTGGACTTTGTTCGCAAAGTCCGCGATGCGCTGCTGCTGGGCGACATAGAATTCGCGCTTGTTGACGCCGTCGGCCGTGACGTCCTTTCCGAGCTGACCGCGGGTCAGGTGATGCAAAACCAAACGCTTTTCACCGGTGTTGATGACCTCGCCTTCATACAGGGCCTTGAATTTTTCGCTCAGCTGTGCTTCCTTCGCGAGGGCTTCGAGGCCGGAGAGGATTTCGTCATCAACCTTCTTCGCGCCGTAGTACCAGGTGAGCCCGGCACCGACGGGCGCGGAGTAAGCGGCGGCGCGCTTGGCGCCGTCTTCCCCGGAGAGGACCTGTGTCAGGTCCACATCCTTATGCGCGGACTTGAGCGCCTGAAATGATTTTAAAGTATCCAGATTTTTCCATTCAATCATGTGAAAGATCTCCCTTATCAATTAGTGAAAGCCCAAGGTAAATTTTATCATGGCGCGCCCTGCGCGTCAATGAAAATCAAACCTGAATGGTCCTGAACGCCGCGGCACGGCCGAGCCGGTTCATGACCGCGAGCCCCACGCCTTCCGGAGGGAGGACTTCGCTGTAAATGGTTTCCATGCCCTCCTGATCGAGCCGGCGGAGGGTGTCAAAGAGCCGGTGCGCGACCTCGCTTTGATCAGAGAGGGAGCCGATGTCGTGCGGGTCGCAGTCCTTTAACGCGTCCAGATGCTCCGTGAAGCACATGACGCAGGCGCGCCGGCCTTCCGCGCGGTCTTTCGCGACCAGATCTTTCAGGGCGGAAACGACCTTGTCTTCCTCGCCCTCCACGAGGGTGACCGTGCCTTTCGGGGCGTAATGCTTGTAGCGCATGCCCGGGGAGAGCGCGACCTCACCCTGCTTCAGGGGACGGAGGACGCTGCCGGCGACGGCAACTTCCTCGCCGAGAACCTTCTCCAGCATTTCTTTCGTGACGCCGCCGGGGCGGAGAATGGTCGGGGTGCCGTGGGTCAGATCCAGCACGGTGGACTCCAGACCGACCTGACAGGGGCCGCCGTCCAGAATCAGCGGGATGCGGCCGTCCATGTCTTCGAGCACATGCGCCGCGGTGGTCGGCGAAGGCCGGCCGGAGCGGTTGGCACTGGGCGCGGCGATCGGGAGATTGCAGACGCGGAGCATTTCCCGCGCGCAGGGCATGGAGGGCATGCGCACCGCGACGGTGGGGAGCCCGGCCGTGACCTCCGACGGAACCTTTTCCGTACGCGGGAAAAGCATGGTCAGGGGACCCGGCCAGAACGCGTCCATCAGGGGACGGGCGGCGGGCATGATGTCGCAGAGGCCGTCCAGCTGGGCGGCATCGTAAATATGCATGATGAGCGGATTATCCGCGGGGCGGCCCTTGGCGGCGAAAATCGAGAGCACCGCCCGCGGGTCCAGGGCGTTGGCGCCGAGGCCGTAGACGGTTTCCGTCGGGAAGGCCACAAGCTGACCTTCCGAGAAGAGCCGGGAAGCCAGGGCGAGGGATTCCGGCGCGGACGCGTCCAGAATTTGCGTTTGCATAAATTTCTTCCTTCCTGAAAAAACCTGAAAAAACCTGAAAAAACCTGAAAAAATTTACAGAGCGGAGCGCCCCTCCCGCAGGGAAGTCAGGCGCTCGGTTTTATCCGCCAGACGGAGGGCGGAAATGAAGGGATCCAGATCCCCGTCCAGCGTGACGGACACGCGGGGCACCGTCAGGGAAAGACGGTGGTCCACGACGTAGTCATGATTGAAATAGTAAGTGCGGATGCGCATGCTCCGGTCGCCGCCGGCGATCTGGGATTTCCGGTCGTCGGCGCGCTCCTTCCGGGCGGCCTCCCGGTCCCGGTCCACGAGGCGGGAGCGCAGAACTTCCAGCGCTTTTGCCTTGTTCTGCAATTGACTGCGCTCATCCTGACAGGTGACGACCATGCCCGTGGGCAGGTGGGTCACGCGGACGGCGCTGTCCGTCGTGTTCACGCCCTGACCGCCGTGGCCGGAGGCGTGGAAGACATCGATTTTGACATCCTCGGGGCGGATGGTCAGCTCACGCTCCTCCGCGAGGGGGAGGACGACCACGGACGCCGTGGAGGTGTGAATGCGGCCGCCGCTTTCCGTGACGGGCACGCGCTTGACGCAGTGGACACCGCTTTCGAACTTCATGCGGCCATAGGCTTCGGGGCCGGAGATCATGAGCAGGGCTTCCGTGATGCCGCCGAGCTCCGTATCATTCACGGAGAGGACGGAAGCGGAAAGACCCGCGCGGTCACAGTAGCGCAGATACATGCGGCAGAGATCCTGCGCGAAGAGCGCGGCTTCCTCGCCGCCGACGCCGGCGCGGATTTCCATGATGACGGGGCGGGCATCGAGCGGGTCTTCCGGGACGAGAAGGAGTTTCAGATCCTCGAGCAGGCTTTCCCGCTTTTCTTCCAGCACGCCGACTTCCTGTTTTGCCTCATCGCCGAGGTCCGGGTCGCTCAGGAGTTCCTTCGCCTCGCCCAGATGCTTTGAGAGGGATTCGTACTCCGCGAACTTTTCCACGGCGGGCTCCAGCTTCGCGCGCTCGCGGAGGACCGCCTGCAGGCGGGGATAGTCCGCGATCACATCCGGCTGGGCCATTTCCGTGGTCAGCTCCTCATAGCGGGAGCGCATGGCGGAAAGCTTTTCAAACATTCTGCACCTCATCAAACTGCGCAAGAATCATGCGGGAAATGCCGGCATCGTCCGGGCGGACTTCGACGCGCCCTGCGCCGAAGGTTTTCAGGATTTGTTCCACCTCGTCCGCTTCCCCGATGCCGAGCTCCATCATCAGCAGCCCGCCGGGGGCGAGGAAGCCCCGTACTTCATGCGCGATGCGGCGGTACAGATTCAGCCCGTCCGCCCCGCCGTCCAGCGCCAGGCGCGGCTCGCGGAGGACTTCCGCCTGCAGGGTATCGCAGTCGGCAGAGGGGATGTAGGGCGGATTCGAAATAATCAGGTCAAAGGGTTCGCTGTCAATGTGATGAAACAAATCGCTTTGCAGGAAGCGCGCGGTGAGACCGAGATTTTCGGCGTTCAGGCGCGCGACATCCAGGGCGTCCGGGGAAAGATCGGAAAGGGTCACAACCGCGTCCGGGCGCTCCGCGAGTACGGTCAGGCCGATGCAGCCGCTGCCGCAGCAAAGGTCAAGGACGCGGGGGGCTTTCAGTGCTTTGATTTCGTCCAGCGCCCACTGAACCAAAAGTGCCGTTTCAGGACGCGGGATCAGCACCCGCGGGTCCACCGCAAAAGTCCGCCCGTAAAAGACGGCGGACGAAAGAATGTACTGCAGGGGCTCCCTTGAAAGCCGGCGGGAGAGGAGGGACTCGTATTCTTTCAGGATTTCAGACGAAAGAACGGTATCCGTATCCAGCCGCAGGCGGAGCGGGGCAACGCCCGTGAGGGAGGAGAGCAGGAGGGCGCTGTCCGTCTCCGGGTCCGGGATTTCAGCATTCCGGAGACGGGCGGACGCATCCTTCAGAAGTTCGCGCGGAGTCACTGCGCGGCTTCCTCCGGTTCTGTTTCTTCAGCTTCTTTTTCGGGCTCGTCCGGCGTGTTCAGCTCGCCGTGCTCGGAGTCCCGGTAGTCCGTGAGGATGGCCCAGCCTTCGGGGGTGCGCTTCGCGTTCTTCGGGAGACCGAAGCGGACGACGTTGACCGAGACGATCGCGCATTCGAGCATGGACTCGTCCGGCTCGCGGGTGGTCAGGCGCTGCATCTGCAGACCGGGCCAGCGCAGGATGTGGGCGAGCTTGCTGTCGGAGTGGGCCAGACCCATCAGCACCTCGTAGCTGACGCCCGCGACAATCGGGAGCATGCAGAGGTGGAAGAGCAGGCGCAGGAAGTAATTATTGATCGGCACCAGCACATTCAGGACCAGGAAGAGGAGGATGCTGATCATCATGACCACGAGGAGGAACGCTGTGCCGCAGCGCGGATGCAGACGGGAAAAGGTCTGCGCGTTCTCCGGGGTCAGGTCTTTATCGGACTCAAAGCAGTGAACGCTTTTGTGCTCCGCGCCGTGGTACTGGAAGGTGCGGCGGACATCCGGCACAAAGGCCACGGCGATCATGTAGCCGATGAGGATCACGATTTTCGCGAGACCGCCCATGAGGGTGTACCCGAGGGGACCCATGCCCGCGGACTTGCAGAGGCTTTCCACCCCCGCGGGGATGGCCACGAAGAGCCCGAGGCTCAGCGCGACCGCGAGGATCATCGCCATGGCCATGACAATTTTGTCCACGCCCTTGCCGAGCTTTTTCGCCAGCCATTTTTCAAACTTCGTGGGTTCCTCGTCCAGAATGCCGAGCATCTTGGTCGAGTCTTCCAGGGTGGTCAGGCCGAAATACAGCATGGTGACCATATTGACCATGCCGCGGATGAAGGGCTTGCCCATCCACGGGTGCTTGTCCTTGGGGGAGTTGAAGGGGGTGCGTTTGGTGACCATGGTGCCGTCGGGGCGGCGCACGGTGACCGCGGAGGCGTTGCCGGAGCGCATCATGACCCCTTCCATGACGGCCTGGCCGCCCATATCCTGCCGGGGGCAGGTTTGATTCTTTTCTTTCATAAAAGGCCTCACTTTCCGGGACGGTCCATACCATCCCAAATTGGATGATTCGACACAGGGCCCCGAAATCCCTGTAAACCGCAATAAAAAAGCCGCCTCCGAATGGAAGCGGCAGCAGGGCAAGAAGGATTCGAACCCTCAACAAAGGTTTTGGAGACCCACGTGTTACCATTACACCATTGCCCTATACCTGACAACAGGGGTGATTATATCCGTTTCCGGCACCGTTGTCAAGGTTTTTCCGTTTTTTGTTTGCGCCGGGGCAGGAGCCTGCGCGCGGCGTAGCCGAGGCGCGCCTTTCGCGGGAGCTTTTTGAGGGAAAGGGCGCAGGATTTTGCCAGAGATGTGTCCGTATCCAGCGCTTCGGATTTGCTGAAGTGCAGGAGCGAGACGCACTCGCCGAGCTGGGAAAGGGAGACGGGAAGGGTCTTCTTTTCATCCAGAGCGCGGGTGAAGGACATCGGGGTTTCGCCCGATGTCCGGGTATAGCCCGCGGCGGAAAGGCGCGCGCGGACATCCTCCGTCCAGATGTCGAAGCGGGAGAGCTCGTCCTTTGCGCGGGAAGCTTTCCACGCCGGATCCGTGAGGCGCCAGCGGAGGAAGATTGCGAGCGGAATGAGCAGGAGCAACAGCCACAGGAAGCGCCACGGGTGCTCCGCGCGGACCTCGAGGGGATCATCGCTTTCGCGCTCGTCCGCCTCATCCGCGTCCGGCGGAACCGAGGTGACGGGGTTGATTTCAGCGTCCTCCGGGTCGGGAGTGGGGGACGGCGATTCGGTCGGCACTTCTTCCGCATCCGGCTCCGGGGTCGGCGTGACCTCCGGCTCCGGGGACGCGGCCGCGGCGGCGGTGCCGTCCGACTCGTCCGCGGTGCGCGGGGTCGCGTCAAAGGTGAGCCAGCCGAAGCCCTTGAAATACACTTCCGTCCAGGCATGTGCGTTTTTGCCGGTGACGAGGGCGTTGCCCGTTTCGTCCGGCTCGGCGAGGTAGCCCTCGACATAGCGCGCGGGGAGACCCGCCATGCGGCAGAGCACCGTCATCGCGGAGGCAAAATAGGTGCAGTAGCCTTCCTTCGTGTTAAAGAGGAAATTGGTGACGAAGTCCACATCGGCGGGCTGATCCGCGACGGTGAGGGTGTAGCGGTAATTCCGGCGGAGCCAGCTTTCAATCGCGAGGGCGCGGTCGTAGGGGCCGGAGATGCCGGAGGTGATTTCGTAAGCCAGATCCCGGACGGCCTGCTCCAGATGGTCCGGAAGGAGGGTGTAGGTTTCCAGGACGTCATTATACTGTGAATCCGCGGCGGAGGCGGCGGCGTCCACGAGTATGCCGAGCCCCGCGTCACCCGAGCGGAACAGGGGCGCGGAGACCGACCATGTGTCGCCCTCCTGCAGGTTGCGGGTGATAAAGACCTCCGAGGAGCCGGTGAAGTAGGGCACAAGGTCCCCGCCGGCGCGGAGGGAGCGGATGCGCTGGGGGACGAAGAGCGTGGAGCATCCGTCCGAAAGCATGCGGATGGTAATGTCCGAATTTTGCGTGAGGGAGGAGGAGAGGGAGGGGGAGGGCAGGTCCTCATCAAAGAGGAGACGGCGCTGCGCGTTCATGCCGGACGCTTCCCAGAGATAGCGGCGGCCGCCGAGCGTGTTGCGCCAGGCGCGGCCGGTGTATTCATTCATCGTGACGCCCCGGAGATAGACGGAGCGCGGCGTGGAAACCTGCATGACGGTATGATCCGACAGGGTAACGGAGCCGCCGAGCTGACCGGAACCCTGGGGATAGAAGCCTTCCGAGGCGAGGGAGAATACATCCCGCGGCTCCGTGAAGAAGAGCCGGTCCATGACCGACTGGCGGAAATCGGACGCCCAGTCCTTCAGCTCCGGCCAGATGAGACCGGAGGCGGGCGTGAGCGCGCATGCGATGAGGCAGATGACCGCCGCGAAGGGGAGGAGGCGGAAGAGCGCGACCTCCTCATGCCGATCCCGCAGGATCAGCGTGAGGGCGGTGATGAGCGCCGGAAGGAGGTACCAGATCAGGTCCGCCCGGTTTCCGAGCCACAGCGCGAGCAGGCACGCGAGGCATGCCGTGAGCGCGCCGAAGGAGCCGAAGAACGGGCGTGTGAAGAGGAAGGACAGGAGGGTGATGACCGCGCAGAACAATATGGCGGCCTTGTTTCCCACGAGAGGAAGCGCCGCGCGCGTGCCGCTCAGGTGGAGCGTGAGGGCGCGGACGACATCCGAAACCGTGTCCATGCCGCCGAGGCGGTCCACAAAGAAGACGCCCAGCGCGAGGACGATGACGGCGCCCGGCGCCGTGAAGGCGGGGGACAGGGCGATTACCTCGAGAAGGACGGAAAGCCCCAGACAGATGCCCAGAAGCAGGGCGGGGGAGATGCTCAGGTCCAGCATGCCCGTGACCGTGAGCGAGAGGCCCGCGGACAGAAGGAAGCACAGGAGCAGACGGGGCAGATGCTCCGGGATGGATTTTTTCAGATTGTCCGTCATATCCGGGCCTCCTTTCTCAGAATTCGGAATTTGTCAGGCGTCCGGCGCGGGGGCGTCGGGCTGAACATAGGCGACTTCGATATCGCTTTGCTGCAGGCGGGAGATCAGGGGCAGGACGCCCGGATCATCCGGCGCGAAGGTGATGAGATACAGCCGCATGGCGGGACCGATGCGGCGCATGCGCGTCATGACATCGACTATGCTTGAGTTCAGGCGGGCGGAGATGATGACCACGCAGCCCACCTTGCGCAGGCGCCGGCTTTCCAGCGTAAGGACGCGCTCGAAGCGGTCCGTTTCCGAAAAGTCCACGCGGGCGAGATTTTCCAGCACGAGGGGGAGGCTCATACCGCCGTCGAGCTCGACGGGGTGATCGCCCAGAAGGGGCATGTGCACGCCGATGTCCCCGCTCATCTGGTCGGCAAAGACGGAGGCGGCGGTTTCCAGCAGGGCGTCGCGGATATCCGCCTCGGCCTCGCGGTTGCCCCAGGAGGGCGGGCGGGAGCAGTCCATGAGGATGAGCGCCTCCTGCAGGATCGGCTCATCATACTTGCGGACGAGGAGCTCGTTTTTCCTCAGGGAAAGCTTCCAGTGGATTTTCTTGATCGGATCCCCGGGCTGATAGGCGCGGACATCCGACGGGGCACTCAGGTCCTCCGTGGCGCGGGCAATCGCGTCGCTGCCCGGGTCGCCGGGGGAAAGGGTGAGCGGGTCCGTGTCAAAGCGGTTCGGAAGCACGAGCAGGCTGAACAGGCTTTGATCCACCTCGCGGCGGACGGAGAAGAAGCCGAGCAGGTCTTCCACCGTCCAGGCGCGCGCGCCGGGCGCGAGGGCGCCGACATGATCGGCATGGAAGGGCAGGGTCAGGGTTTGCGTGCGGCCGGGCTTGTCCTTCAGGCGGATTTGCCGGACCGGGAAACCCGGTGCCACGCTGAGCTCCAGCATGACCGGGGCAATCGGCAGAAGGCAGTCGTGACGGAGACGGATGGAGAGGCGCACGGGATCCCCGCGGAAGACCGAGCGCTGATCCATGCTGCCGGTGAGTTCCAGCGTGCGGGACGCCCAGACCACGCTCAAAAAGCCCGCGAGCAGGCACACGAGGATCAGCGCGGACAGCAGAAGCAATACCGCGCTGCCCGTGGACAGGGCCGCGAGCAGAAGCGTGATGAGGAGCGCCAGAGGCGCCAGAATCCGGCATCTCATAACTTGACCGGCACCACCGTTTTTTTCAGAATGGAAAGGAGGACATCTTCGGTGCGGACGCCGCGCATCCGCGCCTCGGGAGAAAGCACCATGCGGTGGGAGAAAACCGGGAGAAGCATGTGCTGGACATCCTCGGGGAGGATGAAGTCCCGGTCATCAAGCAGGGCACAGGCCTGCGCGCCGTGAATGAGCGCGATGGCCGCGCGGGTCGAGGCGCCGAGCTGGAAGGACGGATCCTCCCGCGTGGCGGCGGCGAGGTGCGCGACATAGGAGCGGACCTCCGGGGAACAGTAGATCGTCGTGACCTGCTCCTGCATGGCGATGATGTCCTGCGCCGTGCAGATGGGGGTGATCGTCTCCATGGGTTTGACGACGCCGGAGTAGCGCTCCAGGACGTCCATCTCCTGCTCAATGGTCGGGTAGCCGATATTGATGCGCAGGAAGAAACGGTCCACCTGCGCCTCGGGCAGGGGGTAGGTGCCGACGAACTCGCCGGGGTTCTGCGTGGCGAGGACGATGAAGGGCTTCGGGAGCGGATGGGTCACGCCGTCGACGGTGACCTGATGCTCCTCCATGACCTCCAGCAGGGCGGACTGCGTTTTCGGGCTGGTGCGGTTGATTTCATCCGCGAGGATGACCTGACTCATGACCGCGCCTTCTTTATATTCCATCTCCCCGGTTTTGAAATTGACCAGGGTGAAGCCGGTGATGTCCGAAGGCATCAGGTCCGGCGTGAACTGAATGCGGCGGAAGGAACAGTCCAGCGAGCGCGCGAGGGCGCTGGCCAGGGTCGTCTTTCCGACGCCGGGAACATCTTCGATCAGGACATGCCCCTTGCACAGAAGGGCAATCAGGGCGTATTCAATGGCTTCCTCCTTGCCGACGATGGCTTTGCTGATCGTCTGCTGAAGCGCGAGAATCATACGGCCGGGATTGAACATGGAACGCTTCCTCCCAAGTGAAAAAATACGCCAAAATTATACCGTGAATTGAAGGAATGCGCAAGATGTGATAGGATGGGGCGCGGAAAGGGTGAGAGAGATGGAATGGGAGATTCACCGGTGGGACGAAACCGCGTCCACCAATGACGAGGCGGCCGCGGCGGCCATGCGCGGGGAGAAAGCCGGATGGACGGCGGTCGCGAGGCAGCAGACGGCCGGGCACGGGCGGCTGGGACGCGAGTGGTTTTCCCCGAAGGACGCGGGGCTGTATGTGAGCGCCGTGGTGCGTCCGGAGATTCCGGCCGAAAGGACCGGGATGCTGAGCCTGTGCGCCGGGAACGCGGCGCTCTACGCCGTGCGGAAGGCGGGGCTTTCAGAGGCCGGGATCAAGTGGCCCAATGACCTCGTGATTCACGGGAAAAAGATGTGCGGCATCCTGTGCGTATGCCGGACGGGGGAGACGGGGCCGGACTGGGCCGTGATCGGCACCGGGATCAACCTTCTGCCCGGCGCGTATCCGCAGGAGATCGCGGACCGCGCGACCTCCCTGGCGGAGGAAGGAATCACGGCGGATCGCGAGCAGGTGCTTTCCGACTATCTGGAGGAACTGGGCCGGCAGATTGAGAAGCTGGAAAAAGGCGCGGAATACGTGCTGGCGGATCTGCGGCGGAACTGCGTGACGCTCGGGAAAAATGTGGTGGTCAGCGGAGGCACGGACGCGCGGGGAAAGGCGATCGGGATTGGAAACGGCGGAGAGCTGATCCTCGAAACGGAGGACGGGAAAACGCTGAGCGTGACGGCCGGGGATGTGTCCGTCCGGAGCGAGGGCGGATACGCCTGAGACGGGGGATTTTCTCCTTGTCAGAAAAGGGAAAATTATCTATAATATAAGATAACAGAAATTTCTCCGAAAGGGGTGCGGTGACATGACAGTGATGGAAAATTATGAACAGTGGCTGAAGGATTTCGCGTCCGACGAGGACACGGTGCGTGAACTGGAGAGCATCCGGGGAGACGCGAAGGAGATTGAGGACCGGTTTTATACCGAGCTGAGCTTCGGGACCGCGGGCATGCGCGGCGTGATCGGCGCGGGCATGAACCGGATGAACAAATACAACGTTCGCCGGGCGACGAAGGGCCTGGCCGGGCACCTGAAGGAGAATCCCGAAGAGGCGAAGAAGGGCGTCGTGATCGGATACGACAGCCGGAACTTCAGCGCGGAGTTCGCCAAGGACGCGGCGCTGGTGCTGTGCGCCGAGGGCGTGCCGGCGTATCTGTTTGACGCGCTGCGCCCGGTGCCGCTGCTCAGCTACGCCGTGCGTCATTTGGGCGCGGCCGCGGGCATTGTGATCACCGCGAGCCATAACCCGCCGCAGTACAACGGATACAAGGTGTACGGCGAGGACGGCGCGCAGGTCGGGCCGGAGACCGCCGAGGGCATTACCCGCGTGATCCGTGCGACGAAATACACCGACTGCGTGCTGATGGACGAGCAGGAAGCTCTGGACAAGGGCTTGCTGAAGATCATCGGCGATAAGGAAGTCGATGACGACTACATGGAAGAGGAAAAGACCCTCGTCGTGCAGCCGGAGATGCTGGCCCGCATGGGCAGCCGTCTGAGCATCGTGTACACGCCCCTGCACGGGAGCGGCAATGTGCCGGTGCGCCGGGTGCTGAAGGAACTGGGGATTGAGAAGCTGGCTGTGGTGACCGAGCAGGAGAAGCCGGACGGGAATTTCTCCACGCTGACCTGCGCGCCGAACCCGGAGAACCCCGAAGCCTTTACCCTTGCCTTCAAGCTGGCGGAGAAGGTCGGCGCGACCGTGATTTTCGCCACCGACCCGGACTGCGACCGCCTCGGCGTGGCCGTGAAGGACGGGCAGGGCGAGTGGCACCTGCTGACGGGCAACCAGATCGGGTGCGTGCTGCTGCACTATATCCTGTCCACGAAGAAAAAGCTGGGCACCCTGCCGGAAAACGCCGCGGCGTGCAAGAGCATTGTGAGTACGTCCCTGGCGAACCGGATCTGCGAGCACTACGGCGCGAAGATGTTCGAGGTGCTGACCGGGTTCAAGTTTATCGGCGAGAAGATTCAGCAGTTCCAGGATACCGGGGACTACACCTTCCAGTTCGGGTTTGAGGAGAGCTACGGCTTCCTGAGCAGCACGTTTGTGCGCGACAAGGACGGCGTGAACGCGAGTCTGCTGGTGACCGAGGTCGCCGCGGCGTGCGAGGAAGAGGGCATCACCCTGTATGACCGGGTGCAGGAAATCTTCCGCGAGTACGGATACTTTGTCGAGAAGGTTGTGTCCACGACGCTGCCCGGCAAGGACGGACTGAGCAAGATGAAGGAAATCATGGCGGGACTGCGCAAGGAGCCTCCGAAGGAAATCGGCGGCATGCGCGTGACCGCGGTGCGCGACTATCTGGCGGGCACGCGGACGGCGAACGGGAAGACCGAGCCGACCGGACTGCCGGCGAGCGATGTGCTGTACTTCGAATTGGAGGACGGGTGCTGGGTATGCGTGCGTCCGAGCGGCACCGAGCCGAAGATCAAGCTGTACGTGAATACGAACGCGAAGGACAAGGAAACCGCGGACGCGCTGAACGAAAAGCTGTGCGCGGCGAGCCAGGCGCTGATGGTCTGAGAAGAATAGTGAAACTGAGGGGGATGCCGGCATGTTTGGCAGGATGATGAATAACTACTACTACGGGAAGAGCGGAAAGGGCGACTACAACAAGGATGATCTGCCCGAGAACCGCTGGCAGCTTTTCTGGGAAATGCTGCGCACCCGATTCAGCGCCTTATGCCGGCTGAACCTGATGTATGTGGTGGTGTGGCTGCCCGCGCTGATTGTGATCATGATGACCTATCTGAGCGGGATTTCCAACCTGAGCACGATGCTCGCCGCGCGGGACGGGACGCTGGCCGCGGCCGTGGAAGAAGCGCAGGCCGCGGAAGACGGCGAAACCACGATTTCCTACACCGATGAGGAAATCGCGCAGCTGGCGGAGATCGACCCGATGGACTATATGGAATCGACGATTTATACGACACTGCTGATTCTGGTGCCGTGCATCGCGATCACCGGGCCGTTTACCGCGGGGCTGAGCTATGTCACGCGGAACTGGGCGCGGGACGAGCACGCGTTCATCTGGAGCGACTATAAGGACGCGATCAAGGAGAACTGGAAGCAGAGCCTTGTGATCTCCGTGATCACGGGACTGCTGCCCCTGCTTTTGTATGTCGGGTGGCGGTTTTACGGGCAGCTGGCGCTGACGAACACATTTATGATTGTGCCGCAGCTGCTGGTGCTGATGATCGTGATTGTGTGGGCGATCAGCATTACATATTTCTACCCCCTGCTGATCACCTATGACCTGAGCCTGAAGAATGTGCTGAGGAACGGACTTCTGCTGGGTGTGGCGCGGCTGCCGATGAGCGTCGGGATCCGGCTGCTGCACTGCGTGCCGGTGCTGATCGGGTTCGCGCTGTGCTATCTGTGGAGCCCGGTGTACGGCATTCTTGTGCTGGGCGCGTATTATATCCTGATCGGGTTCGCGCTGAGCCGGTTTGTGACGGCGAGCTACACGAACGCTGTGTTCGATAAGTATCTGAACAGCCGGATCGAGGGCGCGGAGGTAAACCGCGGGCTGCGCAAGCCGGACGATGACGACGAGGACGAAGAAACCGAAGAGACGGAAGGCAAACAGGATTAAGCATGTATCAGGATTTTGCGGAGATTTATGACCGGCTGATGGCCGATGTGGATTACGAGCGGTGGGCGGACTATTATGTTCGCCTGCTGTCCGTTTACGGGGTTCGCACGGGCAAGGTGTGCGAGTGCGCGTGCGGCACGGGAAACCTGACGATTCCCCTGCAGATGGCGGGATTCCAGATGACCGGGGTGGACCTGAGCCGGGAAATGCTGTGGCAGGCGTCGCAGAAGGCGCGGAAGGCGCATATCGCGATTCCTTTTGTGCAGCAGGACATGAAGGCGCTGAATCTGCACCGCCCGATGGACGCGGTGATCGCGACCTGCGACGGGGTGAACTATCTGGAAAAAGAAGAGGATTTGCGGTCCTTTCTGCGCGCGGCGTGGCGGGCGATCCGCCCCGGCGGCGCGCTGATTTTTGACGTGTCCACGCCGCACAAGCTGAGGGATCAGCTGTGCGCGGGGCTGATTTGCGAGGATACGGAGGATATCACGTATTTTTGGCAGAACCGGTGGAACCCGCACAGCGCGACGGTGGACATGTTCCTGTGCTTCTTTGTGAAGGAAGCGGACGGGAGATACAGACGGATGGAAGAAACGCAGCGGCAGCGCGCGTGGGAGGCGGAAGACCTGAAACGCCTGCTGCTCGAGACCGGATACAGAGGCGTGTGCTTCTACGGGGACAACTCCATGCACCCGGCGAAGGACACGGACAGCCGCTGGCATGTGTGCGCGAGCCGGCCGGCGGATGAGGAGTGAAAGCATGACGGAAGAAATCAGACCCAACCAGCGGGATGAAATGCTGGAGATTGACCTCGGAGGCGGACAGGCGCGGGTGCTTCTGTGCGCGACGACGGAGATGGTGAAAAAATGCGCNGAGACGCATGGCGCCACCCCTGTGTGCGCGGCGGCGCTGGGNCGGCTGATGACCGGCGCGGCGATGATGGGNGTGATGATGAAGGGCGAGGACGAGTCCGTGACCGTGACGATGAAGGGAGACGGCCCGATGGGCACCCTGATGGCCGTGGCGGACCACGGATATGTGCGCGCCTACGCGGATGACCCGACGGTGAATNTGCCGCTCCGCGCGGACGGAAAATTGGATGTCGGCGGCGCGGTCGGGCATANGGGACGGATGACCGTGATCCGCGATCTCGGGAACGGGAAACAGTACATCGGGCAGAGCGAGATTGTGAGCGGGGAGATCGCGATGGACTTCGCGAACTACTTTACCGTGTCCGAGCAGCAGCCGAGCCTGGTGGCGCTGGGCGTGCGCGTGCATGAGGGCACGGTGCTGCAGGCGGGCGGAATTCTGATTCAGCCCCTGCCGGGATGCCCGGACGAGATGATCGATCAGCTGGAANTGCGCAGCCCGATGTTCGCGGACATCAGCCGGGAACTGGGATACGGGACGCTGGAGGAATTGTGCGGGGACTGGTTCCGGGATCTGAATCCGCAGATTCTCGCGCGGACACCGCTTTTCTGGCGGTGCACATGCAGCCGGGAACGGATGGAAAAAGCGCTGGTGAGCCTCGGAAAGAAGGATTTGCAGTCGCTGATTGACGAGGGTCAGGGGGCGGAACTGAGCTGTCATTTNTGCCACCGGAAACATTTCTTTACCACGGATGACCTGAAAGAACTTTTGAAGAAGGCAGAGGAAAAGAACAATGAGCAGAATGCCGATCATTAATTTTGACGAACATTTCGCGGAATTCACATCGAAATGGCTGATGGAAAACGAGGGCATGTACAAGAATTATGATGAGATGGAGGCTGATTTGCCCCGCGTGTACATGACCTTTCTGAATACCCGTGCCTCCTGGCTGGGAAGCATTACGCCGGGAAGCTATTTCACCCAGTTCGAGGACCCGAAGGTGCTGGTGGACTGGATGAGCGAGTACTGCCGGCAGGGCGTGCCGGTGCCGGATCTGCTGACGGATCAGATCACGTTTGTGGGGAAGCCCTGCGAGAAACGGCTGATTGCCCTGCTGAAGGACCCGGAAGCCGGGGAGGAAGAGCAGATGCTGGCGATCGGGCTGCTGCGCGATCTGGACAGCGATCAGCCGAAGATGCTGTATATCGACTGGCAGATGGACCGGGCGGAGAAGGACGAGGTGCGCGACAACGCGCTGGAAAGCCTGCGGGCGATGGGCGAGAAGGTTGTGCAGCCGATTCTGCAGAACGTGGATCGCGCGAACGCCGCGGGACAGGAAGCGCTGCTGGACGTGCTGGCGGATTTTCCGGGACCGGAGAAGACGTATCAGCTGGCGGAAAAGCTGTTCCGCGAGCGGCCGGAGAAGCGGGCCCTGTACGCCGGGTATCTGGCGAAGATCGGGGATGACCGCGCCCTGCCGATTTTGCTGGAAGCCGCGGAGGACGACAAGACCGGGTATCTGACCTTTATTGAACTGCGCAACGCGATTGAGCGCCTGGGGGGAGTGTGCCCGGAGCGCGAGTTTGACGATGATCCGGAATATGACGCGCTGCGCGGGATGGACATGACCTGAAGACCGCGGAGGAAACGGAATGCTGTGTAAACAATGCGGATATTACGCGGCGGACGAGGCGGTCGTCTGTCCGCAGTGCGGCGCGATTCTGAAGGACGGGGCGGAAGCCGGGAAGGCCGGCGCCGAATCCATCCGGCAGGGAAAGCGCGCGCGGGAGGCGGTGAAGAACCGCCCGCAGGAGAAACAGGAAGAAATCCGTAGACGCCGGCGCGCGGGCGCGAGCAAGGCGACCATTGCCATGCCCGCGGTGAAGGACACTCGCGTGAGCAAAGGCGTGATTGAGACGGATGACGAAGAGGGCGACTGGGTGGAGATGAGCCCGGACGCCGAGGATGAGCCGGAAGGCATAGAACGCAGATATCACGGAGTATACTCCGACGAAAGCACGCGACAGGCGCAGGCAGCCGCGTATGCCGCGCGGCATGCCCCGGGGCACGGCGGGAAGATGGTCAACTGGTTCAAGGTGGGACTGCTTCTGGCCGCGGCGGTGATTCTGGTCGTGGTCGGCGGAATCGTCTTCCTGGAGGAGACGGAAGCCGGACAGCGCCTGCTGGCCCGGCTGGGGCAGAACGCGAGCTCGACTGCGCTGTGGGCGGTGGGCGAGGAACTGCTTGACAGCGGGGACATTGAGGGCGCCATCGCGGACTTTGAGAAGGCAAAGGCGCAGGACGCGGAGAACGAGGTCGTTGACGTGGACGGTCTGCTGCTGCTCGGAAGCGCGTATGAGGCGGCCGGGCGGACGGAGGACGCGGCCGCGCTGTATGAGGAAATCTACACTGAGACGCCGAGCCGGAGCGAGGCGTATGTGAACCATATCCGGATTCTGCTCAACAGCGATGTGGCGGGCGACAAAGCCAAAGCGAGCGAACTGATGAAGGTGGCGTACGAGATGACCGGGAACGAAGCCTTCTATAATCAGCGTGCGGACTACGTGCCCGCGGCGCCGGAGGTGGACCTGACCGCCGGATACTATGAATCCAAGAAGTATATCGCGATTACGAGCTATCAGGGATTCGATGTGTATTACACCTTTGACGAAAACGCGGAGCTGCCGTCCGGCGGCACGCTGTATACCGAGCGCGTGTTCCTCGACGAAGGCATTCATACCCTGCGCGCGGTCGCGGTGAACGGGGAACTGGTGTCGGACGAGCTGACCGCGATTTACCGCATCATCATGCCGTCGCCGCAGACGCCCCGCGCGACGCTGGCGCCGGCGACATACAAGACGAAGCAGCGCGTGCGCCTCAAGCCCGGCGAGGAAAACGAGAATGACAGCGATATCGTGATTTATTACACGATTGACGGGTCATCGCCGGATGCGGACAGCCCGATTTATGACGGTGAGCCGATTGTGCTGCCCGGCGGGTATGTGACGCTGAAGGCGGTCGCGGTGAACAAGTACAGCAAGGTGTCGAACACGCTGGAAGTGTTGTACAAGATCGAGATCAAGGAGCCCCTGAAGGGATACAATGCCACGGATGACCTGGTGGACGGGTTCACGCTGTATTCCACCGGGATGCGCGAGTTCCAGCTGGCGTACGGCGAGGGCACGCTGGTGGGCGAGGTGACGATGGAGAACCTCGATACCGAGTGCCGGCAGTATGACTACGACTGGGGCTATGTCGTGATGAGCAAGACCACGTCCGGATGGGTGGTGGCGGAGGTGTGCATTACCACCGCGTCCAGCCCGTTCAAGCTGCCGCGGGGAACCGGAATCGGGGACACCGAGGAGTTTGTGGTCAGCAAATTCCGCGACATGGGGCAGGTGACCAGCCCGAGCGGAAACCGCGGGCTGTATTCCAGCAGCGACGGAACCGGGAAGATCTGGCTGCAGGAAGACGGGTCGAAGATTATCCGGTACCGGTGCTACAGCCAGGACGGCAGTCACTGGTATCAGCTGGATTATTATGTCAGCACTGCCGGAACTGTGAACAAGATTGATATGTTCTATGATCCGTAAGTGAACGAGGGAAAAATGATTAAGCCGGGTGAAAGTCTCTTTTTTCAGGGGCGGTCACCCGGTTTTTTGCAGGGAAAGGAAAGAGATGAAATTTGGAATTGACATACGCAGAAACTTGATTTAAACTTGACTTAAGTTGACTTAAGTTGATTTAGATTGAGATGGCTTGATATAAGGAGCGGCGGGCATGGAAGAGCTGAAAGAATATTTTTATCGGAATTATTTGCCGAGAAAGGAAATCCAATATCGGCTACCGGTTTCAACCGGAATACGGGAATTTTGGCCGGAGGAGCTGGAATATCGCAGGGAGCGCGCGGTGATGTTGCCGCTCCGGTCGTATGACGGGCATGAATACTGGTATTGCCCGGTGGAATCTTTTCTGAAGGCCGGAGACCGCTTGATGGAATTGATTCGCGGGGGAGTATGCAACACTTTGGATAAATACGCGAGTGATGAGTCGATGATGGATGAGGCGTATTATTCCAGTGTGATTGAAGGCGCTTATACCACCCGGCAGGAGGCAAGGGAACTGATTCTCAGCGGCGCTGAGCCGGAAGATCGGGATCAGCGGATGATTCTGAATAATTACAAGGCGCTGCAATTTGTGACGGAGCATATGGACGCGGCGGTGAATGAGGAATTCATTGTTGAAATCGCGCGCATTCTGACGGACGGGACGCTGGAAGGGAAAATGCCGGACGGGTATCGTGACCAGTCCGTTCGAGTGATGAGCGGACGGCAGGAAGTGGTGTATGAAGCGCCGGACGCGAAATATGTCAGAGAAATGATGGATCAGCTGATCCGGTACATCGCGGAGACGGAGGATCATCCGATTGTGAAGGCGTGTGTGACGCATATTTATTTTGTGACGGTGCATCCGTTTGTGGACGGGAACGGACGGACCGCGAGGGCGCTGAGTTGGATGATCTTGCTTCAGGCGGGATACGATTTGATCCGGCAGTTTCCGGTTTCCGGCATATTGGCGCAGGAAAGGACAAAATATTATAAGTCGATTCAAGCTTCCCAGAATCCGGAGAATGGATACGATCTGACTTATTTTCTGGATTTTTATACGCAAATGTTGGTGCGGAGCGCGGAGGAAATGCTGAAAAAAGTGCGGAGGTATCAGAAACTGACGACCGCGGAGGAAGAACTGAAAGGAGCAGCCGGAGCGGAGAGAATTTTAAAGGGCGCTAAATGGCTGATTCAACAGAATATTGAGAGCATTACGGCGGAAAAATGGCAAAATAAATTCAAAGTATCTTTTGAAACCGCAAGGAAGGATTTAAACAGGCTGGAAGAGNCCGGCATTGTGAAAAAAAGAACCGTGGGGCATAAGCATTTTTATGATGCGGCGGAATGAGCATGGGAGTCTCTTTACGGGTTTTATTGCGGGAAGATTTGTGGTAGAATCATTTAAAAGCTGCTTGGGAATGGGGGAAGAACAGGAAAAGATGAAAAAACAGGTAATGCTGCTCTTTGTTTTCCTGATGATTGTGTGGGGAGGATGCTTCGCGGCGGAAGAAGTAACGGACGCCGAGAACTCAAATGAAGTCATTTTGACGGAAGATCCGGACAATGGGAAATGGGAATANCGGTCTGAGAATCTGACGATCGAGATTACCCGGTTTCAGGAAGAAACAGGGAAGAAGAACCGGATTCGGGAATATTGTGTGGCGGAGATTTGGGCCAGTGAGAAATCGCCTTTATATCCCGTGATGACGGAAAAAACAGAAAAGCGGGTTGCGGGGTACAAACTGGTCAGNCCGGATTTGCTGGTGGAGAAATACCGGCCGCTGTTTGCAATGAGTGATGATTTGTATGGCCTGAGAATCCGGAAGTATAAGTATCAGGGCGTGATTATCCGGAACGGGGAAATTATGGCCACGAAAACCCGGAATAGCGAGAAGAAAAGACAGTGGCCGAATCTGGATACGATGGCGGTATTTTCCGATGGAAGCATGAAGACATATGTCTGTGACGCGCATACAGCGGAGGAATATCTGGAAATGGGCGCGGTTCAGGTGTTCGCGTTCGGACCGGTGCTGATCAGCGACGGGGAAATCAACGAGCAGGTGCTGAACCCTAAATACTATCCGTACAATGAGCCGCGGGTTGCGCTGGGAATGGTGGAACCGTGGCATTATGTGGCAATCATTGTTCGCGGACGGCCAAAGGATCAATATGCCGGTGTGCATCTGGACTGGTTGGCGGAAAAAATGCAGGAATACGGATGCGTGGAAGCGCTGAATCTTGACGGCGGGCAGACGGCGACAATGTTTTTTAACGGACAAGTGATTGAAACAGGCGGGAAGGGGCTCAGATCCCAGGGGAGTCTGATTTGCTTCGGCGTGATGGACGGCACCGGGGAATAAGTGGTATAATACGCTGTCGGGCGAGAGGAGGCGCGGGAATGGAGGAAGGAAATTACACCTACCTGCTGGAATGCGCGGACGGGAGCCTGTACTGCGGGTGGACGAAGGATCCGGAGCACCGGCTGAAGGAGCACAATGCCGGGAGCGGCGCGAAGTATACGCGGTCGAGACGGCCGGTGAAAATGGTGTACCTGGAGAAGTTTGACACCAAAGAGGAAGCCATGAGCCGGGAGTGGCGCGTGAAGAGGATGACCCGGAGGCAGAAGCAGGCGCTGATCGCGCGGAAAAACGATGTTGGAGGAGAATGAATGTTTTATTTTCTGTTGGCGCCGATGGTGGCGTGGCATTATATTCTGATCGGGGCGGCGGTGATCCCGGCGATTTTCCTGATGAGAAAGGTGTATGTGTCGGACCGGTTGGAAAAGGAAGATCCCGTGTTTTTGCGGCAGCTGGTGCTGGTCGGGGTGCTGAGCACGCTGGTGGCGATGGTGCTGGAGAGAATCGGGAGCGGGATTCTGGGATGGTTCCTGCCGTACGAATCCAAAGCGTATCAGCTGATTTTGTATTTCCTGATCGTCGGCTGCGCGGAGGAGGGGTGCAAGTTCTTCTTCCTGAAGAAATGCACATGGAATTCACCGCACTTCAACTGTCAGTATGACGGCGTGGTGTACGCGGTGTTTATTTCCCTCGGATTCGCGCTGTGGGAGAACATCAGCTATGTGCTTCACTACGGGCTGAGTACCGCGTTTGTGCGCGCGGTGACCGCCGTGCCGGGGCACGCGTGCTTCGGGGTGTTCATGGGCGTTTTCTACGGAATCGCGAGGGATGCCGCGGCGAGGGGGCTGACGGAGAAGGCGAAGATCAATCTGATCTGGGCGGTGGTGCTGCCGGTGATTATGCACGGCGCGTACGACTATATCGCCAGCACGAGCACGGAGTATGATTATTTCTTCCTGGTGTTTATTCTGATTCTGTTCACGGTGAGCTATCTGCTGGTGGACCGGAGTTCGAAAGCGGATCATTATATTTGGTAAAGATGGACAAAAAAGAATGAATTTGATATTATTTGATTGTGAGAAGAAAGGAAGTGAGAAGATGGTTTACCATGTTGATTTGATGTTTGATTCGGAAGCCAGAGTATGGGTGGCGACAAGTGAAGATGTGCCCGGTTTGGTTCTTGAATCCGGTTCATTTGATGCGCTTGTGGAAAGAGTTCAGGTTGCTGTTCCTGAATTGTTGGAATTGAATAACAAGGACAGGGGTATAACGATTGATTATGTTCCGCAGAACTTTGCGAGGGTATGTTCATAATGGCAGAATATGAGAAAAAAGTCAGACAGATTCTGAAAGAACATGGGTGTACTTTTGTTCGACGGGGAAAAGGAGACCATGATATTTGGCATAGTCCGATTACGAACAGAAATTTTGCGGTGGACTCTGTGATTAAATCTCGATTTACTGCAAACGCGATTATGAAACAAAGCGGGATAGATCATCGTTTCTAAAGAAAGAAATATAGAATCGTGAAAGCAAGAAACTGCCCCGGCTGATCGGGGCAGTTTTTTATGCCATTTGGAATTACAAAGTGACACCGGTTTTGAAGATCGCGAAGTCGTGGAAGCCGCGCTGTTCGCTGACGACCTGCTCGCCGGAAGCCACGGAGATGACCCGGTCCAGCAGGGCATCGGAGAGCTCGGGGAGGGTTTTGCCGCGGAGAAGGTCTCCGGCGGCGAAATCAATCCAGTTTGACTTGCGCTCGGCGAGGGAGGGATTGGTCGCGATTTTCATCGTCGGGACCGGGGACGCGAAGGGCGTGCCCCGTCCGGTGGAGAAGAGGACCATGTGCGCGCCGGAGGCCGCGAGGGCCGTGGCGGCGACGAGGTCATTGCCGGGGGCGGAGAGCAGATTCAATCCGGGATTCGTGACGCGTTCGCCGTAGGCGAGGACGCCGCGGACCGGGGAGAAACCGCTCTTCTGTGTGCAGCCGAGAGCTTTATCTTCCAGGGTGGAGATGCCGCCGGCTTTATTGCCCGGGGAGGGGTTTTCGTAAATCGTCTGGTGATTTTCCTGATAGTAGCGTTTGAAATTGTTGATCAGGTCCACGGTCTTTTGGAAGAGCTCTTCCGTTTCGCACCGGGACATGAGAATCGTTTCCGCGCCGAACATCTCCGGGACTTCGGTCAGGATGGTCGAGCCGCCGAGGACGGCCATGCGGTCACTGAGCCCGCCGATGACCGGGTTCGCCGTGATGCCGGAGAACCCGTCGCTGCCGCCGCACTTGAGGCCGATGACGAGCTTCGAGGCCGGGGTTTCCACCCGGGTGTCCTGACGCATTTGATTCGCCAGCTCCTTCAGGAGATCCATGGCGACGGCGTGCTCGTCTTCCACATCCTGACAAATCAGGGTGCGGAGACGGGACTCGTCCGCGTCCGGCGGGAAGTGTTTGCGGATTTCCGAGATGGAGCTGTTTTCACAGCCGAGACCGAGCAGCAGGACGCCGCCGACATTCGGGTGGAAACAGAGGTTCGCCAGAATCTGGCGGGTGTTTTCCTGATCATCCCCCATCTGCGAGCAGCCGTAGGGATGCGGGAAGGCGTAAACATGATCCACCCCGGGGCCGAGGAGGGACTGCGCGTCCCGCTCCAGCGCGCGGGCAATATCGTTGACACAGCCGACCGTGGGCAGAATCCAGAGCTCATTGCGGATGCCGACGCGCCCGTCCTTCCGGGGATAGCCCATGAAGGTGCGCGGAGCGACCTCCGGGAGAACCGCCGCGGGGGCGGGATTCCACTGATAGGTCAGGGTCTCGGACAGATTGGTTTTGATATTGTGGATATGCACATGGGACCCCGCGGGGATGACCTGTGTGGCGTGCCCGATCGGAAACCCGTACTTGATGATGTTTTCGCCTTCGGAAAGATCGCACAGGGCAATTTTATGCCCGGCGGGGATGTCCGAAAGGGCGCGGACGGACAGGCTTCCGTCCGGGGACACCGCGGTGCCGGCCGGGATGGGCTCCAGAGCCACGGCGACATTGTCCGCGGGAGAAATACGCAGAACCGAGGGCATTACGCTTTACCTCCGAAATGACGCTCCATGACGGCGCGGACGCCGTCCGACTCAATCTCCGTCAGGTAACGGGTGACATCTTCCTTGAGACCCGGCACGGCCTTCAGCTCGGGGCCGAAGAAATCCTCCCGGTCGATGAAGGCGGACACCAGGTCCGCGGCCGGGGTTCCGGCATTGTCCGCGAAGAAGGAGAGGACCGCCGCGTCATCCTGCAGGGTGTAGGGCTGACCGTCCCGGACACACTCGAGCTTGCCGTCCTTCAGGACACCGCCGCGGTACAGGCTGATGAGCGCCGCGAGGGAGAAGGAGAGGTGCGCGGGGAGCGTGCCGTTCTGCTGCACATAGATCAGCAGGGAGGGCATGCAGCGGGCGCGCCACTTGCTGACGGAGTTCAGGCAGATTGACAGGAGCGCGTGCTTGATGAAGGGATTGCGGAAGCGCTGGGTGACCGCCTCGGCGAAGGAGAAGAGATCGTCCTTCGGGAGGGTCAGGGTCGGAATCACCTCATCATAGAGCGTGTGCTGCATGAAGGAGGCGATCAGCGGATCGTTCATCGCGTCAAGCACATAGTCATATCCGCACTGGAAGGCCGCGGGCACGAAGGACGTGTGCGCGCCGTTCAAGATGCGGACCTTGCGCTGCTTATAGGGCTTCTGGTTATCGGTGTAGATGACCGGGAGGCCGCAGGCGGGCAGGGGGAGCTCGTCGCTCAGATCGCGGGGGCTTTCGATGACCCACAGGCCGAAGGGCTCCGCGGTGTCGAGCAGCTGGTCTTCATAGCCGAGGGTCTGCCAGAGCTGCTCCGCGTCGTCGCGCGGGTAGCCGGTGACGATGCGGTCCACAAGGGTGGAGGTGAAGACGCAGGCGTTTTCCAGCCAGGCGGTGAATTTGTCGCCGAGATTCCAGATCTTCGCCAGCTCCATGACGCACTTTTTCAGCATGATGCCGTTATCGTCAATCAGCTCGACCGGCAACATGATGAGGCCCTTGTCTTCCGCGTAATTAAAATATTCGGCGCGCTCGAAGAGGAACTTGGTCAGCTTGCCGGGATAGGAACGCGGGGGGCAAAGATCAAACTGATCCTCCGGATCCAGCACGATGCCGGCTTCGGTCGTATTGGAAACAACGAAACGGAGGGTTTCTTCCTTCGCAAGGGCGGCGTATTTTTCGTACTCGCTGCCCGCGTCCACCGCGTCGGAGACAGAAGTGATGAGGCGGGTCTTTTCCACGCGCTCACCGTTTTCCAGACCGCGGAGGATGACCGTGTAGCGGCAGTCCTGATCGTGGAACCGGTCCAGAGAGCCGAAGGGAATCGGCTTGACCAGCACGACCGAGCCGTTGAAGTCCGTCTTCTCATTGGCGATGTCGATCATGTAATCCACAAAGGCACGCAGGAAATTGCCCTCACCGAACTGAAGCACCTTGATGGGGCGCGCGGGGGCCGGGGCGAGAGCCGCAGTCAGACGATCCATGAAAATTCCTCCTGTCAAACGTCAAAAGTTGGTAAAATTGGGACGTGTAAGCAATTACACGGCAAAGAAAATGATACACCTTTTCCGGGGCTTCGTCAATGCTTACGGAGAAAAAATGTAAACGCTTTCATCTTTTGCTTGCAAAGGGTTCGGCTTTGGCATATAATGGAGCAAATGAAGCGCCGGCGGCGGGAAAGGAGTCCGGGATGAATATATATGATATTTCCCGGAAAGCGGGGGTCAGCATCGCGACGGTATCCCGGGTGATGAACAACAGCGACCATGTGAGCCCGCAGACCCGGGAAAAGGTGCTGAAGGTGATTGAGGAAAGCGGCTTTGTGCCCAACGCGTTCGCGCGGGGGCTGGGGCTGAACACGATGAGGACAATCGGGCTCTTGTGCCCGGACGCGAGTGACCCGTATCAGGCGAACGCCCTCGGGCTGATGGAAAACCTGTTCCGGGAGCAGGGATACGACTGCCTGCTTCAGTGCGCGCAGGGAGAGATGAGCGCGCGGAAGGAAGGGCTGGAGCGCCTGAAAAACCGGCATGTGGACGCGATGGTGCTGATGGGCTCCTCCTTTATCGGGGAGGACGAAGCGGAAAACGACTACATCCGCGAGGCGGCGGAGCTGATGCCCGTGGCGCTTTTGAACGGCGAGATGGACGCGCCGGGGGTGTACAGCGCGGTGTGCGACGATGAAAGCGCGTCGAAGGAAGCCGTGAGCCGGCTGATCGGCGAGGGACGGACGAGAATTCTCCACCTGTATAACGCGGTGAGCCCGAGCGCGGAGAAAAAGCTGCGCGGATACCGGGAGGCGCTGGAGACCGCCGGGATCGGGTACGATGAGCAACTGGTGCGCCTGGTGGGCCGGGGCAGCCGGTCCATCCCGAAGGTGATGGAGGCGCTGGAGGAATTGCAAAGCGGCGGCGTGAAGTTTGACGCGGCTTTCTGCAGTGAGGACATCCTCGCCGTGGGCGCGGTGAAATTCGCGAGGCGGCAGGGACTGAAGGTGCCGGAGGATCTGGCGGTGATCGGGTACAACGACAGCGTGTACTGCCGGTGCTGTGAGCCGGAGCTGACGAGCGTGGACAACCGGCTGGAGGCCCTGTGTGAGCATATCGCGGGGACGCTGGTGAGCGTGCTGGAAACCGGCGAGGGCGAGAAGAAGAAGGTCTTTGACGGAAAGCTGATCGTCCGCGGGTCGACCGGGAAAGCATAATGTACAATCAAAAAACATACGGTTTTCCGATAAAGGGCGTATAATAAAGCCGTTCATTTTATTTGAAAGGATTGATTCAAATGCAGGAAATCAAAATCACGAAGACGACAACCCCCAAGCAGAAGCCCGCGGACGAGGGTACGCTGGGATTCGGCCGGGTGTTTACCGACCATATGTTCCTGATGAACTATGAAGAGGGCAAGGGCTGGTTTGACGCCCGCGTGGTGCCGTACGAAAGCTTTCAGATGGACCCCGCCACGATGGTGCTTCACTATGGGCAGGCGATTTTCGAGGGCATGAAGTGCTACCGCCGGGCGGACGGCGGGCTGCAGCTGTTCCGGCCCAAGGACAACCTGGCCCGGATGACCCGGAGTGCGCAGCGCATGGGCATGCCTGCGCTGGACGAGGAGACCGCGCTGGAAGGCCTGAAGAAGCTGATTGAAGTGGACGCGGATTGGGTGCCGCACCGCGACGGGACGAGCCTGTACATCCGTCCGACCATGATTTCCACGGACGTGGGTCTGGGCGTGCACGCGAGCAAGACCTACCTGTTCTACATCATTCTGAGCCCGGTCGGGTCCTACTACAAGGAAGGTCTGAAGCCCGTGAGCATCTATGTGGAGGACGAATACGTCCGCGCGGTTCGCGGCGGCGTCGGGTTTACGAAGTGCGCGGGCAACTATGCCGCGTCCATCCTGGCCGGCACGGTGGCGGAGCAGAAGGGTTACAGCCAGGTGCTGTGGCTTGACGGCGTGGAACAGAAGTACGTCGAGGAAGTGGGCAGCATGAACATGATGTTCGCCTACGGGGATAAGATTGTGACGCCGAAGCTGAACGGCTCCATCCTGCCCGGCATCACACGCGACAGCGTGCTGAAGCTGGCGAAGCAGCTGGGATATGAGACGGTGGAAGACCGGCTGGACATGAATCAGATTTTTGAGGACGCGAAGAGCGGCAAGTTGACCGAAGCCTTCGGCACCGGCACGGCGGCCGTGATCAGCCCGGTCGGCACCCTGGCGATGAAGGATGAGAAGATCACCGTGGGCGACGGCGGTATCGGCAAGGTGAGCCAGAAGCTGTACGACACGCTGACGGGCATCCAGTACGGCCGGCTGGAAGACAAGAACGGCTGGATCATGAAGCTGTAAATCAGATCGGAGAAGACATGAGCTTTACAGGGTTACACACGCGTCCGGTTTCCTGGGAGGACCGGACGCTTACCTGTCTTACGGAGGACCGTATGAACAGGATGGAGGAGGAGATCGCCGGGTTCACCGGGCCCGCGCTGTTCGACTCCGCGTGCAAGAACACGGAAGCGGAGAAGATGTGGGAGCGCTCCTTCCGCGCCGAGGAGGAGCACGAAAAGCGCCTGCACACCGTGAAGGAAATGCGGAACTACGCGTTTGACAACTTCAGCGCGGAGGGAATCCTGCTCGGCAAGGCCGGGGATGACCTGTGCCAGAGGATGCTTCACCGCGCCGGATACGCTGTCATGAAGACGGACGACGAGTTCTACGCCGGATACGGCATGATGAAGCGGCTGTGGGCCGTGCCGGTGGAAAATGTCGACGGCGGCATCCGGATACCGCGCGAGCTGTGGCTCGCCATCATTTTCATGAACAGTGAGCCGAACGCGAAGGCGTACAAGAATCGCGCGCAGAAGGTGTACGATACGGCGGCGAACACGCTGTACCTGTCCGGCGTGCTGAACGCGAAGGTCGTGGTGGAGGATCTTTTATATCAATTCCGGAAGGCATCGTTTGAGGTGACGGAGGAAATGTGCCGGACCGCGCTGAAGTGCCACTTCCAGACATTCCACAATCACCGCGGGGAGCTGATGCTCGCCCACGACGCGCTGTATGATCCGTGGGAGTTTGCCCGCCGCGTGGATCGGGGCGGGCTGAACATGGACCCGAAGGCGCTGAGCAAACTGTACAAGTCCATCATCAAGATGGAGGACCCGCTGCTGGAGGCGCTGACCAGGGCGCTGGAGAGCGTGATCCGCCCGGGGATGTCGGCGTCGGAGACGGCGGAGGACGTGCTGCTGCTGGCGAAGCAGAGCGCGCCGATCGAGGGTCTGCGCGAGGTCATCAACCGGAGAATTGTGTGCCTGAGCACAAAAGAAATCGACGAGGCGCTGACGGAACTGTATGAGAAGGTCCCGCGGTGGGACAATCTGAGCATGCTGACGCTGCAGTAAGGAAGAAAGATGATCGTCAAGGAAATGACTGTGCCTCCCCAGGGGGAGGGCGAGCGGGCGGACAAGCTGATTCGCCGGTATTTCCCGGAGCTCCCGGAGCGGAGTGTCCGGGATGCTTTTTCCCGGAAGGATGTGAAGCTGGACGGGAAGCGCGTGCCGAAGGACACGGTGGTCCGCGCGGGGCAGGTGCTGAAAATTTACACCGCGGAGGAGAACGCGGCGGGGCCGGAGGTTGTGTACGAGGACGCGCGGATCCTGCTGGTGAACAAGCCCGCCGGCGTGAGCGTGGAGCCGGACGCGAAGGGCGGAGTGACGCTGACGGATTTGTGCGCCGCGTATGTCAGGAAGGAAAATCCGGCGGCGGAGGCGCCAATGGCGTGTCACCGGCTGGACAACCCGACCTGCGGGCTGTGCCTGTTCGCGAAGGATGAGGAAACAAAGGAGATTCTGGAGGACATGTTCCGGAATCGCTCCATGGAAAAGGAATACGAGTGCCTGGTGCGCGGGCTGCCGAAGCCGCCCGCGGCGGTGTGCACCGCGTACCTCGTCAAGGACGCGAAGGCCGCGCGGGTGCGCGTGACGGACCGGCCGGAGGAGGGCGCGAAAAAAATCGTGACCGGATACGAGACCAAAGAGGCCGGGCCGGTGAGCCGCCTGCGGGTGCGGCTGATGACCGGGCGGACGCACCAGATCCGCGCACATCTGGCCGCGCTGGGGCACCCGATTCTCGGGGATGACGTGTACGGGGACCGGGCGTTCAACCGGGCAAAGAAGGCGCGGGGGCTGAAGCTGTGCGCCGTGAGAATGAAGATGGACACGGAAGGGAAGATTCCGGAGCTGGACGGGAAGGAGTTTGAAATCCGCGCCCCGTTCTGAGATTTGCAAAAAGGGAATAATCAGGTATAATAAAAGGTGGCTTTTTTCCGAAGTGATTTTCCCCGAAAGGAGCGGACCGGAATGCGGAGGATAATTTGCGCGCTGATCGCGCTTTGTATGATGATGACCGCGGGCGCGGCGCTGGCGGATGACCGTACGCCCAAGCCCATTGTGACCATCCCCTATGACGAGATTTCGCCCACCGTGGAAGGGCAGCATCACTATCTGCTGCTGTGCACGGACGTGTGGCACGGGAACCCGAACAACCTCGGGAACACCGACGGCATCGTGCTGGTGACGCTGGACACGCGCGCGCACCGCGTGATGCTGACATCCTTTATCCGGGACGCGCTGGTGTCCCGCCCGATGGAGGATGACCCGACGAAGATGGGCACCGGGCGGATCAACTATATCGCCAAGCGGCTGGGGCCGGACATGCTCTGTCAGGTGATCAGCCAGCATATTGATGTCAAGATCGAGGACTACATCCTGTTCGACTTTACCCAGATCGCGAACATCGTGGACTATCTGGGCGGGGTGGACATTGAGCTGAACGCCTCCGAGATTTCGTACCTGCAGCGGTACGCGGTGCCACCGGGATCGGTGCGGAGCGTGGAAACCGGGTCCGACCTGCGGTCGAGCGGGAATCATCGGGCGGGCGTATATCATTTCACGGGGCACAGCGCCGTGATTTACATGCGCATCCGGAAAGCCGGCGGCGGCGGGGACTTCATGCGTACGCAGCGGGCACGCACCGTGATGAGCACTCTCGCGGACAAGTGCCGCGAGATCACCTGGGAGGAAGTCGAGGCCCTGGTGAACAATATTATGGACAACAACACCATGACGAATATCAACCTGGAGGGGATGCTGGAGGCGGCGCAGTACGCCTATTCCCTGCGGGACTGCACGATTGAGGAACTGAGGCTGCCGCCGGACGGCGCGGTCACGCCGATCACCTTCGCGTCCATGGCCGTGCAGGAGGTGGACTGGGAGGTGTGCCGTCAGGTGATGGCGGATTATCTGCAGAACAGTTTCCTGGTGGTGGATGAGGACGAAGACGAATGAAATGCCCTGAATGCGGTCAGTGGAATCGCGCTTCCATGCCGCACTGTCAGAAGTGCGGCGCCCCGCTGAACATTGACGGGGCCTCCCGGCTGGAGTGGAAGGACAGCCTGAAGGATGACGGACCCGCCACGAAATATATCCGCGTGGACGAGGACGGACAGGCGAACTCCGCGCCGGACTCCCGCGACGCGCTGGCCCGCGAAATGCAGGACCTGAAGAAGCGCAAGCGGGAAGGCGAGGAAAAGAAAAGACAGATGCTGGAATCCCGCGGGCGGGGCGACGGGGAGGACGGCGAAAAGCAATCCGCGTGGGAGGAAATCCCGGGCGGGGATAAAAATACCGTGCGCATGCGGCGCGTGTCCAAGGACGGGCTGGCCGCGGAGCGGGAGTCGGAAATCCGGCACCGCGTGCGGTTTATGGATGACGCGGGCGCGTTCATCGAGCCGAGAACCTACGACCGCCTGTATGATGACCCGATGGCGGACCATCATTACAGCTATGCCCCGTCGCTGAGCGGGAAGATGCGGTCCCGGTCCGAGGGGCGGAAAAAGGGGCTGAAGGTGTTCCTGACGCTTCTTCTGGTCGCGATGCTCGGGGCCGGCGGGTATTTTACATACCGCTTTTTCGCGGACCGGCGGGTGAGCACGGACAGCTACCGCAGCGCGTCCGTGACGGCGACGATCTTGGACGACCTGGCCGCGCATACGATTCTGATTCCCGGGGACGAAGGGGAGCAGATTTATATCCGCGAGCTGCACGCGAGCTATGTCGTGACAGACGGGTTCGCGACGGTGCAGGTGGCGGACCATACCTGGTACGACAATTATGAGGGAACGCTGGAGGAAACCATGGACGTGACCCTGACGCCGTTCCTCAAGACCGCGTCCGGGAAGCAGACTCCGCTGGACCCCATCACATACACGATTTATATTCCGCTGAGCCCGATTACGCTGGACTCGCCGGACTCCACGCGCACGGTTGTCGCGACGACGATGAGCACCATCCAGATTACCGTGCGCCCGGGATCCCGCGTGACGGTGAACGGGGTGGACTGCTCCGATACCGTGTCGTCCGAGACGGGCGTGATGAGCTACAACGCGACGGTGCAGCCGGTGGGCGACAATGTGTTTGAGTTTGTCGTGCGGTCCCAGTACTGCCGGGACAATACACTGAAAGTCACATTGTACCGCGAGCCGCAGGAGATTCCGCTGGACCTGGCTGTGGGTACCTACGGCACGACTTACAACAAGGTGATGAAGGTCAGCGCAACGACCCTGCCGGGCGCGTATGTCGAGGTGTCCTCGCCGTATACGGATCTGGACATCACGGAGCTGGACTCCACCGGGAAATTCACATTCAACGCGGTGTTCGACCATATCGGGGATAACACGATTTCTATTTCCGCCTCGTATCCGGGAAAGAAGACGAGCGTGGTTGAGCACACGGTGTACTACGTGCCGCCGGCGATCGACTATACGAAAACGGCGTGGCCGCTGAGCGCGGACGGATACAGCGAACTGCTGAGCAATCTGACCTACCGCGCGTCCTACGGGCAGGTGTATGTCGTGACCGGCGTGGTCCAGTATTCCGTGTCCGAGAAGCCGCAGATGGTGGTCATCAACACCAGCGAGGACGGGAAGAGCCAGCCGGTGCTGGTGCAGAACTATTCCAAGACGACATGGGTGGTCGGGCAGTATTACCGCCTGTACGCGGATGTGTATTCAACCTATAACAGCATGCCGTGGCTCCTGGCCCGGTACACCTACACGAAATAGGAGGAACGGATGAAAAGAATCACCGGGCTGATGATTGTATGCCTGCTCGCCGCGTGCGCGTGCGCCGAGCCGCTGGAAATGGCGGCGGACCTCGCGGACACCGTGAAGGTGGAGATCGGCGGGGGCGCGGAGTACATCTACACCTACACCTATCCGCAGGTGGACGAGGAAGACCCGTCGGCGGAGCTGATCAACAGTTTCTACCAATATAAGGTCAGCGACGCGGTGGACTTCGAGATTCCGATGAACGCGGACTATTATATTTCTCAGGGCACGGAAGAGAACGTGACCGTGGACATCAGCTATCAGGTGACATGCAATAACGACGACTATTTCTCCGTGCTGATCCGCACCGCGCAGGGGGAGTTTGTGACCTGGACGGGGCATGTGTTCTCCCGCAAGGACATCAAGCCCGGGTCCTCCGTGGCGTTGCCGTATCTGCTGGGCGTCCTCGAAAGCGAGGAGACGGACACATGGCTGCAGGACCGGCAGACCGCGAAGGCGGACGCGCTGGTGCGCGAGATGGTGTGGGAGGCGCTGGAGGATTCCGACATCGAAGTATATGAAGATTTTGAGGAGGAAAGCCTCGAGTACGGTTTCTTCCCGGAAGAGGATTTCTATCTGGACGAGACCGGGAACCCGGTGTTCTATCTGGAGCCGGGGTTTGCGGACGGGAGCGGGGAGCTGCTGACTTTCCCGATCACGATTGAGGACATTCTGGACGAAATGTGAGGAAAACCATGAAACAACCGGGGGAAATCACGAACGCGCGCGGCGGAATGCTGGAAGTGACCTTCTGCCGGCCGGACGCGTGCGCGAAATGCGGCGCGTGCGAGGGCGGAAAGAAAGAACATAAGATCTGGGTCCGGGGCGAAGGCGAGACCGGCGACATCGCCGTGGTCGAGATGCCGGACGGGCTGGTCGCGCGGGCGAGCGCGATCGCCTACGGGCTGCCGCTTTTCGGCTTGTTGGCCGGGATGGTCGCGGGGAATCTGCTTTGCGGCGGCGGAAACGCCGGGACGCTGATTGGCGGCGCGGCAGGGCTCGCAATCAGCCTGATCGCGCTGAAAATGACGGAAAAGAAACGTGCCGCGCGGGACGAGTGGCAGCCGAAGGTGGTCGAGGTCATCGCGCGCGGAGGAGAGGGGACGGAGAATGTCGATGAGTAAAGAATATGATGTGCTGATTATCGGCGCGGGCCCGGGCGGGATTTTTACCGCGTACGAGCTGGTGCATAAGGCGGAGAAGAAGCCGCGGGTCGCGGTGTTCGAGATGGGACGGGAACTGAATAAGCGGAAGTGCCCGATTGACGGCGTGAAGATCAAGAGCTGCATCGGGTGCAAGAGCTGCTCCATCATGAGCGGTTTCGGCGGCGCGGGCGCGTTCTCCGACGGAAAATACAATATCACGAACGATTTCGGCGGAAGCCTGCACGAGCATATCGGCAAGGACAAGGCGATGAGCCTGATGCGCTATGTGGATGAAATCAATCTCAGATACGGCGGGGAGGGCACGAAGTTGTATTCCACCGCGAACACGTCCATCCGGCGGAAGTGCCTGGAGAACGGGCTGCACCTGCTGGACGCGGAGGTGCGGCATCTGGGCACGGACATCAACTACATCGTGCTTCAGAACATGTATGACGAACTGAAGGACCAGGTGGACTTCTTCTTCGGGACGCAGGTCAATACGGTGCGCCATGAGGGCGGCGTCTATGAAATCGAGGCCGGCGGGGAGACCTATATCGCGCCGAAATGCGTGATTTCCGTCGGGCGCAGCGGCAGCAAGTGGATGGAAGGCGTGTGCAGGGATCTGGGCATCGTGACGCACAGCAACCGCGTGGACATCGGCGTGCGCGTGGAACTTCCGGCGGAGGTGTTCAGCGCGCTGACGGACGAACTGTACGAAAGCAAGATCGTGTACCGGACGCAGAAATTCGAGGACCTGGTGCGCACCTTCTGCATGAACCCGAAGGGCGCGGTGGTCAGCGAAAACACGAACGGGATTGTGACCGTGAACGGGCACAGCTACGAGGATCCGGCGAAGCACACGGCGAACACGAATTTCGCGCTGCTGGTGAGCCAGCATTTTTCCGAGCCCTTCAAGGATTCGAACGGGTACGGCGAAAGCATCGCCCGGCTGAGCAATATGCTCGGCGGCGGGGTCATCGTGCAGCGGTTCGGCGACCTTGTGCGCGGAAGACGCAGCACGCCCGGACGGATTGAGGGAAGCTTTGTGACGCCGACGCTGAGCGCGACGCCCGGGGATCTGAGCCTCGTGATTCCGAAGCGGATTCTGGACGGCATTATCGAGATGATTTACGCGCTGGACAAGATTGCTCCCGGCACGGCGAACGACGACACCCTGCTCTACGGCGTGGAGGTCAAGTTCTACAACATGGAGGTTGAGCTGGACGAGCATCTGGAGACCAACCATGAGGGGCTGTATGTCATCGGCGACGGCAGCGGCGTGACTCACAGCCTGAGCCACGCGAGCGCGAGCGGCGTGTATGTCGCGCGGCGCGTGCTGGGACTCGAATGAGCGTGCTGGGCATTGTGGCGGAATACAATCCGCCGCACAACGGGCACAAAAAGCATATAGCGCTTGCGAAGGAGCGCGTGAATCCCGCGGAGACCAACGTGATTCTGAGCCCGTGCTTTACCCAGCGGGGCGAGATGGCCATGCTGAGCCCGTGGGAGCGGGCGCGCGGGGCGCTGGACATGGGCGCGGACGCGGTGTTCATGCTCCCGGTAAGGTGCGTGCTGCGGGACGCGGAGCATTACGCCGCGGCCGCGGTGGACCGGCTGGCGAAGACCGGGGTCACGCATCTGGCCTTCGGAGCGGAAAATGATGATTTGAAATTGCTTTTGCGCGCGGCGGAGGCGACGGAGGGAAACAAACTCCGGGATGCGCTGAGGAAGCGCCTCGCGGAGGGCACGGGATATCCGAGAGCGATGGCGGAAGCCGCGGCGGAGGTGATGCCGGAGGCCGCGGAGGTGCTGGGAAAACCGAATAACATCCTCGCGGTATGCTATCTTCGGGCGATCCTGCGGGATCATCCGGAGATGGAGCCGGTGGTGATCCGCCGGGATGGAAGTTATCACGCGGGAAACATTGACCCGGAGAACCCGGGCGCGGGCGCGGTCCGCGCGGCGGTGCGGAGCGGGGATTACGGCACGGCGTTTTCCGCGGTGCCGGAGGAAACCGAAAAAATGATCCGGCGCGCGGCGCTGGACCGGACGCTTCCGGACGAAAGCAGGGCGGATATCCTGCTGAGGGAGAAGTGGCTGACCCTCGGAGAAAGGCGGAAAGAACTGCCGGACCTGTCCGAGGGGATTGAGGACCGGATGGACAAGGCGGTCCGGACCCGCGGAACCCGGGCGGAGATGCTGGACGCGGCGTGCGGGCGGCGCTACTCCCGGGCACGGATGAGCCGGCTGCTCGCGTGCGCCATGACCGGCATCCGGGCGGACTCGCCGGAGCCGGAGGAAATCCTGCTGCTGGGGCTGCGCGGAGAGGCACATGTCTGGCGGGAGAAATCCGCAAAGGTCATTTCTTCTTTGAAACAGGTCGAAGATCTGCCGGAGTGGGCCGCGGAGATCGAATCCATGCGGGTCTGGGGCGAGTGCGCCGGACGGGACGAAGGATGGTTTTACCGGGAAAAAGTGGTCAGGGTCTGAAGGCGAATTCTTTTTTTACAAAGAGGCCCGGAAAATGTTGCAAAACAGAAAAGAACTATGGTATACTTACAGTTGACGCGCCGCGCGCGTCGTGAGGAATGCAAAGACGCAGGAGGGAAGAACCCATGAGCACAACGTATGAAAAAATTTCCGGCAACAAGGCGAAGCTGTCCTTTGATTTCACCGCCGAGCAGTTTGACGAGGCGATGCAGAAAGCTTTCCTGAAGATGCGCAAGAGCATCAATGTTCCGGGTTTCCGCAAAGGCAAGGCGCCCCGGAAAGTGGTGGAAAGCATGTATGGCGAGAGCATCTTCTATGATGACGCCATCAACATTCTCTTCCCCGACGCGTATGAGGCGGCCGTGAAGGAATACGACCTGAAGCCGGTCAGCCAGCCCGAGTTCACCGATCTGGACGAGATCGGCAGCGGCAAGGACCTGAAGTTCAACGTTGAAGTGTATGTCCGGCCGGATGTGGAACTGGGCGAGTACAAGGGACTGGAAGTCGAAGTGCCGCTGCAGCACCTGACCGACGAGATGGTGGACGCCGAGATCGAGCGCGACCGCGACAAGGCCAGCCGCACGATTGACGTGGAAGGCGAGCCCGTGGCGGACGGCGATATCGTGAACCTCGACTATGCCGGCAGCGTGGACGGCGTGGCCTTTGACGGCGGCACCGCCGAGGGGCAGACCCTGACCATCGGCAGCCATCAGTTCATCCCGGGCTTTGAAGAGCAGATGATCGGCATGAACATTGGTGAGGAGAAGGACCTGAACGTGACCTTCCCCGAGAAGTATCACGCGGAGAACCTGGCGGGCAAGGATGCCGTGTTCCATGTGAAGGTGAACGGCATTCAGCGCGTCGAGAAGCCCGCGCTGGACGATGATTTCGCCGCGGACGTGAGCGAGTTTGACACCTTTGACGCGTACAAGGAAGACGTGAAGAAGCGCCTGAGCGACCGCATCGAGCGGAGCAACAGCAACGCCATCAAGAACGCGCTGGTCGAGAAGGCCGCCGAGAACGCGAAGGTCGACATCCCGCAGCCGATGATTGACAACCAGACGGATTACATGATCCGCGAGATGGAAATGCAGGCCGCCTATCAGGGCATCCGCTTGGATGACTATCTCAAGTACATGGGCATGACCCGCGAAGCCCTGAAGGCGCAGAACGAGCCCGAAGCCACCAAGCGCGTGAAGAACGAGCTGGTGATTGACGCCATCATCAAGGCGGAAGGCATCGAGGCGACCGAAGAGGACATCGAGAACCAGATCAAAGAACAGGCGGAGATGTACGGCCAGGATGTCGAAGAGTTCAAGAAGAACATGAACGACGCCCAGAAGGAATACATCAAGGAAGACGCCGCGATCGCCAAGGTGCTGGATCTGATGAAGGACAGCGCGAAGGTGACCGAGAAGAAGCCTGAGGAAAAGACCGAAGAAACGAATGAAGAAGCGTAAGAAGAACTGAACAGTGGATCTGCAGGATGGCGCCGGGAGATCGGCGCCATCTTTCGGAAAAGGAGGAACGCAAGATGCCGATGATTCCCTATGTGATTGAACAGACCAACCGGGGCGAACGCTCCTATGACATTTACAGCCGCCTGCTGAAGGACCGGATTGTGTTCCTGGGCGGCGAGATCGACGACACGACCGCGAACCTGGTGGTGGCGCAGATGCTCTTCCTGGAAATGGAAGATCCGGACGCGGACATCAGTCTGTACATCAACAGTCCGGGCGGATCCGTGACCGCGGGCATGGCGATTTACGACACCATGCAGTACGTGCGGCCGCAGGTGCGCACGGTGTGCGTCGGGATGGCGGCCAGCATGGGCGCCTTCCTGCTGATGGCGGGCGAGAAGGGCAAGCGCCTGGCGCTGCCCAATGCCGAGGTCATGATTCACCAGCCGCTGGGCGGTGCCCAGGGTCAGGCGACCGATGTGGCGATCCGCGCGGAGTGGCTGATGAAGACCAAGGAAAAGATGACCCGCATGATGGCGGAGATGACCGGTCAGGACATCGAGAAGGTCAAGGCGGACGTGGAGCGCGACTATTTCATGAGCGCGCAGGAAGCCCTGGACTATCACATTATTGACGAGATTTATCAGCCGAGAAAGAAGTAAGAGCCCGCGGGCGGGGGATAAGGAGAAATATGGCAAGCAATAACCGGAGCAGCGGGCAGCCCCGCTGCAGTTTCTGCGGCAGGGAGGCGAATCAGGTTGAGCGCCTGATCGCCGGCCCGGGCGTGTATATCTGCAATGAGTGCGTGGACCTGTGCAACTCCATCCTGGAAGACGATATGGAGGTGCCGGGCCTGGAAACGAGGCCCGCGCGCCGGTCCGCCCGCGCGTCCCAGCAGGTCAAGCTGATGAAGCCCGCGGACATGAAGGCCGTGCTGGATGAATATGTCATCGGGCAGGAGCGCGCGAAGAGGGCGATGTGCGTGGCGGTATACAACCACTACAAGCGCATCAACCGGAAGACCACGAAGAAGGACGACATCGAGCTGCAGAAGAGCAATATCCTGATGATCGGCCCGACCGGCAGCGGCAAGACCTATCTGGCGCAGAACCTCGCGCGGACGCTGAACGTGCCCTTCGCCATCGCGGACGCGACGAGCGTGACCGAGGCCGGGTATGTCGGCGAGGATGTGGAGAGCATTCTGCTTCGCCTGATCAACGCCGCGGACGGCGATATCGACCGCGCGCAGAAGGGCATCATTTACATTGACGAAATCGACAAGATTTCCCGCAAGGGCGAGAATATGTCCATTACCCGCGACGTGAGCGGCGAGGGCGTGCAGCAGGCCCTGCTGAAGATCCTCGAGGGCACTGTGGCGAGCGTGCCGCCGCAGGGCGGGCGCAAGCACCCCTATCAGGAAATGATTCATATCGACACGACGAATATCCTCTTCATCTGCGGCGGCGCGTTTGACGGACTGGTGCCGATCATCGAGAACCGCATCGGCAAGAAGAGCCTCGGGTTCGGCGCGGAGGTGCAGAGCCACCGCGATCCCGCCCGGACGGACGCGCTGAAGGACGTGCGCCCGGAGGACCTGACCAAGTACGGCCTGATTCCCGAATTTGTGGGACGGCTGCCGGTCGTGGTGACGCTGGACGGGCTGGATGAGGACGCGCTGGTGCGTATCCTGACCGAGCCGAAGAACGCGCTGTGCAAGCAGTATCAGAAGCTGCTGGAGATGGACGGCATCAAGCTGGACTTTGAGGAGGACGCCATCCGCACCATCGCGAGGCAGGCGATTGAGCGCAAGTGCGGCGCGCGCGGGCTGCGGGCGATTATTGAGGACTGCATGATGGACACGATGTTCGAGCTGCCCGGCATGAAAGGGGTCACGGAGTGCGTGATTGACGAGGATGCCGTGACCGGGGGCAAGCCCAAACTGAAGAAGGGCGAAGCTCCGAAGGCCGCGGACGACGCGGTCTGAAAGGTATAACAGGAGGAACGGAATGGCAGGCAGGATGATGACACTGCCGATGGTGCCGCTGCGCGGCCTGGTAGTGCTTCCGACAATGGTTGTGAATTTTGACGTGGGCCGCCCCGGCAGCACTGTCGCGGTGGAACGCGCCATGGCGGATAACCAGAAGATTTTTCTGGTGGCGCAGAGAAGTGAAAAGGTGGAAGAGCCGGGGCTGAAGGATCTGTACGAGGTGGGCGTGATCGCGAACATCGTGCAGGTGCTGAAGCTGCCCGGACAGAATGTGCGCGTGCTGGCTGAGGGGACGCAGCGCGCCCGCCTCGCCGGGATGGAAAAGGACGCGGACGGGTGCCTGACGGCGAAGATTGAGCTGCTTCGCGCGCCGACCCCCCGCGGAAAGCAGGCGGACGCCACGGTGCGCACGGCGCAGGATCTGTTTGAGGACTACGCGAAGAGCGCGCCGCGGGCCAGCGAGGAAATGGTGAACCTGATCCGGCTGGAGACGAAGCCGGGTCCGCTGGCGGATGAGCTGGCGGGCAATGTCGTGCTGAAGTGGGAAGAGCGCCAGAAGGTGCTGGAGGAAAACGACCCGCTGAAGCGCCTGGAAATGATCAGCTCCATCATGATGCGGGAGATTGAACTGACCGAGGCGGAGAAGGACATTCAGAGCCGTCTGCGCACGCAGATGGACCGCAGCCAGAAGGAATTCTTCCTGCGGGAGCAGATCCGCGCGATTCAGACTGAATTGGGCGAGACGGACGGCACGGACGAGAGTGCCATGAAGCAGAAGCTGGCTGAGATCCCGCTGAGCGAGGAAGCCAAAGCCAAGTGCGAAAAGGAACTGGACCGCATGGCGCGGATGCAGCCCGGCAGCCCGGAATACACCATCAGCGAAACCTATGTGGACTGGATTCTGGACATGCCGTGGGGCAAGGAGACAGAGGATAACCTCGACCTCAAGCGCGCGCGGGAGGTGCTGGACCGCGAGCATTACGGGCTGGAGAAGGTCAAGGAACGCGTGATTGAGTATCTGGCCGTGCTTCGGATGAAGAAGAACATGAAAGGCCCGATTCTGTGCTTCGTGGGCCCGCCCGGGGTCGGCAAGACGAGCATCGTGAAGGCCGTGGCCGAGGCAGTGGACCGCAAATTTGTGCGGATGAGCCTGGGCGGCGTGCGGGACGAGGCGGAAATCCGCGGCCACCGGAAGACGTATATCGGATCCATGCCGGGACGCATTATCAGCGGCATGAAGCAGGCGGGGACGATGAACCCGGTGTTCCTGTTCGACGAGATTGACAAGATGGGCAGCGATTTCCGTGGGGATCCGGCCAGCGCGATGCTGGAGGTGCTGGACGCGGAGCAGAACTTTGCCTTCCGTGACCACTACATGGAAATCGCCTTTGACCTGAGCAAGGTCATGTTCATCACCACGGCGAACACCGTGGAGACCATTCCGGAGCCCCTGCTGGACCGGATGGAGATCATCGAGGTGCCCAGCTACACCGAAGAGGAGAAGCTGCAGATCCTGAAGCGGCATTTGATGCCCAAGCAGATGGAAGAGCACGGCATGAAAAAGGGATCGATCAAAATGACCGAGACCGTGATGAAAAAGATGATCGAGGGATATACCCGCGAGGCCGGCGTGCGTACGCTGGAGCGCACGATGGCGCAGGTGTGCCGGAAGGCCGCGGTGGATATGCTGGACAAAAATGAAAAGACCGTGAACGTGACGGCGGCCCGCCTGCACGAATTCCTCGGCGCCGCGAGATACACGCGCGAGCCGCTGGAGAAGGAAGCGCGCGTCGGCGTGGTGAACGGGCTGGCGTGGACGAGCGTCGGCGGCGAAATGCTGGAGGTCGAGTGCATCACGATGCCCGGGAAGGGCAATCTGAAGCTGACCGGCCAGCTGGGCGACGTGATGAAGGAAAGCGCGGAGGCGGCGTTCAGCTGGATCCGTGCCCACGGCGAAGAGCTGGAGCTGAGCCCGGAATTTTATCAGAACATCGACATTCACGTGCATCTGCCGGAAGGGGCGGTGCCCAAGGACGGGCCGAGCGCCGGCGTGACGCTGACCACGGCGATGGTGAGCGCCCTGACCGGGCGGAAAGCGCGGCAGGATGTGGCCATGACCGGCGAGATGACGCTGAGAGGGCGCGTGCTGCCCATCGGCGGGCTGAAGGAGAAGACCCTCGCCGCGTACCGCGCGGGGATCCGGACGCTCGTGATTCCGAAGGAGAACCACAAGGACCTGGAAGACATTCCGAACTATGTGCTGGAGCGCTTCAAGGTCATCGAGGTGGAATCCATCGACAAGGTGCTGGAAACGGCCCTGTACAAAGCCTGAAACGGAGGGACCCATGGAGATCCGGAACGCTGAGTTCATTACCTCCCTGGCCGAATACGGCCCCTTTGAGGGAAAAGGCCTGCCGCAGATCGCGGTGGCCGGGAAGAGCAATGTCGGAAAGAGCACGCTGATCAACAAAATGTGCCGGCGGAATAAGCTGGCGCGGACATCGGCGACCCCGGGGAAGACCCGGCTGATCAACATTTTCCGGCTCAACGATTCCTTCCATCTGGTGGATTTGCCCGGATACGGGTTCGCCAAGGTGGACAAGAAGGAGAAAGCCCGGTGGGGCAAAATGATGCAGGACTACTTCATGCAAAGTGAGGAACTGCGCCATGTGCTGTGCCTGGTGGACATCCGCCACGAGCCGACCGAGGACGACAAAACGATGAACGCTTTTCTGCGGCAGACGGGGATTCCATTCACCGTGGTGGCGACAAAGTCGGACAAGATCAGCCGCGGGGCCAGGAGCAAATACCTCGCGCCGATCTGCCGCGCGCTGCTGGTACAGCCGTGGGAAATCATCTGCTTCAGCGGGGAGACCGGGGACGGACGGGACGCGCTGCTTCAAAGGATTGAAGAAGTGCTTTCCGAAGAAAATGAATAAAATTTATATTTGCTATTGCGTCAGACGATATTCGGTAGTATAATCCCCCTGCCGTGAGGGAAGAAACCCGAAAAAAGGCCGAAGAATGGAACGGAAAGGCAGGAAAGTGGAGGCCAATCCCAGAAATCCGGGATATTTGACTGTAAATTTTCCGAAAATGCAAATTTTCGCCCATAAATCGGAACGGCGGTGGGGAAAAGCCCCAATATCACCCAAGGAGGGACTCTGAATGACGCTGATTAAATGCCCGCGCTGTGACCTGAACTACATTACCCCGGACCAGAAATACTGCAAGGTCTGCCTGCGTGAAATGCGCGGCGAGGGGTCGCGGGATGAAATTGAGCTGTGCAGCATCTGCAACGAGCAGCCAGCGCTGCCGGGCAAGGACGTGTGCATGTTCTGCCTGAAGGAAATGAACAAGAGCAACAGCGAAAACACGAACACCGACGACGAAGGCACCATGAACGCCGGAACCATCGGCATGGAAGACGTGACCGACATGGATGAAATGATTCCGGACGATGATCCCGGCATGAATGACCGTGAGTACGGCGAGATGGAACAGGCGATGAGCCTGGAACAGGTCCGTCAGGATGAAGAAGACCAGGCGGACGAGGACGAAGATGAGGAAGAAACCTGATTTCCTCTGACCGTGGGGAGTGAAATAATTGAGCCTGTTTGCCGTTGGAGACCTGCATCTGCCCGGGGGCGACGATAAGCCCATGGACGTTTTCGGTCCCCAATGGGACAGGCATTTTTTGCGCATATCGGAAAGCTGGCGCGACCAGGTGACGGATCAGGACACGGTACTTGTACCCGGGGATATCAGCTGGGCGATGCGGCTGGAGGACGCGGTGCCGGATTTGCGCCTGATCGGGGAGCTGCCGGGACGGAAGATTCTGATCCGCGGGAATCACGACTATTGGTGGGGCGGCATCGGACGGGTGCGCGCCGCGCTGCCGGAGGGGATGTACGCCCTGCAGCAGGACGCGATCGACATCGGAGAAGCCGTAGTCTGCGGAACGCGGGGGTGGAACATCCCCACGGAAGAGAATCCACTGGACGCGGAAAATGAGAAGATTTATCAGCGGGAGCTGAGCAGGCTGGATCTGGCGTTGGACAGCGCAAAGAAAATGGCCGGGGAGCGCCCGGTGATCGTGATGATGCATTTTCCGCCCCTGTATCAGGGGCAAAGGCAAAGCGGATTTACGGAGCGGATGGAAGCCGCGGGGGTCCGGGGGTGCGTGTACGGGCATCTGCACGGGGCCGGGATCGCGGCGGCGTTCAACGGGGAATGGAACGGAGTAAATTATCAGCTGACATCCTGTGACAGTCAGGAGTTCACCGTCCGAAAAATTAACTTTTTATAACAAAGAGTTTGTGAAAAACTTGTCAATCAGGGTTCCGAAAGGGACCCTGATTTTTTTGTCCACAAAATATAGGTGATCGGCAGGGAATGAGGCACAAAAATAACCCGGCTATATTACAATATTGTTACAAATCTGTTACAAAAACAATAAAAAGACAAAACAAGACCATGAAAACCTTTTGAAAAAAAGGCTTGAAACGAAAGTCAACTTGTGTTAATTTAGTGGGGCAAAAGGGAATTCCATCCCAAAAAGGGACAAAAAAGTGGGGGAAAAGGGGTGAACCGGGTGGACGAGTCTGTACGCGACGCTGAGACGAAACGCGGCGAAACCCTTGAAAAAACCCGTCCGGTGCGGTTCATCGGGAGCTTTAACCACAGCCTTGACAGCAAGGGACGTCTGGTGATCCCCCAGAACTTCCGCGAGAAGCTGGGCGAAAAATTCTGCATCGCGCCGAGCTTCGATTTCAAGAGCATCGCGGTGTACCCCACGGAGATGTGGGAAAAGCGAAATGAGACCTATGAGCGGCTCGGGAATCTGAACCCGGCCCTGAATCGATATCTGGAGCAGTTCTACGCCCTGAGTTTTGACGACCAGAGCTGTGACGCGCAGGGACGCATCCTGCTTCCCGCCAATATCCGCAGCAAGATTCTGATGGACGAGAGGGACATGGAAATCACCGGTGCCAACGATCACGTTCGGATCGTCGCGGCGACGGTCAGCGGCTCCGCCTGGAGCAATTTCCGTGACGAGCTTCCTCAGCTGTTGGATATGATCGCGGCCCTGGAGAAGGGTGAAGAATAATGCGAAAGAAGTGATGAAGGATGACCATGGCAGCGTCCGGACGGGTACGCCGGAGTGTGCGGTTCGCTTACCTGGATCCGCAGGAAGGACCCGCGGGGCAGGGGCAGAACATGCGCCGGGAACGGATCACCGTGTCGGACAGGCTTGAAATGCCATCCTTCCAGAACACACAGGATTGGACGGGCGGTATGGGCATCAGCCCCAGCGGACGCTTCCGCGTGGTGGAGGAAGCCCGGCCGAAGCAGAAAGTGATCAGCGAGAGCGGGATCCGCAAGGATGTGGCCCGGCTGGCGATGACGCTGATTGCCGCGCTGCTGGCTGTACTGATTCTGGTAAAGCTCGCGGAAGTCGGGACGAGCAGCCTGAACATCCGCACGCTGAATAATCAGATTGAAATCGCGCAGCAGAGACATGAGGATCTGGAAAATACGCTCGCGGCCGCGGACAGCGATGTGAGCGTACTGACGGAAGCGGTGAAACTGAACCTGGTCAGCTCCGGCGGGGCGACCACGATCCAGCTGACCGCGCCTGATGCCGCCTGGCTGACGCCGGTGACGGAAGAGACAGCGGACGCCACACTGCGGGCGAGCACTGTCCAGGGAGACTGAATGATCGGTCTCCCTGTTCGCGTATCAAAAAAGCGTTCAAAACGATGGAATTTTTGTTGGGGGGAACAACCATGACACTGAAGGAACTGATTGCGGATGTGCCGTATGTGCTGGAAACGCGCGGCGATCTGAATACCGAAATCGGAGAAATCACATCCGGCAGCAAGGACAAGACGGACCGGGGGCTGTTTTTCTGCATCGTGGGCGCCCGGTTTGACGCGCATGACTATGCCTGGGAAGCGGTGGAGAACGGGGGCGTCGCGCTGATTGTGGAGCATTATGTCGAGCTGGATGTGCCTCAGGTCCGCGTGAGCAACGGCCGCGCCGCGATGAGCCGGATTGCCATGGCGTTCTACGGCTTCCCGTCCCGGAAGATGCGGATGATCGGCATCACCGGCACGAAGGGGAAGACCACGACGACTTACCTTCTCAAGAGCATTATCGAGAAGGCGGGCATGAAGTGCGGACTGATCGGCTCAACCGGATCCATGATCGCGGACAAGCATCTGGACGGGAAACTGACCACGCCGGACCCGATTGACCTGCAGAAGACGTTGCGGCAGATGCTCGACGAGGGCGTGGAGGCCGTGTGCATGGAAGTAAGCGCGCACGCGATTGACATGTTCCGGCTGGACGGTATGGAATTTGAGGTCGGGTGCTACACGAATCTCAGTCAGGATCATCTGGACTATTTCTACACGATGGACCGGTATTTTGAGACGAAGAAGAAATTCTTCACCTGCGGCATGGTCCGCAACGCCGCGGTGAACGCGGACGACGAGACCAGCGCGAATCTGATTCCGGACCTGAAGATGCCGTACGTGACCTACGGGATCGCGGTGAATTCGGATGTATTTGCGAGGGATATCGACATCACGGAGAACGGTGTTCATTTCACCGTGCAGATGACGGGCATCGAAGATCAGCGCATACACATGAAGATGACCGGCATGTTCAATGTGTATAACGCGCTGGCAGCCAGTTCCTGCGCCCTGATCATGGGCATTGACCCCGTGTGCATCCGCGAGGGGCTGCGGGCGGTGAACAGCGTGCCGGGACGCATCGAGATGCTGCAGACGGGCACGCCGTACAAGGTGATCCTCGACTACAGCCACGCGCCTGAAGCCCTGAAGAACATTCTGAAGACCGTGCGCCAGTTCACCCGGAACCGCGTGATTGTGGTGTTCGGGTGTGGGGGTGACCGGGATAAGGGGAAGCGGCCGATGATGGGCGAAATCAGCGGAAAGCTGGCGGACTACAGCATTTTGACTTCGGACAATCCGCGGACGGAGAATCCGAAGGTGATTCTGGCCGCGATTGAGAAGGGCATCAAGCCCACGGGCGGCAAGTATGAAGTGATTGAGAACCGGAGGGACGCCATCCGGCGCGCGCTGGAGATGGGCGAGGACGGGGACGTTATCGTTCTGGCCGGCAAGGGGCACGAGACGTACCAGGAAATCATGGGCGTCAAGCGGCCCTTTGACGAGAAGGTCATCGTGAGTGAAATCCTGCTGGAGATGAAAAAACGGGAGGCCGGGGAAGAATGATCATTCGGATGATATGCGCGCTGGTTTTCGCGCTGGGCATCACGCTGGCGACGGGCCCATGGCTGATCGGTCAGCTGAGAAAGCTTCACTTCGGCACGGTGATTTACGAACTGGGTCCGGCGCACCAGCAAAAGCAGGGCACACCCGTGATGGGCGGGCTGATGATGGCGCTGAGCGGCGTGGTGTGCATGCTTCTGCTTCACGCCTGGCCGTGGAGCGGGATCTGGGACTTCGGCATCGGATTGCTGGCGGTGAGCCTGCTGAGCATGGCGGTCGGATTCGCGGATGACTGGATCAAGGCCGTGAAAAAGCGGCATGAGGGCCTGACTCCGTGGCAGAAGATTGCCGGGCAGGTATTGGTGGCCGCGCTGTTCACGCTGTGGTGCTACTTTAATCCGGACATCGGGAGCAAGGTGATTGTGCCTTTCGTCCACACGGAGTGGGATCTGGGGATCTTCTATATCCCGGTGATGATGCTGGCAGTGATTTTTTACGTCAACTCCACGAATCTGCAGGACGGACTGGACGGCCTGCTCGGCACGATTACGGTGGTGACGAGCGGCGCGTGGACGATGGTCATCCTGATGATGGTGTTTGTCCTCGGCGCGGCGGAACAGGTTTTTGCCCCGGCGGGGATTTTCACGGTGGCGATGATGGGCGCGTGCATCGGATATCTGCGGTTCAACCGGTATCCGGCGAAGGTGTTCATGGGCGACACCGGAAGCATGCTGATCGGGGGCATGAGCATCGGCGTAGCGATGGTGACGAGACAGCCCCTGCTGCTGATCCTGATCGGCTTCTGCCCGATCATGAGCAGCGTGAGCGTGATCATGCAGCGGTATTATTACAAGCTGACGCACGGGAAGCGGATTTTCCTGATGAGCCCCGTGCATCATCATTTTGAGAAAAAAGGGTATACGGAAACGCAGATCGTGAGCATGTACGCGGGGATCACCTCCGTACTGAGCATGATTGCGGTGTTGAGCCTTTTGATCTGAGTAAGTCCCGGGAGGGGAAAACAGATGGTTTACGAGAACAAGAAGGTCCTGATTGTCGGCATGGCGCGGAGCGGAATCGCGGCGGCGCAGCTTCTGCGCGCCAACGGTGCGGTAGTCACCATCAATGACAGCAAAACCGAGGAGGAACTCGGGGACGCGCTGAAGGTGCTGGAAGGCCTGCAGCTGGAAAGATGCTTCGGCATGCCCGCGATGGATTTGCTGGAGGGAAAGGATGCCCTGATCATCAGCCCCGGTATTCCGGACACGGCGCCCTTCGTGCAAAAGGCGAAGGAAATGGGTCTGTACGTGACGGGCGAGCTGGAGCTGGCTTATCAACTGAGCCGCGGTGAATTGGTCGCGGTGACCGGCACGAACGGCAAGACCACAACCGTGAGTCTGCTGGGTGAGATTTTCAAGAACGCCGGCAAGGTGACCCATGTGGTCGGGAATATCGGATATCCTTACTCTCTGGCGGCGATGGTGAGCAAAAAGGAAGACGTCGTGGTGTGCGAGGTGAGCAGCTTCCAGATGGAGACCGCGGATACCTTCCACCCGCACGTGGCGCTTTTGACCAATATCACGGAAGACCATCTGAACCGGCACGGCACCATGGAAGTGTATACCGAGATGAAGATGCGGATGTTCAGGAACCAGACGCCCGAGGACTTCGCCGTGTTCAACGCGGACGATCCGGGGCTGAAGGGAATGAGCAGACAGGTGAACGCCAGAGTGCTGAAATTCAGCCGGCTGAGGGAAGTGCGAGAGGGCGCGTTTGTGCGGGACGGACAGATCATGTTCCGCAAGGACGGGGTGGATCGTACGGTATGTCCGGTGGATGAGGTCCGGATTCCCGGACCGCACAACCTGGAAAACGCGCTGGGCGCGGTGTGCTGCGCCGCGGCGATGGAGGTGCCGATCCCGGTCGTGCGCCACACGCTGAGAACCTTCAAGGGCGTGGAGCACCGGATTGAGAATGTGCGGACGCTGGACGGGGTGATTTATTACAACGACAGCAAGGGCACGAATGTGGACAGCACGATCAAGGCGGTGGACACCATGACCCGCCCGACCGTGATCATCCTGGGAGGATATGATAAGCATACGAGCTTTGACCCGCTGAGCGAGCGGATTGTGGAGCGCAAGGATATCATCCGGGAAGCCGTGCTGATTGGTGAGACCGCCCCGCAGATTGAGGAAAGCCTGCGGAAAGCCGGATACGATCATATCCTGCACGCCGGAAGCATGCGGGAAGCCGTGGAAACGAGCCGGAAGATTGCCGAGGACGGATGGAGCGTCTTGCTGAGCCCCGCGTGCGCGAGCTTTGACATGTTCAAGGACTACGAGGAGCGGGGTAGGGTGTTCAAGGATATTGTGAACAGCCTGATTTAAGAATTGTAAAGAACGAAGTATGCTATTTCGAGGAGCGAAATATAATCTTAACAACAGACCGAAGTCTGTTTTTAAAAGCAAAAGGAGGGAATCGGATGGACGGTGGGAACCGGCCGGACGGCTATCAAACCGGGTGGAATACCGGAGAGCAGCCGCCGCTGCGGGAATGGCAGCGGAATACATGGTACGGGCCGGCGCTGAACGACGTTAATCCCTTTGATGAGCCGGAGGACGCACCGGAGCTGAAGGAGCTGAGAAGCGAAAACCTGACTAACCGGAGCGGTGAATTCTGGCAAAGCACGACGAACGGATATCAATTCGGGCAGAAAAAACCGGACATGACCAACAAGACGCCCCGGGCGAAGGCGGAACCGGATAAAAAAAGAGAATCGAAGCCGGGGCAGTGGAAAAAGATCGCGCTGGGGACAATCATCACACTTGCGGCGGTGTTCGCGATTCTGTACTGGGGCGTTTTCCGGGTGAGGGAAATTCAGGTGATCGGGAACAATCAGATTCCCGCCGGCGAAATCATTCGCCTGAGCGGGGTGCGGGAAGGCACACCGATTTTCTCCGTGGATTTGGATGCGGTGGAAAGCGCACTGGAGCGGAATCAGTACATCAAATTCCGTTATATCGAACGAGTTTTGCCGGGAACGCTGATCATCTGCGTGAAGGAGCGGGAAGCCTGCTGCTGGATGACATGGAACGGCATTCTCTACACGATGGACAAGAGCCGGATGATTTTGTACGAAACCGAGGATCTGAGCATCGTGCCGTCCACATTGGTCAAGGTGGACGGGCTGAACATCCGGTCCGGCGCGCGGGTCGGGCAGACGCTGCTGCTCGAGAGCGCGGAGCAGCAAGAGGTCTTCTCGACGCTGTTTCTCGAGATGAAGGTGCTCGGATGCACGGAGATGATCGAGGAGGCGAACCTGAGCAATCTGAATTCCATCCTGCTGACGACGCGGGACGGGTTCACGATTTCCATGGGGGATGCCTCGAACATTCACGCGAAGCTGCGCAGCATGATGCTGACGAGGGAAGAACTGATCAAGCGGGACTACACCTCCGGAGTGATCAATGTACAGCTGCCGGAAACACCGATTTACTCGCCGGAAGGTACCTGAGTCTGGAACAAATCCGGCAAATTTTTACCGAAACGCAAAAAAATTGTAACAAAAGTGCTCAAAAGGCTTGCAATTCCTTGAATATGGCGCTATAATGACCAAGGTAAGCGTTTATTTGAAAGTATTCCGGCGTCAAAGCCGGACCTCAGGGGGTAGGAAAAGGGTATGAAAACCACTGTTGCTACCGTGGATTTTGGGACGAGCAAGATCGTGACCCTGGTGGCCGAGAACAGCGGCAGCCAGCGCTGCGACATTACCGCCGCCGGAATCGCGCGATATGACGGCTACCTGGACGAGGGGTGGAACAATCCCGCCGCGCTGAACGAGGCGATTCACGAATCCCTCGCCGACGCGGAGAGCCAGTGCGGCACCAAGATCCGTGAAGTCAATGTCGGCGTGCCCGGCGCCTTCACGAATGTGTACGCCACGAAGGTGACCATCCAGCTGAAGGGCACGGATCCGCGCGTGACGTCGCAGGATGTGCGCAACGCCTTCAACAAGGCGGCGGAGAACCTGCAGGACATTCCCGGCGTGGTGATTCACTCCAGCCCCGCGTGGTTCATGGTCGACTCCAGCAAGAAGACGCTGGAGCCTGTGGGCATGAAGGGCCGGGAGATGACTGCGTTTATCAGCTTTGTGGTCGGGAACCGCTACTTCATCGACGATGTGACCACCCGCATGGCGGAGCTGGGCATCACGGTGAGCGGCTTCTTCTCCACGACGGCCGGTGAAGCGATGCTGTATCTGGACGAGCAGGACCGCGACCACACCAGCGTGCTGATCGACATGGGTTACCTGAACACCGAGATCATCGGTGTGGAAGGGGACGCCGTGATTTATCACAAGATCATCAACGCCGGCGGCGGCGACATCGCCGTGGCGCTGGCCGAGGAGCTGGATATTTCCCTGGACGCGGCCGAGGAGATCAAGCGTCAGTTTGTGTACGGCCTGGACGCCGGGGACGAGAAATATCAGGTGACCGGGACGGACGGCGAGAAGAGCACCGCCTTCACCCGGGAGCAGGTCAAGCCCGTGATCTGCAAGGCGGTGGACGAAATTGCCGACCAGATCAAGGACGCCATTGACAACGACTTCGGCGGACTGGGCGGATGGTCCAGCGTGTACATGACCGGCGGCGGGCTGAGCTTCAACCGCGGCGGGCGTGAGTATCTGGGCGGCCGGCTCGGGTACGCCGTGAAGGAAACCCCGCGGCGCACGACCAAGCTGAACAGCCACTGCTTCTCGAGCGCGTTGGGTCTGATGGACCTGATCATTGACACCATTGAGCAGCAACGTCAGCCGTCGAACGGATTCGGCGGCAAGGTGCTCGGTTTCTTCAAGAGCCTGCTGGGCGGCTGACCCGGGGCGAAGATATTGTTTTACGGAGGGGAAAACCATGATTGAATTCCAGAACGAAGAGCAGGATACCTTCGCTTCCATCAAGGTCGTCGGATGCGGCGGCGGCGGAAACAACGCCGTGAACCGCATGGTGGATGCCGGGCTCCGGGGCGTGGACTTTATTTCCGTGAACACGGATCGTCAGGCCCTGAATCTTTCCAACGCGTCGGTGAAGATCCAGATCGGCGAGAAGCTGACCAAGGGTCTGGGCGCGGGCGCCGTTCCCGAAGTGGGACGCCGCGCGGCCGAGGAAAGCCGTGAGGAAATCGCGCAGTCCCTGAAGGGTGCGGACCTGGTGTTTATCACCGCCGGCATGGGCGGCGGCACCGGCACCGGCGCGGCTCCGATCGTCGCGGAAATCGCGCGGGATCTGGGCTGCCTGACCATTGCCGTGGTCACCAAGCCGTTCAACTTTGAAGGCAAACAGCGCATGAAGAATGCCGAGAGCGGCATTGAAGAACTGAAGCAGCATGTGGACACGCTGGTCGTGATCCCGAATGACCGGCTGCTGCAGGTCGTGAACAAGGGCACCACGATGCTGGAAGCCTTCCGCATCGCGGACGATGTGCTCCGTCAGGGCATTCAGGGCATCAGCGATCTGATCGCCGTGCCGGCCCTGATCAACCTCGACTTTGCCGACGTGAAGACCGTGATGGAATCCGGCGGCATGGCGCATATGGGCATCGGCACCGGCTCCGGCGAGAACAAGCTGGTCGATGCCGCGAAGAACGCGATTTCTTCTCCGCTGCTGGAGACCAATATCGACGGCGCCCGCGCGGTGCTGATCAATATCACCGGCGGCGAGGATATCTCCATTGTCGATATCAATGAGGCCGCGAACCTCATCATGGAAGCCGCCGATCCCGACGCGAACATCATCTTCGGTGCCGGTATCGACGAGAACATGGGCGACGATGTCCGCATCACGGTCATCGCGACCGGGTTTGAAAAGACTCCGTTCCCGACCCGTGAGCCGGCCAAGAAGCCCCGCGAGATTGAGCATGACCGCCTCTTTGGCGGCACCTTCGGAAGCAGCGCCGCGGACCGGGCCACCGGCACCACGCAGAGCAGCTTCTCCGATTTCTCCTCCACCGGCAGCGCGTTCAGCTCCACGCAGGATAATTCCTTCATGAGCACGAGCCGGCCGAGCATGGGCGTGCCCGGGATGGTGAACACCGGTTCTTTCTCCACCGGATTCAGCTATCAGCAGACTGCGCCGCAGAACGTGATGACGCAGGAGACCCGGCCGTTCAACGCGGGGCAGACCACGCAGGCGCCGTACGGCACCGGCACGGTGTTCCAGAACACCCAGACGCAGGCCTATCAGCCCACATTCAATACGAACGGGCAGGTGACCGGCAGTTTCCAGGCGATTCCCCAGACGGAAACCATGACGACCGACAGTCACGGCGTTCCCGGATTCCTTCGCCGGAAGAAGTAAGTTTGTTTGATACGGACCGTCAGAAATGACGGTCCTTTTTCTTATGCGAAATTTGCCGGAAGAAATTCCCCTCCTTCAGGCGATGTAACTTAAGCCTTCGTCGGGGGATCTTCTCCCGGTCATGAGTGCCTGAGGGTTACTTTCTTCGTGCATTATTCACTTGACAATCTTGATTTTTCCTCCTGTTCGGTTATAATTGAACACAGAGAAATCCAAGGAGGACATTATGCGGAGATTGATCGCTTTCGCGCTGGTATGCGCGTGCGTGCTGTGCGCGTTCGGGGCGCCGGCGGAAAATACGGATCTGGGTGAGCCGGACTATGTGCTGGAAGGGTACGACGGCGGCGCCAGCCATGACTGGGAGACGAATTTGTTCTTTACGCGGATGCAGGAGAAAACCGGGATCCGCTTTCAGCTGAGACAGTACACCGATTCGGACGCCTGGGATGAGCGGAAGGGATCGATCGCCGCGGGCGAGGATCTGCCGGATGTGCTGTTCAAGGCGCAGCTGACCGCGAGCGAGATTCAGGAGATGAGCGAAAGCGGGGTGCTGATTGACCTGACCCCGTATCTGCAGGAATACGCGCCGGACCTGTGGGCGATGCTGGAGGCGGATGAGGAGCTGAAGGCCGCGATCACCCTGCCGGACGGGAAGATTACCGCCCTGCCCGCGGTGAACGAACTGCCGAACAACGAGCTGGTGTGGATCAACACGACATGGCTGAAGAATCTGGGGCTGGAGAAACCCACGACGGCGGACGAGCTGACCGAGGTGCTGAAGGCCTTCCGGGACGGGGATCCGAACCGGAACGGGAAGGCGGACGAGGTGCCGCTGACCTTCCTGGGCATGTGGGAGCTGCGGTTCCTGGCACATGCTTTCGGGATCATTGACAATGACTATTATGTGACCTGCAAGGACGGCACGGTCACGAGCAGCCTCGGGAGCGAAGAGCAAAAGGCGTTCCTGGAGTGGCTGAACCTGCTTTGGGACGAGAAACTGCTGGACCATCAGGGATTTTCCACGCTGGACAGCCTGCGGCAGGTGACGGACAGCGACGCGACGGTGACCTATGGCGTGATTTTGTCCACGACGCCGCTGACCGTGCTGCCGACGACAGCACTCTCCCAGTACGAGACGCTGGACCCCATGATGTACGAGGGGACGCAGGTGTACCGGGATCTGCTGGGCGAGGTGACGCTCGGGACCTTCGCGATTACGAGCGCGTGCAAGGAGCCGGAGAAGCTGGTCGCGTGGGTGAATGAGCTGTACACGAGCGAGGGCAGCCTGATGCTTCAGGTTGGGCTGGAAGGCGAGGAGTATTTGTGGAATGAGAACGGCGAGTGGGAGTGGATGGATGACCTGACTACCGTGGCCGAGGACGTGATTCCGAACCGGACGCTGAGCGACGGCGGGATTGCCCCGGGGATCATTGAGCTGGACTTCCAGATGAAGTACGCCGACAGTGACACGAAGAAGCTGCTGACCTGGATGGCGCGGCAGCGGGAGTTTGCCGTGAGCCCGTATCCGCTGGTATACCTGAGCGGGGAAGACCGGGCGAGGATCCATGAACTGCAGTTGCCTCTGTCCCAGTATGTGGAGAAGACGACCGCCGCGTTTGTGACCGGGGACATCGAAATCACGGACGATAGCTGGGCGGAGTTTACCGCGAAAATTCAGGAGCTCGGGCTGAGCGAAATGATCGAAATCTGGCAGAAATACGCGAGATAAAGGAGTGGGGAACATGAGCCGGACGGAAGAAATGATTCAGGCGCTCCGCACCCCGGAGACGCAGGCGCATCTGGCGGACCTGTACGGGAGCCGCGGGGACGAAGTCGCAAAGCAGACGGAGCGGTATGAGCAGCTGATCCGCCGCTTTGAGGCGACCTTCGGCGACGCCGAAGGCGCGATGGTGTTCAGCGCGCCCGGACGCACGGAGATCGGCGGGAACCATACGGACCACAATAACGGGCGGGTGCTCGCGGCGAGCGTGAACCTGGACACCCTGTGCGTGGCCAGCCCGCGCGAGGATACGCTGGTGCGCTTTCACAGCGAAGGGTATTCCCCGATCACGCTGGACCTGAAGGATCTGGACCCCGTGCCGGAAGAGAACGGCACGACGGCGGCCCTGATCCGCGGCGTGGCGGACGGGATGGCGAAGGCCGGGTATAAAATCGGCGGATTCAACGCCGTGGTGACCTCGACCGTGGCGGGCGGAAGCGGACTGAGCAGCTCCGCGGCGCTGGAGGTCATGCTGACCGGCGTGCTGGACGGGCTGTTCAACGATTTCGCGATGCCGTTTGCCGAGCGGGCGACCATCAGCAAGCGGGCGGAGAATGTGTACTTCGGCAAGCCGTCGGGCCTGCTGGACCAGATGGCGAGCGCCGCGGGCGGCCTGGTGACCGTGGACTTCCAGGATGAGACGAACCCCCTCGTGCGGGCGCTGCAGTTTGATTTCGCGAAGCGCGGGTTCGCGCTGGTCGTGGTCGCGACGGGCGGCAGTCACGCGGATCTGACCGACCAGTATGCCGCGATCCCGAAGGAAATGATGCAGATCGCATCCTTCTTCGGGCAGAAGACCCTGCGCGGGGTGACGGAGAACGCCTTGCTCAACGCCATGCAGGATCTGCGGAGCCGGGCGTCTGACCGGGCGATCATGCGCGCGTTTCACTTCACGCAGGAAAACGAGCGCGTGGTGAAGCAGGTGGCGGCGCTGGACGCGGACGACATGGAGAGCTTCCTGAGCCTGATTACCGAGAGCGGACGGTCGTCCTTCATGTACCTGCAGAATGTGTACGCGGGGAACGATGACCAAAGCTTGAGCCTTGCCCTGTGCATGGCGGAAGCGATGCTGAAGGGGAAGGGCGCCTGGCGCGTGCACGGCGGCGGGTTTGCCGGGACGACGCTGAACTTTGTGCCGCTGGACATGGTGGAGGACTTTACGAAGGAGATGGACCTCGCCTTCGGACAGGGCGCGAGCCATGTGCTGAACATCCGGCCCGTGGGCGCGGACATGATGCCCCTTGACACGCTGTAAACCCGGTGATATGATCTTTCCGGCAGGGCGAAGCCCTGTACTATGTGAGCACGTTTCATGAAGCTTCTTCAGGGCAGGGCGCAATTCCCTACCGGCGGTACAGCCCGCGAACCCCATACGGGGCCGACCCGGCGCAATTCCGGGGCCGACAGTTACAGTCTGGATGAAAGAAGAGCCACGGCGATACGAATCCGTAACACCGCCCCTGATCAGCTTTTCGGCTTCAGGGGCGTGTTGTTTAACGGAGGAGAAAACCAATGAAACAAACCAGAGAAAAACACTTCATGACCACCGCGAACATGGCGCGGATCGCGATTCTCGCGGCGATCGCGTCCATCCTGTTCCTGATCGAAATTCCGCTCGGGATGCCGTTTTACAAGCTGGATCTGAGCAATGTGCCGGTCCTGCTCGGGGCGTTCTCGATGGGCACGGTGCCGGGGGTCATCATCCTCGCGATCAAGAGCCTGATCGGCCTCACACACTCGTCCTCGGCGGGCGTCGGGGAATTGGCGGACTTTATCATGGGGCTGAGCTTCGTGGTGCCGGCGGGGATCCTGTACCAGAGGAACAAGACGCGGAAGACTGCGCTGATCGGCATGATCATCGGCACGGTGTGCGCGGTGATTGTGAGCGTGTTTGTGAACAAGTGGATCATGCTGCCGTTCTACATGGGCGCGTTTCATATGACGATGGACGAGTTGGTGGCGGCGGCGCACTGGGGCGGCGTGGACAGCGAGTGGAAGCTCTTGCTTCTCATCACCGCGCCGTTCAACCTGATCAAGGGATGCGTGATCAGTGCGATCACCTTCATGGTGTACAAGAAGCTGTCGCCCATCCTGCACGAGAAAGGATAAGGCTTTGAAGACAAAGAGCGCCGGGGAGACCCGGGAATTCGGACGGAAGCTGGCGGAACGCCTGCGGCCCGGGGACGTGGTTTTGCTCGAAGGACCGCTGGGCGCCGGGAAGAGCGAGCTGGCCCGGGGCGTGGCCGAGGGGCTGGGCATCACGGAAACCGTGACCAGCCCCAGCTTTACCATCCTGAACGTCTACGAGAGCGGGCGCGTGCCGCTGTACCATTTCGACTGGTACCGGCTGGAAAGCGCGGAAGAGATCTACGAGATGGGCATGGATGAGTACCTCGGCGGGGACGGGATCGCGCTGGTCGAGTGGCCGGGGCAGTGCCCGGAGGCCGTGCCGGAAAGGTACCTGAAGATTGAAATCACCCCGGAGGGGGAGGAAGAACGCGATTTCCGCCTGACGAGCGCGGGCGGATTTCCGGAGATGGAGCAAATATGAAACTGCTTTGCGTGGATACATCGGGCCCGGTGTGCGGGGTGTGCGTGACGGACGGGGAAATTGTGAAAAGCGAGTACACCGCCCAGAACAAGAACACCCACAGCGTGAACCTGATGCCGATGATTGAAAGCTGTCTGAAAAGCGCGGGGATGGCGCTGGCCGACATGGACGCGATCGCCGCGGTGGTCGGGCCCGGAAGCTTTACGGGCGTGCGCATCGGTGTGGCGACCGTGAAGGGCATGGCGCACGGCGCGGGGAAGGATTGCATTGCCGTGAACGCGCTGGAAGCCCTGTCGTATGGGGTCGGCGAATTTGACGGGATCGTGTGCCCCATTCAGGACGCCCGCGCGGGACAGGTGTACGGCGCCGCGTTCCGGAAGGGAAACCGCCTGATGGATGACGCGCCGATGAAGATCGAGGACTATCTGGCGAAAATCCGGACTCTGGCGGAAGAGAGAGAAAGATTCCTTTTCACCGGGGACGGCGTCGCGTCGCAGAAGGAGAAAATCCTGGAAATCCTCGGAGACCGCGCGGTAATCGCGGCCCCGGCGTTCCGCTTTCTGCGCCCTGCGGCGGCGGCCGCGCTGGCGGAGAAGGGCACACCGATTCCGTGGAAGGACCTGAAGGAATATTATCTGCGCGCGCCCAACGCGAAAATGCAGGAAAAGCTGGTGGAGGCCGCGCGGCATGGGGAGTGAAATCATCCGTCGGATGGCGGAGAAGGACTGCGCCCAGGTGGCGGAGATCGAAAAGGCGACCTTCGCCAGACCGTGGAGCGAGGCGAGTTTCCGGCACGAGGTGAACGGGAACGCCGTGGCGCGGTACTTTGTGTGCGGGCGGGACGGGGAAATCCTCGGATACGCCGGGGCGTGGGTCGTGATGGACGAGTGCCATATCACAAACATTGCCGTGCGGGAGGACGCGCGGGGACAGGGTATCGGGCGGAAACTGCTGGAGACCCTGATGGGATATGTGAGCAACCTCGGCGCCGCGTGGGCGGATCTGGAGGTGCGCGTGAGCAATGAACGCGCGCAGAACCTGTACAAAAGCCTCGGGTTTGTCGCCGTGGGCAAGCGGAAGCGGTACTACGAGGACAACGGCGAGGACGCGTATCTCATGGTGTGCGAGCGCATGCCGGAGACGGACGAAGATTTTGAAGAGTGGCCGGTCGGGGACTGAGGCGGAAAATCGTCAAAAAGTCCTTGACACGGCTCTTTTGTTGTGATAAAGTTCATGGGTAAGCCGCTCGGGAGAGGTCTGTCCAAATGTGTCCGAAAGGGCGCAACCTCAGGTCCCGGCGAGTATGTTATCAGGAGGTGCCAAGCCATGTATGCGATTATCGCGGCAGGCGGCCGGCAGTATCGGGTTTCCCAGGGTGATGTAATTTACATCGACAAGGTCAATCAGGAAGCGGATTCCACCATTTCCTTCGACGTGCTGATGATCGGCGGCGAAGGGGACATCAAGGTCGGCAATCCCGTTCTGGACGGGGCAAAGGTGGAAGGCAAGGTGCTCGCCCAGGTCAAGGGTGAGAAGATCCGGGTCTACAAGTACAAGAGCAAGAAGAACTACCATCGGACCCAGGGCCATCGCCAGCCCTACACCAAGGTGGAGATCACCGCGATCAACGCGTAATGATTTCCGCGATCCTCTATCGGGAAGGCGCGCGGTTCACCGGGTTCCGCGCCTCCGGGCACAGCGGATACGCCGAGGCGGGCAGTGACATCGTGTGCGCAGGGGTTTCGATCCTCAGCTGCACATGCGTTAACTCCCTTGAAAGCCTCGCGGGTATCCGGCCCAATGTCCGTGAAAACACGGATGGGCTGCTGGACTTCACACTGCCGCAGGCGGATGATGAAGCCGATCAGAAAGCGCAGCTGCTGATGGGCGCCCTGTGTCAGGGTCTGACCGATTTGCAGGAAGAGTATCCCCGGTTTGTGAAATTAGAAATTAAGGAACGGAGGAAAACACCATGATGAAGCTGAATCTGCAGCAATTCGCGCATAAAAAGGGAATGGGCTCCACCCGGAACGGCCGGGACAGCGAGTCCAAGCGGCTTGGCCCGAAGCGGGCCGACGGCCAGATGGCTCTGGCGGGCAATATTCTGGTTCGGCAGCGCGGGACGAAGATCCATCCCGGGCTGAATGTGGGCATCGGCAAGGATGACACCCTGTTCGCCAAGGCGACCGGGATCGTCCGGTTCGAGCGTCTGGGCCGGGATAAGAAGCAGGTTTCCGTGTATCCCGTGGAAACCGCGGCTCAGTAAGTCTGATTCAACCGCATGGGCTGTTGCGCCGCAACAGCCCGTGTTTTATTATTGAGAAAGCAAGGTGGAAAATCATGTGTACCGAATGCGAAAAGAAGACATTCTATGTGACCACGCCCATCTACTATCCCTCCGACAACCTGCACATCGGGCACGCGTACTGCTCCACAGCGGCGGACAGCCTGAACCGCTTCAAGAAGCTGACGGGGTATGACACGTACTTCCTGACCGGGACGGACGAGCACGGCCAGAAAATCGAAAAGAAGGCCATTGCCAAGGGCGTGACCCCGAAGGAATATGTGGACGAGATCGTTGCGGGCATCAAGGACCTGTGGAAGCTGATGGACATCGAGTACGACGATTTTATCCGCACGACGGACGAGCGGCATGTAAAGACCGTGCAGAAGATTTTCCGCCAGCTGTATGACCAGGGCGACATCTATAAGGCGGAATACGAAGGCTGGTACTGCACGCCGTGCGAGAGCTTCTGGACGGAGCTGCAGCTCAAGGACGGGAAGTGCCCGGACTGCGGCCGCCCGGTCGAGCGGACGCAGGAGGAAAGCTATTTCTTCCGGATGAACAAGTATGCCCCGTGGCTGATTGAGTACATCCAGGAGCATCCGGAGTTCATCCAGCCCGCGAGCCGCGCCAATGAGATGATCAACAATTTCCTGAAGCCCGGTCTGCAGGACCTGTGTGTGAGCCGGACGAGCGTGAAATGGGGCATCCCGGTGGACTTCGATCCGAAGCACACCGTGTATGTGTGGATTGACGCGCTGAGCAATTATATTTCCGCGCTGGGCTACGGCACGGACCATGATGAATTGTACAAGAAGTACTGGCCGGCGGATGTGCATCTGGTGGGCAAGGAGATCGTACGGTTCCACACGATTTACTGGCCGATCATATTGCACGCGCTGGGATTGCCCCTGCCCAAGCAGGTGTTCGGGCACGGGTGGCTGGTCATTGACGGCAAGAAGATGGGCAAGAGCGTCGGCAACGTCGTGGATCCGGTCGTGCTGTGCGAGCGGTACTCCAGCGACGCCGTGCGGTATTTCCTGATGAGGGAGATGCCCTTCGGGAACGACGGCGAGTTTACCCTGAAGGCGATGCTGACCCGGCTGAACGCGGATCTGGCGAACGACCTGGGCAACCTGGTGAGCCGGACCGTCGCGATGATCGAGAAATACGACGGCGGCGTGATTCCGGAAACCGGAGAAGTGACGGACGTCGACCGTGCCCTGTGGGCGGTGGCGGAGAACATGCCCGCGCGCGTGGAGGAGCAGATGAACTCCTTCCAGTTCTCCGGCGCGCTGCAGGAAATCTGGAAGCTGATCGGCGAGTGCAACAAGTACATCGACGTGACGCAGCCGTGGGTCCTCGGCAAGCAGGAGGAAAGCAAGGCCCGGCTGGATACCGTGCTGTCCACGCTGGCGGAGTGCGTGCGCCGCGTGGCGGTGTGCGTGAGCTTCGTGATGCCCCGGACGCCGGAGCGGATCTTCGCGCAGATCGGCGTGGAAGACGGGAATCTCAAAACCTGGGACTCCGTGAACAAGCCTTTTGAGAACGCCGTGGCGGGCCTGAAGGTCCACAAGGGCGAGGCGCTTTTCCCGCGGCTGGACATCCAGAAAGAAATCGACCGGGACGCGGACAAGGACGAGAAGAAGGAAGAAAAGGCCGCGCAGAAGGCGGAGAAGAAAGAGCAGAAAGCCGAGAAGAAGGCTGAAAAGAAGCACGAGGAGCCCGAGTTCCCGGCGGAAATTTCCATCGACACCTTTGACCAGTGCAAGATGCAGGTCGCGCGGGTGCTGGAGTGCGAGAAGGTCGAGAAGAGCAATAAGCTGCTGAAATTCCGCCTGAGCTTCGGCAAGGACGGGGAGCGGACGATTCTCAGCGGGATCGCGAAGTTCTATCAGCCGGAAGAGCTGGTCGGGAAGCAGATCATCGCCATTACGAACCTCGCGCCGCGGAAGATTGCCGGCATTGAGAGCCAGGGCATGATTCTGAGCGCGCTGGACGATCAGGGGCAGCTGAGATTGCTGACCGTGGGCGAAGGCCTTGAGGACGGGGCGATCGTCGGATGATGGAGCTTTTTGACAGCCATTGTCACGTGAACGAGGACCGGTTTGACGAGGACCGGGACGAAGTGCTTGCCCGCATGGCGGAGTACGGGATTACCCGGTACGCCGTGATCGGGAGCGACATGGCGACGTCTCAGGCGTGCGTGGAGTACCGGAAGGGAAAGGACAACGTGGCCTGCGCCGTCGGGATTCATCCGCACGAGGCGAAAGGGTACCGGGAAGGCGATCTGGATCGTCTGGCCGGGTGGATCCGGAGCGGGGAGGCCAACGCCATCGGGGAGATTGGGCTGGACTATTACTACGATCTGAGCCCGAGGGAAACCCAGCAGGAGGTGTGCCGCCTCCAGATGGAGCTGGCGTACGAGCTGGGGACGAGCGTGGCCTTCCACGTGCGGGACGCGCACGCGGACATGCTGGAGATTATGAAGAGCATGAAGGGGCACCTGACGCCCGGGATTCTGCACTGCTTTTCCGGAAGCGCCGAGATCGCGAAGGAGTACCTGAAGCTGGGCTACTGCATCTCCTTCGCGGGCCCTGTGACCTTCAAGAAGGCGCCGAAACTGCAGGAGGCCGCGAAGATCGTGCCGAAGGACCGGCTGCTGATTGAGACGGACAGCCCGTATCTCGCGCCGGAACCGGTGAGGGGCCGACGGAACGAGCCGACGAATGTGCGGTTTGTGGCCGCGAAGCTCGCCGGGATCCGCGGGGAAAGCGTGGAGGACCTGGCCGCGTATACGTACGAAAACGCAATGAGAATTTATCGAGTTGAATAAATCGCAAAGAAAATGCCCTCGCTCAGCCGATGTATGTTGAGGCTTCGCTCCGGGCATTTTTCTTTGCTTTCTTTGCGGGTCATCCATTCCGAGAAGCAACACGTTACTTTTCTTCGACAACTGACAGCCGTGTGAATATCCCCCGACGAAGGCTTAACCTGCATCGCCTGAAGGAGGGGGATTTCACACGGTAAAAGCCTGTTGCTTGACAGAACGAATTTTCACCGCTAAGATGAAGCACAGAGGGGAAGGATGAAGATGAAGCGGTTTTTGTGCGTTTTGCTGGCGGTGATGTGCCTGATCCCGGCGGCGGTCGGAGAGGGTGTGGACACGGAAGCGCTGGGGAATGAGCTGGACAAGGTCTTCAAGAATCACAAGGCGACCGGTGGAATTGTGGTCGTGGCGAAAGACGGGGAGATCGTCTTTGAGCACGCGTACGGGTACGCGGACAAGAAGAGCAGGGAAAAGGTGACCGGGGATCATTACTTCAATGTCGCGAGCGTGACGAAGTTCATCTCCGGGATCGGGATCATGAAACTGGTGGACGAGGGGAAGATTGATCTGGACGCGTCCATCGGGGATGCGCTCGGGTTTGAGGTGTACAACCCGTATTATCCGGAGGAAACGGTGTCCCTGCGGCATATTATGAGCCATACGACCGGACTGAGTTCCAAGGGCGGGTATTCCAAATCCGGAAGGCGGCTGGACACGATTCTGCCGGCGAGCCTGAACCGAAAGATTGAGTGGCATGACCGGAAGCCCGGCAGCAAATATGAATACAGCAATTATGCCGCGGGGCTCATGGGCAGCATGATGGAATACGTGACCGGGCAGAATGTGAATGATTATATGACGGAGGCAGTGTTTGCGCCGCTGGGGATGGACGCGGCGTATCATCCGGCGCTTTTGCAGGATACTTCCCTTGTGACCAGCCGCTACGAGGCGGACGGGACCCAGTACTGCACCCGGGAGAACGCCCTGCTCATGGACTGGGATCCGTCCTGTGACCCGTACGGGCATTACCGGATCACGGTCGGGAAGATCTGGATCCGCGGGCGGGATTTGTGCCGGTTGGGGATTCTGATGCTGAACGGCGGCACGCTGGACGGCGTGAAGATATTGGAGCCGGAAACCGTGGCGGAGATGATGTCCGGCCAGCAGGGGAAGCCCGGCGTGACGGTGGATTCGCCGTACGGGCTGTGCGTGAACCGCGTGACGACCCTGCTGGAGGACGGCACGATGTTCTACGGGCATCAGGGGATGAACGAATCCACCTGCGCGAATCTGTACTTTGAGCCGGAAAGCGGTTTCGTGTTTGCCTTTATCACCAATGGCGCCATCGTCAAGCAGAAGAACCGGATTGTCGGGCTGAGCCGGAAGCTGTTCGCGCCCTGCTGGGAGGCTTTCGGAGCTGACTGAACTGAATAAGACGCAAAGAAAATGCCCTTGCTCAGCCGATGCATGTTGAGGCTTCGCTCCGGGCATTTTTCTTTGCTCTCTCTGTGGTCTTTCCATTTCGGAAGGAAGCAAGTTTCTTTTCTTCGACAACTGACAGCCGTGTGAATATCCCCCGGCGAAGGCTTAACCTGCATTGCCTGAAGGAGGGGGATTTCACACGGCGAAAGTGAACTTGAGCCGCATTGAAAAGCAGGAATTTTTGACATTTTCGGAGAAACAATGATATAATCGGAGGCAAGGGGAGGTCTGTAGGACCGGCTGAAAATGACATAAGGAGGGGTACAGATGGCGTCGAAAACGATTATCACCGTGGGTCGTCAGTATGGTTCCGGCGGAAGGTATGTGGCCCGCCTGTTGGCGGAAAAGCTGGGCATACCTTTCTATGACAAGGAGCTGCTGGCAGAAGTGTCCAAGGACAGCGGGATCTGCGAGGAGCTTTTGAGTGAGTACGATGAGAAGAAGACCCGGAATTTTATTTTTTCCATGATGAGCGGGTCGCAGAGCGGCGGGGATCCGGGCGCGATGTACATGGATATGCCGCTGAATCATCGGATTTTCCTCGCGCAGTTTGACACCATCCGGCGGATTGCCGGGGAAGGCCCCTGCGTCATCGTGGGCCGGTGCGCGGACTATGTACTGCGGGACCAGGAGAACGTGCTGAACGTGTTCATCAAGGCGGACACGGAGGAGCGTGTGAACCGGATTGTGAAGTACTACGGGGTGGACCCCCTGAAGGCCGAGGAAATGCTTCGCAAGAGCGACAAGCAGCGCGCGTCGTATTACAATTACTACGCGACCGGCACATGGGGAGATGTGAATAATTATGACCTGTGCGTGGATACCGGGGCCCTGGGCATTGACGGGGCGGTGGAGCTGATTGCCCGGTGCGCGGAGCTACGCGAGGCATGGGTGGAAAAGAAGGACAAGAGCGAATGGTAAGACGGTTCCTGGGGGTCATGGCGGCGCTGGTGCTTGTGTTGTCCGTGGCCTTCGCGGATGTGGTCTGGCCGGAAAACACGGAGGGTCAGAAGCTGCTGAAGACCTATATGGAAAACGTGAACCGGTTTCTGACCGAGCAGGGGGAAAGCCCGGTGAACAGCCTGTTTGAGGCGTACTCCGGGTTCGAGGTATTCGGCATCACGGACCAGCCGGACGCGGAGACGCCGGAGACGGTCGAGATCACCGCGAATCTGTACGCGAACACCGTCAACAGCGTGGAGGTGCGGGTGAGCGATCTCCAGCGTTTTCCGAAGATCGCGGCGGCGTTTATCCGTGCGCTGACCCCGGAGACCGTGAGCATGGAGGAAGCCCTGAAGGACCCGACGGAGCGCGCAAATCGCGCTCAGAAGAGCCCGGAGACCACTTTTGAGGACGAGATTGTCGAATTGAACGGCACGGTGCCGTACGTGTACTACGCGTACTATCCGAACCAGCATTCCGACGGCGTGAACTGGATGCAGGTGACGATCATCTTCCCGCTGGAGGGGTACTGGGACGGGACGCGGATCCTTGTGGCGGAGGAGGAAGCCTCCGGTTCGGACAAGTCCCAGACTTCCGAGGAGGACTTTGACGAGGACTACGCCGGATATACCTACGAGGACGATTACACGCATCTGGAGATTTTCACCACGGCGACCCCGGAGCCGGACTCGGCGGCGGGGGTCATCGAGAGCATGAAGGATTATTAAGGATTTCCGAAAAGCATGGCCGGAAGGCCATGTTTTTTATGTGTCTTTCAATTGACCCCGCGGCGCAGGGAATGCTATACTCATCGGCGGTGGATATGGTTTTCCGGAATGGAAGAAACAGGAGGAAAGCATGGATAAAATTCAAATGAAGACGCCGCTGGTGGAGATGGACGGCGATGAAATGACCCGGATTCTGTGGCAGTGGATCAAGGAACTGCTGATTGAGCCGTATGTGGATCTGAAGACGGAGTATTATGACCTGGGGCTCAAGCACCGGGACGAGACGAATGACCAGGTGACCGTGGACAGCGCGAACGCGGCGATCAAGTACGGCGTGGCGGTGAAGTGCGCGACCATCACCCCCAACGCCCAGCGCGTGGAGGAATACAACCTGAAGGAAATGTGGAAGAGCCCGAACGGCACCATCCGCGCGATGATGGACGGCACGGTGTTCCGTGCCCCGATCCTGATCGACGGCGTGCATCCGACCGTGCGGACATGGAAAAAGCCCATCACCATTGCCCGTCACGCCTACGGCGATGTGTACCGCAACAGCGAGATGCGGATTCCCGGCGCGGGGAAGGCGGAGATCGTCTTCACCGGCGAGGACGGAACCGAAATGCGCCAGACCATTTTCAACTTCAAGGGTCCCGGCATTGTGCAGGGCATTCACAACCTGGACGCGAGCATCACATCTTTCGCGCATTCCTGTTTCCGGTACGCGCTGAGCGTGAAGCAGGACCTGTGGTTCTCCACGAAGGACACGATCAGCAAGACGTATGATCACCGTTTCAAGGACATCTTTGCCGAGATTTACGAGAAGGACTACAAGCAAAAGTTTGAGGAAGCCGGCATCACGTATTTCTACACCCTGATTGACGACGCCGTGGCGCGCGTGGTGCGAAGCGAGGGCGGGTTCATCTGGGCCGTGAAAAACTATGACGGGGACGTGATGAGCGACATGATCGCGACCGCGTTCGGCAGTCTCGCGATGATGACCAGCGTGCTGGTGACTCCGAACGGGCAGTTTGAGTACGAGGCCGCGCACGGTACCGTCACACGGCATTATTACCGTTACCTGAAGGGCGAGGAGACCAGCACGAACCCCGTGGCCACCATTTTCGCGTGGAGCGGCGCGCTGCGCAAGCGGGGCGAGATGGATGACCTGCCGGATCTCATGGCCTTTGCCGACCGCCTGGAGAAGGCAACGCTGGACACCATCAACAGCGGCATGATGACCAAGGATCTGGCCCTTCTGTATGAGGGAGAGGCGACGCCCGTCAACAGCCGCGAATTCCTGGAGGCCATTGCTTCCAGAATGTAAAAATGAGATGAAGAAGAACCGCTCCGGACGGGGCGGTTTTTTCGCGCAGAAAATTTTGTCAAATACCATTTTATTCATTGACATGTAAGCGTTTTCATGGTATCCTTCGAAAGGATGTGAAAACGGTTTTTCAAAAGCCGTTTCGGACGAGAAAGAAAGGGAGTGCGCTTCTGATGGATTTCCTGGACAAACTTTCCCTGGCGGGTCTGGTGCCCGTGATCGCGATCAATGACGCGGAAGACGCTGTGCCGCTGTGCAAGGCGCTGAGCGACGGCGGGCTGCCGGTCGCCGAGATCACCTTCCGTACCGCCGCGGCGGAGGAATCGATCCGCCGGGTGCACGCAGAGCTGCCGAATGTGCTGCTGTGCGCGGGCACGGTGCTGACGACGGATCAGGTGGACCGCGCGGTGAACGCCGGTGCCGCCGCGATTGTGAGCCCCGGGCTGAACCCCACGGTCGTGAAGTACTGCATTGACAAGGGGATTCCGGTTTGCCCCGGCACCTCGAACCCCAGTGACATCGAAGTGGCGCTGAGCTTCGGGCTGAAGGCCGTGAAGGTGTTCCCCGCGGAAGCCATCGGCGGAATCAAGCTGATCAAGAGCATGGCCGCCCCCTATGGAGATATGAAATTCATGCCCACCGGCGGCGTGAACGAGAACAACATGCTGGACTATCTGTCCTTCCCGAAGATCCTGTGCTGCGGCGGCAGCTGGATGGTGCCGAAGGACGCGGTCGAGGCGAAGGACTGGGACCGCATTACCGAGCTGACCCGCTCCGCGGTGAACAAGATGCTCGGGCTGGAACTGCGGCACATCGGCATCAACGCCGGTACGCCCGAAAAGGCCATGGACGACGCGAAGAAGCTGGCCAAGCTCTTGGGCTGGGAAATCAAGGACGGCAACAGCTCCACCTTCTGCGGCACCGGCTTTGAGATGATGAAGAAGCCCGGCCGCGGCGAGAAGGGCCATATTGCGATCGGCTGCAACAGCGTGCCGCGGGCGAAGTGGCATCTGGAACAGCGCGGATTTGAGTTTGAAGACGAATCCACCGCCACGGTGAAGAACGGCAAGATGACCGCCATCTACCTCAAGGACGAGATTGACGGCTTCGCGTTCCACCTGGTGCAGAAATAAGATTTAGAGGAGGAATATCCCATGGCGAAGGTAGTAACATTTGGTGAAATCATGCTCCGGCTGAAATCCCCGGCGTACGAGCGCTTCTTCCAGAGCCCCGTGCTGGAGGCGACCTTTGGCGGCGGCGAGGCCAATGTGGCCGTTTCTCTGGCGAATTACGGTATGGACACCGCGTTTGTGACGGTGCTGCCGAAGAACGACATCGCGGAAGCCTGCCTGCGCGAGCTGCGCGGCTTCGGCGTGGATACCTCGAAGATCGTCCGCAAGGACGGCCGTCTGGGCATCTATTATCTCGAGACCGGCGCCGTGCAGCGGCCCAGCAAGGTCATCTATGACCGCGCGGGTTCCACGATCGCGGAAGCGAAGAGCGGCGATATCGACTGGGAAAAGGTCTTTGAAGGCGCGACATGGTTCCATCTGACCGGCATCACCCCGGCGATCAGTCAGGGCGCGGCGGATCTGAGCCTGGAGGCCGTGAAGGCCGCGAAGAAGCTGGGCGTGCATGTGTCCTGCGACCTGAACTACCGCAAGAATCTGTGGAAGTACGGCAAGCGCGCGGACGAGGTCATGACCGAGCTGGTCAAGTACGTCGACACCGTGATCGCCAATGAGGAAGACTTCCAGAAGTCCCTGGGCCTGAGCGCGGAATCCTCCAGCGCGGCCGAGGCCGGCGAGATCGACGTCGAGCTGTACAAGAAGATCGCCTCCGGCGCGATGGAGAAGTATCCGAACATCCAGCGCGTCGCGATCACCCTGCGCGAGAGCAAGAGCGCGAACCACAATGACTGGAGCGCGTGCCTGTACAACGGCAAGGACTTCTTCCTGAGCCGGAAGTACGCGATCACCGATATCGTGGACCGCGTGGGCGGCGGCGACAGCTTCGGTGGCGGGCTGATCTACGGCCTGAACAACTATGACGATGAGAAGACCGCGCTGGAATTCGCCGTGGCGGCGAGCTGCCTCAAGCACACCATCCCCGGCGACTACAATCGCGTGACCGTGGCGGAAGTCGAGTCCCTGATGAAGGGCTCCGGCACCGGCCGTGTGCAGCGGTAAGAGCGAAGAACAGCCAAATACGCGAGAGACCGTCGAAAGGCGGTCTCTTTTTTGTGGAAGAAATAAGAGCATGAAATTAAGAATAGAACTAAAAATAAAAGATATTCTTTTTAAAATTGCTATTTTATTGCAATTTATAAGAAAATAGATTGAAGTTTTGATTTTTTTGTGGTAAGATGTTTCGGAAAGAGGTGTAGCAGATGCTGATTCAGTTTTTTGTGGAGAATTATCGTTCTTTTCGGGATAAAACCGAATTGAATTTAAGCGCGTCGGCGGATCAGACGCATCCGGAACATGTTTGCACGGCGGCGGACGCGGCGCACTCCCGGGCGCTTTTGTCCGCGGTGGTGTTCGGAGCGAATGCCGCCGGCAAAAGCAATATATTGAAAGCGATTCATGCGGCCGTGATGACGGTCCGTACATCTCAGAGCTTGTCCTATGGTGAGCCGCTGGACTGGATTGTGCCATTTGCTCTGGACGCGGAATCCGCGAAAAAACCGACATCCTTTGAGTTTGTGATGGTGATCGGAGACGTTCGTTATGTATACGGTTTTTCCGCGACACGGGAAAAAGTCACGGAAGAATACCTGTACGCGTATTATTCCCAGAAGCCGACAACGATTTTTGACCGGGAGGGAAATGAATTCCGTTTTCCGGCAAGGTGGAAACGGGAATTTACTTCTTATCAGGAAAAAACGGCGGAAAATAAATTGTTCCTTGCGGTGGCAACCGCGTGGAATTGTGAAAAAACGCGGTCTGTGTTTGCCTGGTTTCAGGAAAACCTGCATACTTTCGACGCCAGAGCTTTCGGCCTTCGGGAATGGTTCCGGCTGGGCGGGGAAACGAAAGAATTGCATCGCTTTACCTTAAAACTGCTTGCAAGCGCGGATATTCATATTAAGGATTATCGTGTGACGGGGGATTCGGCCGATTCCGCGGCGCTGATGCGGGAAAATCGTGTGGAATTGCGCCGGATTAAAATGGTGCACGGCGTTCCCGGAGCGGAGAGTTATACGCTGGATTTTTCAGATGAATCCATTGGCACACAGAGCCTTTTTTACCTCAGTTCATTTCTGTATGAGTCCTTTCGAAACGGCAGTACGCTGGTGATTGATGAAATTACGTGTTTCCATACGGCACTGATTCAGAATCTGGTGCGTCTCTTCCACGATCCGGAGATGAATCCGAACCGCGCGCAGCTGATTTTAATTACGCATGACACCAATCTGCTTGATCTGGATTTGCTCCGGCGGGATCAGGTTTATTTCGCGGATAGAGACGACGCGGGCGTTTCCGAACTTTATTCTTTGGCGGATTTTTCTGCGCGCCTGGGTACCAACATTGAAAAATCGTATCTTGTCGGCCGGTATGGCGCGGTTCCGGAGATTCGCGGGGAGGTGTTGAAATGAGCCGGATGCAGCGGGAACGCGGAAAGGTCCGGGGCAGAAATTCCTCGAATCGCCGGATGATTCCAATCCTTTTGTATGCCGCCGAAGGGAAAAATAAGACGGAGAAAAATTATTTGCAGCATTTTAACACACAGGATCAATTGATTGTGAAACAGGCTTCCGGCAATGATACAGATCCGGTAAAAATGATGACACAGCTTGAAATGAGTGTCAGAGAGCTTGGCTTGTCGGCGGAAAACGGAGATATGGCCTTCTGCCTTGTGGACTCGGATACGGATTTGTCCCGGCAACCTCAGTTTGACCGGGCGTATCAAATGGAGAATTCTGTAACGCGCATGATTGTATCCGCACCGTGCTTTGAATTATGGTATCTTTGTCATTTCAAAGTCGGCGGCGCTTTCCTTGACAGCAAGATGGTCTTGAAAAAATTGGAGAAGTTTTTGCCGGATTATGATAAATCGACAGATGTATACTCCAGAATTTGCGAGAAAACACAGACAGCGATTGAAAACGCCGGACGTCTGCGAAAAATCCATGAGAAAAACGGAACAAATTTGCGGTCAATCTCCTGCAATCCGAGAACGGATGTGGATTTGGTGCTGGAGTATATTATGAATGTACTGAGATAAGTCGATCGCGTGCAGCGGTAAGAGCGGAAACAGCTTGATGCACAAGCAAGAGACCGTCGAAAGGCGGTCTCTTTTGTGTTGGAGACAGATGGCTTTCGAGTGAGAAATTCAGTCCTTTTCTTGACAGTATTTAAGAAAACAAATATCATTATAGTGATGAGAGAGCCAGGGATATCCATGCATCAGGAGGTGTAATCAATGGAAGCAATTAAGAGATATGTATCGGCTGATCAGTTGGCCGGTATTATGTCATTACCTCAATCTTTTATTGGGAAAAAACTTGAAGTGATCATTATGCCATCAGAAGACCCCTCAGAACTTAATGAATTATTGGCGTCGATTAAGGGACCTGTTCCGGATAATACGCTAACTCTCGAAGGTATGAGGGAAGAGAGGTGGAAGGCATATGAAGATCTTACTTGATACAAATATCATTCTTGATTATGCGCTTCAGCGAGAAGGATTTTGGAAAGAAGCGGAGGCGGTTTTCAGGTTGACGGAGACGGGAAAAAACATCGAATTTGTATCATCGTCTGCTGTAACGGATATTTTTTATATGCTAAGGAAATATTATGGAGATAGTTTTAAAGCACAGGAAAAATTGAAAAGTATCCGGAAGTTGGTTCACATTCTTGAAGTTTCGGATGCTGATATTGATTATGCTTTGTTATTACAGTGGAAGGATTTTGAGGATGCGGTGCAATACGCGGTTGCAATTGATTATCAATTAGATGCCATAGTAACTCGGAATGTAAAGGATTTTGAGCTTCGGGAGATTCCTGTGATGACTCCGTCGGAAATTCTGGCAGCATTTCAGAAATAATTGATTCAGTGAAACAAATAATTGTTTTAGACCGTCGAAAGGCGGTCTCTTTTTATGGGGGAAGCCACGCTCGGGTGAGTAAGCAAGTTCGATTTGAATGAGTTTCGGCGATCAAACCGGATGCCGAAATTTGTAAAAGGAAATTGAAATGTTTTGAGTTTTAACTTGACATACGTCAAGTAAAATGATAAATTAAAACCGGAAGGAGGCGGAAATGTGGCGCAGATTATTTTTGAGAAGCAGGATTTGACCTGGTTGGAATGGACCCGGACAAGGCATTCTTCCGGGACGGCAGGGTCTTTCCTGAAGGCGTATGACGATTTCGGCGGGCGGAAAACGTATTACAAACTGTCCAATTATCATCCGGTGAACGGGATTGTCGGGCATGAATGCGTGAATGAAATCATCGTGGACCGCCTGCTTTCCATTCTGGGCGTGGAGCATTTACATTATCAGTTGATTCACGCGGATGTGCTTCTGGATGGGCAGGTGCGGGAGACATGGCTTTGCGCGTCGGAGGATTATAAAAAGCCGGGCGAAAGCAAAATCGCGCTGGACGCGCTTTATCAGTCGGAACGGCTGGACCGGATGGAAACGCCGATGCAATTTTGTGAGCGGATGGGTTGGAAAGCGTACGTGGACAAGATGCTGGCGGTGGATTTCCTGATTCTGAACCGCGATCGTCACGGCGCGAATATAGAGGTGTTGAGGGACGGAAAACGCCGGACGATGCGCCTGTCCCCGTTGTTTGACCACGGGCTTTCGCTTCTTTTTCAGTGCGAAACGGAAGAAACGCTGGCCGCGGAGGACGTGATGGCGGATAAACCGGTTCAGTGTTTTGTCGGTTCCCGTTCCGCAAGGGATAATCTGAATCTGATTTCAGAGGAAAACCGGGCTTTTTTAAGGAAGCTGAAATCATCCGACCGGAAGATTCTGCTAGACGGTCTGGACGCGTGTCTGCCCCGGGCATGGCAGGACAAAATATGGGAAATGATTCTGAAAAGGTGGAAAGCGTATGAGGATTTTTGCCATCAGGGATGACGGGATTCCGGAGCGCCCGGTGGGATGGCTGATTTATTTTGAGGAATCCAAAAGCTTTTATGCGGAGCTTCCGGACGGGGCGGACCCGTGGGAAACGCCGTTGCTGCTTTCCTCCTTCGCGGAAAGAAAAATATATACCGTGGATGCGTATTTCAGCAAAATGTGGGTGCAGCTTCGCGTGATTCCGCCGGACCGGCAGAACATCGGGCAGATTTTAAAGGAAAATCATCTGAGCGAATATGACGAATTCAAGCTTCTTGTGCTCAGTGACGGCCGCTGCTCGCAGGATGACTGTTATATTGAGGAAATCAGCGAACTGCCGGAAGACATTCAAAAACGCCGGGAAACAATGCTTCTGGAGGTTTCTCCGCTGCGGGGCCGGAAACTGCTGGTTTTCTTTCGAAACGGCGTGACAAAGGAATACACGATGCCCGAAGATCTTCCGCCGGTGTTTCAGCCGGTGCTGGCCCGCGAGGAACTGTTTCGCGCCGTGGCGATTGAGCCCGGCGGATACGGCGTGTATTGGGGGGAACGCGCGGCAATCGGGCACGAGCGGCTGTACCGGGAGGGAACGGAGGTGCCGATCTCGCTGGAGGACCTGAAGACTTTTATTTCTGCGCGCGTGGTAAATTCCGCCGAAGCCGCCGAAACCCTGAACTGCACCCGGCAGAACATCGATGATCTGATCCGCCGCGGAAAACTGCACCCCATCCGGCAGGATTCAAAAAACAAGCTGTTTCTGAAATCCGAGATCGAGCGAAGAGTGAACGGGTAAAGCAACAGGACTGTTTTTTCTGTGTTGTATTCGCTGGCGGATTTTTCTGCGCGTCTGGGCACCAACATCGAAAAATCATATCTCGTCGGCCGGTATGGCGCGGTTCCTGAGATTCGCGGAGAGGTGCTGAAATGAATTGATCACGTGCAGCGGTAAGAGCGAAAACACCTTGAAAACAAGCAAGAGACCGTCAAAAGGCGGTCTCTTTTTATGCGGGGAAGCTGAAGACGTTTACTGCTCTGAGCTGCTTTGATTGAGAATCCATTCGATGATCTGATAAGCTTCCGTGCTTGGGTGAAAGTCTGTGGTATGCGGATGATATCCTTGTTTCGTACAATGTTCTTCGAGTGCCTTTGCATTTTTGACAGCCATACGGGTTTTGCCGGATAAGATTTCCGAAAAGTTCCGGCCGGATTTGGTATATTCCGGAAGATACTTTTTTAAAAAGGCAATCACATCGCTGTTGTCTTTATAATGCCTGGTTGTAAATACAAAATGGCATATGAACCAGATTTCAAAACAGGGGCAGGAGATGATCAGCCGCGTGTTCTCGCTGAATTTTTGAATCATTTTTTCCGCGGAGGCAATTTGCGTGTTTTTTGCGGGATCAAAATCGGTGTCAATGCAGCATACGGCCAGATCATCTTCACTCAGATCGTATTCCTGATATGCCTCGATCAAATGCTGCGCGAGACGCACCGGGTCCGTATCATTTCCGCCGGCAAATTGTACAGAAAGATGGAGACCTGACAGGCTGGTGAAATAATTCCGCTCTGTTTTGTTGCTGCCTTCTGCCGAGACGAGCAGAATTCGATTTCTTTTTCTGGAAAAGGTGTTTCTTGGTTTGCGTATATAACCTGCTTTTTTGGTCATAAGGCATCTCCATTCCCCAGATGCGGGACAGAACCATATCGCCCAAGCAAATAGGCCTGCCGGACATTTTCTCTGGTGCGCGGCGAAAATTCGTCCAGGGAGTAGAGTTCAGAGACAAAAGTGTTGGGATTCTTTTCAATGAAATAAATCTGATCTCTGCGCATGACTTTTAGGGATAAAAGCTCTGTGGAATGCAGGGAAATAATGAGTTGCGCATTGTGTCTGTTGATTTCGGGGTTGTGGAACAGACCGACCAGAAACATCAGCAGCATGGGATGCAGATGGGCGTCAAATTCATCCGCACAGATAATTTTGCCGGTTTCAAAGGCGTTTTTCAGCACCGGACTAAGCATGAATAAACTGCGGGTTCCTTCGGACTCTTCCGCAAGGGAAAGATTGATTGATTTTCGGTCGCTCACAAGATGAGAAGTGGTAATGGTATATGCTTTTGAACCGGCGGGGATCAGGGAACGTAAGGGATCCGGTATTCCGGGAATAGGTTCGTCGCCCCGGATTTCTCTGGAATCCAGATTGTAGTCATCAATATTGATGTCCGCCTGTTTAAGAATGTTTTTGGTAAATGCACGCAGGGCGTGATCTTTGTCGTTTTCGTACATCGGACCGATTTGATTCAAAAGCTCGGTATAATCATTCCGCGTTTCCAGAATGTCAATATTGTTTTCAAACCAGTGATAGGGCGGGGTCAGTTCGCGGCTGTTCCACAGCGCGCCGGTCGTCAGAAACAGTTTATTGTCGCTGTTTCTTTCAACCACGGGTTCGAGACTTTTTCGAATGGCGGGCATAGTAAAGCGGTAAACAGAATCAGCGGAAATATCCCGCGAAAAAACAGTGGTAGCCTTTTTGGAATAATAGGCATACAGATATTCAGTGAAGATTTTGAAACGGTCACAGCTGAAACCGTATACGTATTTGGTGCCTTCCGCGATAAAAACGAATTCAAAGAATGTCGGCTGTCCGGCGGAATCTTCGGAGAAGGCAAAAGGAGTGACCATTAAAGGCGTGCCGGGCTGTCGGGACGCGGAAGTCCGGACAAGCAATACGGCCGCGGAAAGCGCCAGAAAGAAATTGCTTTTCCCGGAAGCGTTCGCGCCGTAAATCGCCGCGGAACGAAGGATTTTTTCATTTCCGTTGATCAGAAAATTATCTTCCAGATCATTGTCTGAGGACGCTTCCAGGGAGAACACTGTTTTGTTTTTGAAAGACCGGAAATTTTCGACTGTAAACTGCAGAAGCATATTCATTCCTCCTTTCACAACAGTATGGTATCACAGATAAAAACGAATTTCAATATTATAAGAATAAAATTTGCCCAAAATCGGCAAAAATTGATGTTATAATTTCAAAGGCGAAATTTTCACGAAAAGACGTTGATTTTAAATGAATTTCTGCCAAAAATATAACTGCCGAAATTAGTTGAAATTCTGAATCAAATGGTGTATGGTATCAGTGCGAATCTTAAAGATTTCGGCAAGGAGGTGAGAAGGATGACGGCAATTCCAGATACCAAGAAATTTATTACGACATCGGAACTGAAAGAACTCGGATATTCTTATTATAAAATTGAG
>Ga0065709_1029211_pt1 | contig 79180 bp, 81 predicted proteins | sample Hoacrofraction14_2_FD_59096 | JGI IMG/M metagenome (GOLD analysis project Ga0065709, IMG submission 59096) | Hoatzin crop microbial communities from Cojedes, Venezuela, sample from fiber fraction 14 v1 | ecosystem: Host-associated > Birds > Digestive system > Esophagus > Crop | place: Venezuela...
CAGACAGACGCCGTCGTGAAGAGTAATGATATGCAAAGAGCGGGCTTCGTTTGAAGCCCGCTTTGTTTGTGTGCGTAAAGAAAAAGAGCCGTGAGGCTCTTTATTCATTAAGACTGAGGACAACCTCGTCGATGGTGAAACCAAGGGCGAAGCCGAGATGGAAATAGTCATCCAGTGTGTTCTCCAGGTCAATCGGGGAGAAGCTGGACTTAAGCTTGAGCGCACTGTCATACACCCTGAACATGAGTTCGTCGAGAGCGACGTCACCCGGCAGTTCTTCATACTGCTTGAGGGAGTCAATGCGCATGTCGAAGCCCACGCTCATCAGCATTGTCATGCCCTGGACGTAAGTCTCGAGCATTTCTTCCCGCGCCGCGGGGGCGTGGTCATGCCAGAAGGTGTACACCCGGGCCTGTTCACCGAGTTCACTGACGGAATCGATGAAGGCGAGAATCTTCAGCCGGATGCGCTTGGTGTCGAGGACATCGTTTGTCGCGACGGCCAGCTCCCGGTTGGTTACGAGTGTGTAAAGCTTCATGATTTCATTCACTTGTGTCACTTCCTTTGGTTTTACATTAATCCGTTGATTAAAATCCTCAGACCGATGATGATCAGGATGATCCCGCCAATCATTTCCGCCCGTGATCCGAGGCGTGCCCCGAACTTATGTCCGAGCAGAACCCCTGCACCGGCAATGACGAATGTGGTGCAGCCGATAATCGTGACCGCCGGCAGAAGGACAACGCCTTTCATGAAGGAGAATGAGACCCCGACCGCCAGTGCGTCAATGGCTGTCGCAACGGCCAGGCCAATCATCGTTGGCATCGAGAAGTCATCGTCGAGCTCTTCTTCACCGAACGATTCGCGAATCATATTCCCGCCGATCACCGCCAGCATCACAAAGGCAATCCAGTGGTCAACCGCATCGACCAGCGATGCGAAGTTCGCCCCGAGTAAATACCCGATGGTCGGCATCAAAGCCTGAAAGCCGCCGAAGTACACGGCGCATGTCAGGACATTTTTCCATGTCACTTTCTTGACCGACAGGCCTTTGCAGACGGAAACGGCGAACGCATCCATCGACAGGCCGACACCGATCATAAAGATGTCCAGAAAATCCATAATTCATAACCCCCGTTAAGTTTGGCCTCCTGATTATATCATTGGTCTTTGGGCTTTTCAATATAATCAGTGCCGAGAAGCATCCACTTCGCGCTGCCTGCCGATACATCCCGCACACTGTCCAGAAAAGACGTGTCTGTGAGACAAACTGTGTAATGCACCTGGTCGTCGTAGGCCGTGCTTTCCAGCACCACGCCGGCATTGCGGATCATGGCATCGGTTTTCTTTTTGAGATGGTAGTCCACCGAGATGACATAACGCCCGGCTTCAACCTTCTCAACGATGTCTGCTTTTTTGAGCGCATCGGCCACGCTGTTCGCATAGGCCCTGGTGAGACCCCCGGCCCCGAGCTTGACGCCGCCGAAGTAACGGGTCACAATCGCAATGATGTTGGTGAGTTCCTGTCTTTTCAGCACCCCTAACATCGGCAGGCCGGCCGTGCCGGACGGCTCACCGTCGTCATCGGCTTTTTCCTTCGGCCCGACAATATACGCCACGCAGTTGTGCGTCGCATCCGGCCGGGAGAATTCTTCGATATACAAATCAATCTCCTCCGGGTCGTTGCAGGGGATGAGGGTGGTGATAAATTCGGATTTTTTGATGACCATCGTACAGGTCGTAATGGATTTCACGGATTTCATGTCTTTATTATACAGCTTTTCTGCGTGTTTGGAGAAAAAATCCATGAAAATTGACATAGTGCGTTATAATGGATTAAGATAAGCCAAAAGAGCACCTCTTCTTTCCGCCCTGCGCTATACTGAAGATGTCAAAGGAGGAAACCGAGATGCTGGAAAACTACATGGAAAAAATGAATATTCGTTTGGAAGATTTGAAAGCGTATGTGTGCGCCATTGATGAAGACTACTTCGGATCGGACATCTCCCGCGCCTTCAATATGCGTCAGTTCGAAGCTCTGTTCGATGACAAGCGTGAGTACTATCTCACCCTCGCCATCCGCCATCTGCGTGCTGTCCGCGGGTTTGAAGCGATGGAAGATGAACTCATCATGATGAACCGGCTCTTCGACGGGATGGCCCCGTTCGAAGAAGTGAAGGCAGAAATCAAAGATGTGATTCTGCGGATCAACCAGCCTGTCAGCCAGTACCGGATTCTCCGTCATGTGATGCACATGAGTAACCGTGACCTGATTGACACCCTGTACAAGAAAGGCTACATCACCATCGACCACGCGGCTTACTTCGCCATTTGCGAAGGGGAGACGAAAGCGGCCTATGGTTATCTCTCTGCGATGGACCATCGTCCGTCCGACGCATTACTCTCGCTGTACTGCGACCTGGATCTCTGGGGCGCCCTGCGCCTGCAGAGACAGTTCGACAAGAACAGTCCGGATTTGTCTTTCACTTTGAATTTCAGCTAGGAGGCTTAACACTATGGAACGAGGCACACGCGGCACAAACATGGCCGCCATCCTGGATATCTTAATGAGCTCTGACACCCCAATCAGCACCCCGCAGCTGATGACGAAGCTCTTGGAAGACTACGGGCTGGATGTGAAACGGCGGATGGTCATGGATTTGATCCACGACCTCAACGCCCTCTTTCAGCCCTGGACACACGGGAATTTGATTGGGGCCCGCACGGGTCTTGGTTATTACATCGACCACACGTTGTTCGAAGACGGGGAGTTACAGTTCCTGCTCGATGCGGTTGTCTGGAATGATGACCTGACCAAGGAAGACAAACTCGATCTGCGGGAGAAAATCACCCGCTTCGCCACGAATCCCCAACTTGACCGGCTCGTCACGCCAGCCCCGGCCCATGACGCCAAAAACTTCAACCTCATCCTGAACATCACCACACTGATGAAAGCCATCGACCACCAGCGTCCGGTGCGCTTCCGGTATGTGGACTACGCCGCAGAGGATGGCGTGTTCAAGGAAGTCGAAAGCCCGCGCGGGAACGACCGCCCGAATAAATACGACTATATCGTCTCCCCGTACCGCGTCATCCAGTCCAACAACCATTACTATATGATTGGTTATTTTTCGAAGCACAAAGACCAGCCGACCACCTTCCGTGTCGACCGCATGCGCATGGTCCGGGAAGCGACCCGCAAGAGCTATGTCGACATTACCGACGCCTATGATATGGATGAATACATCCGCAACACCTTCAATATGTTTATGGACGGGGACGACGTTACCCTCGTGCTCGCCTTCCACAAAAGCCTCACCCGCGAAATGGTGTCCCGCTTTGGCATGAATATCAGTGTCCGGGCTGCCGGTCCGGGCCACTACGAAGCCACGGTTCCGAATGTGCGCTGGAACCAGGGCCTTATCTTATGGCTCATGTCTCTCGGCGACAAGGTCGAAGTACGTCAGCCCCTCGCCATGCGCACCCAGATCAGGGACGCTTTGATCCAAACCCTCAATCTTTATCAGGAAAAGAAAACCCAATCCTAGAATTGGGTTTTGTGTTTAAAGCATATCTTGTTCAATCAGTTTCAGACCGATGTCCACGGAGTTCCAGGCCGCGCCTTTGAGCAGCTGGTCACCGACGACCCACAGACTCACGACGTTGTCACGGTAGAGGTCCTTGCGGATGCGGCCGACATACACGAGGGTGTCACCGATATGGCTGGTGGCCATTGGGTAGGACTGTTCGGACAGGTCATCCTCGAGCACGACGCCTGTGGAGTGGGCGACGAGGTCTTTGATTTTGTCGACATCCGCCGGCTTCTCGAGCTCCAGTTCGATCGCTTCGGAATGACCGCGGAGCACCGGCACACGCACACACGTGGCGTTGACTTCGATGTCCTTGTGGAAAATCTTCTTCGTTTCGTTGACCATCTTCAGCTCTTCCTTGGAATAGCCGTTGGAGAGGTCAAACTTATCCACCTGCGGAATGCAGTTGAAGGCAATCGGGAAATGTTTCTTATCGCCTGCACACGGCAGGGTTTTCGCTTCCGGCTCTCTGCCTTCGAGGACATCCCTGGACTGGCGGTAGAGCTCTTCCATCCCGGCCACACCGGCACCGGACACGGCCTGGTAGGTGGAGACGGAAATACGCTTGATGCCGAATTCATCGTTGATGCGCTTGATGGCCGAAGCCATGATGATCGTTGTACAGTTCGGGCAGGAAATGATGCCGTGATGATTTTTGACATCTTCCCCGTTGACTTCCGGCACGACGAGCGGGACGTTGTCGTCCATGCGGAAATGGCTTGTGTTGTCGATGTTCACACAGCCCGCTTCCACCGCATACGGCATATACTCGGCGGAGATGGAACCTCCGGCCGACCAGAAGGCGATATCGACATCCTTGAAGCTGTCCTTCGTCAGTTCTTCCACCGTGAAACTCTGACCTTCGACTTCAAGCACCTTGCCGGCACTGCGTGCGGAGGCGAGGGGTTTGATGGAGCTGAACGGGAAGTTGAATTTGATGAGACAGTTCATCATCTCACGGCCGACAGCGCCCGTGGCGCCGACGACGGCTGTTCTGTAAGTTTTCATACATTAAACCTCTTTCTCGTCACGGATTTTGAAGACGGCGGTTGAGGCATTGGCCAAAACCTTGTCGAGGTCCGCGCGCTCCATGACATCGGTGATATACACGTGGAGTCCTCCCAGCATCATATATTCATCATAATTCAAATCGAGCGGCCGGTCGCTGCGCACGTAGAAGCGCGAGCGGGTGAGCGGACGCACGTTGTCGGTATGGGTGTAGTCATGCCGCCAGAGTGTTTTCCCGGCGCATTTGATAATGTCTGACACAACGGCCGAGGCCGTCACATAGCGTCCCGCACCCTTCCCGTAGAAGAGCACGTTTTCGACATAGTCACTCGTAATTTCCACAACGTTGTAGGCGTCCATCACATTGCCCATGATATCGGCCTTCGGCACGAGGGTCGGGGAGACGTCAATCCCGATGGATCCGTCGTCCTGTTTTTCCGACTTGGCCACGAGCTTGATGCGGTAGCCGAGTTTGGCGGCGATGTCCATGTCCTGCTTGGTCACATCACGGATGCCCGTGCAGCTGATCTTGTCGAAGTCGAAGAACACCTGCCAGGCGTTCATCGTGAGGATATGGATCTTGTGGGCGGCGTCATAGCCGTCGAGGTCCAAAGAGGCATCGGCTTCCACATACCCGAGGTTCTGGGCGATGGCCAGAGCGTCTTCGAAATCGAGGTTGTCTTTTTCCATCAGCGTCAGGATGAAGTTCGTGGTCCCGTTGAGAATGCCTTCAATCTTAAGGATGTTGTTGGCGATGAGGGACTCACGCGCCGGCACAACGACCGGAATGCCCCCGCCGACAGCGGCTTCGTAGAAGACGTTCACGCCGGCCTCGTTGGCGGCGGTGAAAATTTCTTCGCCGTGATGGGCCAGAAGGGCCTTGTTGGCGGTGACGACATGCTTGTGGCGTTTGATTGCTTCCATAATAATCGTCTTCGCAAACGTGGTCCCGCCGATCAGTTCCACAACGACATCCACCTCGTCATCATTGATGACGTCATGGAAGTCTGTGGTATAAATCACCCCGTCCGGCAGACCCGGGTTTTCCAGGGCGCAGCCGTATTTGACGACGATGTCCTCACCCGTTTCCCGTTCCAGACGGTCTTTTTCTTTGGTCAGAATGTCCACGGTCCCAAAACCGACCGTGCCGAGTCCGATGACTCCAATAATCATTGTCATGTCCTCCCGTTCATTACCGGCGGATCACCTCCGCCTGGGCTGAAACCACTCTACCATTTTCATATATCATTGTCAATTTCTCCGCTCTCTTTTTAGCATAAACATAAATTCACAAACATAAATGTCTCTGATTCAGACATCCGGATAGAAAAGAAAAAGCCGCCGGACGGCTTTCTAAAGGTTCATCAGTTTGTCAACCGCACTGGCGAGGTCCGGGACGATGAGAGCGGCCCTGGCTTTGACATCCTCAGGGGAAGAGTCAAACGTGATTGCGATGCCCGCGGCCTCCAGCAGAGGCAAATCGTTCCACGAATCACCGATGCCGGCAACCTGATTCATCGGGACGCCGAAATAGTCCGCAATGCGCTTTGTGCCTTCGCCCTTCGAGCACCCGCAGGCGCACACGTCCACATGGACATTGTTCTGGTAGGCGGAGAGAATGCCTTTGAAGCGGGTGTTGATATCTGCGGCGCATTGGCGTGCGCCTTCGATCTCACCCTCAGGGAAGTGGAAGTTGAAGGCGGAGATGTCTTCGGCCGGGACATCGGCCGGAGAGTGCACGGCGACGACATGCTCACGGAAGTGGGCGTCTTCGCGGTCGAAGTACATGACATTGTCTGCCATGACCGAGACAGAAACGTTGTACGGCCTGACAGCCTCGAGCACAACGTCTTTCGGGAAGGTTTTTTCGAAGATGACCTGTTCATCCTTATTATAAAGGGACCCGCCGGTGTTCGTGATCCAGAAGTCCGGGACGAGGCCTGACGGGGCGGTGAACGGGGTCAGCCCGCAGAGCGGGCGCCCGGTGCACAGGCCAAAGAGATGGCCGGCAGCGCGGAAACGATCAATGGCCGCGAGGTCTTTTTCATGAAAGCCATCCGGGAAGTACAGGGTGTTGTCAAAGTCACTGGCGAGAATCATAACGTGTCTCCTTCTTTTTGTCTGTGCATATCTTAGCGGAAACAGGCCCGGGTGTAAAGCATGTCATACGGTATAAAATATGGAAACCATATGTGAAAAATATATGTTCCGCGGTCACGTTAAAAAGGGGTGAAATCACTCTTGAATTGTGCCAATGACAGGAGTATGATTGCCGTGTCAAAAAAAGTGCAGGTGCACTCAGGAGGAGAGCTTATGGACCAGCTGATACAGGATATTATTTCCGTCGATCATGCGTGCGCTCAGGCCGTGGAAGACGCCAAACAGAAAAAGTCCGACACGTCCGCCCATATGAACGCGAAGAAGAAAGATGTGTATGACAGCCTGATGGCCGAGTACAGCACGACGATTGAAACGAAGAAGCAGGAACTCCAGGCTTCAATCGATGAAACGAAGAAGAAAAATGATGAGAAATACAAGGCCTCGCTTGACAAACTCTCATCGATGTATGAGACCCACAAAGATGAATGGGTCGCAAAGATTGTGGAGAACGCCAAAGCCTGATGAAAAGCGCTGCGAACGCCATTCTCACCAAGGCCCGTGCCATGTACGGCCGCCATATCACCGAAGACCAGTACGATGCCTTGACCCAGCGCTCCTCTGTGAGTGATGTGGTCAGCTACCTGATCAGTGACACGGCGTATGCGGATGCCTTTGAGAACGCACGGCATTTGGATATCCACCGGCAGAAACTCGAAAGTCTTCTCGATGACGAGGCCTTCAGACGACTCGAACGGCTTCAGCGTTATGCCGACAGGAAGGACAGGGATTTTTACAACCTGGGCATCATCCGCCGGGAATGGGACATTGTGATGCATGTGGCCCGGGCGATCCAGTACGGACGCACGGACGAGATGAAATCCATTGTGCCGCCGGCCGCTTTGGTCCGGCACTCAACCCTCGACTTCAAAAAACTGCGTGAGGTCACAAGCTTTGAAGACCTGGCAGAGGTGTGTGAGAAAACCATTTACGGCAAGCCCGTGCGGGAGACGATGAACGCCGGGCACGACCGGATGCCGAAAATGGAACACGCTTTGCAGTGTGCGTTTTACGACCATTGCAGTGATACGATCAACCGGCTCTGCCGCGGTGAGGTCAGGGATGATTTGAACACCATCCTCTCGACTGTGATTGAGCTCTCAAACATTACGAAAATCTACCGCCTCAAGGCGTACTTCAACGCCCCGCCGGAAGCCATCCGGCCGACGCTGATGACAGAGCACACAAGGATGTCGAAAACGATGCTCGAGTCCCTTGTGAACGCGCCCGACGCCGAGGCCATGTTAATGAAGCTGGCGAACTCGAAATACGCCCAGTTCGCAGACCGGCATGATTATGTTTATATTGAATACGCCGCCCAGAGCATTTCCTACCATCTGGCGAAGAGACACATGCGTTTCTCCTCCAAGGCCCCGGTGGTGTATATGACGTACGTGATCCTGCAAACGATGGAAATTGACAACCTCAAGCACATCGTCGAAGGCATCCGCTACAACCAGAGCCCTGAAACCATCAGGCGCCTCTTGATTTATTAGGAAGGGAGAGAGCCATGGCCATATCAAAACTGAAACTCCTGGAAATTGAATTCCCGCCGGCGAAGGCCGATGAGGTCCTGTCGAAAATCATCGACAGTGAAGACTTCGCTCCGGAAGCCGCAAGTCAGTTCGCCGACTCTGTGCGTGACATCACGGTGATGGACACGGACAACGCGTATGCCGACATGGTCGACAAAATCGAGGCCGCGGCCGCCAAAGCCGACATGACACTCCGGGACGACCTGAACAGCGACGATGCGCCGCTCGCCATCGACGAAGCCCGCGACATCTACGACAGCTTCGAAGCCCAGGCCGATGAAATCCATGAAATTATCGGTAAGCTTCAGACAATGGTGTCCGACAACGAGCACACAAGTGCGGTCATCAGCCGCATGAGTGAAGACATCGACTTCGACGGGCTGTTCAATAACCAGTACCTGCAGGTGCGCTACGGGCGCATGCCGGTGGGCAACCTGACGAAGCTGGAATACTATGAAACGCAGGAATTCCTGTACGACGTGATCGCCCAGGATGCCCGTGATGCGTATGTGTTCTACTGTGCGACCCCGGCGAAAGCCCCGGAAATCGACAATATCTTCTCGTCACTCTACTTCGACCGCATCCACGTGCCGGAATACGTGCACGGGAAAGTGCCGGACGCCCTGAAGATGCTCGAAGAAGAAAACAAGTGCGCAGGAGAATACATCGAAAAACTCAAAACCCGTCTCGACACGCTGTGCCGCGGCTACCGTGATGAGCTCTCGCTCATCCGCAATATGTACAAAGACATGTCCGTCATCGCGGAGGCCAGACGTTACGTCGTCCTCTTCGGTCCGGAATCGGCCGCCATTTATGGCTATATGGAAGACAAGAAGACCAAGGCGTTCAAGGCGTCCATGGAAGCCATGGACGATGTCAAAGTCGACATCACCCCGCCGATGAGCGATTTGCGTCTCACCCCGCCGACGAAGCTGAAAAACAACTGGTTCTCACGGCCATTCAATATGTTCGTGGAAATGTACGGGGTGCCAAGTTACACGGACATGGACCCGACGAACTTCGTCGCCATCACATACTCCCTTCTGTTCGGGATTATGTTCGGGGACGTGGGTCAGGGGATTCTCCTGTCGATCTTCGGTTATGTGATGTACAAGTGGAAAAAGATCCGCCTCGGCGCGGTCGGAATGCGGATCGGCATCTGCAGTGCGTTCTTCGGGGTCATCTTCGGCAGCGTGTTCGGGAGCGAGGAAATCCTCGTGCCGTTCTTCACACCAATGGATTCGAATAACACACTGATGCTCCTGGAAACGGCGATGGCCATCGGGGCTCTCCTGATCGTGGTCGCCATCATGTTCAACACGTACATCAATGCCAAGAAAAAGAACTGGGCCGAGATGTGGTTCTCACAGAACGGCGTGACCGGTCTGGTGTTCTACCTGTATGTTATTGTGATGGCTGTGGGCATCATGAGCGGGCTGTACAGCCTGCCGACGGTTCTCACGGTCGCAGTGCTCATCGGCTGTATTGTGCTGATGTTCCTGAAGGAAGCCCTCGCACACTCCATGCACGGTGAAAAGATGTTCCCGGAAGGTTTCGGGGCATACTTCACCGAAGGATTCTTCGAAATGTTCGAAGTCATCCTGTCCTTTATCACCAACACGACATCATTCCTGCGTGTGGGCGGCTTCGTCCTGTCTCATGCCGGCATGATGCTGGTGGTGTACACGCTGGCGGAAATGGTCGGCGGCTTCGGCTACTGGATCGTCCTCGTCTTCGGCAACCTCTTCGTCATGTGCCTTGAGGGGCTGATCGTCGGCATCCAGGTGCTGCGTCTTGAATTTTATGAAATGTTCTCACGCTACTATGAAGGTGGCGGACGACCATTTGTATCGATGAAAGAAAGTTTAGCGAAATAAAAAGGAGAAAAGAAAAATGTTGATGTTTATTTTACCGGCTGTTGCCGTTGTTTGTTTCACACTGCCACTGATCAAGGTCTTCCAGGGTAAGGCCAGCGTATCGAGCGCCAAGAAGCGTCTCGGTCTGCATGTGTCCGGGTTCTTCGGCGCCGTTCTGATGACGCTGATGATCGCCGCTGTTCCGGCTTACGCTGAAAACGCCGCCTCGATCACAGGGACGCTCGCACAGGGTCTCGGCTTTATTGCCGCTGCCCTCGCCACAGGTATGTCTGCGTTAGGCGCAGGTATCGCGGTTGCGGCCGCTGCCCCGGCTGCCATCGGCGCCTTCTCGGAAAATTCTGAAAACTTCGGTCGTTCCCTGATCTTCGTGGCCCTGGGTGAAGGTGTCGCCATCTATGGCCTGCTGATCTCCATCCTTCTGATCAATAAGCTGTAAGAGCGGTTTATGAAGTTTTATCTCATCAGCGACAACACAGATACGCTGACAGGGATGCGTCTGGTCGGGATTGACGGCAAGCTCGTCCACACCCGCGCGCACTTTCTTACGACACTCAACGAGAAAATGCAGGATCCCGATATTGCGGTGATTCTTGTGACGACAAAACTCATAGAACTCGCCCCGGATGTTATCTCGGAAATCAAATTGCGTCAGCCGAAGCCTCTGATCACCGAAATCCCTGACCGCCACGGCCAGTCGAAAATCGGTGAAGCCATCGACGGTTATGTCTCGGAAGCCATCGGCGTTAAGTTATAGGAGAACAGGCATATGCAAACGAAGCAGGATATTTTCAACGCGATGAAAGCGGACATCGAAGCTGCGGCCAAAGTCCAGATCGATGCCATCAACGCCGAAACCGCGGCCATTGAGGAAGAAACCATGGCGGCCCTCAGAGAAGAAGCCAAGCACGAAGCCGAGCTGCGCCTGAAACAGGAACTCGAGGAAATCCACTCCGAAGCTGCGTCCGAAATCTCGGAGCTGCACACGGAGCGCACCCGCAAGCTCATCGACAAGCGTGACCAGCTCGTCGCCGACGTCTTCAAAGAAGCCCGCGCCAAGCTCGTCGAATTCACTGAAAGCAGTGAATACAAAGCCTGGCTCGCACAGAAGGCCAAAGAGGCTGCGGCCTACAATTTCACAAACGCCGTGATCAAACTGCGTCAGGCAGACATGAGTCTTGCGGATGATGTGAAAAACGCCTACGGGCAGGCCTGCGACATCGAAGCCTCGGATGACATCGTCATCGGCGGCCTCATTGTCGAAGACCAAAACAGTGCGATGGTCGTCAACGAAACCCTTGAATTCGCACTCGCCGGTCAGAAAGACTGGTTCAATAAAAACTCCGGACTCGTTCTGGACTAGAAAGGAGGACGTCAAAGTGAGTGATGTCATATATTCAATCAACGGGCCTGTCGTGAAGGTCAGAAACTCCAAGACATTCTCCATGCAGGAAATGGTGTACGTCGGTCATCAGAAACTGATGGGCGAAATCATTTCCGTGAACAGTGAAGAAACCACCATCCAGGTGTACGAAAGCACGACCGGTCTGAAGCCGGGTGAACCGGTGTACCCGACGGGCTCGCCGATTTCCCTGACCCTCGGCCCGGGCATCCTGAGAAACATCTTCGATGGTGTGGAACGTCCGCTCGAGGCCATTGCCGAAGAAAACGGGGCTTTCATCCCGACCGGTTCGGCCGTGGAGCCTCTTGATACAGAAAAACAGTGGGATGTCACCCTCACCGTCAAAAACGGCGACCGGGTGAAAGGCGGGGATATTTACGCCACCATCCCGGAAACAGACCTCATCGAACACCGCTGCATGATTGCGCCGAATCTCTCGGGGACGATCAAAAACGTGCAGCCATCGGGGTCTTATAAAATCAACGACGTGGTCGCCACGCTCGAAACAGACGATGGGAAGGACATCGACCTGACACTCGTCCAGAAATGGCCGATCAAACAGTCCCGTCCGGTCACACGCCGTCTGCCAATCAGCGTCCCGCTCGTCACCGGCCAGAGAGTGCTCGACACGCTCTTCCCGATTGCCAAAGGCGGCGCCGCCGCCATCCCGGGCGGATTCGGAACCGGGAAAACGATGACCCAGCACCAGATTGCCAAGTGGTGTGATGCCGATATCATCGTGTACATCGGTTGCGGGGAACGTGGTAACGAAATGACCCAGGTGCTGGAAGAGTTCCGTGAACTGATTGACCCGAAGTCGGGCAAACCGCTCGTCGACCGGACGGTGCTCATCGCCAACACCTCGAACATGCCGGTGGCCGCACGTGAAGCCTCGATTTACACGGGTGTCACGCTTGCGGAATACTACCGCGACATGGGCTATCATGTGGCCATCATGGCCGACTCCACATCCCGCTGGGCCGAGGCGCTGCGTGAAATTTCCGGGCGACTCGAAGAAATGCCGGCGGAAGAAGGGTTCCCGGCCTACCTGCCGTCGCGTCTGGCGCAGTTCTATGAACGTGCCGGTTACTGCGAAACCCTGAACCATAAAGAAGGTTCCGTCACCATCATCGGGGCCGTCAGCCCGCAGGGGTCCGACTTCTCCGAACCGGTGACCCAGAACACGAAACGTTTCGTGCGGACGTTCTGGGCTCTCGACAAGGCTCTGGCCTATGCCCGCCACTACTTCGCCATCAACTGGACGCAGTCGTATTCCGAGTACATCCCGGATCTCTCGCGCTGGTATGCGAAAAACGTTGACCCGGCGTTCATGGACGACCGTCAGGAACTCTCGTCCCTGCTCGCGGAAGAAGCGAAGCTGATGGAAATCGTCCAGCTCATGGGCTCGGACGTGCTCCCGGATGATCAGAAGCTGATCATCGAAATCGCCCGCGTCATCCGTGTCGGTTATCTCCAGCAGAACGCCTTCCATAAGGACGATACGTATGTGCCTTTGGAAAAACAGTTCAAGATGATGCAGGTCATCCTGTATCTTTACAAGAAATGTTCGGAAGTTGTCGCCCAGGGCAAGCCAATCCGCCTGATTGTGGAAACCGGCATCTTCGACGACGTTGTCAAGATGAAGTACGATGTCCCGAACGACCATCTCGAATATTTTGATCAGTATTACACGAAAATTGATGCCATCATGGCATCGGTGAAATAAGGAGGCGAGTGTATGGCTTTACAGTATGTCGGACTGAGTGAAATCAACGGCCCGCTGGTGGTCCTCGACCATGTCCAGAACGCATCCTACGACGAAATGGTGGAAATGGAGTGTGCCGACGGCACCACCCGTTCCGGCCGGATCGTCCTGATTGAAGGGGAACGCGTTGTCGTGCAGGTGTTTGAAGGCACGAACGGCCTGTCCCTCGCCAACACAAAAACACGCCTGCTCGGACGTCCGATGGAACTGCCGCTGTCGATGGAAATCCTCGGCCGTGTGTTCTCCGGCGCCGGCAAGCCGATCGATGGGATGGGCGACATTTACGCCGTCAAGTCCGCCGATATCAACGGTCAGCCGCTCAACCCGGTGAGCCGTGTGTATCCACGTAACTACATCAACACAGGCATCTCATCCATTGACTGCCTGATGACTTTGATCCGCGGTCAGAAGCTCCCGATCTTCTCGGGCTCCGGTCTGCCGCACAACCAGCTGGCGGTCCAGATCGTCAAGCAGGCGAAAATCGCCGATGATGACGGGGCCGGCTTTGCGGTTGTCTTCGCCGCCATGGGCGTCACCCATGACGTCGCCAACTATTTCCGCAAGTCCTTTGAGGAAGCGGGGGTTATGGACCGCGTCGTTATGTTCCTGAACTTATCGAATGACCCGATCATCGAACGTATCCTGACGCCGAGATGCGCCCTCACGGCCGCCGAGTATCTCGCCTTTGAACATGATATGCATGTGCTTGTCATTTATACTGACGTCACATCGTATTGTGAAGCGCTGCGTGAATTTTCCTCGTCCAAGGGTGAAATTCCGGGCCGAAAAGGGTATCCGGGCTACCTGTACTCCGACCTCGCATCGCTCTACGAACGTGCCGGCATCGCCAAAGGGGCCAAGGGCTCTGTCACCCAGATCCCGATCCTCACGATGCCAAACAACGACATTACCCATCCGGTTCCTGACCTCACAGGGTATATCACCGAAGGCCAGATCACCCTGGATGCGGACCTCAACGCCATGGGCGTATATCCGCCGGTCGGCGTCCTCCCGTCGCTCTCGCGACTGATGAAGGACGGCATCGGGGAAGGCTACACGCGCGCAGACCATCAGGATGTCGCCAACCAGCTGTTCGCGGCGTATGCGCATGTGCAGGACGTCAAGTCCCTCACATCCGTCATCGGTGAAGACGAACTCTCCGACACCGACAAGAAGTACATGACGTTCGGACGTCTGTTCGAAAGTCACTTCCTGAACCAGGGCTTCGACACGAACCGTTCGATCGAAGAAACACTGGACTTGGGCTGGCTGCTTCTCTCCGTGCTGCCGAGAAACGCCCTCGACCGCATCGACGACAAGGTGCTCGACCAGTACTACGACCACGACAAGGCCATGAAGTATTTCGATTTACCGGATGACACGGTCATTAAGGAAATCAGGGACGCTGTGAACAATGGCTAAACAAGTGTTCCCGACCAAAGGGAATCTGATGGCGGCCAAGAAATCGCTGGAACTCGCCAATATGGGCTATGATCTGCTCGACAAGAAGCGCAACGTGCTCATCAAAGAAATGATGAACCAGCTCGATGACGTCAAAATCATCCGTGACCAGATCACCGAAGCCTATGAGCGGGCTTACGCCGCCCTTCAGGACGCCAACATGTCCATGGGCTTTATCAGCGATATCGCCGAAGACGTCCCGATCGATGACGGTTTGAGTGTCACGTACCGCTCGATCATGGGGGTCGAATTACCGCGACTCACGCATGACGCCCGGGCCCCGCGTCCGGACTACGGCCTTGAACAGGCCAACTCACGCGTAGACGAAACGTATCTCCGGTTCAACGAAGTCAAAGAACTCACGGTCAAACTGGCCGAAGTCGAAAACTCCGTGTACCGGCTGGCCAACGCCATCCGTCAGTCCCAGACGAGAGCCAATGCCCTTAAAAACATCTCCATCCCGCAGTTCGAGAAAACCATCAAAACCATCTCGGAAGCGCTGGAAGAAAAGGAGAGGGAGTCGTTCTCGACCCAGAAGGTCATCAAAGCGCAGAAAGAGCGCAAAAACGCATAACGTACCGGGAGGTTCTCTCCCGGTTTTATTTTACGAGTGTTCTGAGAAGGTGATTTTCAGACTTTGTGTTATGATACATACACGAAAGGAGGGATGCGTATGATTCTCAACACCGGCAGCCGGACGGACATCCCGGCATTTTACAGCGATTGGCTGGCCCAAAGGCTCAAAGAGGGGTATGTGATTGTGCGCTCCCCCTACGACCCCGATCGCCTCACCCGCTACAAGCTTTCACCCGACGTCGTCGATGTGATGGCGTTTTGTACGAAAAACCCTGAGCCGATGTTAAAGTATGAAGAGCTGTGGACCAGGTTCCGCACGTTCTGGATGGTCACCATCACCCCGTATGGACAGGACCTGGAGCCCGGCGTCCCGCCGGTCACTGATGTCATTGAGAGTGTCCGCAAACTTTCCAGTATCGTCGGACAAAAACGGGTGTTCTGGCGCTATGACCCCATCATCCTCAATCATGCCTGGTCCAAACAGGATCACTACAAGGCCTTTGAACAGATGTGCAAAGAGCTCGAAGGCTGCGTTGATGCGGTAATCTTCAGCTTCGTCGACCTGTACGAAAAAACCCTCCGGAATATGAAGGGTGTGAAGGACGTCCATCCTGACGATATGCGGGAGATGACGTATGAACTGTGCCTGATCGCCGGACGTTATCATCTCAAACCGATGACGTGCGCGGAAAGCCCGGAGCTCGCCATGTACGGGGCGGATGTGACCGGCTGTATGAGTCAGGCCGTGCTGGAGGACGCCTTCGGCATCCACCTCGACGTGCCGAAAAAATCCCGTGCCCGCAAGACATGTGACTGCCTGCTCGGCGATGAGATCGGCGCCTACAACACCTGCAAACACGGGTGTCAATACTGTTACGCGACATGGGACCATGAGAGGGTCCGACGGGTGATGCACGATCCGATGTCCCCGATCCTCACCGGCCGCATCGGTCCGCAAGAAACCATCCGTGAGGCCCGGCAGGAAAGCTGGCTCTCGGACCAGCTGACCATCTTTGATTTCTGACCACGGGAAAGGACGCCCTGCGGCGTCCTTTGGTTTATTTCTTCAAAAAGGCGTTGACCTTCTCCACGGCGTTGGCATCACCGATGTAAAGCACCCGTGTGCCCGGATACAAAATAGCGTCCGGTCCCGGGGAGGCAATCATCATATCGTCATACATCAAGGCCACAATTGTCGCGCCGGTGTGGGTGCGGAACTCAATTCCGCCGAGTGTGCGGTCGGCCATAAAGGAATCCTCGCTCACGGTGAACTCGTGGGAGGGGATGCGGTTGACGTTGAGACGGGCTTTAAAAATCTCTTTGATTGTGCTGTCGATCTCGCGGTTGATGGCGTCCTGCCGGACCATGAGGTCCTGGAGTTTCAGAAACATCTTGCGGGCCTCGGCATCTTCGTGGAAGTATTCCACGTACCTTTTGGCATTGTCCTGTGCGAGCGGGAAGCAGGCACGGTTGTCGTCGAAGCGCACGACGTCCATATCCTTGAGCAGTCTTAAAGCCCGGCCGATGGCCGCCCGCGGCGCATCCGGGTCAAGTTTCTCCGGCAGGATTTCTTCCCCCTGAGGGAGCGCTCCGGAGGCAATATCTTCGGCCACATCGAGTGCGATGCGGATAAATTCGGTGGTTTTCGTTTTGGTCATGAAATTCCTCCTTTCATGTTTGGACATTATTATACGCATGCATGGCGAAAAATTCAAATCGGCGCGGTTTCTTGTCCTTGCGGGGAGAATATTGTAAACTTAAGGAAAGGTGACATCTATGGACATTTACTACGAAGAAACGGGCACCGGGTATCCTGTGCTCTTACTGCACGGGAATCAGGAAAACCATACAATCTTTGATGACCTGGTGCGGGATTTGAAACACGACTGGCGGCTGGTCGCTATTGACTCGCGCTGGCACGGACGCTCCGCAAGAAGCGGAGAACTCTCACTGGCCCAAATGGCGAAGGACACGAAGGCCGTGGCGGATGAGCTCGGGCTCACGGAATACGACATCATCGGCTTTTCCGACGGGGCGAATATCGCCCTGACTTTGGCGCAGGATGATCCGCGGATCAAGCACATGATCCTCATCGGGCCGAACACCAACCCGAAGGCCATCAAGACCGCTTACCGGATCCCGTACCGGCTGGAGATGGTGCTGCTTTTACCGTTCTGCCTGTATGCCAAAAACGCCCGCCGGCGTTTCCGACTGTACCGGTTTATGTTTCAGGAGCCGCACTTCAGTGATGAAGAGCTCGCATCGATCAAAGTCCCGACCCTGATTTTGTCCGGTCACCACGACATCATCAAAACGTCCGACATGGACCACATCGCCTCATGCATGCCGTACTGTGTGCATGTGATTCTCGAAGGCACCCACTTTTTACTGCGGGATGCCTATCAGAAAACCTTGAAGGAAATCAGGAGGTTTCTCAATGAGTCGCACAAGTAATACCTTAAAAGTCAGAAATATCATCTTTGGGAAAGGGATGCCGAAAATCTGTGTTCCCGTCATGTGCCAGAGCCCGGCGCAAACGGCCGAAGTGCTCAAAGACTATGAAAAGGTCGAAGGCTGGGACCTCGTCGAGCTGCGCCTCGATGCGCTCGAAACGCTCGATGCGCAGCACGTATGTGACACACTCGCGTCCGCACGGACCATCACCCGCAAACCGATTCTGGCCACTGTCCGCACGGCGAAGGAAGGCGGGCAGGTGGAGCTGGGCGATAAGGCCTACACGGAGCTTGTGAGCACGATCATTGAATGCGGCTATGCGGACATCGTCGATATCGAAGCACGGCTGAGCGGAAAGAAGATGGACTCACTGGTGGAAATCGCCAATGACAAAGACGTCGTGACGCTGCTTTCCGAGCACCACTTCCACCACACCCCTGAAAACAAAGACATGCGCAAGGCGCTCGAACACATGGAAGACATGGGCGGGGACCTGCTCAAACTCGCGGTCATGCCGAACGACCAGGGGGATGTGCTCCGGCTGATGAAGTGCACGCGCCGGATGGCGAAAAAGCTCCACGAACCAATCATCACGATGGCGATGGGCGAAGCCGGGAAAATCTCGCGGGTGTGCGGGGAAATCACCGGTTCGGTGATGACCTTTGCGACCATCGGGGAGGAAAGTGCTCCGGGCCAGATGCCGCTCGACACCGTGCGTGACTTTATGAAAGAGCTCCATTATGAATGAGGCCTCACAGAGCGTCCGGAAGATCGTGACGCTGGGCCTGTTTCTGGCCATGGCCATTGTCCTGAACATCATTGAATCCTCGATGCCTTTTCCCTACGGGGTGCGTCTGGGTCTCGCCAATGTGGTGGCGATGGCTGTGATGGGCCTGTACGGGTGGAAGGATATGCTGGGGATTAACGGACTGAGGGTGTTACTGAGCGGGCTGATGCGGGGGACGTTTCTGAGCTATCCGTTCTTTATGTCCTTGTGCGGGGTGGCGCTTTCGTCACTCGTGCTGCTCGTGTTTTGGAGACGGGATCTGACGATGCCGTTCAAGGGCGTCTTATGCGCCCTGGCGCATGCCTGCGGGCAGATTTTTGTGCTCGGCCTGTTTGTGAAAAGTGCGGCCTTTGCGGCCTACCTTCCGGTGATGGCGGTGTCGGCCGTGATCACGGGCATGTTCACGGGCCGGGTGAGCGATTTGATCATTCAAAGAGTACGCGGACAAATCCGTTGATTTGTCCGTTTTTGTGTGCGAAAAAAAATGGTGCTTTTGGTTTTCGTCCGCTATAATAAAAATGGACAAGCATTACATAAGGAGGATTGGAAAAGTATGAGCTTACCTAAAGATTTTTTATGGGGTGGGGCCCTGGCAGCGCATCAGTTTGAAGGCGGAGTTCTGGAAACGTCCAAAGGCCTCTCGGTGGCGGATGTCATGACGGGCGGCTCGGTCGACACACCGCGTGTCATCACTGATGGTGTGAAGGAAGGATTGTACTACCCGAACCATATCGGGATCGACTTCTACCACCACTACAAAGAAGACATCGCGCTGTTTGCGGAGATGGGCTTCAAGTGCTTCAGGACATCGATTGCCTGGACGCGCATCTTCCCGAACGGGGACGAGGACGAACCGGATGCGGAAGGGCTGAAGTTCTATGACGACGTGTTTGACGAACTGCTCAAATACGGCATCGAACCGGTCATCACCCTCTCGCACTTCGAAATGCCTTATCACCTCGCCAAAGAGTACGGCGGCTTTTTGAACCGCAAGACCATCGACTTCTTCGTGAAGTTTGCGACGGTTTGTTTCGAGCACTACAAAGACAAAGTCAAATACTGGATGACGTTCAACGAAATCAACAACCAGATGAACTGGAAAAACGATATCTTCGGCTGGACGAACTCCGGCGTGCACTTCCTCGACTATCCGGATCCGGAAAAGGCGATGTATCAGTGCGGCGTGTATGAACTCGTGGCATCGGCCAAGGCTGTCAAGATCGGTCATGAGATCAACCCTGATTTCCTCATCGGCAACATGATTGCGATGGTGCCTTACTATCCATTCTCCTGCCGCCCGACCGACCAGACGCTGGCTCAGGAAATGATGCATCAGCGCTACTTCTGGAGCGACACGCAGGTCAGAGGCCATCTGCCGAGATATGCGACGAACATGTTCAAGGAAAAAGGCTGGGACATCGACTTCACCGACGAAGACGCACAGGCGCTCAAGGAAGGCACAGTGGACTACATCGGCTTCTCGTACTACATGACGAACACGGTCGATTCCACCGCCAACAAAGATACGTCCAGGTCGCTCGACGGCTCGAGCCCGCACTCCGTGGACAACCCTTACATCAAGGTGTCTGACTGGGGCTGGGGCATTGACCCTGAAGGTCTGCGCTATGCGCTGTGCAGCTTCTATGAACGTTATGAGATCCCTCTCTTCATCGTCGAAAACGGCTTTGGCGCCATCGACAAGAAGGAAGACGACGGCTCCTGCCACGACCCTTACCGCATCGATTACTTCCGCGAACACATCAAGGCCATGAAGAAGGCCGTGGAACACGACGGTGTCGAACTCATGGGTTACACGCCTTGGGGCTGCATCGACTGTGTCTCCTTCACGACGGGTGAAATGAAAAAGCGCTACGGCTTTATCTATGTCGACCGCAACAACGATGGCACGGGCACTCTCGAACGCTCGAAGAAGGACTCCTTTGACTGGTACAAGAAAGTCATCGCCTCCAACGGCGAAGAACTCTAACATCCACAAACCGGGACATCACGTCCCGGTTTTCTCATGCGCGGGAAAAGCCGCACGGGAAATAAAGAAATTGAATTGAGAGGGCGTATTTGGTATAATACTTTTGCCTTTTTGCATAGGAGGAGTATACATGCCTAGAAATAAAAAGAAAATCAAAGCGGAATTACGCAAAAAAAGAGCGAAATTGGGCGACGAACTCGATGACCTCAACTACGACGCCGACATTGTCGATTTAGGCAATAAGCGCGGTGACGATATTGAAGTCAACACCTTCGAGAACTTCGAAGCCAACGCTGAACCGCTGCCATTCAAAACAACGCCCCAGAAAGAAAAGAAGGGTCTGTTCGGGGGCCTGAAAAGTGTCTTCTCGCAGGACAATTCCATCCTGAAAAAACTCGACCGTCAGGCCGAAGAAGTCATGGCGATGGAAAAAGAACTCAGCGGGTTCTCGGACGAAGAACTGCGCGCGCAGACCGGGATCTTCAAAGAACGTCTGGCCAAGGGCGAAACCCTCGACGACATCCTCGTCGAAGCCTTTGCGGTCGCCCGTGAAGCGACGTACCGTATTCAGGGTCTGAAGGCCTATAAGGAACAGATCATGGGTGGTATTGCGCTGCACAATGGTGATATCGCCGAGATGAAAACCGGTGAAGGTAAAACCCTGACCGCCATCATGCCGGTGTACCTCAACGCCCTTGAGGAAAAAGGCGTGCATGTCGTCACGGTCAACGAATACCTGGCCGGCCGTGACTACGGTTTCAACCGCCGTACGAAGCAGTACTACGTGTACCCGAAGGCCGTGGATGATCCGACGGCTTATGACGAAAACGGCAAGTACATCAGCTTTGACCCGGACAACTTCGACCTCGAAAGCGAAACGAGCGAAGAAGGTTACGGTTCCCTCTACAACAACGGGGCTGTCTTCCTCTACCTCGGTCTGTCCGTGGGCTTCAACGTGCGTGAACTTTCAGCCGATGACAAGAGACGCGTGCATGAGTGCGACGTCGTTTACACGACGAACGCCGAACTCGGCTTCGACTACCTCCGCGACAACATGGTTGTCCGCTTCGAAGACAAAGTGCTGCGCCCGCTGCACTACGCCCTCGTCGACGAGGTCGACTCCATTCTCGTCGATGAATCGCGGACACCGCTCATCATTTCCGGCGGGAAACGTCACCGCAGCGTGATGTATAAGCAGGCCGACAAATTCGTCAAGGGCCTGACGAACGAAGAAGACTACGAAGTCGACATCGAAACCAAATCCGCCACGCTCACGCCGAAAGGTATTGAGAAAGCGGAAAAGGTGTTCCACGTCAGCAACCTCTACGACGCCGAAAACACGGCCCTCGTGCACTACATCAACCAGGCCCTTAAAGCCAACTACACGATGAGCCTCGGGGTCGAATACATGATCGCCACCGAAGACGGCACGCACGATATCCGCAACGCCTCCATCATGATCATCGACCAGTTCACCGGTCGTGTCATGCCGGGCCGGGCGTACTCCGATGGTCTCCATCAGGCCATCGAAGCCAAGGAAGGTGTGCCAATCAAAGAAGAAACCATCACGATGGCCACAATCACATATCAGAACTTCTTCCGTCTGTTCGACAAGCTCTCCGGGATGACCGGGACGGCCAAGACCGAGGAAGAAGAATTCCGTATGATCTACAACATGCGCGTTGTGGAAATCCCGACGCACAAACCTGTCATCCGTGATGACATGCCGGACCGCGTGTACTCCACGAAGTCCGCGAAATACAAAGCCATCATCAACGAAGTCAAGACCCGTCATGCCTACGGTCAGCCGATCCTGCTCGGGACGGTCGCCGTGGAAACATCGGAACTCCTGAGTGATATGTTAAAGAAGGAAGGCATCCCGCACAACGTCCTGAACGCGAAGAACCACGCGAAGGAAGCGCAGATGATTGCCAAAGCCGGGGAAATGGGCGCCGTCACGATTGCCACGAACATGGCCGGCCGTGGGACCGACATCAAGCTCGGTGAAGGTGTTGCGGAAATCGGCGGCCTGATGGTCATCGGGTCCGAACGCCATGAATCCCGCCGTATCGACAACCAGCTCCGCGGCCGTTCCGGCCGTCAGGGTGATCCGGGCTGTTCCTGCTTCTTCGTCTCCTTCGAGGATGACCTCATGCAGAGATTCGCGAATGAACGCGTGCAGGCCCTCACGGACTCGTTCCTTGAGGACGATGCGATTGAATCCCGGATGGTGTCCAAGTCCATCGAAAGTGCACAGAGACGTGTCGAAGGCCAGAACTTCGATATCCGTAAATCCCTGCTCGAATACGATGACGTCATGCGTCAGCAGCGCGAGATTATGTATGAAGAACGTGATGAAATCATGAAGTCCGACGACCTCACAGACATCATCAAAGGCTTCTTCACGCAGGCCATCGAGCTCGACGTCGACGCCTACACGACGAAGTCCGACAACGGCAAGAACGATGTCATTGACGTCAACGGTCTCGCCGAACATGTCCAGGACCGTTATATGTTAAACTACAAGCTCAATGTCACGAACGCGGATGACGTCAAGAATGACCGCCAGAAGGTCATCACGGCGATGTCCGAAACAGTGGCTCAGGCTTACCAGAACCGCATCAACCCGCAGCTGGCACATGAAGACCTGCTCGACATTCAGAGACGGACGCTTCTCGCCAACATCGACGGGGCGTGGACCAACCACATCGATGCGATGCAGAAACTGAGAAACGGCATTTACTTAAGGGCCTATGCGCAGAGAGACCCGCTCAACGAGTATACGGAAGAAGGCTTCTTCATGTTCGAACAGATGACCAAGGGCATCTCCAAGAACATCACCGAAGCGGTCACCCGGATGGGCATCCGCCGCGGTGAGGAAGACTTCGCCGGCATTCCGAGAATCGCCATTGAGCTGACGATCGAGTAATGGAACTCTACGAAATCAGAAGCGGGCTTGAAAAAGCCCGCTCTCTTCTTGATGAATTAAAAATCTCTGCGAACATCGACGTCTTAAGACGTGAAAGTGAAGGGCTCACGGTGAAAACGGAAGCCCCGGATTTCTGGGACGACCATGACGCCGCGACTAAGATTTATGCCGAACTCTCGGACATGAACCAGACAATCGACGCATATGACGGCCTCGAAGCTTCATATGCGGATCTGTCGGAAACGTATGAGTTTGTCAAAGAAACAGGCGACGAGGATTTTATGGCCTCACTCGAAGAAGACTACACCAAGTTCGAAAGCGACCTGACGGCGTTTGAACGCACGCTGCTCTTTGATGAAGAATACGACAAAAACAACGCCATCGTGGACATCCACCCCGGCGCCGGCGGCACCGAGTCGCAGGACTGGGCAGGCATGCTGATGAGGATGTACATGCGCTACGGCGAAAAGAAAGGGTGGAAGGTCGAAGTGACTGACTACCTCGACGGTGAAGAAGCGGGCATCAAGTCCGTGACATTAAAGATGACCGGGAAAAATGCCTACGGCCTGCTCAAGGCCGAAAAAGGCGTCCACCGGCTCGTCCGCATTTCCCCGTTCGATGCCTCCAAGCGCCGCCACACCTCATTTGCGTCCGTGGATGTGATGCCGGAAATCGAAGGCGACTTCAACGTCACCATCGATCCGAAGGACTTGCGTATTGACACGTATCACTCCTCCGGGGCCGGCGGTCAGCACATCAATAAAACCTCTTCGGCCGTGCGTATCACGCACTTGCCGACCAATACGGTTGTCAGCTGCCAGTCCCAGCGCTCGCAGATCCAGAACCGTGAAGAGGCCATGAACATGTTAAAGTCGAGACTGTATATGATGATGCTCGAAGAGCATGCCCAGACACTCGACGAAATCCGTGGTGAAAAGAAAGCCATCGAATGGGGATCGCAGATCCGCTCCTACGTCCTTCATCCGTACTCTTTGGTCAAGGACAACCGCTCCGGGTATGAAAGTCATGACCCGAAAGCAATTCTCGACGGTGAGCTTGATGATATGATTTACGCGTATCTGAAGGCGCATGTGAAGGAAAAGGGGGACCAGAATGGCTGACATGCATAAGAAACAGAGAATCGCGCGTCTTATCGGACACGCGATTCTTGTCATTATCGGCAATGCCCTTTTGGCCTTCGGGTATGCGGCCTTCGCCGTGCCGTCCGGCTTTATTGTCGGCGGGGCCTCGGGGCTGGCACTGGTCATCCAGAAGTTCGTCCCGCTCTCGCTCGCGCAGGCTGTCTTCATCCTCAACGTCATCCTGTTTATCATCGGGTATATTTTCCTCGGGAAAGAGTTTGCGATGGGCACTGTCGTCTCGTCCTTCGTTTACCCGCTCTTTCTTGAACTGTTCGGGCGCTATGAAGCGCTCACCCATCTCACCGATGACACGCTTCTGGCCTGCCTGTTTGCGGGGCTTCTTGTCGGGGGCGGGCTTGGCATTGTGCTCAGGCTCGGCTACTCGACCGGCGGGATGGACATCCCGCCCATCATCCTCTCCAAAAAGACAGGCATTGAAGTGGGCACTTTGATGAATGCGTCGGACGTGATAATCCTGATGCTGCAGGTGCCGTTCACCAACGTTGAAGGTGTGCTTTACGGCATCGTGTGCGTGCTGGTCACGGGCATCGTGATCAATAAGACGATGCTCCTTGGGGATGCGAAGGTGCAGTGCGTTGTCATTTCCCGTAAGTACAACGACATCGCAGACATGGTGTTCAAGGACATCGGCCGCGGCCTGACGTTCATCGACATCACCACCGGCTATATGCTTTACAAGGGTGAGGCTGTGATGGTTGTCATGAGCCGGCGCGAATACGCAACGTTCGGGGAAAAGGTGGCGGCCATCGACCCGGATGCCTTTATCATCACGAGCGAAGTGTACTCCGTGCGCGGGCGCGGTTTTACGCTCCCGAATGTGGATTTACAAAGCAAAAGGAAGGGTCACATATGATCCTTCCTTTCTTTTGGGTCGATATACAGTTCCACATGACCGCATTTCGGGCACACCCCGACATGCAGGTTGGCGTAGGTTTTTTTGAAGAGCTTGGTTTGTTCGACAACGACCAGATCGGTCATCATCGATGCCCGGTCGGCGAGCCAGGCCCGTTCATTCATTTCGCTTTGACAGATCGGACAGCGGCGCATGGGAATTTCCTCCTGTGCGCCTATTCTAACACACTTTGAAAGGCTTGGAAAGAACGGAAAATGACCCGTCACGGGAAAGGCCCGCCCGGGATTTACAAAGAAAATAAAGACATCATCCGGGATTTGGGTTATAATGGGGCGTGGAGGTGGTTCAATGATTAAACTTGAAGGTGTCACCAAGACGTTTAAAACCGGCGTCCGCGCCATCAATGACATCTCACTGACCATTGCACCCGGAGAATTTGTCTACTTCATCGGTCCGACCGGGGCCGGCAAATCCACTTTGATCAAGCTGCTCTACCGCGAAGAACGCCCGACGAGCGGGAAGGTTATCGTGGACGGCGTCGACGTGGGCCGTATCAAAAACAGAAAAGTTCCTTTTTTCCGCAGGAAAATCGGTGTCGTATTTCAGAACTACAGATTATTGCCGAAGAAGACCGTGTTTGAAAACGTGGCCTTTGCGCTCGAGGTGACGGACACCCCGCGGGCCAAGATCCGCAAGCGCGTCCGGCAGGTGCTCGAACTCGTCATGCTCGAAGACAAGGCCAATGCCTTCCCGCACGAGCTTTCAGGCGGCCAGCAGCAGCGTGTGGCCATCGCCCGCGCCATTGTCAATAACCCGAAAGTGCTGATTGCGGACGAACCGACCGGCAACCTCGACCCGGACACATCCCGCGAAATCATCGAACTTCTGGAGAAAATCAACGAAGTGCATGGCACGACCATCCTTGTCGTCACCCACGACAAGATCATGGTCACCAACTACAAACACCGGACAATCCTGATTGAGGAAGGATGCCTGAAGTCCGACACGAGTCTGGGAGGGTATATCCAATGAGTACGATCAGAAACTTCCCGAGACATTTGAAAACAGCTTTTCAGAACATCTGGCGCAACGGCGTGATGTCCGTCTCGTCCATCGTGGCGGTCATGATCACCCTGACGCTTATTGCGGTCGTGCTGACAGTGGCGGTCAACGTCAACGAAATCACGGTCAGTATCGAAAACTCCCTGAGTATTTATGTCAAGGTCGACCGGACGGCCACGGACGAACAGTCCAAGGCCATCGGCACCGAGATCAATAAAATCTCCGGGGTCAAAGAAGTGACGTATTCCACGAAGGACGAAGAGCTCGACAAGCTCATCGAGGCCCAGGATGACGCCAATAAGAAACTGTTCGAAAACTACCGTGACGACAACCCGCTCGGGGATGCGTACGTGGTGGAAGTCGAAGACGTCACCCAGCTCGAAACCGTGGCCACGCAAATCGAGGAGATTTCCAGTGTCAAGGAGGTCACCTACGGCGGGGATTCGACATCACAGCTCGTGAGCGTTTTGGAAAATATTCGTAACGGCGGGGCCATCTTTGTGGTCGCGCTTATTGTGGTCGTTCTGTTTATGATTGCCAACACGATCAAGATGGCCATCACGAGCCGCTCGACGGAAATCGCCATTATGCGTATGGTCGGGGCGTCGAACTGGTACATCCGCATTCCGTTCATGCTCGAGGGGGCGCTGATTGGGTTGATCGGATCGGTTCTGCCGATTGTGGTGCTCAACTACGGCTACACGGCGCTGTACACCCAGCTCACGAAGATGATGGGGCTCTCCCTCATTGTGTTCGTCAAGCCGTATCCGTTCGTCACCGACGTGTCCATGGCCCTGGCCGGTCTGGGCGCTGTCGTTGGTCTGATCGGGGCGTTCTTCTCGGTGCGCCGCTATCTCAAGTTTTAAATCAAGGGGCCTTTGGGCCCTTTTTGTGAAGGAGGAAAACGTATGGCCGATCAGGTGAAGAAAAATGTGTATCTCGAGGCGCTGGAGGATATGATTACACTTTGTGACATGGCCCTCAAACGCTTAAGGGACCTCGACGCCTACACGGGCACGGCCGTGAGTGAGTCGCAGGTGAAAAAGGACCGGCGCCGGGCGGTGCTGACGCTCGAACTCAATATGGCCTCGTACTGTGTGCTTTTAAGAAAGATGCGGGAGAATTCAATGATCACGTATGATGATGATACGCGGATGGACATCAACGCCGTCATCCACTGCACCCGGTTTGAATATGCGGACGGAGAGATTTCGGTGTGGTCTCTCAACGGGCGTGAGAGAGCCGATGCGAAGAAATTGCTCGATTTCGGCCAGGCGCTCCTGAACGCGTAAATCATCCCGAAAATTCTGTGATAAATTTGTTTGTTCGATTGAACGCCTGTGCATAAAATGATAAAATTCACGTATACGAGAGGAGATAACACCAAAATGAAAAAGAGACCTATAGTTTTATGTATTCTTGACGGTTACGGCCTGACGGACAGGGTCGACGGGAATGCGGTCAAACTGGCCAATACCCCGAACCTGGACGACCTGATGGCAATGTTCCCGACGACGACCATCCGTGCGTCCGGTAATGCCGTAGGGCTGCCGGAAGGCCAGATGGGCAACTCCGAAGTCGGTCATCTGAACATCGGTGCCGGCCGTGTCGTTTATCAGTCTCTGACACTGATCAATAAAGCCGTGAAAGACGGCGACTTCTTCACGAACGAAACGTTCCTGAAAGCCATCCGGCACGCGAAGGACAATAACTCCAAGCTGCACATCTGGGGCCTGCTTTCCAACGGCGGCGTGCATTCGTCCAACGAACACATCTACGCCCTGTTGAAACTCGCCAAGCAGGAAGGCCTGGACAAGGTTTATGTCCATGCATTCCTCGACGGCCGTGACGTCGCACCGGACAGCGGTGCTGACTTCGTCCGTGACCTGCAGAAACATATGCTCGACATCGGCGTGGGCGAAATCGCCACGATTTCCGGCCGTTACTATGCAATGGACCGTGACAAGAGATTCGAAAGAATCGCGCTGGCTTATGACGCCATGACCCAGAAGAAGGGCAAGACATTCACGGATCCGGTCAAGTTCGTCAAAGATTCCTATGCGGAAGAAGTCTATGACGAATTCGTCGTTCCGGGCGCCAACGAAAACGCCGACGGCACGATCGAAGACAACGATGCCATCATCTTCGCCAACTTCCGTCCGGACCGCGCAATCCAGATCGCCACGGTCATGACGAACCCGACGTTCTACGAAGACAAGGGCTATGTGCCTGAAGTGCAGAGACAGAACATTGAATTCGTCTGCATGATGAAATATGCGGATTCTGTCAAAGGCGACATCGCCTTCCATGCCCTCAAGCTCGACAATATCCTCGGCGATTACATCAGCGAACAGGGTCTGACCCAGCTGCGTATTGCGGAAACGGAAAAGTACGCCCATGTCACGTTCTTCTTCGACGGTGGTCTCGACAAAGATATCGAAGGCGCACAGCGTGATCTGATCAATTCCCCGAAGGTGGCCACTTACGACCTCCAGCCGGAAATGTCCGCGTACCTCGTCCGCGACAAGCTTCTGGAAGAACTTGACAGCGACAAGTTCGACCTCATCGTCGTGAACTTCGCCAACTGCGACATGGTCGGTCATACGGGCATCATCCCGGCAGCCATCAAGGCCGTTTCGGTCGTCGATGAATGTGTCGGTGACGTCTATGCCAAAGTGTCCGAACTCGGCGGCACGATGTTGATCACGGCAGACCACGGCAATGCCGAAACGCTGCTCGATGAAAACAATAATCCGTTCACGGCGCACACGACCAACCCGGTACCGCTCATCGTGACGAATTCCCATATCGCCCTCAAGGAAGGCGGCAAGCTCGGTGACCTCGCTCCGACGATTCTCCAGCTCCTCGGCCTGCCTCAGCCGGAAGAAATGACCGGTCATTCGCTCATTGCGGACGATCCGAACTGCTTCCAGTAAGAATGGACACAAGACTCCTGATCATTCAGGAGTCTTTTTTTCACCCAAAACGCCCGTGTTGGTGTATAGTAGGGGAGAGAATAAGTTCCTGGGAAAGGATACCAAGATGAAGAAAACAGTATTGGCTGTGGTCTGCGCCCTGCTTTGTGCGTGCGCCGCGCCGCAGGACAACGTAAAAAGACTTGAAATCACGGGGATCAATGAGATAGAATATACGAAACTTCAGAGCGTGATGGAGGAAGATGTCTCTTTCATCCTCTACATCGGCCGCACCGACTGCGGTGACTGCCAGGAGTTTTATCCCATCCTCGAAGACTATCTGGAAGAGCACGAGGGGGAGGGTGTGTATTACTTGAACATCAAATCCTTCCGGGACGCGGCCAAGGCCGATGACGCCACCGAAGAGGAAGTTGCGTTTTACGACAACCTCTCATCCACCTTCAGGTTCAACTGGGTGCCGACGCTGGAAGTGATCTCTTCCGGAAACGTAGGCAAGCAGTACCAGTACCTTGATGAGGATTACTATGAGATCGAAGACCGGGCCGCCCAGAAAGAGAGACGGGCGGAATTCCTGGAAGACTTCGAAGACTTTATGGAAGACTACTACAACGACTAAGGAAAGGAGGCGCTCTGTGATGAAGTGTCCGCAATGCAAGAAAAGCGTGAAATCCACCGACCATTACTGCCCGCACTGCGGCTGTCATCTCGACGCTGCCAAAGACAAAGGCCTGATGCGTCAGCCCCTGACCCCGGCCATCCTGCTCATCCTTGCGGGAATTGTGCTCCCGCTTGCGATGATGTACATGAGCCGCTCCCCGGTCACCACTGACTCCCTGTCGGCCTATACGATCGGGGACTATGAAGAGACGTATCTCGATGCCGAGTTTGAAAACTTTGAAACAATGGAAAGCTTCAGTGTGGCCGTGACCAACGCCGCCACCTTCACCACCCCGGTGAATGACTATGTGGCTTTGATGGACAAGACGTATAACACCACGTTTGATGTGAGCACATCCTGGACGCTCTACTCCTCGAACAACCTCGCCACCGATATCCTGATGACGAGTGACCTGAACAACAATGCCTCCCTGCGCATCGAGCGCACGTACAACCGCGCCAGGACGCAGGATGATATTGCCATGCGCCTTGTTGTCACGAATCTTAAGAGCTTCGATGACTTACTCCTCACCGATTACAAGGACACCCTGACGTTGATGATGGGGGAGAAAACACTGAGCGCACTGACTGAGGCATTCAAAGCCAAAGAAGACGAATTCAATCAGACCAGGAAAACCCTCGGCCACCTCGGCATGGGCGTCCATCAGGACGGCTGCGCAATGTCGGTGACCAAAGGGGAAACCTCCGGCACATACACCATGAGTGTCAATGTCTGGCAGGACGGGGATTATAGTCTTGTGGCTTAAGGACCGATACGGTCCTTTTTTTCTTTTTGACCCCAAAGACACCTGTGTATATAATGAAGACTATGAAGACGATATTGTTTACGGATTTGGACGGCACCCTGATCACGGGTGACCGGTATAAAGATGACCCCAACGAAGAGGCACTCATCGCCTTTCGCCAAAAAGGCCATAAAGTCGCTTTGTGCACAGGCCGGACGTGGTTCGAAGTCCAAAAGCTCCGACGGGCCATTGACCTTTCGTGTGATTTCATGGTGCTCACCAACGGCGGCGAGCTGCGGGACGGAGAGGGGCATCCCCTCCTGACCAAAACAATCACGCCCGAGGACGGAATGGCCGCGTTGAAGACGCTCATCTCTCACGACGAGCTCGACCTCGACGCCTGCGACAGAGACATCCAGCTCTCAAGGGTGGAGGATGAACTTTTGATCTATCCCGACAAGACCCTTTACGACGGCACTCTGGAAGACGCATTTCAAGAGACCGAAGGCTTCGTTTTACTCAGCTGTCACCGCAAGGACTGGACGGCGACAGGCATTGACGCGTTGGCTGAAGCGTTGAGAGATCAGCTCCCGGGCAGGGCCGAAGTGCACCGGAACGATGTGTTTCTCGACATCGTCCCAGAGGGATGCGATAAAGCCGCCGGCATGAGAGACATGATGACATTTGTGCATGAACCGATGCGCACTGCCGCCATCGGGGATTCGTACAACGACATCGGAATGCTGGCGGAAGCGGACATCAGTGCCACCTTCCCGGAGGCCCCGGAAGAGGTGCGGAAAGCCGCGGATGTGACAGTACACAGTGTCGCAGAATTTCTGAACATAATAATGGAGGACGTATGATATGCGCTGGCAGGATCATTTAAGAGCTGTGGAACCGTATGTGGCGGGGGAACAGCCGAAGTTAAAAAATCTGATCAAACTCAACACGAACGAAAACCCGTACGGACCGGGGGAGAAGGTCAGGGCCGCCATCCGTGACTTTGACGCCGACAAGCTCCGTCTGTATCCGAATGCGGATGCGGAACACCTCCGGCATCTTCTGGCCGTGAGGCACGGGCTTGAGGACAGCCAGGTCTTTCTGGGCAACGGCTCGGACGAAGTGCTGGCGCTCACGTTTTTGACATGTTTCAACGGGGAAGCCCCGGTGCTCTTCCCGGACATCACGTACTCCTTTTACCCGGTGTACTGTGAGCTCTTCGGGATTCCGTATGAGACCAAAGCACTGGCCGGTGATTTCGCCATTATCAAGGAGGACTACTACGGGCCAAACGGCGGGGTGATTTTCCCGAACCCGAATGCGCCGACCGGGCTGGCGATGTCACTTGAAAGTATCCGTGATATTCTCGGCCATAATCCGGATGTGGTGTGCGTAATCGATGAGGCGTATGTGGACTTCGGCGGGGAAAGCGCGTTGGGTCTTCTGAAGGACTATGACAATCTCCTGATTGTCAAAACGTTCTCCAAGTTCCGCGGCCTGGCGGGGATCCGCCTCGGGGCGGCGTTCGGCAACCCCGAACTCGTCTCTCATCTTTATGATGTCAAAAACTCCTTCAACTCCTACCCGGTGGATGCGTTGGCGCAGGTCATCGGGGCGGCGTCCGTTGAGGACAGCGCGGCCATTGAGGCCAATGCGCAGAAGGTCATCAACACCCGTGAACGTGTGAGCAGCGCCCTGAAGGACATGGGCTTTGCCATGCCGGAGTCGAAGAGTAACTTTATTTTCATCACCCATGAAAGCGTGAAGGCGAAAGACCTTTTCACAGGCCTGCGCGCACAGGGCATTGTGGTGCGTTATTTTGACAAACCACGCATCGACAATTATTTGCGTGTGACAATCGGAACCGACGAAGAGATGAACCGGTTCCTGGAGGTCACCGGACAACTCGTGAAGGAGCTCGGCTAAGCGCTTCTTCCCTTTTTTGTGGAGGTTTGTATGGTCATTTTATTTGATTTGGACGGGACCCTGCTCAACACCGACAGGGCGGTGCAGGAGTCTTTCAAACATGCCTTTTCTGTGTTTCTGCCGGAGTATCATTTATCTCAGGACGAACTGCTTTCGTTTCTCGGCCCGTCGCTCAGGGCCAGCTTTTCCCGCTACCTGCCGGAAGATCAGGTCGAAGATGCGATGGCGTGTTACCGGGAGCACAACTACATTCACCATCCTGAACACGTAACTTTGTATACGGCGGAGAAGGAGGCGCTCGAAGAGCTCAAAGAACTGGGCTGCCGGATGGCGGTCATCACGACCAAGAAAGGCGATATCGCCCATTACGGTCTGTCCATCTTTGACATGGAAGACTACTTTGAGTTTATGATTTCCGGAGAGGATGTCACCAGGCACAAACCCGATCCCGAAGGCATTGTGAAAGCTTTGGAGAAGATGGGGACGAAAGACGCTCTCTATGTCGGGGACAACGTCAGCGACATCAAGGCCGCGCAGGCCGCCGGTATTCTCTCGGCCGGGGTGACGTGGTCGCCGAAAGGGCGCAGTGACCTCGACGATCTGCATCCCGACCTCATGATCGACAGTTTCAGGGATTTGGTGGCCTTTTATCAGAAATCGACTGAAAAGCGTATGTGAAGTGTGATATAATACACGCGACGTTGGACAAGGAGGCTCTTTTCACCATGAAAAAAACACGTGTGATCCTCGTTTCCGGGATGTCCGGGGCGGGCAAGACCCAGGCCATGGCGGCTTTTGAAAATCTGGAATACAACTGCATCGACAACTATCCGGTGGCACTCCTCAATGAATTCACGGAGTACCTGAAGGAAGACACCCCGTATGAGCGGGTGGCGATGGCAGTCACGCTGATGGATGCGATGGAAGCCATCAGAATGTTGTCGAACGTCGACTGGATTGATTTGAAAATCCTCCTGCTCGACTGCGAAGACGCAGCGCTGGTGAAGCGTTACAAACAAACACGCCGGTCCCATCCGATGATGATTTACAACGACGCCTCGACGCTGACCGAAGCCATTCAGTACGAACGGCGGATGTTCGACCAGCTCAAGGGGGCTGAGAATGAAATCATCGACACGACCCTGATCAAGCCGGCCGCCCTCCAAAAGCGCCTTGCGGCAGCCTTTGCGGTGGACAAGCGCACGAGCTTCCGCATCTCGTTTGTGTCCTTCGGATTCAAACACGGTATCCCGAAAGACGCCGACCTCGTCCTCGACGTGCGTTTTCTCCCGAACCCGTTTTATGTGGAAGAACTCCGCCCGTTGACAGGCAACGACCCGGAAGTGTATAACTATGTGATTGAGAAGCCGGAGACCCATGAGTATCTGGCCCGCTCACTTCCTTACTATGACTATCTCTTGCGCCAGTACAAACTGGAAGGCAAGATGCAGGTGACGATTGCGATCGGCTGCACGGGCGGTCAGCACCGCTCGGTCACTTTGACCAACTATTTCTACCAGCACTACAGCCGGTATTATCAGTGCTACAAGTGGCACCGCGACGCGGACCACTAAAAGAAAGGAGGGCGCGCCGTGTTATCCTTCGCGCGAACAGTCAAAGAAGAAATTTGTTTCAACGACTTTGATGATGCCAGTGCCAAAGCATTACTGAGTGCGCTCATCAAAATCACGGGCCGGATCCACCTCGGCGGCGGGATGACACTGGAAATCCGCACAGAAAACGCCAAGATTGCCTCCAAGGCCCACAAGCTTCTCAAAGCGCTCTACAACCCGTCCATCCAGTTCAAGGTCAAGCGCAAGATGAAGTTGCACAAAAACAACGTGTATATCCTGATGGTATCCAAGGCGCAGGTCATCTGTGAATCCCTCGGCCTGCTCGAAGGGCTGGGCTTCACCTCCGTGCCCCCGGAAAGCGTTGTGTATGACGATGCGACAAGGCGCGGGTATCTGGCCGGGGCGTTTCTCGCCGCCGGCTCGGTGAACAACCCCGACACTTCCAATTACCATCTCGAAATCAGCCTGACCGACCCGGATCAGGCTCAGTATCTGATGAAGGTCATGAACGCCTATGACCTTCGGGCCAAAGTCATCACCCGGCGCTCACGCAGCGTGGTGTACATCAAGGCGGCCGAGAAGATTGGCGACTTTATGCGTGCAATCGGGGCGTCACGCTCGGTCACGCAGTTTGAAATCACGCGGATCGACAGGGATATGGCCAACACTGTCAACCGCCTCAACAACTGTGATATTGCGAACGAAATCAAAGCCATGTCTGCTTCCCGCAAACAAATCGAGGATATCGCCTATATCATCGACAAGCGCGGGCTGGAAATGCTGGACCGGAAGACGGCGATGGCTGCCATTGTCCGGCTGGAAAACCCTGAGTCCACTCTCAACGAACTCACCGCGGCTTACCAGGAAAAAACCGGCACGACGATTTCCAAGAGCGGGCTGTATCACAGATTCAAGAAAATCGGCGATGAGGCCGATCGCCTGAGAAAGCTGGAACAGGACAATGACGATTGAAGAACGCTTCGGTATGCGTGTGCGTGAGCTGCGCATGCGGCAGGGCATCTCCCAGGAAGAACTCGCCTGGCGGTGCGGCCTGTCCAAAAACTATGTGTCCGATGTGGAACGCGGCCGGCGCAACGTGTCGCTCAAGGCCATTGAGAAATTTGCCCGCGGCCTCCGCATCCCGGTCTACGAACTGTTTCACTATTAGAAAGAGGAGAGACTCCTATGGAAATGATTATTTTGATATTAATCATCACATGCCTGCTTTGGTTTCTGGCAAGCTTCGTCATCCCGGCGGTGCTGGTCCTGTGGCCTGTATGGCTGATTGCGGCGGTATTTCTCGCCGTCTTCCGCGCCTTCCGCAAACATCCGGAAGACGAGGGTGATGATGGTTATACAACACAATCCCAGAACCCTGATGTAATCGACGCTGATTACACGATTAAGGATGAGGAGGATGATGACTGATGAAATGTCCGGCATGCCAGAAAATCATCCCTGATGACACCGACATCTGCGGCTGGTGCGGCACCTGCATCATCTTCTGCCCCTCGTGTCATGCGCCCAATGCCTCCACGGCCAACTACTGCACAGAGTGCGGTCTGAGCCTGAAAAGTGCGGGCGACAATCCCGTCAATCCTGAAGACGACTTCAGCTACACCACAACGGTGCCACAGGCCCATGAGACAGGCCCATATTCTGACATCTGGCAGGACGGGGCCGAACTGACCCATCCGGTCAAAACGAAGAAAGCCCCGAAAACCAAGGTTCCGATGGATGAGGTCGACACCTCTGTCAACTGGAAGAAGGTCATCCTTGCGGGGGTGCTTGTGCTGGCAGTCACGGTGGCTTCGGTTTGTTTCTATACATTCACCACGCCGATCCCGCTCACAAGCGAATCAACCGCGGGTGAATCCGGCGGGTCGGCAGCTTCGTCCGGCGCCGCCTTCACGGCCACGGCCAACACCGAAACGGCCATCCGCTCCAACCTCATCGGCGGCGGGAAAGCCGCCAGTGATGATTCGGGCGTTTATATGATCTCCGACAACGCTACGCTTGTGAAGATGGATTTGGATTTCAGCAACGCCACCGAACTTTACACCCCGACTGTCACAGGCTATATCAACCTGCAGGGCGACTATGTGTATTTCACGGACGGTGACTCGAAGCTTCTTCGCATCAAGAAGGACGGCTCGGAAACCAAAGCCACCACCATCCTCACCGACAAGTGCTACTATGTCGTAGTGACGGACAACAAGATTTACTACCAGAACGACACCGACTCGGAAAGCCTGCACTGTGCGGACCTGGACGGCAGTAACGATACTCAGCTTGTGAATGACCACGTCTATAACATCAACGTGGTTGGTGATAAAATCTACTACACCACCGAATCGGCGGTGTGTGTGTACGACACAGAGACGAACAAGAGTGACACGCTGGCCGAAAGCAAGGCCTACTCACTCATCTATATGGACGGCTATGTGTACGGGGTGACAAGCGCCTATACGATTTTCCGCATCAATGTGGAAACGAAAAGCGCCGAAACCATTCTCCAGCAGGCGGCCACCCGTCTGGCCCTGAGCGATCAGGCGCTCTACTTCTACGGCAGTTCGGCCATGTACCGGATTGACTTGTCCACGAAGAGTGCGGAAGAGGTGTTTGAAGGCACACTGACAAACAGCGACTTCCAGCTCATCGGCGACAATCTTCTGGCCAACACGAGTGACGGCTGGTATCAGGTGAACACTTCCGACGGCAATTCTGCCAAGGTGTTTGAATAAACAGGAGGACAAAGACTATGTTGGTGAAAGATATCGTTAAGTACACCGGCGGCACGCTGTTATGCGGCGACCCGGAGCACGACATCACAAGCTTCACACAGGACTCCCGCAAGGTTCAGCCTGGCGGGATGTATATCCCGATCATCGGCGAAAACCATGACGGGCATGACTTTATCCCGGGCGCGTTTGAAAACGGCGCCCAGGCTGTCATCACCCAGCGGGAAATGACAGACGACACGCATGACATCATCCTCGTGGATGATACGTTCAAGGCGCTTGGCAAAATGGCCGCCGGGCTCAGGGAAATGAGCGGGGCAAAGGTCATCGGCATCACCGGTTCGGCCGGCAAGACGAGCACGAAGGATCTTGTGTTCAGCGTTGTCAGTCAGAAGTACACGGCCCTCAAAACCCTTGGCAACTACAACAACCTGATCGGGAACCCTCTGACGCTTTTGCGCTGGCAGGGGGAAGAGGTCATGGTCATCGAAATGGGTATGGGCGCGATCGGGGATGTGGACTATTTGTCCAATATCGGGAAACCGGACATCGCCCTCATCACGAATATAGGCACGGCCCATATCGGCGAGATTGGCTCCCAGGACAAGATCTTTGAATGCAAGATGGAAATCACCCACGGGCTGGCCAAAGACGGCGTGCTCATCGTCAACGGTGATGACAAGTACCTTTCCAAGGTCGAAGACAACGGCTACACGGTGAAGAAAGTCACGATCAAAGATGGCGACGGCCTGAAGGCTTACGACATCAACCTCGGTGAATATGGCTCTGAGTTTACGGTGGACCTGAACGGGAAGCCAACCCGCTTCACTGTCCCGGTCGCCGGCGCACACTACATCACCGACGCGCTTCTCGCCATTCAGACGGGACTGGAGCTCGATGTGCCGGCCAAGGACATCGTGTACGGCGTGGCCCACTTTGAACTGACGAAAAACCGGGCGGATGAATTCAAACTCGACGGGGATATCCGCGTCATCGACGGCACGTACAATGCCAACACAACCTCCATGGCGGCGTCCATGGACGTGCTCGCGGCCTCGGGCCGGCGCACGGTCGCTGTGTTTGCGGACATGCTGGAGATGGGAGACTATGAAGAAGAAACCCACCGCGAGGTCGGCGCCTATGCGGTGAAGAAAAAGCTCGATGTCGTTCTGACGGTCGGCCACGGCGGTGCGTACATCGCCGACGAGGCGAAGAAGGGCGGCATCAACGCCACACATTATGAAGACAATACGGCCCTGATCAAGGCCCTCGATGACGTACTTCAGCCGGGCGACTGCGTGCTGATCAAAGGCTCCAACGGCATGCACCTCGGCGAAGTGATCAATCATTTAAAGGAGAGAGCGGTATGATGAAATTATTGCTGTTATGCGGTGGGGCATCCACCGAACATGAAGTCTCGCGCATGTCCTGCACGAACATCCGCAAAAATGTCCCGGACACATATGATGTAACCACGGCCGGCATCACCTTCGACGGTGACTGGTATGTTTTAAATGATGACCTCGCTGATTTCACATCGGCCGCATGGCTGGATGGCGCCACGAAGGTCAACGACCACTTCAGCTTCGTTCAGGGCTTTGACTGCGTCTTCCCGGTGCTCCACGGTGCGCACGGCGAGGACGGCACACTTCAGGGCATGCTGGAAATGGCGAATGTGCCTTACGTCGGTTGCCGGGTTTTGGACTCGGCGGCGGCGATGGACAAGGTCGAAGCAAAGAAAATCTTTGCGGCGGCCGGCATCCCGCAGACCCCGTCCCTGTATGTCAAAAAACGCTACGACGGCAAGCTTGTAGTCGTGCTCGACAACACGAGTGAGAGCGAAGACATCGTGAACATCGTCGCCGAAGACCTCGGTTTCCCGGTGTTTGTCAAAGCCTCCCGTTCAGGCTCCTCCGTGGGCTGTTACAAGGTCTCGAAGCCTGAGGACCTGATTGACAAGCTCGAGGAGGCCGCGGTGTATGACCGCAAGATCCTCGTGGAAAAGGCCGTCAACTGCACGGAGCTCGAATGCGCCGTCTTAGGCAATGACACATTGCTGGTGTCCCGTGTCGGGCAGATCTTGCCACACGGGGAGTTCTATACGTATGAGTCGAAGTATGAGGACGCGGAAAGTGCGACATGCATCCCGGCCCGCGTGGATGAAAGCATCCAGGAAAGAATCCGCGTGCTTGCGATGCGCGCCTTCAAGGCCATTGACGGCCACGGGCTGTCCCGCTGTGACTTTTTCCTTGATCAGGACACGGGGGATGTGTACCTCAACGAAATCAACACCCTGCCGGGCTTTACGAACATTTCGATGTACCCGCAGCTGATGAACGATGCCGGTGTCTCCACGCCGGAGCTCATCGACCGTCTGGTTGCTTTGGCCCGGGAACGCTAAGAATCACGCACGCCTGATAAAAGGCGTGCTTTTTGTATGCGAAGCAGGTATAATAAGGACAGTGTGGACGAGGTTGGTCTTATCGGACGAACGTGTGAGAATTTGTGAATTTTAGAAAAATGCGATAATTATGTTTTCATATCCGAAAAAGTGTTGACACAGTTTGTCTTTTCGTTTATCATGTGAGGCACAACCCATGAAATAAATACAGTGACTGGAACTAGTAGGAGCTAAAGCGCCTGAAGAGAGGCCGTGTCTGGTGCAAACGGCTGACGTTGAACTCTGAACTCATCCCCGAGTGGAGCGCTGAAAGAGACATCGAGTAGGCTGCTACGGAACTTGCGCCCGTTATCGCGCTAGAGTATGAACTTAAGTTAAGCGTACTCGATAAGGTTGGCATCGTGAGGTGTCAATAAACAGAGGTGGAACCACGAAGCCGAACTCTCGTCCTCTTGCGTCTATACACGCGGGGCGGGAGTTTTTATTTCAGCAACAGAGAAAGGAGACACTTAATCATGATGAATTACAAGAAGTACCGGAGATTCGAAACAATCAGTCTGCCGGACAGAACGTGGCCGGACAAGCACATTGAAAAAGCGCCTGCGTGGTGCTCGGTCGATTTGCGCGACGGCAACCAGGCGCTGATCACGCCGATGAAAATCGAAGAGAAAGTCGAAATGTTCAAAATGCTGGTGGATTTGGGCTTCAAGGAAATCGAAGTCGGTTTCCCGTCGGCCTCCCAGATTGAATTTGACTTCCTGCGGGTGCTCATCACCGAGAACCTGATCCCGGATGATGTGACGGTGCAGGTGCTCACCCAGTGCCGCGAACACTTGATCCGCCGCACGTTCAAAGCGCTCAAAGGTCTGGACCGTGCCATCGTGCACATTTATAATTCCACGTCCATCCTTCAGCGTGACGTTGTCTTCAATAAGTCCAAGGAAGAAATCAAACAAATCGCCATTGATGGCTGCCAGCTCGTCAAAGACCTGTGCTCCGAGTTTGATGGCGAAGTCATTCTCGAATACTCCCCGGAATCCTTCACCGGCACGGAAATGGATTACGCGGTGGAAGTGTGTGAAGCCGTGATGGACACATGGGGCGCCTCGAAAGACAAAAAAGTCATCATCAACCTGCCTTCCACGGTGGAAATGGACACCCCGAACGTGTACGCCGACCAGATCGAATACTGCTGCCGTCAGTTCAAGGACCGCGAACGCGTGATTGTCTCCCTGCATCCGCACAACGACCGCGGCTGCGGCGTGGCCGCCACCGAGCTCGCGCTGATGGCCGGGGCCGACCGTGTCGAAGGCACGCTGTTCGGGAACGGTGAGCGCACGGGCAATGTCGACATCGTCAACCTGGCGATGAACATGTACACCCACGGCATCGATCCACAGCTTGACTTCTCTCATATCAACGACGTCAAGCATGTGTATGAGAAGTGCACGAAGATGGAAGTGCCGCCGCGTCAGCCATACGCCGGTCAGCTCGTCTTCACCGCCTTCTCCGGCAGCCATCAGGATGCCATCAATAAAGGCATGCACAAATACAAAGAACGCGGCGAGGGCATTTGGGAAGTGCCTTACCTGCCGATTGACCCGGCTGACCTGAACCGTCAGTACGAACCGATCGTCCGCATCAACTCCCAGTCCGGCAAGGGCGGCGTGGCGTTTGTGATGGACACGGTGTTCGGTTACCGTCTGCCAAAGGCCATGCAGGCCGACTTCTCCCGCATCGTCCAGAAAGTGTCCGAGGTCGAAGGGGAAATCTCGCCGGAACGCATTTTCGATATTTTCACAGCCGAATACGTCGATATCGAAGAGCCGTATAAGTTTATCTCCCAGCGCCTGATCGACATTTCCGATGATCCGACGAACGAGTATGAACGCAAGGCGGTTGTCTCGGTGCTCGTCAACGGCAAGGAAAAGACGATTGCCGGCTACGGCAACGGCCCGATTGACGCCGTCAAGGACGCCTTCAACTCCAACGACTTCCCGTACATGCATTTGTTGGACTACTCGGAGCACGCGCTCACGTCCGGCTCATCCGCACGCGCCGCATCCTATGTCCAGCTCAGAGCCAAGGGCACGGCCTACACCGAATGGGGTGTCGGCATTCACCCGAACATCACGACCGCAACCATCAAGGCGATGATTTCGGCCATGAACCGCATCCATATCAGATTCAGAGAAAACCAGTCATGAGGAGGCATATATGGAACGCTTAGTACTATCCGTCCTGGTGGATAACCGCCCGGGCGTGCTCAACCGAGTCGCCGGCCTGTTCTCCCGCCGCAACTACAACATCGATTCCCTGACCGTCGGGGAAACGAACAACCCGGAAATTTCCCGGATGACCGTCGTGGCCCGCGGGGAGGAAGAAACGCTCGAACAGATTGAGAAACAGGTCCGCAAGCTCGAAGACGTTATTGAAATTTTCAAACTTTCCGACGGGAAATCCGTCTACCGTGAACTGGTGCTGATCAAGGTCGAGTGCACCAACAAAGAGCGCACGGACATCGTCTCGATTGTCGATCTCTTCCGCGCCAGCATCGTGGATGTGTCCCCGGATTCGATGGTCATCGAAATCACGGGCACGCAGTCCAAAATTGATGGCCTGTTGGCCATGTTACAGAGTTTCAATGTCACTGAAATCGTGCGCACCGGCATCGCCGGCATCGGCCGCGGTCTCAAGGGCTTGAATAATATGGAATAAATTGCCAGAGAAACAGGAGGAATAAAACAATGGCTAAAATCTACTATGAATCAGATTGCGATCTGGGGCTGCTTGACGGCAAGACAGTCGCCATCATCGGTTACGGTTCCCAGGGTCATGCCCATGCGCTGAACCTGAAAGAATCCGGCGTCAACGTTATTGTCGGTCTGTATGAAGGCTCGAAGAGCTGGAAACGCGCCGAAGAACAGGGCCTCACGGTTTACACATCGGCCGAAGCGGCCAAGAAAGCCGACATCATCATGATCCTCATCAATGATGAACTCCAGGCCAGGCTGTACAAAGAAAGCATCGAGCCAAACCTCGAAGAAGGCAATATGCTGATGTTCGCACACGGTTTCAATATCCACTTCAATCAGATCGTCCCGCCGAAAAATGTCGACGTCACGATGATCGCTCCGAAGGCGCCGGGTCACACGGTCCGCAGCGAATACATGGAAGGCAAAGGCACGCCTTGCCTCGTCGCTGTTGAACAGGACTACACGGGCAAAGCCCATGACATCGCCCTCGCGTATGGCGCAGCCATCGGCGGTGCGCGCGCCGGCCTTCTGGATACGACGTTCCGCACGGAAACAGAAACGGACCTCTTCGGTGAACAGGCTGTCCTCTGCGGCGGTGTTGTGGCCCTGATGCAGGCCGGGTTCGAAACCCTCGTTGAAGCCGGGTACGACCCGAAGAACGCTTACTTTGAATGCGTGCATGAAATGAAGCTGATCGTCGACCTGATCTACCAGTCCGGTTTTGCCGGCATGAGACAGTCTATCTCTAACACAGCGGAATACGGTGACTATATCACGGGTCCGAAGATCATCACGGATGAAACGAAGAAGACGATGAAGAAAATTCTCGCCGACATCCAGGACGGCACGTTCGCCAAGGACTTCCTGCTCGACATGAGCGCTGCCGGCGGCCAGGCCCACTTCAAAGCGATGCGTCAGAAAGCCGCAGAACATCAGAGCGAAAAGGTTGGGGCGGAAATCCGCAGCCTGTACGCATGGGATGACGCTGACAAGCTTCTGAACAACTAGTCCACACTGGAACACACCCTTGGTGTGTTCTTAAGACAGGCTCTCCGGGGCCTCTCTTAAGAGCACATAAAGGCATGAGAAGGAGGAATGAACCATGTCAATGACAATGACACAGAAAATCCTGGCGGCCCACGCCGGTCTGGACAGCGTTGAAGCCGGACAGCTCATCGAAGCAAAACTCGATGTCGTCATGGCCAACGATATCACCGGGCCGATGGCTCTGCCGGTCTTCTACAAAATGGGTGACAAGGTGTTTGACCCGGACAAGGTGGTCCTCGTTCCGGACCATTTCACCCCGAACAAAGACATCAAATCGGCCGAGAATTCCAAGGCCATCCGCGAATTTGCGATTGACCAGAAACTCACCCACAAGATGATTCAGGGCAAGTGCGGCGTGGAACACGCCATTTTGCCGGAACGCGGTCTCGTGACGGCGGGCGACTGTGTCATCGGTGCGGACTCCCACACGTGCACGTACGGGGCACTGGGCGCCTTCTCCACGGGCGTCGGGACGACCGACTGCGCCACGGGCATGGTCTCGGGTGAACTGTGGTTCAAAGTGCCGAGTGCGATCAAGTTCGTGCTCCACGGCGCGCTGCAGCCATACGTCTCGGGCAAGGATGTCATCCTGCATATCATCGGGAAAATCGGTGTCGACGGCGCACTCTACCGCTCGATGGAATTCACGGGCGAGGGTGTGAAAAACCTGACCATGGATGACCGTTTCACCATCTGCAACATGGCGATTGAAGCCGGAGCGAAAAACGGCATCTTCCCGGTCGATGATCAGGCCATGGCCTACATCAGCGAACATTCCGACAAACCTTACACGATTTACGAAGCTGATGACGACGCCCCTTATGACGAAGTCATTGATATTGACCTTTCCAAAATCCGTCCGACGGTGGCCTTCCCGCATTTGCCGGGCAACGCGCACACCATCGACGAAGTCGAAGCGATGGACAAGATTTACATCGATCAGGTTGTGATTGGCTCCTGCACGAACGGGCGCATCAGCGACCTGCGCAAAGCGGCGGCTGTGCTCGACGGACATGAAGTCGCGGAAAACGTCCGCGTCATGATTGTCCCGGCCACACAAAAGATTTACTTACAAATGGTGCATGAAGGCCTCGTGGACATCTTCGTCAATGCCGGTTGCGCGGTGAACACACCGTCCTGCGGCCCGTGCATGGGCGGCCACATGGGCGTCATGGCCAACGGCGAAAAGTGCGTGTCGACCACGAACCGCAACTTTATCGGCCGCATGGGGGATACGAAATCCCTGATTTACCTGGCCAATCCGGAAACCGCGGCGGCCTCCGCCATCGCCGGATACATCGCCAATCCTGAGAAAGTAGGAGGACAGCACTGATGAAAGAAGCACATGGTCATGTCATCAAATACGGTGACAATGTCGATACGGATGTCATCATCCCCGCGCGTTATCTGAACTCCTTTGACGCACAGGAACTCGCCAGCCACGCGATGGTCGACCTCGACCCGACGTTCGTCGAACGCGTGCAGCCGGGGGATATCATGGTCGCCCGCAAAAACTTCGGTTGCGGCTCGTCGCGTGAACACGCGCCGCTCGCCCTCAAGACGGCCGGCATTTCGTGCATCATCGCCGACAGCTTCGCCCGTATCTTCTTCCGCAACTCCATCAATATCGGCCTGTCCATCATGGAATGCCCGGAAGCGGCGGAAGAGATCCAGGAAGGCGACGAAGTCAAGGTGGACTTTGACACCGGGATCATCACCGACGTCACGACCGGAAAAACGTACCGGTCCCACCCGTTCCCGCCGTTCATGCAGAAACTGATTGCGGCCGGCGGCCTGGTCAACTACACGAACAATAAGGCAAAGGGGTCCTGATATGGAAAAAAATATTACAGTCATCAAAGGCGACGGCATCGGCCCTGAGGTGGTCACCGAGACCATCAAGGTGCTCGACGCCGTGGCAGAGAAATACGGTCACAAGTGGAACTACACGGACATTCTGATGGGCGGTTGTTCGATCGACGCCTGTGGTGAACCGCTCACCGACGAAGCGCTGGCCATTGCCAAAGCGGGCGATGCGGTGCTGCTCGGCTCAATCGGCGGCAACACCTCCACCTCCCCGTGGTACAAACTGCCGCCGGACAAACGTCCGGAAGCGGGGCTTCTGAAGATCCGCAAAGAATTAGGCTTGTTTGCGAACTTACGCCCGGCTTACTTATACAAAGAACTCGCTGACTCCTGCCCGCTCAAAGAAGCGACGGCGGACAAGGGGTTTGATATGTGCATGGTGCGCGAACTCACCGGGGGTCTGTACTTCGGCGATCGCGAAACGAAAATCGTGAACGGCGAACTCGTCGCCCACGACAACCTCGTCTACAGCGAAAGCGAAATCCGCCGGATTGCGATCAGGGCATTTGACATCGCCATGGTGCGTCGCAAGAAGGTCACCTCCGTCGACAAGGCCAACGTTCTGGATTCCTCCAGATTATGGCGTCAGATCGTCAATCAGGTCGCCGCGGACTATCCGGAAGTGGAAGTTGAACACATGCTGGTGGACAACTGCGCCATGCAGCTCGTCGCCGACCCGGCCCAGTTCGACGTGGTGCTCACCGAGAATATGTTCGGGGACATCCTGAGTGATGAAGCCTCGATGATCACGGGGAGTATCGGGATGCTCTCCAGTGCGTCATTAAGAGAAGATGCCTTCGGGCTCTATGAACCAAGCGGCGGAAGCGCCCCGGATATCGCCGGCCAAAACATTGCCAACCCGCTCGCCACGATTCTCTCGGGCGCGATGATGCTGAGGTACTCATTCGGCCTGCAGGACGAAGCGGACGCGGTGGAACACGCCGTGCGCCAGGTGCTCTCCGAAGGCTATAGAACGGCTGATCTTTACAAAAACGACGGCACGAAAGTGTCGACGAGTGAAATGGGCGACCTCGTGGCCGCACGTGTGTAACTTTGAGAAAAGAGGAAAAGGGTTATGAAAAGTGATAATGTCAAAAAAGGCGCCCAGAGAGCGCCGCACCGGTCGCTGTTCAACGCGCTCGGGTTTACCGAAGAAGAGATGAATCGCCCGCTCATCGGGGTCGTGTCGTCCTTCAACGAAATTGTCCCGGGCCATATGAACCTCGACAAGATTACGGAAGCGGTCAAAAAGGGCGTGTACATGGCCGGCGGGGTGCCGGTCGAAGTCCCGGCCATCGCGGTATGCGACGGGATTGCCATGAACCACATCGGGATGAAATACTCCCTCGTCACGCGTGAACTGATCGCCGACTCGACGGAGTGTCTGGCCACGGCCCATCAGTTTGATGCGCTGGTCATGATTCCGAACTGTGACAAAAACGTGCCGGGCCTGTTGATGGCCGCAGCCCGTGTGAATGTGCCGACGATCTTCGTCTCCGGCGGGCCGATGCTGGCGGGGCTGGAACTCCGCGGCAAGAAGACGTGCCTGTCCTCGCTGTTTGAAGCGGTCGGGGAATACAACGCCGGCAAGATGGATGCCGAAGAGCTCCATGAATTTGAAGAAAAAGCCTGCCCGACCTGCGGGTCGTGCTCGGGCATGTATACAGCCAACTCGATGAACTGCCTGACCGAAGTGCTTGGCATGGGCCTCAAGGGCAACGGCACGATTCCGGCGGTGTACTCCGCCCGCATCCGCCTGGCCAAACAGGCCGGGATGCAGATCATGAAACTGCTCGAACAGGACATCCGTCCGCGCGACATCATGACCGAAGCGGCCTTCCGCAATGCCATGAGTGTCGATATGGCCCTCGGTTGTTCCACAAACTCGATGCTGCATCTGCCGGCTATCGCCCATGAAGCAGGCGTCGAACTGAATCTGGAAATCGCCAACGCCATTTCCAAGAAAACCCCGAACCTCTGCCACCTTGCTCCGGCCGGTGACACGTTCATGGAAGACCTCAATGAAGCCGGCGGTGTGTATGCCGTGATGAACGAACTCGACAAGCTCGGCGTTCTGGACACATCATGCATGACGGTCACGGGCAAAACAGTGGCCGAAAATATCAAGGGCTGCGTGAACAAGAACACGGACATCATCCGTCCGATCGACAACCCGTACATGAAGACCGGCGGCATCGCCGTTCTCAAAGGCAATATCGCGCCGGACAGCTGCGTGGTCAAAGCGGCCGCCGTTGCTCCGGAAATGATGCAGCACCAGGGCCCGGCCCGCGTGTTCGACTGTGAAGAAGATGCGATTGCTGCCATCCGCGGCGGGAAGATCGTGGCCGGTGACGTCGTCGTCATCCGCTATGAAGGTCCGAAGGGCGGCCCGGGCATGCGGGAAATGTTGTCGCCGACCAGCGAAATCGCCGGTATGGGCCTCGACAAAGACGTTGCCCTGATCACGGACGGCCGGTTCTCCGGCGCCACCCGCGGCGCCTCCATCGGGCATGTGTCCCCGGAAGCAGCTGTCGGCGGTCCGATCGCCCTCATCGAAGAAGGCGACCAGATCAAAATCGATATCGAAAACAACCAGATTGATGTGCTTGTGAGTGATGAAGAACTCGCAAAGCGTAAGGAAGCATGGACGCCGCGCGAACCGCGGGTGAAGACAGGTTACCTGCGCCGCTATGCGTCCCAGGTCACCAGCGCCAATACGGGCGCCGTACTGGAAGTCAAAGACTAAGACGAGGAGGAGTCCCCAATGAAAATGAAAGGTTCAGACATTGTCGTCGAATGCCTGATCGAGCAGGGTGTGGAAACCGTGTTCGGGTATCCGGGCGGCACGATTCTGGAAATTTATGACAGCTTATACAAATACCAGGACAAGATCGAACATGTCCTGACATCGCATGAACAGGGTGCGTCCCATGCGGCCGACGGCTATGCCCGCGTCACGGGCAAGGTCGGGGTGGCCATGGCGACATCCGGTCCGGGCGCCACGAACCTCGTCACGGGGATCGCAACGGCGTACATGGATTCCATTCCGGTCGTGTTCATCACTGCCAACGTGGCAGCGAGTGCACTCGGGAAGGACGGCTTCCAGGAAATCGACATCAAGGGTGTGACGATTCCAATCACGAAGCACAACTACATCGTCAAGAAGGCCGGGGAAATCGCGCCGACGATGCGCCGGGCGTTTGAAATCGCAGCCGAAGGCCGGCCGGGTCCGGTCCTCATCGACATCACGAAAAACGCGACCCTGGAAGAAGCGGAATTCGAAGCGAAGAAGCCGGATCCGATCAAGGATGAACGCTTTGACGCTTTCACCGAAGCTGACATTGACAAGGCCATTGAAATGATCGAAGCGGCTGAACGTCCGTTCGTCTTCGTGGGCGGCGGATGCGTGGCGGCCAAGTGTGAAAAAGAACTGAAAAAGTTTGTTGAAACGATCGACGCCCCGGTCACAGATACCCTCATGGGCAAAGGGGCCTTTGACGGCCACTCCCCGCGTTACTCGGGGATGCTGGGGATGCACGGCACGAAAGCCTCCAATCTCGGCGTGACGAAGAGCGACCTGCTCATTTCCATCGGCGTGCGCTTCTCCGACCGTATCACGGGCAACCCGAAAACATTTGCCCGCCGGGCGAAGATCATTCATATCGACGTGGATGAAGCCGAAATCAATAAGAACATCCGTGCGGACCTGGGCATTGTCGGTGACGCGCGGCGCGTCCTCGACGCTCTGAACGCCAGGCTCACCCAGCAGAACCATCCGGCCTGGCTCAAGGACATCCGCGAGCTGAAGGACCGCTACCCGCTGCGCTATGATGACGACCGTCTGACCGGCCCGTACATCATGGAACAGCTGGACATGCTGACGGACTCGGATGCGGTCATCTGCACCGAAGTCGGGCAGAACCAGATGTGGGCGGCCCAGTTCTACCGGTTCCGCCATCCGCGCCAGCTGATCACTTCCGGTGGTCTGGGCACGATGGGTTACGGCCTCGGCGCCTCCATCGGCGCGAAGTACGCATCCCCGTATGCCCCTGTCTTCAACATCGCCGGTGACGGATGCTTCCGCATGAACCTCAACGAACTCGCCACGGCCTCCCGCTACAATGTGCCGATCAAGGTCATCGTCCTGAACAACCACGTGCTCGGGATGGTGCGCCAGTGGCAGACGCTGTTCTACGGCAAGCGCTACAGCCAGACGGTCCTCCGCGACAAGGTCGACTTTGTCAAGACGGCCGAAGGGCTCGGCTGTAAGGCAATGCGCATTACGACGAAAGACGAAGTCATGCCGGCGCTCGAAGAAGCGCTCGCTTATGACGGTCCGGTGGTCATCGAAGCTGTCATCGATGATGATGACAAAGTGTTCCCGATGGTTTCCCCGGGTGGTGCGATTGCCAAAGCATTCGACCAGGAAGACGTCGATAAAAAAGAAAATCAGTAAGAAAGGCTCCTCACGGAGCTTTTTCTTCGGGCGCGTTTGGCTTGAAGGGGTGCGCTTGTTTTGGTATATTGTACATACATTGTATGAGAGAAAAATCGAGGTGATTTATCATGCGTTTATTCAATTCCATGACCAATAAAAAAGAAGACTTTGTGCCAATCGAAGAGGGCAAGGTCGGGATTTATGTGTGCGGGCCGACGGTGTACAACTACGTCCACATCGGCAACACCCGTCCGATGATTGTGTTCGACGTTTTGCGCCGGACCTTCCTTTACCGCGGCAATGATGTAACGTTCGTGTCGAACTACACCGACATCGACGATAAGATCGTCAACCGCGCCAGGGAAGAAGGCGTGAGCGAAAGCGACATCACGGAGAAATACATCAGGGCGTACGAAGACGTGCGTGACGGGCTGAACGTGCTTGCCCCGACGTACACGCCGCGCGTGACCCAGACGATGGATGCGCTGATCAAGTTCGTCGAAGCGCTTGTTGAAAAGGGCTACGCTTACGAAGCCGAAGGCGATGTGTACTTCAGGGTGACGAAAATCAAGGACTACGGCACGCTCTCGGGCATCAAGGTGGAAGAGCTCATCGAAGGGGCCTCCCAGCGGACGGAAAGTGCGGACGATGCGAAAAAAGAATCCCCGCTGGACTTCGCGCTCTGGAAGAAAACCGACGATGGCATTCGGTTTGACTCCCCGTGGTCGAGAGGCCGCCCGGGCTGGCATACGGAGTGTGTGGTCATGATCAACGATATTTTCAAGACCGGACTGATCGACATTCACGGCGGGGGCCACGACTTAAAGTTCCCGCATCATGAAAATGAAATCGCCCAGTCCGAAGCGTACAGCGGGACGCATCTGGCCAACTACTGGATGCACAACCAGATGATCAATATCAACGGTGAGAAGATGTCCAAGTCCCTCGGCAACGTCCTGTGGGCCAAGGATATCCTTGAACAGCTCGGTGTCAACGTGTACAAATGGGTGATGCTGTCGACGCACTACAGAAACCCGTTGAACTTCACGGATGACGTGTTAAGCGCGGTGCGCAAGGAAGTGGCCAAGGTCGACAATGTTGTCCGCCAGGCCTCCCTCTGCCTCGCGGTGAACCGGGTGGCTGAAGGCACAGCCGACAAGAGTGTCACGGACCACATGGTCGAAGCGCTCGAAGACGACCTCAACACGTCGCAGGCTTTGACAGATATTCTGGATCAGGTCAAGGTGCTCAACTCCGTCATGCGGGTGCGTGAGAAAGACATCGCGAAAATTGCGGATGCTTATGCCACGCTGCAGGCGATGCTGGATGTGATGGGCTTTAAGTTCGATGGCGTTCATCTCGCGGATGAGGACATCGACCTGTACAATCAGTGGAACGCGCTGAAGAAAGACAAGAACTTCGACGAAGCCGACAAAATCCGCGCTCTCCTCATGGAACGGGGCGTGCTGTAATGAAGCCGGAGCTGATGAACGCGCTGACGCTGGCGTATATCGGCGATGCGGTGTTCGAAGTGCGGGTCCGGGATTACCTGGTGAATGAACTGAACATTCTCAAGGTCAACGACCTGCAGAAAGCGAGCGTGCTTTTCGTGAGTGCAAAGGCGCAGGCGGCGTTCATACACAAGGCACTGGAAGAAGAGTGGCTGAGTGAAGACGAGGTGCGTTTGTACAAACGCGGCCGCAACACGAAGGGCCATAACGTCAAAAACAAATCCATCCTCACCCACAACCAGTCCTCGGGCTTCGAGGCGGTGATCGGGTATTTGCATATGATCGGGGATGAGGCAAGGATCGATGAGATCTTTGAAAAGTATGTTGGCTTTGTCCAACTGGTGTAAAAAAGAGATTATTTAAGTCAGAAAGACCACATGATGAGCGGGAGACGATAAAATGAAAGAGTGGATTTACGGCAGAAACACCGTGAAAGAAATCATCGGACGCCGCGAGGTGTACGAAGTGGTGATTTTGAACGGCACGAACAATGGTGATATCATCTCGCTTTGCCGCAAAAACAACATCAATTTTCGGATGAGTGAGAAAAAAGAATTTCAGAAAATAGCCGGTAACGCCCGCCATCAGGGAGTGGCCGCACAGATTGAGGGGTATGACTACACCCCGCTCGGGGATATCCTGATGGGCATCCCTGAAGGCAAGATGCCGCTTCTCGTGATGCTCGACGGGCTGGAAGACCCGCACAACCTTGGGGCAATCCTGAGAACGTGCGACGCCATCGGCGCGGACGGTGTCATCATCGGTAAGCACCGGAGCGTATCGCTCTCGGCGACGGTGGCCAAGGTGTCGACCGGGGCCATCAACTACGTCCCCGTGGCGCAGGTGACAAACCTGTCGCGGACGATCAAGGATTTGCAGGCGAAGGGCTACTGGGCGGTGGCGTGTGAAAACGAAGACGCGAAGGACTACCGCGCACAGGACTACAACATGCCGCTGGTCGTGGTGATTGGCTCGGAAGGCAAGGGCATTTCCCGCCTCGTCAAACAGTCGTGCGACTTCAATGTCGTACTGCCGATGACAGGCCATGTGACATCGCTCAACGCCTCGGTGGCCACCGGGATCATTCTTTACGAAATTTACAACTCACGTCATCCTCTTTAGGAGGAAAGACAATGGACGACAAGGAACTGATGGAACTGCTTTATCTCACCCGCTGCGGGAACACGCTGGCCCAGGAAGATTTATTCCGCGGGTTTTACCGGGTGATGACGAAAATGGTGCACCGCTATGCGCTCGTGTGTTCGTGTGACACGGACCATGAAGAGCTGACGCAAATGGCGATGGTGGTGCTCGCGGATGTGGTGTATTCTTACACTCCCGGCCGCGGGGCGAAGTTTGTGACTTATGCTTTGGCCTGTGCGCGCCGCCGCTTGAGCAAGCACCTCAGGCGCCTGCAGGAGAGAAACCGGTACATGCAGACGAAACGGTCGCTCGACCGCCCGGCCACCAAGGACGGCAAGCAGAAACTCGTCGACCTTGTCCGTGATGATACGTGTGAATACAACGGCAAGCCCCGTGCGCAGATGACACTCGTGCTCGAGGATACGCTGGGGGAAACAGCCGCCCGGCTCAGCCCGCGCGAGCGGGATGTGCTGATGCTTTCAAGGCAGGGGTATGCCAAAAAGGACATCGCCGTGACGCTGTCTATGAACATCAAGTCGGTGTATAATTTTTATCATCGTGCGCTCACAAAATTACGCCGGACATCGGGCGAAACGCCTTATTGACTCACATGATATCTTGTGCTAAATTAAGACATTGAGAGGTGATGGACATGCGCGAGAAAGTGATTCTTGTGTGTACGGAATGCCTGTCACGCAATTACTCGACCTACAAAAACACGCGGACGAATGTGAAACGCATCGAGATCAGAAAGTTCTGCAAACGATGCGGCAAACACACGTTGCACCGTGAATCGAAATAGAGGGGGCGAAACGCTGTGGCAGCGAAAACCGAAGAAGAACTGGCCAGAAAGGCCAAAAGAAAACAAGAAAGAAAAGAACTGCGCAACGCCAGAAAACTGGAACGCAGAAAATATCTCGAAGATATGGAGGATAAAGACCCTCTGACGCTCAAGGAATGGTTGTCTTTGGATGGCATCCGGGCCGAAATGAAAAATGTGCACTGGCCGCGCGGCAAAGAGCTGGCTGTTGACAGCGCCGTGGTGCTGGCCTTCACGATTGTGCTCGGTCTGTATTTCTATGCGAGTGACGCGGTCATCGCAGTTATTCTGAAAGCGCTGGGGATGAGCTGATATGGAAAACGAAAGAAACTGGTACGTCGTCAATACTTATTCGGGTCATGAACACAAGGTCAAGGAAAACCTTGAAAAGAAAGTCTCGGCCATGGGTCTGGAGAATGACATCTTCAACATCCTTATCCCGGAAACGACCGTGACGGAAGTCAAGCATGACCGTCAGGGCAACGAAACCCGCGTCAACAAGACGAAGCCGTTATGGCCGGGTTATGTGCTCGTGGAAATGAACATGACAGATGAACTCTGGTACATTGTGCGTAACACGAACGGGGTCACGGGCTTTATCGGATCCTCCGGCGGCGGCGCCAAGCCGTTCCCGGTCGACGAAGAACAGGTCACACGCATCCTGAAGTACATGGGCATGAACCAGGGCGTCGGTGAACTCAAGATCAACTTCGACGTGAACGACGAAGTCAAGATCCTTTCCGGGCCGTTCTCCGGCAAGGAAGGCAAAGTTGTCTCCATCGACATGGAAAAAGAAAAAGCCATCGTGGAAGTCGAGTTCCTCGGCAACCTGTCCAGTGCGGAGGTCAGCCTCCTGTCGCTGGAAAAGACTGAAGATTAAAGAGAGTCCGCGGGATTCTCTTTTTTGACGGGAGGACAAACCTATGAACAAATACGCTCCGGGCACCAACGTGCGCCTTCTTGAATGCGGCAATCGCCGCGCGCTCGAGGAGGGCATCGAGGACATGATGGACGCATATGACGTCACGGACGTGCAATACGGCGTGTACTGTGACAAGAAGCTGCCGTGGTACACCGCACTCGTGTTTTACAACGGCGAAGATGACAAAGCCGGAGAAGAATAAAAAACAGGCACAAAAACTCATGAAATTTGTGCTTGCGTTTTGAATGATTTCATGTATACTTTATGAGGTACACTTACGTACTTCGAAGGCGTGGGAGGACGCAGTCCGTCAACCACGACGCGAACAAAATTTTAACAGGAGGTGGCTCGCGTGAGTAAGAAAGTTGTAAGAGTTATGAAAATTCAGTTCCCGGCAGGCGGCGCAAAACCCGGACCGGCACTCGCAGGCGCAGGCATCCAGATGCCTCGTTTCTGTTCGGCCTTCAACGATCAGACAAGAGATCGTGCAGGCGAAACAGTCCCTGTCGTTCTGACAGTGTATGAAGACAAGTCCTTTGACTTTGTCTGCAAAACAGCACCGGCAGCCGAGATGATTAAGAAAGCTTGTAATCTGAAGAAAGCAGCAAGCGATTCCAAGGTGACAGTCGCAACTCTGTCCGCTGATAAGCTCAAAGAGATTGCGGAATACAAGATGCCGGATCTCAATGCCAATGACATTGAAGGTGCAATGCGTATTATCGCCGGAACGGCTCGCAACATGGGCGTTAAGGTCGAAGGCCTCGACGCATAGTAGTAAGAAAGCTTTTGGATGATGGACATTTCCGTCATTACAGTGGGAGGTTCGCCGTCAGGACCACTTAAGGAGGAAAATTATGGCTAAGAAAAGTAAGAAATACACAGAAGCCGCTCAGCTGATCGAAAAGAACAAGGCGTACACGATTGAAGAAGCGGCTGCACTGGTCAAGAAGACCGCAACAGCAAAGTTCGATGAAGGCGTAGACGTTGTCTTCAGACTGAACGTTGATACCCGTCACGCTGATCAGCAGATCCGTGGCGCCATGGTGCTGCCAAACGGCACCGGTAAAACCAAGAAGGTCCTCGTCATCGCAGAAGGTGCCAAGGCTGATGAAGCCAAGGAAGCCGGCGCTGATGTCGTAGGTTCCGATGAAGTGCTCGAAGACATCCAGAACGGATGGCTCGACTTCGATGTTTGTATCGCAACACCGAACATGATGGGCAAGCTCGGCCGTCTCGGCCGCATCCTGGGCCCGCGTGGCCTCATGCCAAACCCTAAGACCGGCACAGTTACGATGGAAATCGCGCAGGCTGTCAAGGATTCCAAGGGCGGCAAGGTCAACTACAGAACGGACAAGCAGGGTAATGTACATGTCCCAATCGGCCGTGCAAGCTTCGAAGAAGCACAGCTCGTTGAAAACTTCAACGCAATCAAGGACACGATCCTGAAAGCAAAACCGGCAACGGTCAAGGGAACGTATGTCCAGAACGTGGCGATCTCGTGCACTATGGGACCGGCCGTTAAAGTCGCTTTATAAGAAGCGCAAAACTGGTGCAATCAATATACCATAGACAGTAACTGACGAAAGTCTTAATTCGTTACCGAGGTAAGAAGATTCATGATTCTGAATGATGACGCTCTTTCCTCGTGGAAGGGCGTTTTGTCTCAGCGTATATTGTTGCCATATATATTTTATGGAGGTGCAAGAATGGCTAATGAGAATGTATTAGCACAGAAGCAGGTAGTCATCGATGAAATCAGCGCCAAGCTCGAAAACGCCAAGACGTCTTCGGTTGTCGTTGCAGAATATCGCGGGCTGACTGTTGCAGAAGTGACTGAACTTCGTCGCGCACTCAGAGAAGAAGGCGTAGAACTCAAGGTCTACAAGAACAGACTCGTCCAGAGAGCCACTGAGGCGACCGGCCTCACGGAACTCGATGAGTACCTGAAAGGCCCGAACGCATTCGCGTTCGCCGGTGACGACGCGGTCGCTCCGGCCCGTGTTCTCGCTAAGTTCGCCAAGAAGCACAAGGCGCTCGTTGTCAAGAGCGGTATTGTTGAAGGCAAACTTCTGAACACTGACGAAATCCAGGCGCTGGCCACTCTGCCGGACCGCAAGGGCATGTACAGTATGTTACTGTGCTGCATGAAGGAACCGGTGGCCAAGGTCGCAAGAATTATGCAGGCTGTCGCAGACAAGAAGGGCGAAGGAGCTGCCCCGGCAGAAGAAGCTCCGGCAGAAGAAGCAGCAGCGGCTGCTTAATGAATCACTAGGAGGAAATAACAATGGCAAACATTACTATTGAAGATATCCTGGCATACATGGAAGGTGCCACGATTCTCGAACTGAACGAACTCGTAAAAGCAATCGAAGAAAAATTTGACGTTACGGCTGCAGCACCGGTTGCAGTTGCAGGCGCAGGCGCAGCTGCAGAAGAAGATGCAGCACCTAGCGAAGTAACGGTTACTCTGAAAGAAATCGGCCCATCCAAGATCCAGGTCATCAAGGCTGTCCGTGGTATCACTGGTCTCGGTCTCGCAGATGCTAAGGGTCTCGTTGACAAGGCACCGGCTGCCATCAAGGAAAACATCAGCCCGGATGAAGCTGCCAAGATCAAGGAAGAACTCGAAGCAGCAGGCGCAATCGTCGAAGTTAAGTAATTTCTTAAGAGCCCGCAAGGGCTCTTTCGTTTCTTATGGCACATTACTACGATAGCGATGTCACGGTGAATTCCAAACCTGAGCGTCTTCTTTACCGGTTTCAGGATCACACCATCACTCTCATCAGTGACAACGGCGTGTTCTCGAAAAGCCGGGTGGACTATGGGAGTGACGTGCTGCTGAATGCTGTGGAAGTCGGGGAGGCCCAAAGCCTGCTCGATGTTGGCTGCGGTTACGGCCCGATCGGTCTGAGCCTCAAAGCCGTGCACCCACAGCTTCAGGTGTCGATGGTCGATGTCAACCGCCGCGCTTTGGACCTTGCCAAACAGGCCGCAGAACTGAACAACCTCACGGCGGACATTCACGAAAGTGATTGTTACGAAGAGGTGGAAGGCACGTACGATCTCATCCTGTCCAACCCGCCGGTGCGGGCAGGCAAGAAGGTCGTGAGCACAATCCTCACCGGGGCGAAGGACCACCTGAACACAGGCGGCCGCCTCGTCATCGTCCTGCAGAAAAAGCAGGGGGCCCCGAGTGCGAAGAAGCTGATGGCAGACACTTACGGCAATGTCGAAGTGCTCGCCCGTGACAAAGGATATTATATTTTGCAGTCAACCCTGACGGATTGATGTGAAGGAATGCCCGCGCGGGCATTCCTTTTGGCTTTTGGGATTTTTTGAAAAAAAATAAAAAGTTTTTGACACACAGGGACGACTATGCTAGTATACTAAAATGCCTAATCACATATTGAGGGGCATGTTTTTGGCTTGCCTTTTCGATATGGTTAGAGATTGATGAAGGAGTGAAAATAACTTGGATAAGCACGTATCTCAAACCAATCACCGCATTGAGCGCACAAGTTACTCTCGCATTACGGGTACGATGGACCTGCCGAATCTCGTCGAGATTCAGACAAAGTCCTTCAAATGGTTCAAAGAAGAGGGAATCAAGGAAGTCTTCAACGACGTCTACCCGATCGTCAGCTACCAGAACAACAGCAAAACCCCGAAGTTTACACTGGAATTCGTGGACTGCCGCTTCGAAGAGCCAAAGTATGACGAAGAGGAAAGTAAGAGCCGCGACGCTGTTTACGCTGCACCGTTGCGCGCAACTTTGCGACTGATGAACCACGAAACCGGAGAATCCGTGGAAAACGAAGTGTTCTTCGGAGATTTTCCGTTAATGACCGACAGCGGGACATTTATCATTAACGGGGCAGAACGTGTTATTGTCTCCCAGCTCGTCCGCTCCCCGGGGGCGTACTATGTGCCGGAAGCCGATAAGAACAATAAAAACATTTTCAAAGGACAGGTTATCCCGATCCGCGGCACGTGGCTCGAATTCGAGACCGATGCCAACAACCTTCTCAAAGTGGCGGTTGACCGTAAGGCCAAGATGCCGGGGACAGTACTTTTACGTGCCCTCGGTCTGTCCACGAACGAAGAAATCATTGATGTATTCGGCGAATCTGCGTATTTCGAAGCCACATTCGCCAAAGACCCGACGCATGACACGGAAACAGCCCTGCGTGAAGTGCACGCCAAGCTGCGTCCGGGTGAACCGGTGCCGGGCCTGAACGACCTGAACAACGTGCTCTATGCCCGCTTCTTCGATCCGAAGCGCTACGATCTGGCGAAAGCCGGCCGCTTTAAGTTGCGCAAAAAACTGGGTCTGATCGAACGTATCCTCGATCGCGTGCTGGCCCAGGATATCGTTGACGTGGACGGCAATGTCGTCATGCATGAAGGCGAAACAGTCCGCAAGGAAGACATCGACAAACTCAACGCTGTCTTCTCTGCCGGTGCGCACATGCATGATATCAAGTGCAACGAAGCGCTGCGCTCCACTAGCCGCGTCCAGATGCTGGATGTGTATGTGGATGAAACAAAGGAAAAGAAGATGCGTGTCATCGGCACGGATCCGGAGCTGACGTGCAAGTACATCACAATCTCCGACATCCTTGCGTCTTATTCTTATATGTTCAACCTGTATGACATTTTCAACTCCGGCGACCTGCAGACTGAAGTCAAGCTCACGAACATGAGCCGCAAGGGCCTGCTCGACGATATCGACCACCTCGGCAACCGCCGTGTCCGCACGGTCGGTGAACTCGTGCAGAACCAGTTCCGTATCGGGCTTGCCCGCATGGAACGTGTCATCTCCGAACGTATGCAGATGGCTGAACCGGATTCCGTCACGCCGCAGACGCTGACGAACATCCGTCCGCTCACGGCTGCCATCAAGGAATTCTTCTCTTCATCACAGTTGTCCGCTTTCATGGATCAGATCAACCCGCTCGCCGAACTGACGAACAAGCGTCGTCTGTCCGCCCTGGGCCCGGGCGGTCTTTCCCGCGACCGTGCCGGTTATGAAGTGCGTGACGTCCATGAATCCCACTATGGCCGTATTTGCCCGATTGAAACACCGGAAGGTCCGAACATCGGTCTGATTTCCACGCTGGCATCCTATGCCCGCGTCAATGAATACGGCTTTATCGAAACACCGTACCGCAAGGTCAACGGCTCCATCATCGATGACAGCGACATCCGCTATCTGACGGCCGACGAAGAAAAGAACTTCATCATCGCCCAGGCCAATGTCCATACGGATGATGACAACCGCATCACCGACCATGAAGTTATTTGCCGTCACTTGGGTGAAAACATCATGGCCGAGCCACAGGAAATCGACTTTATCGACGTCTCGCCGAAACAGATCGTCTCTGTCGCAGCCGCATGTATCCCGTTCCTCGAAAACGACGATGCCACGCGTGCCCTCATGGGCTGCAACATGCAGCGTCAGGCGGTCCCTCTTCTTGACCCGCATGCCCCTTATGTCGGCACCGGTATGGAATACCAGGCTGCCCGTGACTCCGGCGCTGCCGTAGTCGCCAAGGCGGACGGTATTGTCACTTATGTCGATGGTCTCAAGATTGTCGTGCAGGAAGAAGACAGAGAACGCACATACAAGCTCATCAAGTTCATGGCGTCCAACGCCAACACGTGCATCAACCAGCATCCGATTGTCAAAGTCGGTGAAAAGGTGCACATGGGTGACGTCATTGCGGACGGTCCGTCCATGGAACAGGGTGACCTCGCCCTCGGCCAGAACGTCCTCGTCGGCTTCATGACGTGGAACGGTTATAACTACGAAGACGCCGTCATCATGAGCGAACGTCTCGTCAAGGAAGACGTTTATACATCCATTCATATCCAGGAATACTCCATCGAATGCCGTGACACGAAGCTCGGCCCTGAAGAAATCACCCGTGACATCCCGAACGTCGGTGATGATGCCCGCTCCCAGCTCGACGCTGACGGGATCATCCGTGTCGGTGCGGAAGTCAAGGAAGGCGATATCCTCGTTGGTAAGGTCACGCCTAAGGGTCAGGCTGAACTGTCGCCGGAGGAAAAACTCCTCCTCGCCATCTTCGGTGAGAAATCCCGTGAAGTCAAAGACACTTCCCTGCGCGTGCCGCACGGCGGTGCCGGCATCGTCCATGACGTGGCCGTGTTCGAACGGGCCAAGGGCGACGAAATGCAGCCGGGTGTCAACAAAATCATCAAAGTTTACATCATTCAGAAGAGAAAGATCTCCGAAGGGGACAAGATGTCCGGCCGTCACGGTAACAAGGGTGTCATTTCCAAGATCCTGCCGATCGAAGACATGCCGCACCTCGAAGACGGGACACCGCTCGACATCATGCTGAATCCATTGGGCGTCCCATCCCGAATGAACATCGGGCAGGTGCTTGAACTGCACCTCGGTTATGCCGCCCGCCAGCTTGGCGGCGAATACTTCGCCACGCCGGCCTTCGACGGGATCAACTCCGATGACCTGAAGAGCATTATGGAACGTGCCGGTGTGCCTGCCGACGGCAAACAGCCGGTAATCTCCGGTAAGACGGGTGAGTACTTCGACAACAACATTTGCGTGGGTGTCATGTACTTCATCAAGCTGTGCCACATGGTTGACGACAAGCTGCATGCCCGCTCTGTTGGTCCTTATTCCCTCGTCACCCAGCAGCCTCTCGGCGGTAAAGCCCAGAACGGCGGCCAGCGTTTCGGGGAAATGGAAGTGTGGGCCCTCGAGGCCTATGGTGCGGCTTACACGCTGCGTGAAATGCTGACGGTCAAGTCCGACGACGTTGTCGGCCGTGTCAAGACATATGAAGCCATCGTCAAGGATCAGGAACTGCCTGAACCGGGTGTACCGGAATCCTTCCGTGTCCTGGTCAAGGAACTCCAGGCCCTCGCGCTGGATGTCAGACTGCTTGACAACGAAGGCAACGAAGTGCAGATGCAGTCCATCGCCGACGAGGATCGCCGTGATCCGCGCCGCATCAAGGACGCCAAACCAAAAGAGGAGGAAGCTCCGGCATCTGACACGAATGACAATGAAGAATCTCAAGACGACATGAATGCGGCTGATCCGGATATGGACATCGATGTCACGTTCGGCGAAGACGAAGGATTCGACGAAGACGAAATGTTCGATGACGACAGCGCAGAAGTTGAGGAGGATGCAGAATAATGGCAGGAAATAACTTTTCAGCAATTCAGATTGGCCTGGCCTCTCCCGAAAAGATTCTTGAATGGTCCCACGGCGAAGTCACAAAGCCGGAGACCATCAACTACCGCTCCCAGAAGCCGGAAAAAGACGGTCTGTTCTGTGAGAAAATTTTCGGTCCGACAAAGGACTGGGAATGTTCGTGCGGGAAATACAAAAAAATCACCTTCAAGGGCACGGTGTGTGACCGTTGCGGCGTCGAAGTCACGAAGTCGTCCGTCCGTCGTGAACGGATGGGCCACATCTCGCTGGCAGCGCCGGTGGCACACATCTGGTATCTCAAGGGCATCCCATCCCGTATGGGCCTGATTCTTGACATGCCGCCGAAGAAACTCGAAGAAATCATTTACTTCATCAGCTTCGTCGTTGTCGACAAGGGCACGGCCGAAGTGGAATACAAGCAGGTGCTCTCGGAAAAGGAATACCGTGAAAACAGAGCGGCATTCCCGGGCCGTTTCGTCGCCAAGACCGGTGCCGAAGCCGTCAAGATCCTGCTCCAGAAAGTCGACCTCGACAAAGAATATGAAACCATCACCGAAGGTCTCAAGACAGCCAAGGGTCAGAACCGTGAAAAGCTCCTCAAGCGTCTCGACGCCGTGGAAGCATTCCGGAACTCTGACAACGATCCGTCCTGGATGATCATGGACGTGCTCCCGGTCATCCCGCCTGATCTTCGTCCTATGCTGCAGCTCGACGGCGGCCGTTTCGCAACGAGTGACCTGAACGATTTGTATCGCCGTGTCATCAACCGCAACAACCGCCTGAAGAAGATGCTGACGGGAGAACCAATCACACCGTCCATCGTCGTGCAGAACGAAAAACGTATGCTGCAGGAAGCCGTCGATGCCCTCATCGACAATGGCCGCGGCAAGTCCAAGCCTGTCACGGGCCCGGGCGGCCGTCAGCTCAAATCCCTCTCCAACACATTGAAGGGGAAACAGGGGCGTTTCAGACAGAACCTGCTCGGTAAGCGTGTCGACTATTCCGGCCGTTCCGTCATCGCGGTCGGTCCGGACCTCGAAATGCATGAATGCGGCATCCCGCGTGAAATGGCCCTCAACCTGTTCAAGCCGTTCGTTATTGCCGGCCTGATCAAGAAGGGCACGGCGACGAATATCAAGTCCGCCGAAAAACTCATCGAAAAGATGGATGACTCTATCTGGCCGGTTGTTGAAGATGTCATCAAAGTGCATCCGGTGCTGCTCAACCGTGCACCGACCCTGCACCGTCTGGGCATCCAGGCCTTCCGTCCGAAACTCGTCGAAGGCCGCGCCATCCGTCTGCATCCGTTGATGTGCCCGGCATTCAACGCCGACTTCGACGGTGACCAGATGGCCGTGCACGTCCCGCTCTCGCCGGAAGCAGTGGAAGAAGCGTACCAGTACATGCTCGGCTCCAACAACATCCTCGGCCCGAAAGACGGCCGTCCGATCGTCACACCGTCCCAGGACATGGTCCTCGGGAACTACTACCTGACGACGGAAGTCGCCTACAACGACGTCAAGGACAAATACGCCGCTGATGACGCTGCCGGTGTCAAGCATCACAACGCCCGTCCGGGTGAAGGTGAAGGCACGGTGTTCACAAGCGTCAACGAATGTCTGATGGCTTATGCGGCCAAGACGGTGCACCTGCACACGCGCTGCGCCATCCCGGCCCTCGCCCTGAACAACCCGACATTCAAGCGTGATGATGACCTCAAACGTGAAGACATCGCCCGCCGTCAGGCCGCCGGCGAAGATATCGACATGAGCCAGGTCAAGTTCAAAGAAGACTGCTACCTGATCACGTCCGTTGGTAAGATCATCTTCAACCAGATTTTCGTGGATGATGAATCACCGTTCATCTTCCCGTTCATCAACGACACGTCTGCGGAAAACCTGAAGGCCACGCCGGAGAAATACTTCGTGCCGATGGGCACGGACATCAAGGCGCATATCGCCGCTCAGGAACCGCTCAAGCCGTTCAAGAAGAGCACGCTTGAAGGCATCATCGACGAAGCCTTCAAACAGTCCGACCGTTCGCAGTCGCAAATCTCCAAGATGCTCGACCGCATGAAGAACCAGGGCTTCAAGTATTCGACGATTGCCGGCATCACGGTGTCCGTCAGCGACATCCAGATCCCGGAAGAAAAACAGGAGAAGTTCAAGGAAGCGGACGCAACGCTCGAACGCATCCAGGAAGACTTCGACTGGGGCAAACTGTCCGAACGTGAACGTTATGAACAGGTCATCAAACTGTGGACGGACACGAAGGACGATGTCGAAGGCGTCGTTAAGAAACAGTTCGAATCCGACCGCCAGAACCCAATCTTCATCATGTCCGACTCCGGGGCCCGCGGCTCTCTGTCGAACTTCACACAGCTCGTCGGTATGCGTGGTCTGATGAGTAACCCGAAGGGTGAAACCATCGAACTGCCAATCCGTTCGGCCCTGCGTGAAGGTCTGACCGCATCCGAATTCTTTATCTCGACCCATGGTGCCCGTAAGGGTTCCACCGACACGGCCCTCAAGACCGCCGACTCGGGTTATCTGACCCGTCGTCTCGTCGACGTTGCGCAGTCCATCGTCATTACGGAAGATGACTGCGGCACCGACAAGGGCTTCGTTGTCACGGAGCTGGCCAACCATCCGGAAGAAACAGACCCGACGAAGCGCAACGTCTTCGTCTCCCTGTCCGACCGTTTGATCGGCCGTTACTCCATCAAAGACATCATTCATCCTGAAACCGGAGAAATCATCGTTCCGGCGGACACGCTGATGGACGAATTCATGGCGGAAGCCGTGGAAAAGGCCGGCATCAAGGAAGTTGAAATCCGTTCCGTCTTCGGTTGTAAGGCGAAAAACGGTCTGTGCTGCAAGTGCTACGGCCGTAACCTGGCCACAGGTCAGGAAGTTGAACAGTACGAGGCTGTCGGTATCATGGCCGCACAGTCCATCGGTGAACCGGGCACACAGCTGACGATGAGAACGTTCCACCAGGGCGGCGTCGCCGGCGGTGAAGATATCACTCAGGGTCTCCCGCGTATCCAGGAATTGTTCGAAGCCCGCAACCCGAAAGCCGAAGCCATCATCTGTGAAATTGACGGTGTGGTTGATGAAATCATCCTCCCGGATGATCCTGACTACAAAGACAAGATCAAGGACAAGATGGCCAAGCGTACGAAGAAATCCGACCAGGATATCCGCATTGTCACAATCCGCAACGACGTAGAAGAAACGCCGAAGGTTTACGAGATCAAGAACGTCACGGCCAAACTGGCTGTCTCCGTGGGCGACCGCGTCCATCCGGGTTCGAAGATCACGGAAGGGTCCATCAACCCGAAACAGCTGCTGGCAGCCGCCGGCACGAAAGCCGTCGAAGAGTACATCCTCTACGAAGTACAGAAGACATACCGCGGACAGGGGATTGCGATTTCCGATAAACACATCGCCATCATCATCAGCCAGATGCTCAAGCACCTGATTGTCCTTGACGGCGGTGACACCACAGCGATGCCGGGTGAACACCTCACCCGTCAGCAGTTCACGGACATCAACCGTGACAAGCTGAAAGCCGGCGAACGTCCGGCGGTCGCACAGCCGATGTTGCAGGGGATCACCAAAGCCTCGCTCGACTCTGAGTCTTGGCTGTCCTCCGCATCCTTCCAGGAAACAACCCGTATTCTCACGTCGGCCTCTATTCACGGCAGCGTTGACCACCTCGAAGGTCTGAAGGAAAATGTCATCATCGGGCATCTCTTGCCGGCCGGCACGGGTCTGCGCGGTCCGCTGAAGTCGGCTCAGGCGCTCGAGGAAGAACGTCTCGCCGCCACCCAGCAGGAAACCCTGCTCGAAAGCGAGAAAGAAGGCGCTGACTATCACATGGAAGACATGCCGATGAGTCTGGAACCGGAATCGTTCGACACTCCGGCTGCTGACAGCGACGCAGAATAAGCGACATAACGGAGCTCTCTCAGAGGGCTCCGTTTTTCGCTTTTTGAACACGGGAAATATGCCGATAACATCATATTTTCTTGAAATACGAAACACACGGGTCTGTTGGCAAATAAATTTTCAAAAAAAGTATTGACTCCCTCTTCCCGATGGGTGTAATATGTTCAAGGTGCTTTGTCTAAGCATCTTTAAAAAAGATAAAAACTTGAAACACCCGGTTATGTGTGTTTAAGAAAGGAGACAGCTATGCCTACAATCAACCAGTTAGTCAGAAAAGGACGCCACGAAAAAGTCAGAAAGGGTAAATCCCCGGCTTTGAACAGAGGTTACAACTCCCTCGCTAAGCGTTCCACACGCCAGAACAGCCCGCAGAAGCGCGGTGTCTGCACGCGTGTTGCGACTATGACGCCAAAGAAGCCAAACTCGGCGCTGCGTAAGTATGCCCGTGTACGCCTCTCGAATGGTCTGGAAGTCACTGCGTATATCCCGGGCATCGGTCACAACCTCCAGGAACACTCCGTTGTTCTGATCAGAGGCGGCCGTGTCAAGGACCTGCCAGGTGTCAGATACCATATCATCCGCGGCACTATGGACTGCGCAGGCGTGAAGGACCGTATGCAGGGTCGTTCCCGTTATGGCGCAAAGAAACCTAAGAAATAATCAAAGGAGGAGTTACCGATGTCTAGAAAAGGACGTATTGCAAAACGGGACGTACTGCCGGACCCGATTTACAACAGCAAGACAGTCACGAAATTAATCAATAACATCATGCTCGACGGTAAGAAGGGCGTTGCCCAGAAGATCCTGTATGATGCATTCAAGATTGTGGAAGAGAGAACCGGCAAACCGGCCATGGAAGTGTTCGACACTGCCCTCGAAAACATCATGCCTACACTCGAACTGAAGGCAAGACGTGTGGGCGGCGCCAACTACCAGGTACCAATCGAAGTTTCGGCTGAGCGCAGAATGACGCTTGGTCTCAGATGGCTTGTCAACTATGCCCGCCTGAGAAACGAAAAGACGATGGTCGAACGTCTGGCCAACGAAATCATTGACGCTTCCAACAGCACTGGCGGCGCCGTCAAGAAGAAAGACGACACTCACAGAATGGCCGAAGCCAACAAGGCATTCGCTCATTTCCGCTGGTAAGAGTGTCATTCACATTGACCTAAGAATTTATACAAGGAGAATATTATGGCTCGTGAATTTCCATTAGAAAAAACACGTAACATTGGTATCATGGCCCACATCGATGCCGGCAAAACGACAACGACTGAGCGTGTCCTGTATTACTCCGGCCGTATCCACAAAATCGGTGAAACGCACGATGGTGCATCCCAGATGGACTGGATGGAGCAGGAACAGGAACGTGGTATCACGATCACTTCCGCAGCCACGACGGCACACTGGAAGGGATATCGCCTGAACATCATCGACACACCGGGCCACGTCGACTTCACTGTCGAAGTTGAACGTTCCCTGCGCGTGCTCGACGGTGCGATCACAGTCCTCGACTCCAAAGCCGGTGTTGAACCTCAGACAGAAACTGTCTGGAGACAGGCAACGACGTATGGTGTCCCACGAATCGTTTTCTCGAACAAGATGGACGCAACGGGCGCTGACTTTATCATGTCGCTCGAATCCATCGGCAAACGCCTGGGGGCACGTGCGGTCGCCATGCAGTTGCCAATCGGTGCTGAAAGCGAATTCCAGGGTTGTATCGACCTGATGAACATGAAGGCCCTCTACTTTGAAGGCAAAGACGGCGAAGAAGTCGTTGAAAAAGAGATTCCGGCTGAACTTCAGGCTCAGGCGGAAGAATATCGTGAAAAGCTGGTTGAAACAGCCGCTGACTTCGATGATGACCTCATGATGAAGTATCTCGAAGGCGAAGAAATCACGAATGACGAAATCAAGGCCGCTGTCCGTAAGGGGACGCTCGCCGTTGAACTGTTCCCTGTTTACTGTGGGTCCGCCTACAAGGACAAGGGCGTTCAGCCGCTGCTTGACGCCGTCATCGATTATCTGCCGGCCCCGACGGATATCCCGTCGATCAAAGGTGTGGACGAAGACGAAAACGAAGTCGAAAGACATGCGTCCGATGACGAACCGTTCTCGGCTCTGGCCTTCAAGGTCGCCACTGACCCTTATGTCGGTAAGATCACGTTCTTCCGTGTCTACTCCGGTACGGCTTCGAGCGGTTCTTATGTCCTGAACTCGACGAAGGACAAGAGAGAACGTCTCGGCCGTATCCTGCAGATGCACGCCAACACGCGTAAGGAAATCCCGGAAGTCTGTGCCGGTGATATCGCCGCAGCCGTTGGTTTCAAGAACACAACGACAGGGGATACGCTTTGCGATGAAGACAACTTCGTCATCCTCGAAAAGATGGAATTCCCTGAACCGGTCATCGAGCTCGCCATCGAACCGAAGACCAAGAACGACCAGGACAAGATGGGTCTCGGTCTGGCCAAACTGGCGGAAGAAGACCCGACGTTCAGAACGTCCACGAACCCTGAAACAGGCGACACGATTATTGCCGGCATGGGTGAACTTCACCTCGACATCATCGTTGACCGTCTGAAGAGAGAGTTCAAGGTCGAATGTAACGTTGGTGCGCCTCAGGTCGCATACCGTGAAACTATCACGCAGGCCGCTGAATGTGAAGGCCGTTTCGTCCGTCAGTCCGGTGGTCGCGGTCAGTATGGTCACTGCTGGATCCGCTTTGAACCGAATGAAGGTCACGGCTTCGAATTCGTTGACGCGATCGTCGGCGGTTCCATCCCGAGAGAATACATTCCTTCGGTTAAGGTCGGTCTCGAAGACGCCCTCAACAACGGTCTCGTTGCCGGCTACCCGATCCTCGACATCAAAGCCACCCTGTTCGACGGGTCTTACCATGATGTCGACTCGTCCGAAATGGCATACAAGGTTGCCGCTTCCATGGCCCTCAAGCAGGCCGCTCAGAAGTGCGCACCGGTCATCCTCGAACCAATCATGAAGGTCGAAGTTGTCGCTCCGGCTGAATACCTCGGTTCCGTCATGGGTGACGTATCGTCCAGACGTGGTATGATTGACGGTCAGGAAGAACGCGGCAATGCCGTTATGGTCCAGGCCTCCGTACCTCTTTCGGAAATGTTCGGTTACGCAACTGACCTTCGTTCCTTCACTCAGGGCCGTGGTAACTACACTATGCAGTTCGACCGCTATGAGCAGGTTCCGAAGTCGATCAGAGAAGAAATTATCAAAAAAGCAGGCGCTAAGAAAGACTAGCGCGCGGCGCAATTTATATTGCTTTTTACCCGCAATTCAAGTATTATAGTTTTGTACGATTTTCAATATTTATAGGAGGAAGACCTAAAATGGCAAAAGAGAAATTTAATCGTGGTAAAACACACGTTAATGTCGGTACGATCGGTCACGTCGACCATGGTAAAACGACTTTAACGGCTGCAATCACCAAGTACCTGTCTGAACAGGGCCTGGCAAAATTCGAAGACTACGCAGAAATCGACGCCGCTCCTGAAGAAAAGGAAAGAGGTATCACTATCAACACTGCACACGTCGAATATGAAACAGCAACGCGTCACTATGCACACGTTGACTGCCCGGGCCATGCCGACTACATCAAGAACATGATCACTGGTGCCGCACAGATGGACGGTTCCATCCTCGTCGTTGCAGCAACTGACGGACCTATGCCTCAGACAAGAGAACACATCCTGCTCTCCCGTCAGGTCGGTGTCCCTTACATCATCGTTTACCTCAACAAGTGCGACATGGTTGATGACGACGAACTCATCGACCTCGTAGAAATGGAAGTTCGTGAACTCCTCGATGAATACGAATTCCCTGGTGATGACACGCCAATCATTCGTGGTTCCGCCCTCAAGGCCCTCGAAGGTGACGCTGCCTACATGGATTCCATCAAGGAACTGCTGGACACTATGGATTCCTACATCCCTGATCCGGTACGTGACACGGATAAGCCATTCCTGATGCCTGTCGAAGACGTCTTCACGATCACTGGTCGTGGTACTGTCGCAACTGGCCGTGTAGAACGTGGTCAGCTGAACATGAACGACCCACTCGAAATCGTTGGTATCAAGGAAACGAAGTCCACGGTCGCAACTGGTATCGAAATGTTCAGAAAGCTCCTGGACTATGCTATCGCCGGCGACAACGTTGGTGTCCTGCTCCGTGGTGTTAACCGCGACGAAATCGAAAGAGGTCAGGTCCTCGCAAAACCTGGTTCGGTTCATCCGCACAAGAAGTTCAAATCCCAGGTTTACGTCCTGACTAAAGACGAAGGTGGCCGTCATACGCCGTTCTTCGCAAACTACAGACCACAGTTCTACTTCAGAACGACTGACATCACTGGTGTCATCGAACTGCCTGAAGGCGTAGAAATGGTTATGCCTGGCGACAACGTTGAACTCGACGTTGAACTGATCCACCCAATCGCTATCGAAAACGGTACGAGATTCTCCATCCGTGAAGGTGGCCGTACGGTTGGTGCCGGCAACGTATCTGAAATCGTTGACTAATAAAGTCATGAGATCAATCTTAAAAGGAGGATCACATCGGTGGTCTTCCTTTTTTCTTCCCCGGAGGTTCTTATGAGTAAACTGGTATTCTTTGACATCGACGGCACGCTGATTGATGTCCGCTATGACATCCGCAAAATGACTTTGGAAAGTGAGCGCACGATGGATGAGCTCAAAGCCAAAGGCCATGACGTGTTTCTCGCCACCGGCCGCTGTCCGTGTTTTATCGTGGACGGCGTGTCCTACTATGACTGGTCGGGACTCGTGACATGCAACGGGGCGTACTGCGAGTACAAGGGCGAATGCGTGTACAAGGACGTCATTCCGGCCGAGGCTGTCACCGCCACCCGTACGATCTCCGAAGCCCACGGCTGGGACTTCTATCTGGAATCCCGCGATATCATCTATGTCCGCGACAAGAACGACAAACGGCTGCAGGCCTTCTGCAGTGAGTGGGGTATGAAGCCGGAAACCCTGTGCGATGACTTCAGGGATGACGACATCGAAACGTATCTCGGCATGATTGTGGTATATGATGAGGCGGAGATCGCTGTGATGAAAGACGCTCTTTCACCGTACTTCGACATTCAGGCCCACCGCAACCCGCTCTCATTTGACCTGACGCTCAGGACCTCGTCCAAAGCCACGGGCATCCGCAAGATGGTCGAAGCGCTCGGACGGGAGATGAAAGACACGATTGCGTTCGGGGACGGCCGCAACGACTGTGAGATGCTGGCGGAAGCGGGGGAAGGCGTAGCCATGGCCAACGCCATGCCAGAAGCGCTCGCAGTGGCGCAGTACACCTGCCCGCCGACGGCCGAAGAAGGCGTCTCGGTTTACCTGATGGAGCGCGGTCTGATTGACCGGCGTGCGTTTTGAACCACCTGAAACACAAAGGCCCGCGGGGCCTTTTGTTTTTCTTGAAACCGTCTTGTAATCGTATTCAAGAAATGTTAAGATAGGTGTATCGAAAAATATCGAAATTAAAGGAAAAGGAGAAATTATTCAATGGATGCAAATGAACAGGCAATCATCAATCTGATTGTTAACGCAGGTAGTGCAAGAAGCTCGGCAATCGAAGCCATTCAGTACGCAAAGGCTGGCGATCTCGCAAAGGCTGACGAATCCCTTCAGGCCGCTAAGGACACGGTCAACGAAGCTCATCACGCTCAGACTGAACTGATTCAGGCTGAAATCCGCGGTGAAAAGGCACCTTTGAGCCTGCTGATGGTTCATGCTCAGGACCACCTGATGTGCGGTCTCGTTGTCATTGATCTGGCAGCAGAATTCATCGACATCTACAAGAAGCTGGCTGACTAGTCTCAGACATTGAAGAACTCTCCTTCCGGGGAGTTTTTTCTTGTCCGCAAACGCAAACAGCGCTGAATGATCAGCGCTGTTTTTCGATGCTTAATTTTTTGATTTTGTCCACCGGAATCACAGTGCCGTCGATGAGGACGAGGGCGCGGGTGATGTCATCGATGCGTTTGATCTGTGAGGTGCGGGTGATATACGACCCGCCACTCTTGTGGGTGTCCGGGTTGAACCATGTCAGTGTCACAAAACTGTCCGGCGCGTTCCTGAGCTCCTGCAGGCTGTCGTCCAGACGCTCACGTGCATCTTCGGCGAGGATGATTTCCGCATCGGTCAGCCGGGCGGTTTCCATAATGGCCTCGTCATAACCGGCCAATGCCGCAAACGGGGCGAACTGGGCCGCCCGCTTCTCCCGGGACATATGCTTGTGTGTTTTAGACTGATGGTGGGGGAGGTTCACGATATCTTCATATGGGAAATCACTCATGCTTTGTGGCCTCCGATCTGATTATTGCGCTCAAGCCCGGTGGCGTCTTCTTCAAGGCTCGTGCCCTTGAAGGCGGCGTTCTTGCCGAACTTGCGCTTGATGTCGAGTAATGTCTTCTGCATTTTCTCTTCCTTCGCCAGCCGCTCCTTCTCTGCGGCTTCCTGTTTCTCCTTTGCCTCGTAGTCGGTGAAGAGGTCCATCTGCACGGGCTGAGGCCTTGAAGGCAAGCTGTCTTTATCGCGGATATCCCCCAATGACATCGACACCTTTCGGATTGAGAGCATCGGGTTGGTGATGCGTTCAAACAGGGCCATCGTATACTTCACGATGATGGCAGCGGAGTCGGTGTGCTTCTCAAAGCGGGCTGTGCCGTGGGCGTGCTTCGGAATCTTGCGGCCGTAGAAGTCCGTCACCATCGGGCCGTTGTAGCCCTTGTCAATATTCCCGGCGTCATAACTTAAAGACAGCGTGATGGAACTTGCGACCATATGCCTTTGGACGAGATCAAGCACCAAAGTGTCAATCATTTCCCGGGTAATGATTTTGGCTTTGTCATAAGGGTAGGGTTTCATGAGGACCTGACCGCTCCCCATTTGGTTGGAGGAGGGCTTGTAGGTTTTGATGTCGGCGATGGTTGCCGGCTCCCAGCCCCAGGCGTGGTCGATGAGCAGTTCGGCGTTGACACCGAACGCTTCATAGAGAAGGTCTTCGTTGTAATGTTCATCATTTTCCCCGAGGGAGCACCGGGCCACATCCCCCATCGTGTACAGCCCCAGCGCATTCAAACGGCGGGCAATGCCCGGGCCGACGCGCCAGAAGTCCGTGAGCGGGGTGTGGGTCCACAACTTTTGACGGTAGCTGATTTCATCGAGTTCGGCGATGCGGACGCCGTCCGCATCCGCGTCGATATGCTTGGCGACAATATCCATCGCCACCTTGGCGAGATACATGTTCGGGCCGATGCCGGCTGTGGCCGTGATGCCGGTGGTGGAGAGGACGTCGCGGATCATCGTCATGGCCAGTTCATGCCCGGTCATATGATACGTGCCCAGATACGCGGTGGCATCGATGAACACTTCGTCGATGGAGTAGACGTGGATATCTTCAGGGGCGATGTATTTCAAATACACATTATAGATTTGCGCACTGTACTGCAGGTAGAGTGCCATCCTTGGCATGGCCGTGATATACCCGAGGGCTTTGTCCGGGTGGGCGTCCATGTCTTTCTGATCCGTTGAGGCTTTGGAAAGATGCCTGTGGAGTTTGCGCTGTTTTTCGGCATTGATTTGTTTGACCTGGCGGATGACCTCGAACAGGCGGGGCCGGCCGGGAATCCCGTAGGCTTTGAGCGAGGGGGAGACGGCGAGGCAGATTGTTTTGTCTGTGCGTGAACTGTCAGCCACGACGAGATGGGTCGTGAGCGGGTTGAGCCCGCGCTCGTTGCATTCCACCGAGGCATAAAAGCTTTTCAGGTCGATTGCAATATATGTTTTCTCCATGGCCCTCACTCCTTTCGCCTCCATTTTACCATGAGTCGGGGGATGTCTTCAAACGGGTCAGGGAAATCCTGGTGCATAAGCATGACTTATCATGAAGGACGCCAAACAAAATTGAAGGGGGTGATTTCGCAGGCTATACTGTGAGTGTCATAAGAAAGAGAGGACAAAACATATGGCAAAAACATGGATCATTACAGGCGCATCGGCCGGTGGCATCGGCGAAGGTATCGCAAGAGCGGTCCTTGCAGGCGGTGACAACGCCGTCATCACGGCGCGCAACACAGATAAACTCGCAGACATTGTGAAAGACTATCCGGACACGGCTCTCCCGTTCGCCCTGGAAATCGGCAATCACGCGCAGGTGGAAGCCTGCGTGAAGGCCGCCGTCGACAAGTTCGGCACGGTGGATGTCCTGATCAATAACGCCGGTCACGGCTACCGTTCTTCCGTTGAGGAAGGCGTGGATGAAGAAGTCAAAGAGCTGTTCGACACGAACTTCTTCGGCCCGGTTCACATGATCAAAACCGTTCTCCCGATCATGAGAGAAAAGGGTGAAGGTGTCATTATGAACACGACATCGATCGCGGCAGAACGTTCCGCCATCGGCTCCGGTTACTACGCATCTTCCAAGGCGGCTCTGGACCTTCTGACTGACGGTCTGAGAAAAGAACTCGCCCCGCTCGGCATCCGCGTGATGGTCATCGAACCGGGTTCATTCCGCACGCACTTCTATGATGAAGCGCTCAAGGCCGCACCACTCAAGGTTGAGGCCTACAAGGATTCGACCTGGAAAAACGCACATGCCGTCAACCAGCGCCAGCAGCCGGGCGACCCGATGAAAGCCGGTGAACTCGTGTACAAAATGGCCTATGCGGATGAGGTTCCGGCAAGACTCCTGCTCGGGGCCGACGCGGTCCGCGTCGTGAAGGAAACGGCAGAAGGCCGCATCGCTGAAGCAGAGAAGTTTGCGGCCAAATCCGAAGACACGGGTTATTAATCAAAATTTCCCTGACTCCACACAAATGTGGAGTCTTTTTTTGTGCCATGGTAAAATAAGGTCAGAGGTGATGCATCGTGCTGATGAAACAGATGGACTATTTTGTGAAAGTCGTGGATTTGAACAGCTTCACGCTGGCGGCGGAAGAGCTGTATATTTCCCAGTCCGCGGTTTCCCAGCAAATCCGCGCCCTTGAGGATGAACTCGGGGTCACGCTCTTGGAGCGCAAACACCGCAGCTTCAAGGTTACCCCGGCCGGACAGTATTTCTACAACCAGGCCAAAAACATCCTCGCCCAGAGTGAGCGCATGAGACAGATGACCATCAGCCTCGGCACGTACCGGGACGAACATCTCTCCTTCGGCTATTTGAAGGGGTGTTATGTCCAGCCCATCATTGCCGTGATGAATGAGTTCAATACGCTCTATCCCGAGGTCGATCTCGACATCACCGACGGGAACCACGAAAGCCTGTATGAAGGACTTAACGGCGGAGGCATTGATATCGTCTTCAACGACCAGCGCCGGGCGTTCAACGACGCCTATGAAAACCGCATTGTCTACACCCCGAGGCTCTACGCCGCCTTCTCCCCGCGCAGTGAACTTGCCGGCCGGACGAGTGTGACGAAGGATGATTTGTACGGGCAGACATGCATCGTCATCGCCTCCCCTGAACAGGAAAAGCAGGAGTATGATTACTTCCGTAACACCTTCCGCATCGGGGAAAGCATCATCTTCGTGAGCGACATCGCCGAAGCCTTCATCACCGCCGCTGCCGGCAAGGGCTACATCATCGTCGAAGAAAACCGGCTGATGCTCGAACACCACGGGCTCGTGTATGTGCCGATCCTCGAAGCCGGGGAAGCCATCCGCCGCGTGTACTGCATCTTCTACAAAAAAGACCGTGAGAACTACTACATTGAAGAACTCGCGGACATGTTGGAAAGGAGATTTGAATAAGAAACAGAAGGGCTGCCGGAGGGCAGCCCTTCTGCTTGGTTTATTGGATTTCTTCCTGAAGCAGGAAGGAGACAATGGTCTGTCCGTCTTTGGACGCAAGGCGCCATGAGCCCCCGCATTTTTCCAGAAGCCCGCCAAGCGCTTCGAGCGAAAGCTTCAGGCGGATGAGGGCAGCCGGGTTTTCCGTATCATAGGTCACCTTCAGACTGGTGATATGCATACGGCGCAGGCGCACACTCATGCGGGTGACATTGTCACTCTCACGGGCGCACGTGAAGAGCGGGCTCAGAAGGGTCATCACATCCTCGTCTTTGAGCGGGAAGGACGTGTGCCCGAAGTCCGCATCCAGACTGACACCGCCTTCTTTGAGACGGTCTTTTTCGTCACTCAGATACATGTTCAGAATCTCACTGAGACTGGTGTAAGTGCGGGTGACTTTGAGGGTGGAGAGCACCTGTTTATCCCCGCGTTCCAGGGCCACGTTTTTCAAATCGTGCAGCACCTTCAGCATCGCATCGTTGGACGCCTGGAGTTTTTCGTAGTAGGCCATCGAGCGTTTCGTTTCTTCGGCCATCGCACTCATCACGGCTTCACGTTCACTCTGGCGCATGTGGATATTGATAAATCCGAAGGCAATGTTCAGAGCCCAGACCAAAAGACCAATCTTCGTCGCATACGCCCCGGCATCTTTCGGTGCCACAGCCGCCAGCGCATAGGCGTAGAAGAGCACCATCAGCCCCAAAGCCGGGAAGATGAGGTTCAGGGCGAGCGGCACTGTCCGCTTTTCCCCCTCTGTCATCATCGTGATGAAATGGTAGGCCGCCGCAATGCACAGTGTTTCCGCAAGGGTGGCCGGGAGAATCCCGACCGCCGGCGCCCAGGCCGTTGTCAGAGCCTTAAAGCCAAAATCAAAGGCCGTGATGACTGCCATCAGAATCAGCTCACGCCGGAAAACACGCCACGGCCAGTCCCGGGCCAGTTTGATCAGAAACAATCCGATCAGGTTCAATATCACGGTGTACTGAAAGCCAAAACGATTGGCGAACCAGAGTATCCCAATTGTCCAGGACAGTGTCCATGTCCACGGCAAGAGGTCATCCACCTTCGCCCCGTCATCCGTGATGCAGTAATACAACACAGCTTCGAATACAATCAAAGCACCATACTTTTCCATTCTTATCATTCCTCCATAAGATAGCTGTGAAGTTCTGTTTCGAATGTTTTGAAGCGGCCCTGGGCAATCGCCAGTTCGGTGCCATCCGCCATCAGCACACTGTAGCGCCGGTAAGACCGGATGAGCCGGGCATTCACCACATAGGCCTGGTGCGGCATCAGGAACCCGTACGGTGCAAGGGTGGTATACACCTCACCAATCCGCCCGTAAAAACTGATGGGATCCCCGGATGTCATATGAATGTGGATCTTCCGACCGTAGCGTTCCGCGAAAACAATGTCCTCCGGGTGAAGCCGGTAGGATGTGGCGCCTGCCTTCAGGGTGATGGCCGGTTCCTCCTGAGCAGGATGCAGGAATGTCATTGCCTCCTGCATGACCTTCAGGACATCTTCATCCGTAAATGGCTTCTCGATGTAGTCAAAAGGGTGGAAGTGATAGGCATCACTTTTGTAGGACGGGTAGCCGGAAACCACGATGATCACCGCCCGTGGGTTCGCGTTCCGGAGGGCCGGGCCGCAGGACGCGCCGCTTGCATCCATTTCCATATCGAGGAATACAATATCACTGTCTGCGCATTCCAGGAGAGTGTCGGTGATGGTATGGACTTTGACAATCTCAGCATCCGGCCATTGGCGCATGCAGAGGTCTTCAAGCTTGTCTGTGATCGGTTGTTCGTCATCCGCAATCAGAACTTTCATCTTTTTATCTCCTGTCTATATTATAGGTGCTTGTGTGTCACTTGGAATTGTGGAAGAGACACGAAAATCGGGTGAAGAGACAATCCCTCTTCTCTTTTTCTTTTTTTGGGCTAGTATGACATGCGGGTGGAAGCCCGGGGAGTTTCAAAAAAGAAAGAGAAGGAGAATGAAAATGAAACTTAATTATAAAACGCTTCTTACGGCCATGGTGACGGCGGTGATGATTATGGCCATCATGCCGGTCCGTGTCCATGCAGAAGAAAGAGTTGAATTAACAGAGACAGAGCGCTATGATGTCGCTGAGAGAGCCGGGGCTTACATGGAGTACTCCCCTTCTGGCGTCTCTATTAACAGGTCACAGTCATTCTATCATGAATTTACACAGGCTGAAATCGAATTTATTGATTATGGCCTGGAAAAGATGAATGATATGATTGATGCGGATGTGGCTGAGGTCAAAGGTGATCAGGTTATTGTATGTGAGGACACGCCGCACCCGGCAACCCGCCGTCTGATGGCCATGAAGAAAACCACAGGCGGAGGCATCAACCACAGTGAAGTCAAACTCTGGGGCATCAGACGTTATAACGACCGTGTCAACACGGAGAGTGCCGCAGCTGATTTGATCAAAGGTGCCAATTCATTCAGTGGAATCAATAAAATTCCTTCTAAAGTTTTAAACCTGATTGGTCTGACGCCTTCGACGATTGGAACTGTTGCGTCAGTGTTAGGTACGGCACAATCCGTCAGCTCCTGGATGTCTAAAGCAGGTAAGGCGCTCAGAAAACAAAACAATAAATATGGGACAATCCTTGATATTGGCTGGGACGCCTCATATAAGGTAAAAAAGCAGACAGCGTCGACGCACTGGTTGAAAATATATAGGGAAGGTATATGAAAATGAAATTTCTGAAAGAACGTCCGATGGTGGAATACTTATTATTGTTTGTATGCGTGCTGATTGTGGGCGGTGTTCAGATTGTCCGGCCATGGGGATACGTGGCTTTCGCCGCCATTACGCTGGCCGCCATGTATCTGACCTGGGATTTAAGCCGAAAGATTCTCGGGGAAAAGATGAGTCTTGTGTGTCCGGCTCTGGTTCTGATTGCAGCTCTGGGCAATATATTGGCAGGCGGCACGGCAGGTGCTCTTTATGTCGGCTACTTGATTGTGAAGACGGCAGTGCTCATTTTCCTGATATGTGCGCTGGATCCCTGTTTGAGTCACGATATAGTTGTGAGTGCAGCGAAGGTTGTATTTCTGATTTGTCTTGCGCTGAGCAGTATCTCAACGTCTTATGAGGATCAGGTTGTACTGGTGATGCGACTGGCAATGCTGGTGCTTGTGATCAAATATGTGCCTTGGTCAGTCTGGTCTTCGCGCGATCCCGAAGTGCGCCGGCAGATTCAGGAAACAAGAGACAAAATCATGAAGGACAAGTAAGGGCTGTCCGGATCAATTGAAGGGAATGACGATAAGAAATGAAATATATGGAAGAGTATTATCAGTTACGCTACAACACAGCGCTTTTGACAGCGATTGCACTGGCGTGGTGCCATCCGGCGGACATGAAATGGCAGGCCCTTCTGATGGTTCTGGCAGGTATCGCCATCGCCATGATGTGGGCATGGTGCCGGGAGCGTGAGCTGGAGCGGCTTGGGATTGCCTACGGCGTTCTGAGTGTGATTGTGGCAGGCGGGAGCTTTGTGATGGGCATGATGCCTTTGGCGCTTTACATCCTGTACCGGGTGGCGGCTGTGGCCCTGATCCTGGTGGTGTGTTGCGCGGGGCATGAGCTGCCTGAGTCTGAAGATGACAAGGTCATCAATGCCCTCATCGTGCTGGCATGTCTTACGGTGGAATTTGCGCACTGGCATACGGCGTGGTCTCCTAAAGCTATATATGTGTATCTTGCGATCCTTGTGGCAGCGGGTGTGCGTCATCGCATGATGGGCTACAGAACATTGCCGGATCCGGAGAAACGCCGCAGGGCGCAGGCCGAGGTGATGAAGAAAATCAAACAGGCACAGGGTGAATAATCACCCTGTTTTTTGATGCCAGGAAAGGGGAGGAACATCTAAAACAAGTTGTCTGTAAAAAATAAAAATTTCTCCTTTACAAGAGCGTGCAAGTACGGTAAGATAGCAGAGCATTAAGGGAGAAATACCCCGGCCGGAAACGGTCTGAAAAAAAGTTAAAAAAGTGCTTTACAAGAGTCTCCCAAATGTGTATTATAAACGAGTCGGCCGCGAAAG
>Ga0065709_1005892_pt1 | contig 78036 bp, 51 predicted proteins | sample Hoacrofraction14_2_FD_59096 | JGI IMG/M metagenome (GOLD analysis project Ga0065709, IMG submission 59096) | Hoatzin crop microbial communities from Cojedes, Venezuela, sample from fiber fraction 14 v1 | ecosystem: Host-associated > Birds > Digestive system > Esophagus > Crop | place: Venezuela...
CCTTTTTGGACTAAAATCGCCGCCAGTTAGGAAAACATTACGCAAAAACTACGCAAAACGCAAAAATCGCCCATTTCATCGGGAAATTTCGCTCTTTTTGAGTGTGAAAAGTGGGCGATTTGGGAAAGTTGACATTTTGGTCAGAAAATGGTTGGGTTTTGGGATTTTGGTGTTAAATTCCGCCTGCGATGGCCTCTATTAAAAATAAAATATGTATATTTGCGCCGTAAAAAGCGCAGTTTGCGTCAGATTTTAACTTTTGCAACGCAAAAAACGACGATTTGCATTGAGTAATCCAGCGACAGAAACGGAAGAAAAGGCGCAGAAAACGGCTGACGGCGCGCCCCAGACGGGCGGCAAGGCGAAGAAGCCGTGGTGGAAGCGTGCGCTGAGCGCGGCGAAGTGGGTCATCGGCGGTCCGGTGGCCCTGGTCGGCGCGTGCGCTGCCCTGCTCTATGCGCCGCCAGTGCAGAAGTGGGCGACGGACAAAGCCTGCGAAGTGCTGAGCGAAAAGATGGACATGGACGTGTCGGTGGGCAGCGTGCACCTGGGTTTCCCGCTCAATCTGGAGCTGGGCGACGTGGTGGCGGTGGAGAAAACCGAGCCGAAAGACACGCTCATCAATGCGAAGGAACTGGACCTGCGCGTGAAGCCGGGACCGCTGCTGAAGAAGAAAGTGGAGGTGGAGGAACTGAAACTGAAGGACGCCAAACTCAACACGAAGGGGATGATTGAAAGCATCGCCATCAAGGGCGAAGTGGGCGAACTGAAGGCAAATGCGCGCGACATTGACCTCAACACGGGGGTGGCGAACGTGGACCACATCAGCCTGAAGGACTCCAAACTGCACTTGGCGCTCGCCGACAGCGTGCCGGAGGACACGACGGAAAGCGAACCCACGCTGCGGCGGCTGAATCTGGAGGACATCCGCGTGGAGAACTCCAGCGTGGACCTGCTGCTTTCGCCGCAGGCGGACAGCGTGAAGTTCGCGCTCGACCTCGCCGATGCCAGCCTCAAGGCCGACCTGGACCTGGAGAAGGGCGACATCAACCTCAAGGACATTGAGCTGAAGCGGGAAAAAAGCCTCTCCCCTACCCCTTCAAACAGCGAGGGGAGTACCCCGAAAGAAAAGAATTCCACTAAAAACAAGGCCGATAGTTCTGCTTCCACAAAGGAAGACAAGGGCAAGCAGAAGCAAGAAAACAAGGGCAAGCTGAAGGGCAATAACATCCGCGTGGACTTGGCGAAAGGCAAGGCGGCGGACGGGTTTGACGTCAGCCACATCGCGCTGAGCGACGTGGAGGCGAAAGTGCCGACGCTGACCTACAAGAGCAGCGGCGACCTCGACGTGAAGGTGGACGAACTGAGCGGAACGGAGCGCAGCGGACTGCAGCTGCAACATTCCGAAGGCGAGGTGCTGATGACCGACAGCGGCGAGGTGCTGCACGTGAAGGACTTCAAAATGAAGACGCCCAACAGCGACCTGGCCGTGGACTACAAGATGGACATGAACGCCTTCGACGAACCGACGGCCGACAACACGCCGGGCGAAATGGCGCTCGAAGTGAAGGGAACGGTGGGCAAGGACGACCTGGCGAAGGTGGCGCCGCAATACAAAGACATGCTCACGAAGCAAATGCCGCAGGGCGACCTGAAAGTGGACGCCAAACTGCACGGCAACCCGCAGCAGATGTACGTGGACCACCTCAACGCCGACATGCCAGGCGTGATGAGTGTTTCGGCCAACAGCGAGATTTTCAGCACGAAAAACGGCGGCACTGGCACGCGGACGAAGGTGAAAGTGGACGGCGGCGACCTCGGCTTCGTGAAGAATTTTGTGCCGGCCGACGCCCGAAATTCGTTCAATATCCCCAAAAATCTCAACGCTGACGCGGAAATCGCCATGGCCGACGGGCGCATCGACGCCAGCGGAACAGTGAAAACGGCCAAGGGCGCGGCGAAATTTGACGCGGCCTACGGCACCAACGACGACAGTTACGACATCGACCTCACCACGCAGGGCCTGAACGTCAACCAGTTCGTGCCGCTCGACGAGCAACTCAACGTCAGCGGCCACATCCGCGCCAAGGGCAAAGGCTTCGACATCTATTCGCCAAAGACCTATTCCGACGCCGAAGCCGACCTCACCGCAGGCAATTACGGCAAAATCTGCCTCGACAATTCCCACGTGAAGGGCAACCTGAAGAACGGCCACCTCGACGCCAACCTGAAGGTGGACAACAAGCAAGTGAGCGGCATGACCCTTGCCAGCGCCAACCTGAAACGCGGGCAGGTGGATGCCCATGCCGACGCCAGCATCAGCCACGCCGACCTGCAGGCCATGGGCTTTGCAGACGACCGCCTGGAGAGTTCGCTCAACGGCGTCATCGACCTCAAATCCGACTTCGGCAAGAACTACGACATCGCCGCCGACATCGACCGCTTCGACCTCTACATGGGCGACCAGGAACTGCACACCGACCACTTCGACCTCACCGCGCAGACCCACAAGGACACCACCGACGTGGTGCTCAACACGGGCGACATGGCGGTCGATTTGCATTCGCCGGAAAACCTCTTCGACGTCATCGCCAAGGGCAAGAACGTGGGCGAACTCGCCATGAAGGGCCTGCAGGACCACACGCTCGACCCCAACCTGCTGAAGCAGCGCCTGCCGCGCACCACGCTCCACGCCAAGAGCGGCAGCGACAACATCGTGGCAAAATACCTCGCACAGAACGGCATCAGTTACAGCAACCTCAACGCCGACTTCACCACCACGCCTGAGACGGGCCTGCTCGGCGAAGCCCACGTGGAGGACCTGCAGAAAGACTCGCTGCGGTTCGACCAAGTGGACTTCGACATGCATCAGGACAGCACCCAGTTCGTCTTCAATGCCGCGGTGAAAGCGCCCGACCAAGACGCCTTCTCCGCGTTCTCCGCCAACCTCGACGGATACATCGCCACGACCGACGCCGACCTCCACCTTATCTACAAGAACAAATACGACCAGACGGGCATCGACCTCGGCCTGCACGCACTGGTGGGCGACACGCTGCTGCAAACCACGCTCTATCCCAAGGAACCCATCCTGGCGTTCAAGAAATTTGAAATAAACAAGGACAACTACGTCAACCTCGGCCGCAAGAACCGCGTCTTTGCCGACGTGGCGCTGAAGTCGAAGGAGGACGACTGCGAAATCTACATCACCGCCAATCCCGCCGACACCCTGCTGCAAGACATCAGGGCCGTGGTGAAGAAACTCAACCTCGATGAGTTGCAGACCGTCCTGCCCGGCATGCCCGACATGGGCGGCCTCGTGGACCTCGACGCCAACTACCGCCAGACGCCTGAGCGATTCTGGGTGAACGGCATGGCCGATGTGGACAAATTCGCCTACGAAGGCACCGAAATGGGCGACGTCTCGGCCGTGTTCGACTACGAGCCCGCGGGCAACGACCTCCACCGCTTCAATGTCACCCTCGGCCACGAGGGCGAAAACGTGGCGTTTGCCAGCGGAACCTACAACAGCAGCGGCGAGGGCAGCATCGACGCCGACGTGAAACTCACCGACCTGCCGCTCTCGCTCACGCGTCCATTCATCGGCGACGACCTCATGCGCTTCGACGGACATATAGACGGCGACCTCACCGTGAAAGGACCGCTCTCCCAGCTCGACGTCAACGGCCAGCTCCTGCCCGACAGCATGACCGTGGTGAGCGACCTCTACGGCGTGAGCCTGCGCATGGCCGACGACCCCATCGCCATCCACAACAGCCGCATCACCTTCGACCAGTACAAGATGTACAACGCCAACAACGACTACCTCACCCTCAACGGCTGGTTCGACTTCGCCGATTTCGACGCCATGGAGATGCGCCTCAGCCTCTACGGCAAGAACTTCAAGCTCGTCGATGCGCCCAAAACACATAAGTCGCTCATCTACGGCAGCATGTACGGAGACTTCTTCGCCCGCGTCAACGGCACGCTCGACGACCTGAAGGTGCGCGGACTGGTCAAGGTGCTGAAAACCACCGACATGACCTACGTCATGGCCGACACCCCGCTGAGCATTGACGACCGCCTGAGCGACATCGTCACCTTCGTCGATTTCACCCAGCCGCCCAGTCCCGACGCGCAAATCGAGAAGCGCTCCTTCACCGGCATGGACATGAGCCTCAGCCTGATGGTGGAGGAAGGCGCGAAGCTCAATGCCGACATCAGCGCCGACAAGCAGAGCTACGTGAAGACCACCGGCAGCGGAAACATCGTCATGAACATGACTCCCGAAGGCGTATTCACCATGCAGGGCCGCTACACCATGAGCGACGGCGAGATGAAATACTCACTGCCTGTCATTCCGCTCAAGACCTTCAGCATAGAGCCGGGAAGCTACGTGGAATTCACCGGCGAACCCGGCAACCCCACCATCAGTTTCGCCGCAACCGAAGAGACGCGCGCCACCGTCACCGACGCCAGCGGAAGCAGCCGCAGCGTCCGCTTCGAAACAGGCCTCGAGGTATCTGGCACCCTCGAAAACATGGAGCTCAACTTCACCATCGAGGCGCCCGAAGACCTCTCCGTCAAGAACGAACTGGCCTCCATGCCCAAGGCCGACAAGAACAAACTCGCCGTGGGCCTGCTCTGCACTGGCCTCTACCTCTCCTCCACCAACTCATCCGGCATCAGCGCCAACAACGCCCTCAACAATTTCCTGCAGAGCGAAATCAACAACATTGCCGGCAAGGCCCTCTCCACCGCCGTCAACGTGGACGTGGGCGTGGAGCAGAGCACGCGCGACGACGGCACCACCCGCACCGACTATTCCTTCCGCTTCAGCAAGCGATTCTTCTCCGACCGCCTCAACGTCATCATCGGCGGGCGCGTCAATGCCGACGGCAACCGACAAAGCAACGAGAGCGGCGCATACATCGACAACGTCTCCCTGGAATGGCGCCTCAACAGCAGCGGCACCCGCTATACGCGCATCTACCACGAGAAGAACTACGACAACCTCATCGAGGGCGAGCTCATCGAGAACGGAGCCAGCATCGTGCTGCGCCGAAAGATGGAGAACCTGTCCGAACTGCTCATCTGGAAAAAGGAAGACTAAGCACACAAACACTCAGAAAATGCCATTCAATCGCCACATAGCCCCAAGCCAGGACCCGAACCGCCGCACCCGTTTCGGAAAACGAGCGCAGTCGTTTCGGAAAACGACCGCAGTCGTTTTGCAAAACGAGCGCAGTCGTTTCCAAAAAGGAAGCCCTTCGTTTTTTGCCTCGTTCCTGAGAAACCAAACCTCTGGCGCGAAAATCCAAACCTGCAGCGCGAAAAACCAAACCTCTGGCGCGAAAAACGGAGTTTCCGCCGCCAATCGCAGCGCAATGGTTGCCGCCAGCCTGCTCTTTGCGGCGCTGATGCTGCTGGTCTCTTGCTCCACCACGAGCAACCTGCCCGAGGGCGATGTGCTCTACACCGGCATCAAAAAGACGCGGGTGCACGACCAGAAGAACACTTACGCAGAGAGCGTGGCGCTGACCGAAGTGGAGGGCGCACTGGCCTACGCGCCCAACAACTCCTTCATGGGCAGTTCGTCCATACGCATTCCGCCGCCCATCGGCCTGTGGATTCACAACAGCATGATTAACAAGGAGCACGGCAAGCTGGGCAAGTGGTTCCTCAACGCGTTTGGCAGCACGCCCGTGACCATCGCCATGGTGAGCCCGATGGCGCGCACCAAGGTGGCGAGCAACACGCTGCAAAACTACGGCTACTTCGGCGGGTGGGTGGACTACGAACTGGTGGACGCGGGCAGCCGCAAGCAGAAAATCAATTACGACATCCACCTGGGCGAGCCGAGCATGCTCGACAGCGTGAAATACTTTTTCCGCGGCACGCAGGACAGCATCGTGCAGGCCAATTTCGATGACCGCTACCTGAAGAGCGGCGACCAGTTCAGCGTGCCCAACCTGCAGGCGGAGCAGGAGCGCATCAGCGAGGACTTCCGCAACAACGGCTACTATTACTACCGCAGCGACTACGTGCGCTATTTCGCCGACAGCACGCAGGTGCCGAAGAAGGTGCAGCTGCTCGTGGTGCCCGACCCCGACGTGCCCGACCGGGCCAACCGCCAGTTCTACATCGGCAACATTCACACCTACATCCGCAAGAGTCCCACCTCCGCCAAAAGCAGCAAGAAGCAGGAGGCGCCGGCCGACAGCGCATCGGCCGACTCCACGCGCCGCGAGCAGCGCCGGCCGCACATGATTGCCTACGACGACAGCGTGGTCCTTGGCGGACTGAAGTACGCCTGGCAGGGCGAGAAGATGCCCGTCAAGCCCAAAGTGCTGTTCAAGAATTATGCCTTCCGCCGCGAAGAACTCTTCAACCAGGGGAAGATGACGCGCACCATGACCAACCTGTCGAACATGCAGGTGTTCCAGCATTTGCAGTTCACCTACACGCCGCGCGACACCACGGCTTGGAACGACACCATTGACGTGCGCATCGACGCCATGATGGACAAGCTCATCGACGCCGAGTTTGAGTTCGGCATCACGCAGAAGAGCAATGCGCAGGTGGGTCCGAACGCGCGCGCCACCATTTCAAAGCGCAACGCTTTCGGCCACGGCGAGACCCTCAGCGTGGGGTTGAAGGGCAGTTACGAATGGCAGACGGGCCACCGCACCTACACCAACACGTCGCGCCCCGACTCGTGGGAGGCTGGGCTCGATGCCTCGCTCTCCTACCCCTGGCTGGCCTTCCCCTTCAGCATGTTCAACCAGCACTTCCTGACGAAGACGCTGCGCATTGACCAGCAGAGCACCGTGCTGTCGTCGCAGTTCAAGTTCAGCATCGACAACCTGAAGCGCGCGGGCTACTACCGCCTGGTGTCGGTGGGCGCGGAGGCCACTTACAACTTCCAGACGTCGCGCTACGTGACCCACCAGTTCACGCCGCTCAGCATCACCTACAACCGCCTGATGAACACGAGCGAGAAGTTCGACAGCATCGTGGCCAACAACAGTTCGCTGGCGCTGTCGATGCGCAACCAGCTGGTGCCGGCCATGCAGTACGTCTTCACCTACGACAACAACAGCAATGCGAACCTGCGGCGCACCACGCGCTTCGTGCTGACGCTGAAGGAGGCGGGCAATATCCTCAACGGCATCTATTCCGCCGCCGGCGAGGGCTACAACACGAAGGACAAGCGCTTGCTCGGCGCGCCTTTCTCGCAGTTCTTCAAGGTGCATGCCGAACTGGCCAACCGCTTCTACCTCACGGACAAGAGCCTGATTGCCACGCGCTTGCAGTGCGGCGCCATCTTCAACTATGGCAATTCCACCTTTGCGCCCTACTCCGAACTGTTCTACGCGGGCGGCGCCAACAGCGTGCGCGGCTTTGCCGTGAGAACCATCGGCCCTGGCGCCTACTACGACACGTCGGGGCGCGGCACCTGGCTCGACCAAAGCGGAGACTTCAAGCTGGAGGCGAACGTGGAATACCGTTTCCCGCTCATCAGCAACCTCTACGGCGCGCTGTTTGTTGACGCTGGCAACGTGTGGCTGCTGGAGAGCGACGACGCCCATCCCGGCGGAAAAATTACGGAACAGCCGTTCCTCAAGACCATTGCCACCAGCACGGGCTTCGGCCTGCGCTACGACATGGAGTTCCTGGTGCTGCGCCTCGACCTCGGCATCGGCATCCACGCGCCCTACGACACGGGCAAGGACTCCTATTATAATATGAGAAAGTTCAAGGACAGCCTCGGCCTGCACTTCGCGGTGGGGTATCCGTTCTAAACAGCCTCTCCCCCTGCCCCTCCCCGAAAAGGGAGGGGAGAAACAAAAGAAACGCCATGCGACGCATAATACTTCTCCTTTTCCTGCTCCTTCCGCTGGGCAAAACCGTTGCCCAGACGGGGATGGAAGGCACTTGGCACGGCACGCTCACGCTTGGCGCGGAGAAAGTGACACTGGTGTTCCACCTCGGCGACCCGTGCACCATGGACAGCCCGGACCAAGGGGCGAGCGGCATTGCGGCCCGGGCGGAAAGCCTTTCGCCCATGGGCGTGAAAGTGGTCGTGCCGACGCTGGGCGCCAGTTTCTCGGGCATCGCCATCGGCATGGACAAAATCGCCGGCACGTTCGTTCAGGCGGGGCAGACCCTTCCGCTCACGCTGCAGCGCGGCGAACTGGTGCGGCGCCGCCCGCAAACACCGAAGCCGCCACTGCCCTACCCCGTTCGCGAACTGACGATTGAGAACGACGCCGTCAGCCTCGCCGCCACGCTCACGGCCCCCGAAGGCGCCACCACGGCGCTCGTGATGGTGACGGGCAGCGGACTGCAAGACCGCGACGAAACGTTGTTCGGCCACAAGCCATTCGCCGTCATTGCCGACGCGCTGGCGAAGGCAGGCATCGCCACGCTGCGCTACGACGACCGCGGCTTCGGGCATTCGACGGGCAACGGGCAGAGCGCCACGACCGACGATTTTGCCTCCGACGCCGAGCAGGCGCTAAGGCAACTGCGCAGCATGGGCTACGAGAAGGTGGGCATCCTCGGCCACAGCGAGGGCGGCACCATCGCTTACATGCTCGCCGCCAAGCAGTTGCCCGACTTCGTGGTGAGCCTTACGGGCATGACCGACCGCGGCGACAGCACCATCTACCGCCAGGTGTTTCACCAAATGCTCGCGAAAGGGCAAGGGCAGCAAGCAGCCGAGCAGACGGCCGCGGCGATGCTGCAGGCGGCAGAGACTGGTCCGTCGCCCTACCTGCGCCGCTTTGCCGAACTGCGCCCCGCGGACTTCCTCGCCCAAGTGCGCTGTCCCGTGCTGGCGCTTTTTGGCGAAAAAGACCTGCAGGTAATTTCCGAATACAACGCCCCGCTGCTGCAGCGCCTGCTGCCCAGCGCCGACGTCCGCCTCTACCCCAGCCTCAACCACCTGCTGCAGCACTGCCAGACCGGCCTGCCCGTGGAGTATGCGCAAATCGAAGAAACCATTTCCGAAGAAGCGGTGCAAGCCATCTGCGAATTCGTGAAGAAAATGTAGGGAAAAAATGGAAGGAAGTCAGAGAAGTTAAAGAAGTTATCGGCCTCTTGCAGAGGCCTAGAAGTTAAAGCCGATAGAAAGGCGGCATGACTTGTGGTAACGGCTAGCGGCCCTGGCCGCGATAACTTCTAGCGAACGAAGTGAGCGATAACTTCTATAACTTCTCCAAAACTCATAAACTTAAAACCTCAAAAACTCAAAACCTCAATAAGTAAGTATGAAAAAGAACCTCGAAACACTCTGTGTTCAAGCGGGCTGGACGCCTAAGAAAGGCGAGCCGCGCGTGCTGCCCATCTACCAAAGCACCACCTTCAAGTATGAAACCAGTGAGCAAATGGCCAAACTCTTCGACCTAGAGGAGAGCGGCTACTTCTACACCCGCCTCGCCAACCCCACCAACGACGCCGTGGCCGAGAAAATCAACCAGCTGGAAGGCGGCGTGGGATGCCTGCTCACCAGCAGCGGACAGGCCGCAAACTTCTACGCCGTGTTCAACATCTGCCAAGCCGGCGACCATTTCATCACTGCCAACAGCATCTACGGCGGCACCTACAACCTCTTTGGCGTGACCATGAAGAAACTCGGCATTGACTGCACCTTCATCGACCCCGACTGGGACGACGAGCGCATCGAAGCCGCTTTCCGCCCCAACACCAAGTGCTTCTTCGGCGAAACCATCTCCAACCCCGGCGGCCGCGTGTTCGACATTGAGCGCTTCGCCAAGATGGCCCACCGCCACGGCGTGCCGCTCATCGTGGACAACACCTTCGCCACGCCCATCAACTGCCGCCCCATTGAGTGGGGATGCGACATCGTGACCCATTCCACCACCAAATACATGGACGGCCACGCCACGCAGGTGGGCGGCGCCATCGTGGATAGCGGCAACTTCGACTGGGAAGCGCACGCCGACAAATTCCCTGGCCTGTGCACCCCCGACGAGAGCTACCACGGCCTCACCTACACCAAGGCGTTTGGCAAAAAGGCCTACGCCACCAAGCTCGTTTCGCAGCTCATGCGCGACCTCGGTTCCATTCCCGCGCCGCAAAACTGCTTCCTGCTCAACCTCGGCCTCGAAACGCTCCACCTGCGCATGCCGCGCCACTGCGAAAACGCGCTCACCGTGGCCAAGTGGTTGGAAAAGAACGAGAAAGTGGCCTGGGTGAACTACTGCGAACTGCCCTCCAACCCCGACTACGCGCTGGCGCAGAAGTACCTGCCTAACGGCTCGTGCGGCGTCATTGCCTTCGGCCTCAAAGGCACGCGCGACGACGCCATCCGATTCATGGACAACCTTGACTTCATCGCCATCGTCACCCACGTGGCCGACGCCCGCACCTGCGTGCTCCACCCCGCCAGCCACACCCATCGCCAGCTCTCCGACGAGCAACTGCTCGAAGCCGGCGTGCGCCCCGACCTCATCCGCCTCTCCGTCGGCATAGAGAATGTCAACGACATCATCGCCGACCTTGAGCAGGCCATGAAGAAAATGTAATTCTTAATGACGAATGACGAGTTACGAATGACGAATGGCCACCGCAAACAGTCCTAAATACAAGAACTGGGGCGAGTATCTCTATTGGGTTTACGCCAACCTCAACATGTGCAACGCCGCCCTCACTGCCGGCAAGGAAGCGTATGACAGGCAAAGCTTCATCATCCGCAGCAAGGCCTTCAAGGCATACAAAGAAGGGCGGTGGCACATTCGCTCCCTCTATGCCAACAACAATTGGAAAATGGACTGGGGCAAAGACTTTTGCTGGTACTGCGGCAAGCCTGTGGAGGAATGTGGAAAACTCACCGCCGAGCATATTTTCCCACGGGCAAAAGGCGGCGATGACAGTTTCGACAACATCGCTTACGCCTGCAGGCAATGCAACTCGTCGAAAGGCGACAAGGACTTGGTGGAATGGATGATTAAGACGCTGAACAAGATTCCGCCATTCAATCTCGTCTGCATCTACATGAAATTGGTTTACAAATACTCCGTTGAGAACAACCTCCTGGAACTGCACAGCGAAGACCTGAAGGAAATGGTTCTGCCATTTAATTATATGTCCGTTGTGAACCTTGAGCACATCATCAAAGAAGTATATGTAGGCCATTCAAACAAAGAAGAAGGTTCTGAACCCTAAAACATTCCCACAATTATGGCAAAAGAGAAAATCGCTTACGTTTGCTCCAGTTGCGGCTACGACAGTCCGAAATGGATTGGGAAGTGCCCCGCCTGCGGCGAGTGGAACACCTTTAAGGAAGTGCGCCTCGGCAAGAGCACGCCCACCCGCAACGCCGCCACCGCTGCCCTGCCGCCGCGGAGCAGCGACGCCGCGAGCCCTATCGCCATGAGCCAGATTCCCACGGGCGACGACCCGCGCATCAACTTGGGCGACGCCGAACTCAACCGCGTGCTGGGCGGCGGACTCGTGCCAGGCTCGCTCACCCTGCTCGGCGGCGAACCCGGCATCGGCAAGTCAACGCTCATTCTGCAGACCGTGCTGCGCCTGCAGGGACAGCGTGTGCTATACGTGAGCGGCGAGGAAAGCGCGCGGCAACTGAAGATGCGCGCCGACCGCATTCTGCAGCGCCCCGACGGCACGGCCGAAGCGGCAAACACCGTGCTCGTGGCCTGCGAAGCCATGATTGAGACCATTTTCCAGCACATTCAGCAGGCGCAGCCCGACCTCGTGGTCATCGACTCCATCCAGACCATCGCCACCGAGAACGTGGAGTCGTCGCCCGGCAGCGTCAGCCAAATCCGCGAATGTGCCGCCATGCTCCTGAAATACGCCAAGGAGAGCGGCGTGCCAGTCATCATCATCGGCCACATCACCAAGGAAGGCACCATCGCCGGACCGAAAATCCTGGAGCACATGGTCGATACCGTGCTGCAGTTCGAGGGCGACCAGCACTACATCTACCGCATCGTGCGCGCCATCAAGAACCGCTTCGGCTCCACCGCTGAACTCGGCATCTACGAAATGCAGTCCACCGGTCTGCGACCCGTGGCCAACCCGTCGGAACTGCTGCTGAGCGACACCGACAACAGCGAGGGGCTGAGCGGCGTGAGCATCGCCTGCTGCATAGAGGGCGTGCGCCCGCTGCTCATCGAGACGCAAGCGCTGGTCAGCACCGCCGCCTACGGCACGCCGCAGCGCTCTGCCACGGGCTTCGACATGCGCCGCCTCAACATGCTGCTCGCCGTGCTGGAGAAGCGCGTCGGATTCAAGCTCGCGCAAAAAGACGTCTATCTCAACATCGCCGGCGGCCTGCGCGTCACTGACCCCGCCACCGACCTCAGCGTCATCGCCAGCGTGCTCTCCAGCAACGTGGACCAGGCCATCGACCGCACCACCTGCCTGTGCGGCGAAGTGGGACTCGCCGGGGAAATCCGCCCCGTGAGCCGCATCCTGCAGCGCATCGGCGAGGCGGAAAAGCTCGGCTTCCGCCAAATCGTCATCCCGCGCGCCAACCTCCAAAACCTCGACCCCAAGGCTTTCAGCATCGACATCCAGCCCGTGAGAAAGGTGGAGGAAGCCCTGCGTCTGCTCTTCGCATAAGGCCGATTTCTGCATCGTATAAAACTCAAAAAAGTGCCATTTCATCGGGGAAATTGGCACTTTTTTGTGTCTGCGCGGCAGCGCATTTCAGGCCTGTTCACAGTGTCCAGCAAAAACGAAGGGCATCGTTTCTGAAAAAGAAGCGCTTCGTTTTCGAAAAAGAAGACCTTCGTTTTTTCAAACGACAGCCTTCGTTTTTTCAACAGACTGCCTCGGAAGGAAAAAAATGGGCGAGGAAAAACGGGGCAAGGGCTGGGGCAAGGGCAACAGAAAATTGCCGTTTCCTTCACGATGCATTGCCGTTTCGATAACGGAACATTGCCGTATGGGCATAAAAAAAGGTTCGCGCTGGTGTGCGTGAACCTAAGAATTTGTGTTGCGGAGGCTGGGATCGAACCAGCGACCTCCAGGTTATGAGCCTGGCGAGCTACCACTGCTACCACTCCGCGGTCTCATTTTGCGAGTGCAAAGGTACTGCTTTCTGCGGACATGACCAAACTTTTCTGCACTTTTCTTGCATTTTCGGTGCAAATTCTTGCAGTTTCGACCGCTTGGCAGGGCGAAATGGGCAGCGAAAAGGCTATTCGGCGCCGTCTTCAGGCAGCGGGAACTGGTGCCAGAGGGGGTCGGACGGCAGGGGCGCCACAACGTGGATGGTTTTTTTCGAAACGGGGTGGATGAAGTCGATGCTGCGCGCCAGCAGGCTGATGCTGCCGTCGGGATTGCTGCGCTGCGCGCCATACTTCAGGTCGCCGCGGATGGGGCAGCCGATGTGGGCGAGCTGGGCGCGGATTTGGTGGTGGCGCCCGGTGTGGAGATGCACCTCGAGCAGGTTGTAATTCACGCTCGAAGCGATGAGGCGGTAGTCGAGCACAGCGCGCTTGCTGTGGGGTTTTTCGCGGTCGTAGGCGTAGGTCTTGTTCTGCTTCTCGTTGCGCACAAGCCAATGCGTGAGCGTGTCCTGCTCCTTCTCGGGCCGCTCCTTGGTGATGGCCCAGTAGGTTTTCTTCACTTCGCCGTTGGCAAACATGGTGTTGAGGCGCGCCAGTGCCTTGCTGGTGCGGGCAAAGACGACGATGCCGCTCACGGGTCGGTCCAGCCGGTGGCACACGCCGAGGAAGACGTTGCCGGGCTTGGCGCAGGTCTCCTTGATGTATTGTTTCATGGTTTCCACCAGCGGCGTGTCGCCAGTTTTGTCGCCTTGCACAATCTCGCCTGCCTGCTTGCTGACGATGAGCAGGTGGTTGTCTTCGTAAAGGATTTGGGCCATAGGAAATTACGAATTACGAGTTACGAATTACGAATTGCATTGCCCCTTTAGCAAGAAAGCCCCTCTCCTTTTTCGGGGAGAGGGGTTTGGGGTGAGAGGTTTTGAATCACATGTTCATGCCGCCGTCCACCTGGATGACCTGTCCGCTGACATAGCTGCTGAGGTCGCTGGCCAGATAGAGCGCGGTGTTGGCGATGTCTTCCACGGTGCCGCCGCGGCGGAGGGGGATTTTCTGAATCCACTCCTTGCGGATGTCCTCGGGCAGCGCGGCGGTCATGGCCGTCTCAATGAAGCCCGGAGCGATGGCGTTGGCGCGGATGCCCTTGGCGCCCATTTCCTGCGAAATGGACTTTGCCAGCGCGATGAGGCCAGCCTTGGAAGCGGCGTAGTTGCACTGTCCGGCATTGCCGTGAACGCCTACTACGCTCGACATGTTGATGATGCTGCCCTTGCGCTGGCGCATCATGATGGGGGTGCAGGCGTGGATGAAGTTGAATGCCGACTTCAGGTTCACAGCGATGACTGCGTCCCACTGTGCCTCGCTCATGCGGAGCATCAGGCCGTCCTTGGTGATGCCGGCGTTGTTGACGAGGATGTCGATTTGTCCGAATTCTTCCTTGATTTTGGCCACCACTTCCTCGGTCTGCGCGAAGTCGGCGGCGTTGCTGGCATATCCCTTGGCCTGCACGCCGAGCTTCTTCAGTTCGTTCTCGGTTTCCTGGCCGTTTTCGTCGATGACGAGGTCGGTGAATGCGATGTTTGCTCCTTCAGCGGCAAATTTGAGTGCGATGGCTTTGCCAATGCCACGTGCGGCGCCTGTGATGAGGGCCGTCTTTCCAGTCAAAAGTCCCATAATGTGTTGCTTTAACGGTTATTTTTTGATGTTGAAATGTCGGTAAACGAGGCTGCGCACGTAGGGGTAGAGCTCTTCGGGCCCGTGCGCAGCGTAGCGGCCGAAGATGTAGGGCACTTCGCAGCCCTTCAGGCAGTAGTGTGCAATTTCGGCAGTGAGGCGCGGGTTGCGCACGTCGAACGTGCCCTTATCGATGCCTTCGTTGATGACGCGGCGGAAAAGGGTGATTTCCGTGCGGTCGAAGTCCTTGCGCACGCCCTCCACCTTCCAGATTTCGCGGAAGAACTCGGCGCGCAGGTTGCCGTTGCGGTAAACGGCCTCCTTCACCACCTCCAGGTGGGCAAAGATGAGCTGGATGAACTTCTCCTCGGGGGGAATGTCCTTGCGGGCCACCTCCTCCATGCGCTTGAACAGGCGCGAGAGCTCGGTTTGCACCACGGCGTAATACACTTCTTCCTTGCTCTTGAAATAGGTGTAGAGCGTGCGGCGCCCACGGTTAGACGCCACGGCGATGTCGTTCATCGTCGTATTCTCGAAACCGTTCTTGGCAAACAGTTTGCGAGCCACATCCACCAGCATGTTTCTTGTCTTCGACACACCCATAGTTTCTACTGTTTTCTGTCACTTCGCTGCCCCTTCTGGGGCTTTGCGCTTGCAAAATTACTACAAAAAAAGTTCTTGCGCAAATTTTTTTGCACTCACTTTTTGTTATAATTGCTAAAGCGCTTATTTTCAGCAGAATAAAAATTGCACACTTTTGCGCCTACATCAGGCATTCGTCGAGTGCCTTGGCAATGGCCTGCTTGTCCAGATGCTGGCCGATGAACACCAGTTTCTGCATGCGGTCGCCCTCCTTCTCGTCCCATTCGGCGGCGATTTGCGGATTCTGGCGCAGCAGCATGGCGAGCTCATCCTCAGGCATCGTAGCGTACCACAGCCCGGCCTCGCGCAGCGACTTCTGCACGCCCGCCTGCTCAAACACGTAGCACATGTCGCGGTTGTTCGTGAAGTAGCACATGCCCTTGGCGCGAATCACATTCTTCGGCCAGTGCTTCGTGGCAAACTCCTCAAAGCGCAACTGGTCGAACGGGCGGCGGCGGAAATAAACGTAGGTGCCGATGCCATACTCCTCGGCCTCGCCCTCACCGTCGTGGTGATGGTGGTGGTGATGGTGGTGGCAATGGCATTCATGCTCATCATCGTCATCATCATCGTCATGGTCGTGATGGTGGCAATGGCACTCATGGTCATCATCATCATCGTCGTGATGATGGTGGCAATGGCACTCGTGCTCATCATCGTCATCGTCGTGATGATGGTGGCAATGGCACTCGTGGTCATCGTCGTCATCATCATCGTCCTCGTGCTCATGCTCGTCGTGCAGGCTCTCCACCTCGTGCACCCAAGTGGCACTGGTGGCCACGGCCTCGAAGTCGAACATGCCCGTGCCCACAATCTTCTCCAGCGGCACGTCGCCATAGTCGCACTCAATGATTTCCGCCTTCGGCTGAATGGCGCGGATAATCTGCTTGATGCGCGAGCGCTCCTGCTCCGACACCTCCGACGCCTTGTTCAGCAGCACGATGTTGCAGAACTCAATCTGCTGAATCACCAAGTTCTCCAGGTCCTCCTCGCCCAAGTCCTTCTTCTGCAAGTCCTCGCCGCAGCGGAACTCACTCTGCAGGCGCAAGGCATCGACCACCGACACGATGCAGTCGAGCACCGGCACCGCGCCCGTCATCACCTCGCCGCCCATCTGCGGAATGCTGCAAATGGTCTGCGCAATGGGCGCCGGCTCGCAGATGCCGCTCGCCTCAATCACGATGTAGTCGAAGCGGCCCATCTCCACAATCTCCTTCAGCTGCGCCACCAAGTCCATCTTCAGCGTGCAGCAAATGCAACCATTCTGCAGGGCCACCAGGCTCTCGTCCTTCTTGCCCACCACGCCGCCTTGCTCAATGAGGTCCGCGTCGATGTTCACCTCGCCGATGTCATTCACAATCACGGCAAACTTCAGTCCCTGCTCATTCTTCAGAATGCGGTTGAGCAGCGTTGTCTTACCGCTGCCCAGATAGCCCGTGAGCAGCAAAACGGGAATTTCTTTCTTCGTCATGTCCTTATATATATTATATGTGTAACTGCAATTTTATCCTGCCACAAAGTCATTTCGGCCCACAAAGTTACCAATCCACGAAGAAAAAAGCAAAAAATGTGCCAAAAACCTTGGAAAGTTCAACAAAAGTACGTAATTTTGCACCCGCTAAGCACAAGATAGGGGCGTAGCCCAGCTGGTTTAGAGCGCTGCAGTCACATTGCAGAGGTCATCGGTTCGAACCCGATCGTCCCTACTAAAGGCAATCTCTTCGAAGGTTGCCTTTTTTCTTAAATCAAAAATCGAATCCGTTCGTCCCTACCATTAGAAAGCGAGGAATTTATTTCCCCGCTTTTTTCTTAAATCAAAAATCGAACTTTTCGTCCCTACTAAAGGCAATCCGTTACGGGTTGCCTTTTTTCTTAAATCAAAAACCAAACTTTTCGTTCAGGAAACAGCAACAAAAAAAGCGAGGAAGTCATCTTCCCCGCTCTCTTTATGCCTAAGCCGTTTCCTTAAAGGTTGCCATTTTGTTCCGCAATAATCAGCGCGAAGATACCCACGTAGAACAGCACCAGCAGCACTATGCCGAGGAAGGCCAGGATGAGCAACACTTTCGACCAGCTCTTTGCCCGCGCCGCATTGCGCACAGCGCCAACCTCGTCGCCTGAACTCCACAGCGAATCCACCTGCAGGGAGAAAACGAGCGGGATGATGCCCAGGGGAAAGCAGAAAAACAGCGCCAAAATTGCCCACACCAAATGGTTGCTGGGGCGAGTCTTCATGGATTGCTGCTGCGCGCCAGCGTAGGCATTGCCGCCAGCGTAGCCATTGCCGTTCTGCGGGTTCTGCGCACTGTAATCCTGTGGCGCATTGGGCTGCAGCGGAGCGCCGCAGTGGGGGCAAGCAGTGGCGAGGCTCGACACCATCTGACCGCATTCCGAACATTGAATCAGTGCCATAGACAACAAGTTTTAGATGGGGAACGTGCTGGGGGAATACACGAAATGGTCCTCAAATTCCGGCGTGGTCATGATGAACATGCGGATGCCCGAAACGAGCGCCAGGATACTGGCCAGGCCGCACGAAATAAACGTGAGCACCAGCATGAGAATGCCTGCCGTGGTCTTGCCCAGATAGAAATAGTGGATGCCCAGACCGCCGAGCAGCAGTGCCAGCAGGCCAGCCACGCCGCGGCTCTTGCCGCTCGGTCCAGCCGAGAAAGCGTCATCGCGCACGGGTTGCTGCGCCCCACCCTGTTGCTGGTAGGCATAGTTGCTATATCCGCTCTGCTGCCATCCATTCTGCTGATAGCCAGCATTTTGTTGGCAATACCCACCCTGCAGCGGCGTACCGCAATGCGGGCAACTCACCGCCCTATCAGAAATCTGCTGCCCGCACTCGGGGCAATTAATCAGTGCCATAAGCGTCTTTTCTCTATTAAAAATTCTGCGCGTCTCTATTAAAGAGTATGCGCGAAAGGGCATTGTATCACCCTCCGCCGCAAAGTTACGAATTTTGCAGCAAATGCCCCCGCTCCATCCAAAGTTTTTTATGCCTCAAGGCAAAATCTCTCTCATTTTCTGGGGAAAGCAAAATCGTACGAAAGGGACAATTCTTTCGCGCGGCGCGGAGTAGGATTTTGGAGAACTTGGGGCAGAAGTGGAAAAAGAAGGGCATCTTTTTGCAAAACGAAGGGCTTCTTTTTCGAAAACGAAGCGCTTCTTTTTGAAAAACGAAGGGCATCGTTTTTTTGTGTTTTCGAAACAGTTGATAATCAGCGATTTGGAAAATTGCGGTTTTTGGCGCGAAGTTTTGGTTATTTTGTACGGCGCAGGGCGTACGGAATGAACAGGTTTTTGTCCCTTTTGTACGATTATCCGCTCGTCCATTCGCGGTGGAAAGGACGGTGAATGGAACGTGGAGAAAGGCAAATGGAGACCACGGCGCAAAATATGCGGGGAGAATTTTTTGTTTGTTGGGAATTTTCTGTAACTTTGCCCATGCGTGAGGGTTCACGCGCTTTAAGCAATGTTTTTGGCATGACTGGATTCGTAAAATATAGTTTTGGACGGCGGGGCGCACTGGGTGCTATGGCGCACGGAATAAAGGCTTTTTGGCGCTCGGCGGCGGCAATTCAGAAATCTGCGGCGGCAATGGTTTGCTTGGCTGCGGTTTGCGCGCTGGGGTGCGTGGGGTGCGACGAGGCAGGTTTTGCGCAGGCGGAGGCTGGCGAGGCGGCTGTGGCACGGCAGGTGAAGCAGTGCAGCAGGCTGTATACGGCGGAGTTTAAGGTGAAGAAAATCGTGGTGCACAAGGATGAGACGAAGCTGCAGGGTTCGGTGCTGGGCAACACGGTGTCGGTGAAAGTGCCGGCGTCGGAGCGGAAGATTGCGATTCCGGTGACGGCGACGCTGAAGGCGTACGTTGACTTGGGCGATTTCAGCGAGGAGCAGGTGGTGCGCCAGGGCGACAAGGTGGAGCTGGTTTTGCCTGACCCGGTGGTGGAAATCACTTCGACGAAGGTGGTTCACAAGGGCATCAAGCGGTCGGTGTCGCTGATTCGGCCGCGGTTCACTGACGAGGAACTGACGTCGTATGCGCAGCAGGGGCGGAAGGCGATTGAGGAGAGCATCCCAAAGCTGGGGCTTGCGGAGCAGGCGCGCGCCAGTGCGGCGCAGACGCTGATTCCGCTGCTGCGCGATTTGGGCTACAAGGAGGAGAATATCACCATCACGTTCCGCAGCGGGCAGAAGCAGACGCTGCAGGTGGTTGACGTGGACTAAAACGGAAATTTATGGCAAAGCGCAAGAAGAGTACAAGTAGGCGGCGTAGCAGCAGCACGGGGCTGAAGGATTTCCAGCTGACGCCGCTGGGCATCGTTGCGGTGGTGGTCATCGCGGTGCTGTTTGTGGCGTGGAAATTGAAGGGTTCGGGACCAATTTTGTCGTTTGGCGTTGAGCAGAACGACACGATTGAGCATACGCGGCTGCAAGTATCTGACCTGAAGGAGATTAAGCAGTGGGAGTTTTTGGTGATTGAGGACGAGGAAGTGGTTGATTCGGTGCAGAAGGGGCGTTTCTACGACGATGTGCTGATGCGCATTTATTTCGGCACGCTGCGGCTGGGCGTGGACTTGAGCGAGATGGATGAGGGCGACTTGCAGGTGCAGGGCGACTCGGTGGCGGTGCGGCTGCCGATGATTCGGCTGCTCGACGAGGATTTCATCGACGAGGCGAAGACGCAGGCGTTCTACGAGCAGGGGCGCTGGAGCGACGACGCGAAGGAGCGGCTGCTGCAGAAGGCGGAGGGGGTGATGCGCAAGGAGTGCCTGACGCAGGAGAATTTCCGGCTGGCGCAGGCGAACGGGCGGCAGCAGGCGGAGCGTTTTTTCCGTTCGCTGGGCTATGGGCACGTGGATGTGACTTTTGCCTCGCCGGTGAGCAGCAAGGAAGTGGGGTTTGAAGGATACTAAAGAAAGCCTCTCCCCGTCCCCTCCCCAGAAAGGGAGGGGTGACGTGCCGTAAGGCATGCCGACTCTGCTTGCACTATCGGCTTTAACTTCTGAGCGAAGCGATGACTTCTTTAACTTCTCTAACTTCTTCCATAGACTTCTTCAGCCGTTTTCCACACGAAGAAATTTGGGGTGCGGATGCAATAAAGTGGGCGGGAGTGCGTTATTTAGTTGTATTTGCGCGCGAATCCGTGCGGTTTTGCGTGCGAAATGTTATGTTAGGACGTGAATAATCTTAGCCGAAAACTGGCCTTCGTGGCGCTCATGGTGCTGGGTTTGAGCATTGTGGGCGCGGAGCCGCTTTCTGCCACTTGGGGCAGGGGGCAGGCGCAGGGGGCTGTTGCGCAGGAATCGACGGAGATGACTCTTGCGCAGGCGGCGGATGCGGCTGGCGTTGAGGGCGATACGCTTCCGAAGCGGAAGGTGCGCCGCACGGACTACAGCCGCGATGAGCGTCCGGAGCGCTATGCGTTCGACCTGGAGGACCCGGAGAACATCAAGCCGGAGGCGGGGGAATATGACGAGAAGAGCGGCATGTATCGCGTGGGCTCGAAGCTGGGCGACAACTATCTGAGCGCGCCCTACCTGATGACGCCGGAGGAGTATCTGCAGTGGACTGAGGGCAACCTGATGGAGGACTACTGGCGCATGCGCAACGACTCGCTGTTTGTGCGCAAGGGCAAGGAGAAGTTCGACTTCACGAACATGAAGTTTGACCTGGGCCCTGCGGAGAAGATTTTCGGCCCGGGCGGCGTGCAGATTAAGACGCAGGGAAGCGCTGAACTGAAGTTCGGCTTCAACTATAAGTTTACGGACAATCCGTCGCTGAGCGAGCGGAACCGCAAGACGACGGGCTTTGACTTTGACGAGAAAATCAACTTGTCGATGAACGCGAAAGTGGGCGACAAGATGAATTTCAACCTGAATTACAACACGGACGCGACGTTTGATTTCGACGCGAAGAACCTGAAGCTGGCCTACGAGGGGAAGGAGGACGAGATTGTGAAGCTGATTGAGGCGGGCAATGTGTCGTTCCCTTCGAACAACACGCTGGTGACGGGCGCTTCGAGCCTGTTCGGCATCCGCACCGACTTGCAGTTTGGCAAGCTGAACCTGCAGACGGTGGTGAGCCAAAAAAAATCGACGTCGAAGAGCGTGAGCAGCAAGGGCGGCACGCAGACGACGTCGTTTGAGATTGAGGCCTACAACTATGATGAGAACCGGCATTTCTTCCTGAGCCACTATTTCCGCGACAATTATAATAAGAATTGCGCCAATCTGCCGAACGTGACGAGCGGCGTGACGATTACGCGCGTGGAAATATGGGTGACGAACACGAGCGCGGCGACGGAGAACACGCGCGACATCGTGGGCTTCGTGGACCTGGGCGAGCAGCGGCGCATTGCCAACAGCCGCTGGACTGGCGCCGGCACGTCGCAGCCGCAGAACAGCAGCAACGACCTCTACTCCACCCTCACCACGAGCTATGCCGACGCACGCACGATTGACCAGACGAGCACGGTGCTCGACGCTGTGCTGACGGGCGGCGTGGACTATGAGAAGGTGGAAAACGCGCGCCTGCTGAGCAGTTCGGAATACACGCTGAACAGCTACCTGGGCTACGTTTCGCTGAAATCGACGCTGCAGAGCAACCAGGTGCTGGCCGTGGCCTACGAATACACCTACGGCGGACAGACCTACCAGGTGGGCGAGTTCAGCGCCGACATCAGCGACAACGAGCAGGCGCTGTTCGTGAAATTGCTGAAGAACACGAGCAATTCGCCCACGATGGGCAACTGGGACCTGATGATGAAGAACGTGTACGCGCTGGGCGCCACGGGCCTGCAGAGCGAGAAGTTCAAGCTCGACGTGAAGTACCTGAGCGACACGACGGGCGTGAACCTGAACTACTTGCCCGAGGGGCAGTGGAAGCAGACTACGCTGCTGAAAATGATGAACTTGGACCGCCTTGACGACAATCAGAAGACGAATCCGAACGGCAAGTTCGACTACATTGACGGCTACACGGTGAACGCCAGCACGGGCCGCGTGATTTTCCCCGTGGTGGAACCTTTCGGCGACTGGCTGAGGGAGAAAATCGGCAACGACGTGACGGCCGACAAGTATTGCTACGACGAACTCTACGACTCGACGAAGGTCGTGGCAAAGCAAATTACGGAGAAAGACAAATTCTCGCTCGTGGGCGAATACAAGGCGTCGAGCGGCAGCGAGATTGACCTGGGAAGCATGAACATTCCGCAGGGCAGCGTGGTGGTGACGGCAGGCGGCGTGACGCTGACGGAGGGCACGGACTACGAAGTGGACTACACGCTGGGCCGCGTGCGCATCCTCAACCAAAGCATCATCGACGCGGGCACCACGGTGAACGTGAGCCTGGAGAGCCAGTCGGAGTACAGCACCATGCGCAAGACGATGCTGGGCCTGAACTGGACCTACGATTTCTCGAAGAATTTCCAAATCGGCGGTACGCTCATGCGCCTGACGGAAAAGCCGCTGACGTCGAAGGTTTCGATGAGCAACGAACCGCTCAACAACACGATTTGGGGACTGAGCGTGAACTGGAAGAAGCAAAGCCAGTGGCTGACGAATTTGATTGACAAAATCCCGTTCGTCAACGTCACCGCGCCCTCGAGCATCACGTTCAACGCGGAGTTTGCGCAGCTCATTGCCGGCGAGCCCCACGGCGTGCAGGCCAATGCCTCCTACATCGACGACTTTGAGAATACAAAAACGGGCATTGACGTAAGCACACCATCGCAATGGGTGCTCGCGTCAACGCCCTCAAATCTTGAATATGGAACGTTGTCGAACGACATAAAATACGGCTACAACCGCGCCCTCCTGGCCTGGTACAACATCGACCCGCTGTTCACGCGCCGCTCGTCCTCGCTCACGCCGGGACACATCAAGGGCGACCTCGACCAGCTGTCGAACCACTATGTGCGCGAGGTCTATGTGCGCGAAGTCTATCCGAACAAGGACACGAACCAGGGCGAGAGCAACACGCTGAGCATCCTCAACCTGGCCTACTATCCCGACGAGCGCGGTCCCTACAACCTGGACCCCGACCTGAACGAGAACGGCCGCCTCAACAACCCTTCGAAGCGCTGGGGCGGCATGATGCGCAAAATCGACGCCAGCGATTTCGAGACGTCGAATGTGCAGTACATTGAGTTCTGGCTGCTCGACCCATTTCTCTACACCGGCAGCGACACGCGCTACGGCGGCGATTTCTACATCAACTTGGGCGACGTGAGCGAGGACATTCTGAAGGACGGCAAGAAGTATCACGAAAGCGGCATGCCCGTCAACGGTTCTGCCACCTACACCGAAACGGTTTGGGGCCGCGTGCCTTCGGCCAAGAGCGTGGTCTATGCCTTCTCCACCGAGAGCGGCGCGCGCAGCCAGCAGGACATCGGTCTGAACGGCCTGGCCGACGCCGATGAGCGCACTTTCGGCGCCTACGCCGACTATCTGAAGGCCATTGAGGGAAAGATTTCGAAAGCCGCCTACGACAGCATCTACAATGACCCCGCCGGCGACGACTACCACTACTTCCGCGGCAGCGATTTCGACGCGAACGAGACGCCCATCCTTGAGCGCTACAAGCACATCAACGGCGTGGAAGGCAACTCGCCCAACAGCGAGGACAGCGGCGAGAGCTATTCCACCGCCTACAAAACCACGCCCGACGCCGAGGACGTGAACTCGGACTACACCATGAACGAGTACGAGAACTTCTTCCAGTACAAAGTCTCCATCCGTCCGGGCGACCTCGTGGTGGGCCAGAACTACATCGTTGACTCGCGCACCAACGAAGTGTCCTTGCGCAACGGCAACAAGGAGACCGAAGTTTGGTACCAGTTCCGCATTCCCGTGGACGAATATGAGAAGAAAGTGGGCAGCATCAACGACTTCTCGTCCATCCGCTTCATGCGCATGTACCTCACCGGTTTCGAAAAGCCCATCGTCATGCGCTTTGCATCGCTCGACCTCGTGCGCGGCGAGTGGCGCAGCTACACCCAGGCGCTCTACACCGGCGACAAACCCAGCGTGAGCGGAACGGTGCACACCGCCGCAGTCAACATTGAGGAGAACAACGACAAGACGCCCGTCAACTACGTGCTGCCGCCAGGCGTGAGCCGCATCTCCGACCCCGAGCAGCCGCAGCTGACGCAGGAAAACGAGCAGGCCCTGCAAATCATCGTGGAAAACCTGGCAACGGGCGACGCACGCGGCGTCTATAAGACCATGAACCTCGACCTGCGCAAGTACAAGCACCTGCAGATGTTCGTACACGCCAACGCCATCGAGGGCGACAACACGCTCCAGGACAAGCAGATGAGCATGTTCATCCGCCTGGGCAGCGACGTGAAGAGCAACTACTACGAATATGAAATCCCCTTGACGCTCACGCCCGAAGGCCGCTACGACACCTACAGCACCGCCGGCTGCAAAGCCGTTTGGCCCGAGGAGAACATGCTCGACATCGACTTCACCGTCTTCACCGACCTGAAGCACGACCGCAACAAGGCGCGCTCCATGGGCCAGGCCAGCTACACCGAGATTTTCTCGCAATACGACCCCGACAAGCCCAACAACAAAATCAGCGTCGTCGGAAATCCCTCGCTCGGCGAAGTGAAAACCGTCATGATTGGCGTCAGAAACAGCGGACGACAGACCAACAGCGTGGAGGTGTGGGTGAACGAACTGCGCATGAAGGGCTACAATAACGAAGGCGGATGGGCCGCGCAGGGCAACCTCAACGTGCAGCTCTCCGACCTGGGCAACGTCAACCTGGCCGGGCACATCGAGACCGCGGGATTCGGCGGACTGGAGCAAGGCGTTTCGGAGCGAAGCGACGAGAACCTCTACGAGTGGAACGTCACCACCAGCTTCGAGCTCGGCAAGCTCTTCCCCGAAACCTGGCGCATGCAGATGCCCCTCTACTACTCCTACGGCTGGCAGAAAATCTCGCCCAAGTACAATCCCTTCGACACCGACATGCTCCTCTCCGACGCCCTCGACGAGCTGCAGGGAGCGGAGCGCGACTCGCTCGCCAGCATCTGCAACACGCTCACCACCACCCGCAACTTCTCGCTCTCCAACTGGAAGTCGAACTACCAGAGCCGCGTGCCCATGCCCTACGACCCCGCCAACTTCTCCGTCTCCTACTCCCACAGCAAGACCTACAAGGAGGGCGAAACCATCGTCTATGAGAACGAGGAGTCCTGGCGCGCGAACCTTTCTTATAACTATGCGCCCAAGTACAAGACTTGGGAACCCTTCAAAAACCTGCAGGGCAAGTCGAAATGGCTCGACCTCCTCAAGGCGCAGAACCTGAACTACGCCCCGCAAAGCATCTCGTTCAACACCGACATCCTGCGCAACTACTACGAGCTGCAGGAGCGAGACATCGACGGCGGAACGCAGCTGCCCGTCACCTTCTCCGAGCAATTCCTCTGGAACCGCGAGCTCGCCATTCGCTGGGACATCTTCAAGTCGCTCAAGCTCTCCTGGACCTCGGCCACGCACGCCGAAATCGAGGAACCCTACGTCGTGGTCAACAAGGACCTCTACCCCGACGAATACTCCGCTTGGAAAGACAGCGTGAACCGCAGCCTTCTCTCCTTCGGCCGGCCCCTCACCTACAACTCCACCTTCAACGGCTCCTACCAGCTGCCCCTCTCCAAGATTCCCGCACTCGACTGGCTCAGCGCCGATGCCTCCTACAACTCCACCTACGGCTGGACGCGCGGCACCGAACTCGACGACGGCACTTCGCTCGGACACATCGCCACCGCCACACGCACCCTTTCCATCAACGGCAAGGCCAACTTCGTCAACCTCTACAAGAAGTCGAAGTTCCTGGCCGACGCCGAAGCCAGATTCTCCGGAAGCAGCCGCCAAAGCGCCGCCAACCGCAACAAGAAGGCCGCCGACAAGAGCCGCCAAAACGCTAAGTCAAAGACCGATTCTGCCGACGCCAAAGACGGCGGCAAGGGCGCTGGCGGCAAAGACAAAGCAAAGTCGAAAGGGTTTACCCAGGAAATCACCCTCAACGACACCGCCGCCATCGAAGTGAAGCACGGCCAAAACAGCAAGCGCCTCAACATCCGCGCCACACAAAACGGCAAGACCGTCAAACTCCGCTACAAGAAAACCGACGACAACACCATCGTCATCAAGCCCATGAAGCGCGACAAGAAGGCCGCCGCCGAGCAGAAGCGCCGCGAGAAAGAAGACGAAATCCTCGCCCTGCTCGACTCCATCCCCGCCGACACCGCGCAGTGGACACGCAAAGACCGCAAAATTGCCCAGCAAGCCAGCGAAATCCTCGCCAAGCGCGCTGAAGAAGACGAGCTCGCCAAGCAAGACGCCATCGCCGACGCCGACGCCAAACAGGGCAAGCAGCCCAAGAAAGGCGCCGCCAATGCCGCCGAGGCCAACCCCGCCGAAGCACCCATCAAACTCTTCGTCACCGCCAAACCCAAACTCGACAGCCAGAGCTGGTACAAGACCGCCCAAGTATTCGCACGCGGCCTCATGCTCATCCGCGACGCATCCGTCACCTACCGCAACACCTACGCACTCACCCTCCCCGGATTCGCCACCGAAATCGGCGACGCCTTCGGACAAAAGAAAATCAACGGCCTCCTCTCACCAGGCCTCGACTTCGCATTCGGCGCCATCAACGACGACTACATCGAGCGCGCTGCACGCCGCGGATGGCTCATCCAAAACGACAGCAACATCACCACACCCGCCACTTCCTCCGCCATGGAAGACCTACAGCTGCGACTCACACTCGAACCCATCCGAAACCTCAAAATCGACCTCAACGCATCGCGCACCACCAACAAGGCCAAGTCCATACAATTCATGTACGAAGACATGCCAACCACCATCTCTGGCTCCTTCAACATGACAACCATCTCCCTCAAAACCGCATTCGCATCCAGCGGAAACATCAACAACAACTACCACTCCGCCAACTTCGACAAGTTCCTCAGCAACATCGCCACCGTGCAGCAGCGGCTCGAAAACCACTACGCCGGAACCACCTACCCCGCCGGAACCACACTCGCCGGAAAGACCTACAGCGCCGACAACGGAGGCGTACAGGAATACTCCGCCGACGTACTCATACCCGCATTCCTCGCAGCCTACTGCGGAGGCGACGCCAGCAAATACTCACTCTCCATCTTCCCAGCACTCACCCGACTCCTGCCCAACTGGAAAATCACCTACTCCGGACTCACCAAGCTCCCCTGGTTCGCACAGCGATTCAAGAGCTTCAACATCAACCACGCCTACAAATCCATCTACGCCGTCGGAGCCTACAACTCCTACGCCACCTTCCTCGCACTCGAAGGCATGGACCACGGATTCATCACCGACGTCACCACCGGAAACCCCATCCCATCATCCATCTACAACGTCAGCAACGTCTCCATCAACGAAGCCTTCTCACCACTCATCGGCGTCGACATGACCTTCAACAGCGGACTCACCGCCAAATTCGAATACCGCAAGACACGCACCCTCAACCTCTCCATCACCAGCGTCGCGCTCACCGAGGCCTTCTCCAACGACCTTGTCATCGGATTCGGCTACAAAATCAAAGACCTCAACCTCTTCGGAGCAAAGAACATCCAGAACCCCGACGTCAAGAAAAAGGCCAAGAAATCCAAGTCCAAATCCAAGAAAAAGAACGCCAGCGAAGACAACGCCGAGAAAGCCATCTCCCAGTCCAACAAGAAAGTCAAAGGCATCAGCCACGACCTCAACATCCGCGCCGACTTCTCCTACCGACTCCAGAACGCACTCAACCGCAACATCCAGACCATCACCACCACTAGCACCAGCGGCAACACCGCCTACAAACTCGCCATCACCGCCGACTACACCTTCTCGCGCCTCCTCACACTCGCCGCCTACATCGACTGGCAGCGAAACGTACCCCTCGTCACCACATCCTCCTACCCCACCACCACCGCCGACTTCGGCATCTCCATGAAATTCTCCCTCACCCGGTGACAACGCCTTTTCGGGTAGCAAAAGGAGACAGGAGTAAAGTAGTATAGGCCGATAGTGCCCAGCGCTAAGTTTGCGGTTGCAAAGGTAATATATAAAATAAGGAGAAACCAAATTCCCTTGCAACAATTTTTTCCGCCCAACTTGAGCGATTTTCCATTCAACTTGCAGCACACCTCCGCCAACTTGGCGGACCATCTCCCCAACTTGCAGCGACCTCGCTCCAACTTGCCACCTACCCCATTTCGCCTCGATTTGGCGCTGATTTCGCCAAAAATCACCAAAATTTGGCGCTCGCGCCGCCAATTTTCATCAAAAGTTGGCGGAGATTTCGCCAAAATTGACTACATTTGCACCGCAAACACAAAAAAGCGACAATGATGGAAGGACTTATTCAGCGGCAAGCCTACTACCTGGAGCAGGTGAAATCCACATTCCACCGCTACCTCTACGGGCAAATCGACTGGACCGCGCGCATGGTGGGACTGCTCGGGCCGCGCGGCGTGGGCAAAACCACCATGGTGCTGCAGCACATCCTTGAGCAACTGCCCACCGAGGAAACCCTCTACGTGGTGGGCGACGACCTCTACTTCAGCAACCACACCCTGCTACAACTCGCGGAAAACCTGGTGAAGCAGAATTTCCGCCACCTCATCATCGACGAAATCCACAAATACGCCAACTGGTCGCGCGAACTGAAGCAAATCTACGACCTCTTCCCCAAGCTGCAAGTCGTCTTCACCGGCTCGTCGGCACTCGACATCATGCGCGGAGAGGCCGACCTCAGCCGCCGCGCGCTCATGTACCAACTGCAGGGACTCTCCTTCCGCGAATACCTCAGCCTCTTCCACGGCATCCACCTGCCAGCCTACACCCTCGACGAAATCCTGCGCCACGAGGTGAAGACCGACGACGACTTCCACCCCCTCCCCTACTTCGGCCAGTACCTGCGCAGCGGCTACTACCCCTTCGCCAAGAACGGCAACTTCGACATGTTCCTGCAGCAAATCATCAACCAAACCTTCGACGTGGACATTCCCGCCTTCGCCGACCTCACCGCCACCACCGCGCGCAAGCTCAAGCAACTGCTCACCATCATCGCGCAGAGCGTGCCGTTCAAGCCCAACGCCAGCAAAATCGCGCAGATGCTCGACTGCGACCGCCACGTGCTGGGCGACTACTTCGGCTATGTGGAGCGCGCCGGATTCATCACCCTGCTCACCGACGACACCACCGGCATACGCAGCCTGGGGAAGGTGGAGAAAATCTACCTAGACAACACCAACCTCATCTACGGCATCGGGCAGGCCAACGCCGACGTGGGCAACGTGCGCGAAACATTCTTCATGAACCAGATGCGCGTGCACCACCGCGTGCAATCCTCCAAGACCGCCGACTTCACCATCGCAGGCATCACCTTCGAAGTGGGCGGCAAGGGCAAGACCCAGCGCCAAATCAAGGACACCCCCAATGCCTACGTCGTGAAAGACGACATCGAATACGGTTTCCGCAACACCATCCCCCTCTGGCACTTCGGCCTGAACTACTAAGGGCATGAGACCGCCCTGCCGATGGCAAAAGGGCAAGGGCACGATAGGAACAGCCGAACTCATTTCTGAAAACGACCGCAGTGGTTTTTCAAAACGACCGCAGTCGTTTTGGAAAACGAGCGCAGTCGTTTTTGCGAATGGGTCGGCACAAATGATGCCTGCGGCGCGAAATTCTTGGACTATGGTTCGTAAGTCTTGGACTGCGCCGCGGACTTTGGATATCTGCGGCGCGAGCTTTGGATATCTGCGCCGCACTCCTTATATAATATATGCGCGCGAAGGCGACGAAAATGCGCGCGTGGGGCTCCCCCACCCTTTTCGGGGAGGGGGTCGAGGGGAGAGGCCGCCGATGGTTGTTCGAAAGAATTGTAAAGTGGAGTTGGCAAAAATGTTGAAAAAGCTTAAAATTTGGGATGGGGATGGTGCGAAAACGTAAGAAAAGGGGCGTGAAATGTGAAATTTCGATAAAAGGCGTGGGCGAAAATTGGTGGGGTGGAAAATTATTCGTACCTTTGCAGCGATTATAGTGTGAAGCCTGCGCAGGCCGATGCTTCTCGGCGTTGCTTTCACGCGGCCTCTGCGGCCGCATGGGCGCCGAAGGGGCAGCAAGGAATGAAGGGCGTGCGCGGGGCGCTGGTTTGAATTGCGGCGCCGCGGGGGCTTTACGCATAACGCAAATAGATTATTCATGGAGAAAACTCTCGTCATACTGAAGCCATGTGCCGTGCAGCGCGCCATTGTGGGGCAGGTCACGGCGCGCTTCGAGCGCAAGGGCCTGCGTCTGGCCGGCATGAAAATGATGCAACTGACCGACGAATTGCTCAATGAGCATTATGCTCACTTGGCCAACAAGCCTTTCTTTCAGCGCATCAAGGACTCGATGATGGCGGCGCCGGTGATTTGCTGCTGCTACGAGGGCGTGGACGCGGTGGAGACGGTGCGCAGCATGACGGGCGCTACGAATGCGCGCAAGGCGGCGCCGGGCACTATCCGCGGCGACTTCGGCATGAGTTTCCAGGAAAATATCATCCACACGAGCGACTCGCCGGAGAACGCGGAGGTGGAGCTGGCGCGCTTCTTCAAGCCGGAGGAGATTTTCGACTACAACCAGGCGCCTTTCCAGTTCCTCTACGCCAACGACGAGTATTAAGCCGCTCTTTTTCAAGAAACTAACGATTAATCATATCACCTATGAAACGAAATATCATCAAGACGATGCTTGCGACGGTGGTTCTCGCCGCCACAGCACTTGGTGCCTCTGCACAAGACCTCATTGCACGACAAGCTCCCATCGACCGCCGCCACAGCGCGGTGAACCATGTGGAGTTCAGCCATAAGATGTCGTCGATGGCGGACTTGAACAATCCTGCCGCCGACATCTATTCCGACTGGGTGAACAAGGACATCCGCAAGGTGGCAGGCCACATGAGCCGCGGCACGAAGATTGACCTGCGCGGCTTTGCCATGCCGACGACGAGCCGCAAGGTGACGTCGAACTATGGCCCGCGCTGGGGCCGCCGCCACGAGGGCCTGGACATCAAGGTCTATGTGGGCGACACCATCTGCAGCGCCTTCGACGGCAAGGTGCGCATCGTGGCCTACAATGCCCGCGGCTATGGCTACTATGTGGTAATCCGCCACCCCAACGGCCTGGAGACGCTCTACGGGCACATGAGCAAGCAGCTGGTGAAGCCCGACCAAATCGTGAAGGCTGGTCAGCCCATCGGCCTGGGCGGCAACACGGGCCGCAGCTATGGTTCGCACCTGCACTTCGAGACGCGCGTCTGCGGACAGCCCATCAATCCGGCGCTGATGTTCGACTTTGAAAATCAGGACATTGTGAGTGATTTCTACACCACTACGCAGAACTACGGCAGCACGAGCGCCGTGGCCATGAACGCGCAGCCCAGCCGTGTGCACGATGCGCGCAACGACCAGGCAACGGCTTCGGCAACGGCCACGGAGACGGCGGCTGAAACCCGCTCCGCTGCGCCTGCACGCACGGCCGTGGTGGGTACTTCGAGCCACGCCAAGAAGAGCAGTGCATCGCGCAGCAAGAGCAGCAAGCGCGGCAAAACAACCGCCAAGCGCACCACGAGCTACACCGTGAAGGCGGGCGACAATCTCACCGCCATTGCCCGCAAGAATGGCACCACGGTGACGCAGCTGCGCAAGAAAAATGGAATAAAAGGCAACACCATCCGCCAGGGACAGCGACTGAAGCTCTGACCTGTGCGGCCAACCAACCAAAAAATCACAGCGCGCGCCGAAATGGTTGCGCGCTTTTTTCAAACCAATTTTCCCCCAAAAACACGACAAGACCATGAAACGAGTCCTTTTCCTGGCTGCGCTCTTGCTGGCTGCCACCGCCGCCACGGCGCAAGACTGGGCCAAACTGACTGACGCCGACGGCAAGCTGACCGGCACGGTGTGGAAGTATCGCGTGCAACTGAAAGACAAGAAGCACAACGATTTCTCCGTGAAGAAACCGCTGGAGTTCCTTTCGCAGAAAGCCATTGACCGCCGCAAGCGCCAGGGACTGAAGGTGGACAAGACCGACCTGCCCGTGAGCCGCGCCTACCTGCAGCAGATTGAGCAGTGCGGCGTGGGCATTTGCCACACCAGCAAATGGAACAACACCGTGGTGGTTTGGACCACCGACACCGCGAAGATGGACGCCGTGCTGGCCCTCGACTGCGTGAGCGCCGTGCGCCGCGTGGCCACCTACAACAACCCGCCCAGCAAGGCCAACTACGACCGCCGCGAACTGGTGCAGCCGAAGGTCAGCGAGGAAGGCGAGGAGGGCGGAAATCCAGAGGAGGCCGCCATGCAACTCTTTGCCGACAACCTGCGCCAGCGCATGGTTGAAAGCGGCACCAACCCCGACTCCGCCGATGTGGCCGTGGCCGCAGTGATTCAGATGATGCTCGCTGAGGCAGTGGAAGGGGAACCAGAAGCTGTGGCAGAGCAGGAAACGGCTGCCGCTACGGGCAAGGCAGCCTACTACGGCAAAGGCCTCGACCAGGTGGAGCAACTGCACGTGGACGCACTGCACGACAAGGGATTCCGCGGCCAGGGCATGACCATCGCCATCACCGACGGCGGCTACTTCAACGTCGATATCATTCCCCTTTTCAGCAACGTGAAAATCTTGGGCACCAAGGACTTTGCCCAGCAAGGCGGCAACATCTATGAGGCCACGCAAGACCACGGCACCATGGTGCTTTCGTGCATCGGCGCCAACCAGCCCGGCCAGTTCGTAGGCACCGCCCCCGAAGCGTCCTTCTGGCTGCTGCGCAGCGAGGACGGCGACACCGAGCAGATGGTGGAGGAAGACAACTGGGCCGCTGCGGTGGAATTTGCCGACAGCGTGGGCGCCGATGTCATCAACACCTCGCTCGGCTACTCCAAGTTCGACAGCGACGACCAGACCGTGCGCTACTGGGAGCTCGACGGCCACACGCGCCTCTGCTCCAACAGCGCATCCATGCTTGCGCAGAAGGGCATCGTGCTTTGCAACAGCGCCGGCAACGAGGCCTCCAAGCCCTGGAAACTCATCAGCTGCCCCGCCGACGCTGACGACGTGCTCACCGTGGGCGCCGTGAACCGCAAGGGCGTGAACACCAACTTCTCTTCGCTCGGCAACGCCAGCGACGGCCGCGTGAAGCCCGACGTAATGGCCCTGGGCCTCGACGCCACCGTCATCGACGACCACGGCACCATCACCGAGGCCAACGGCACCAGCTTCGCCTCGCCCATCATGTGCGGCGCCGTCACCTGCTTCTGGCAGGCCAACCCCAAGCTCACCGCCAAGGAGGTGGTGGAGCGCGTCCGCCAGCTGGGCGACAACCGCGAGCACCCCAACAACGTCTTCGGCTGGGGCATCCCTGACTTCAGCAAGTAAGGGGCGCTTGCCCCTGCTTTGCTGAGCAGACGACCGAACAAATCACCTGACGAATTACCCGAAAATAACGATGAAAACGGCATCCTTCCGACTTTTGTTGGCAGGTCTGCTGCTGCTTGCTTGCGCATTGCCAATGGCAGCGCAGGACTGCTCGATTGTGCCCATGGCGCACCTCGACGACCTGCCCTATCCGCTGATTCACCGAACGCTGCGCGATGCTGACGGTTATGCCTGGCACGCCACCAGCAACGGCCTCTGCCGCAACAATGGATACCAGATTGATGCGTTTCGCCCTGCGCGCAACAGCGTCATCACGGAACTGGAAGAGGACAGTTGCGGACGGCTGATTTGCGGCACGCAGCAGGGGCTTTATGTCTTTGACCGCAAGGATTTTGCCTTTCAGGAAATACACCCCGAACACTTTTCCGATGCCTATATCTTCGCCCTTAGCCTGCGGCGCAACGGTCATTTGTGGGTCGGCACGATGGATTCCGTGTTCGAACTAGACCGCGATTTGAAGATTTGCAGCCGCCACGGCGTGGGCAAGCCCGTGAACAGTTTCTACGAAGATTCACATGGGCAATTCTGGGCACTGCTGCGCTATGGCGGCGAAGACGCGCGCTCAGGCCGCCTGTTGCAGTACGCCGAGGCAACGCACAGCTTTGCCCAGGTGGACTGGCCCGAACGCCAGACGTGCGCACCCGTTGCCATGCTTGAGGAACCGCGCTTGGGCGGCTATCTGGTGGCCACCAGCGGTGAAGGCATCGTGCTGTTCCGCCCCGAGACATCTGGCGACGGGCGCTTGCAATGGCAATCCGCTTCGCAAAAGAGCAACCGCAACGGCAGCGGCATTCTATCCCTGCTGAAAGACGAGCAGCAGGGCCTGATTTGGACCACCACGGCCGAGGACCTTTATCTATATAAGGTAGGGGATGGCGGCCTGGACAGCATTTCCACGGCAGCGCTGCTGCCCCAGCGTAAGAAAACGCTCGACCTGTTGTCGCTCGACCATGCGGGCAACGTGTGGATTGGCGGTTTCTTGCCCGATGTATTCATCGCCACGTTTGGGCAAGAGCGCGTCCAGCGGCTGGCCATTGACGAATTCCGCCCGCGCACGGGATTCGGCCTAATGGGCGAGCGCGTGGTGAAAGAAGACGACAGCACCTATTGGATTTGGCAGCGCCAGCTCGGACTGACGCTCTACGACCGCCCGGCGGCCAAGTTGACCTACCTTACCGATGCGCCGCAAGGCGACCTGCGCTATGTGGAAAAGACGCTGCAGCGCTGCCTTCAGCAACCCGGCATTTGGGCATCGCGCGGCAGCCAGTTGCTCCACTTGTGGCGGCAGGGCATGGCGATTGAGCATGAGCAGCTGGTTGATTTTCAAGGAGAGAAGATACAACTCATCCGCGAAGACCAGTCGAAACGGCTGTGGATTGGCACCGCCAAGGCGCTTTATCTCTACATGCAGACGAGCGGCGAAGTGAAGAAACTGACCGACTTGGACGGCGGACTGCTGGACCTGGTGCTCAGCAAACGCGAAGCTATAGCCGCAGTGAAGGGCAGTGGTGTGCTGAAGGTGTCGGACAATGGGAAAACCACGCGGATTGCGCCAGCTGAAATGGACATCACACGCTTGGCCTTAGCGCCCAATGGCACGCTCTGGGCCGCGACATCGCAGGGCGAGGTGCTCTGCCTGAGGCAAGGCGAAAGCGACTGGCAGCGCAACGAAACGCTCAGCAACGAGAACGGGAGCAAGACTATTCTGGCGCTGGCCGCAGACTTTCAGGGGCATGTGTGGCTGCTTTCGCCGCGCTCCGCCATAGAATACAATCCGCAGAACCAGGCCATGCGCGAACTGAAAAGCGACAACCAGCAAATTCAGATGCAGTATTTCTACGCGCTCGAACCTCAGCAGGACAAACGCATCGGCCTGGCAGGCGCTGGCGCCTACTGCAGCGTTTACCCGTCGGCACAGTTGGAAAGCAGCGGTGCAAGCGTGCGGGCATGGGTTTCTGCCGTAGTGACCGACGGAAAGAGGCAACTGATTAGTCCGCAGACCAGCGAAATTGACGTACTGCCCAGCACCAGCAGCCTGGAACTCTACCTCACCACGCTCAACTATCTTCAGCCCGACAATGTGAGTTTCGCCTTTTCGCTCGACGGCAAGCAATGGACCAACCTGCGCAAAGGCAACAATTGCATTGTGCTGCACAAACTAACCAAAGGCAATTACCACCTGCAAGTACGCGCCACAGATGGCAACGGCAACTGGGGCGAGGCGGTGGAATGCCTGACCATCCATCGCCTGCCAGCCTGGTGGGAGACGTGGTGGGCAAGGATTTTGTTTCTGCTCGCCGCAGCGGCCGTGGTCTATGGCCTCTATCTGCTCAACCAGCGCATCCATTACCTGCAGAAATTGCAGCGCATTCGCAAAGAAGTGTCGCTCAACGAACTGTCGCTCAGCCCGAAGCACGTGAGCGAAGAGGAAGAAGACCAAGCATTCCTCAAGCGCGTGGTGGCAGAAATAGAAGGACACGTCAGCGACCCAGAGCTCAACGTATCGCAGTTGTGCAGCACGCTCTGCATGAGCCGCTCCAACTTCTACCGCAAGATTGTGCCGCTCACGGGCAAGAGCCCCAACGACCTCATCCGCGAAGTGCGCCTGAAGAAGGCTGCCAAGATGATTGCATCCAACCCGCGCACCCCCATTGTGGAGGTGGCGCAGCTCGTGGGATTCTCCTCTCCGAGCTATTTCACGAAGTGCTTCACCAAAATGTTTGGCGTGAACCCGAAGAAATATTCCAAAGAAAACAGCGAAGAAAACGGGGCGGAAAATAGCGCAAATGATGTAGAAAAATAGCACAAACGTCCCAAAATATCCTTGGTCAGTTTGTTTCATTTTTAGAACGGAACAAGGCAAAAAGTCCCCATTTCATCGAATAATTTTGCCTCCGAATTGCAACGCAGCATGCAGTTTGGAGGCATTCTTATTCACAACATTCACAACAATAACTTCAAAAACGAAATGAACATGAAACGGACTTTTCTCATTGCCATCATGGCGCTGCTGAGTTATACCTGCTTTGCTCAGCGCATGACGGACAAACTCGACCGCGGTGTCGTGGCAGTGCCCACTGGCAGCGGCGGATTCCTGGTGAGCTGGCGCATTTTCGCCGAAGAGTACTACGACACAAAGTACAATATCTACCGCAATGGCACGAAACTGAACGCCGAGCCGCTCAGCGTTTCCAACTACACCGACACGGGCGGAGCGGCCAACAGCAACTATCAGGTGGCCGCCGTGGTAAAGGGCGTGGAGCAGGTCAAGAGCGCTGCCGTGACGCCTTGGGCAAACGGATACTGGGACATCGTGATGCAGCCCATCTATGCGCGCGGCGGCACCGACGTGACCACTTCGCATGGCTACATCATCAACGACACGGGCCTGGGCGACGTTGACGGCGACGGCGTGGCAGAATTCTTCGTCAAGCGCCTCAATACGCTCGACCTCAACCAAACGGCCAACGATTCCTGCTTCGACGTCATCGAGTGCTACAACATGGCGGGCGACCGCCTTTGGTGGATTGACTGCGGACCAAACATGATGACGGGCGGCGGCGTGGAACTCAACATCGGCATCTACGACTGGGACGGCGACGGCAAGTGCGAGGCCGCCATGCGTGGCGCCGACGGCATGATTATCCACATGGCCAACGGCAAGACCTACGAAGTGGGCGATATGACCATCGATTCGCGATGGGACGGCATTTCCTTCTCCGAACCAGGATACGCCGAAGGGCAGGAATACCTGCTCTACCTCAATGGCGCCACGGGCGAACCCTACCAAATCATCGACTATCCCCTGCCCTACTTCGAGGATGACGACTTGCGCGACGCGGCAGCCGTTTGGGGCGGCGGCATTCCTGGCCACAGGCCCAACAAGCACTTCATCGGCGCCCCCGTGCTCGACGGGCGCAACCCCAGCATCTTCCTTGCGCGCGGCATCTACACGCAAATAAAGATGTGCGCCTACGACGTTGACCCGCAGACCCACCAACTCACGCGCCGCTGGTTCTGGCGCTGCAAGGATTCCACAAGTCCCTGGTTCGCACAGGGTTACCACAACTATGCAGTAGCCGATGTGGACATGGACGGCCGCGACGAAATCGTTTACGGTTCTATGGTCATCGATGACAACGGCAAAGGCCTTTCCACCACGGGTCTGGGCCACGGCGACGCGCAGCACTGCGGCGACTTCGACCCCTACCGATGGGGATTGGAGCAGTTCGCCTGCAACGAATTCCAGCCTGCCATGAACTACCGCAACGCCACCACAAGCGAAATCTACTACCGCCGCGTGGCTTCGGGCGACGACGGGCGCGCCATCTGCGGCAACTTCACCAACGACCTGCCCGGATGCCTCGGGCGCAGCGTAGGCACGGGCATGATTTCCACCTTGGCCGACAAGGAAGTGACGAGCAAGAGCGGATGGGTGGACTGGGGCATCCAGGTGAACCGCATCTACTGGGACGGCGACCTCTGCGACGAAATCCTGGCCAGTCCGGGCATCGAGCGCGAAGGCGTGGTCTATAAGCCCGGCAATTGCGACCGAATCTTCCAGTCGGCCGGCTGCCAAATGTGCAACTACACCAAGAATACGCCCGCGGCGCAGGGCGACATCATCGGCGACTGGCGCGAGGAAATCGTGCTGCGCGCCGAGGGCAACACCCGCCTGCGCATCTACACCACGCCCATCGAGACCAAATGGCGCAACTACACGCTCTGGCACGACCACCAGTACCGCCAGGCCATGGTGTGGGAAATGTGCGGATACAACCAACCGCCCCACGTCAGTTATTTCGTAGGCGAAATGGAAGGCATCACCACCACGCCGCCGCCCCTCACCATGACGGGACGAACGGAAATCAGCAACGGCGGAACCATCTCCGCCGCAACCGACGGCCAGCACATCATCGTCTGCGAAACCAACGACACCAAAATCAGCGTGGCCAACGGCGCAAAACCCTACATCGCCACCTTCAACGTGCCATCGTGGGTGCAGGGCCACGACGACAACGACAGCATCACCTACGACCACTTCACCTGCACCGTCTCGGGCGGCGCTTTCGGCGGCAGCATGCGCCTCGTGAAGCAGGGCGAAGGCACACTCATCCTGCCCAGCGTGGAACAAACCTACACGGGCAACACCGACATTTGGGGCGGAACGCTCCAGTTCAGCGGCACGCTCAAGAAATCGCCGCTCTGGCTCAACCGCTTCACCACCCTTGAAAGCAACGGCGGCACTTTCCGCAGCATCCGCGCCGACTACGCTGCAAAGGTCTGCCCTGGCGGCATTGACAGCCAAGGCAGCATCACTGCCGACACCCTCAACCTCGGCTTTGGCAGCCGCGTGCAGTTCGACCTCTACGCCGAAACCCTTTCCGCCGATACCATCAACGCCAAAATCCTCCGCATCGAAACCAAGGACTGGAAATACGGCCCGAAGTACATGCAGCCCATCTTCGAGTTCATTGCACACACGGGCAGCGCCGACACCCTGCGCACGGGCCGCTACTTCCTCGGCAACGTCACCAACATCGTGGGCGCCATCGACAGCATTGTCATCGAGGGACTGCCCAACACGCAGAAGGCTGAACTGCTGCGCGAAAGCGGGAAACTCTACCTGCAAATCTCGTCCGTCAGAGGCGCCAGCGCCATCATCTGGAACGGCAACGAAAGCGACAACTGGAACTTCGCCAAAGCGCGCAACTTCACGCTTGCGGCCGACCCCACGCAGACCACGCAATACTTCGTCACCAACGACTACGTCATCTTCGACAACTCTGCCGAGCAGCGCAGCGTGAAACTCACAGGCGACCTCGCGGCCGACACCGTACTCGTCAGCAGCGACAGCGACTACACCTTCACCGGCACTGGAACGCTCGCCGGCGCCACTGCACTCGTGAAGCAAGGCAGCGGAACGCTCACCATCAGCAACTCGCCCAACAGCTACACCGGCGGCACGCGCATTTCCGGCGGAAAAGTCGTGGTGGAATCGCTCGCCAGCGAATATCAGCAAAGCGGCGCACTTGGCGCTCTCGCCCAAGACTACGGCAATTTAGTCATTGAAAATGGCGCTGAACTCAACATCACCGAAGCCAGCCTTATCGACACCCCCATCACCATCGAGAGCGACGAGGGCGGCATCATCAGCAACAAAGCCACAGTGAGCGTCAGAAAAGCCGTGCAAGGCACCAACCTCGTGAAGAAAGGAACGGGATGGATGCAGATGACCGTGCCCAACTACTCGCTCAAGCATCTCACCATCGGCGAAGGCACCGTGCACCTCATTGGGCAAAATAATCCAGCGCAAAAGGTTGAATTCCAAGGCGGAACGCTCGAGGAGACCATGGACGGCTCTTCATTCCCCATCTTCGTTGACGAAGGACAGACGGGCACCTGGCGACTCACGGGGCGCGCCTCCTACAGCAACACCATCACCGGCGCGGGCGAACTCACCATCTACATGCCCGAACTCGGCGGATATGAAGGCGTGCCGCGAACGCCCATCAACGGCAACTGGTCGAAATTCACCGGAACCATCAAGGCCACGACCAAGAGCAACGCCGTCGCCTTCACCTTCGACAACAGCTACGGACTGCCCAACGCTACGCTCGACATCCAGGAAGGCCGAACCATCAAGAACACCGCCGGAAAAACCTTCGCCATCGGCAAAGTGACTGGCGACAAAGGCATCCTCGGAGGCATCGTTTGGTTCACCTCAACCGCCGTGACGGGCAAATGCACTTGGGCACTCGGCAACAACGAAGACTGGAAATGGAAGGGACTCATCACCGGCGACTGCAACTTCATCAAGCAGGGCAAAGGCAAAGTGACCCTGCTCTCCAGCGCACACGACTTCACCGGAACCGCCAACATCAAGAAGGGCGAACTCCACATCGGAACAGGCGTCACGCTCGGCACCAACACCCTCACCGTAGCAACCGGCGCAACCCTCTCCGGCGTCACCGGCACGGGCAACGACCTCACCAACACCAATGCCACCATCAAAGGCACGCTGCAAGTGGGACTCAACGAAACCGCCACGTCTGGCGTCATCAACTTCGGCAACAAGAACGTGACGTTCAGCAAAGGCTCAACGCTCAAAGTGCGCGCCAAGAGATGCGCCACCAAGACAACCACCGGAGGAACATACATGGGCAACATCCTCAACCTCGTCATGAACGGCACCATTGACGTCAGCGTGCCAGAAGACCACTCACTCAGCGTAGGCGACTCCATCATCGTTTGGAAAGCCAACAAAACCACTGGCAAACCCACGCTGAAGTCCTACGTCATCGACGAAACCGCCGGCCTCTACTGGGACGACAGCAACATCCTCAACGGCGTGCTCTACGTCACCGACCAAGTGCCCACGGCCATCGCCGCCATCACCGACGACACGCCCGTGAGCGTGCAGGTCTTCACCCTCAGCGGCGCAGCCGTCAGCCAGTTCACCTGCACCAAGGCCGAAGTGGCACAGCGCTTCAGCCAAACCAGCCTGCCGCAAGGCATCTACGTCGTCAGCATGCAGGCCAACGGCATCGCCGAAACCCGCAAACTGCGCAAATAACCCCTCATCATCACCTAACCAGCGGGACGCACTCCACCCAGTGCGCCCCGCTTTTTTCCTTGAATAAACCCCACCTAATCCTTGCACCCCCCCCGTCCAATCCTTGCACAACCCCTTCCCGCGCTTTGAATAAGCCCCACTCAAACTTTGCATAAAACTCACTCAGACTTTGCATGAAACACGCATACGCCGCACCCTTCCTCCGCAGCATCCTCGGCAACTGCAAAAAAGAAGGGCATCATTTCGCAAAAAGAAGCCCTTCGTTTTCAAAAACGATGCCCTTCGTTTTCAAAAACGAACGCCTTCTTTTTTCACCCTCACCAAGCATACCTGAAAATCAATAACTTACAAAACCACCCCATCCGTGCCTATTCCGCTCCCTATTTCGCGCCCAAAATATGCAGAAATCTGCATATTTCCCCTCCACCTGCAAAATTTTATGCAATGCCCCGCAAAGCAAAAATCGGGGCGCACCCAAGTTTAGGTGCGCCCCGATTTTGCGTTTTTTCGGAGAGAAAATCTGCTTGCCATGTTGCATTCTTAAAAAAAATAGTTACATTTGTAAGTGATTTAATAAAAGAAGAACGATGGAATATAAGGAAAAAGCTATTCGTGCCATTGTCGCATCAAGCGTAAAGTCATACGCGCAGGGGTTCTCAGACCGCCACATATCAGAGCGGGACAATGAGAATGGCACTATAAACATGAAAATACACAATGTGTTTATTGCTGCATTGGGACCAGAAATACAATACTATTCAGCTCTGGCGCGCTCGCTCGACAGTTCTCTGGGCAATATGCTGGAGTCTATGGCCATTACCATAGCGGAACTCCATTATACGGTGAACCAGCATGTGGAGGGCAAACTCTACAAAGCGCAAACCGATTACATTGCCGAGATACTTGAGGAATATAAAAATCATACACAACAATCTAGGGAACTTTTTGATGGCACTTGTATAAAGGAACTCTTTTCTAAAACGTATAAGTGCTCTGCTAAAGTTGAAAAGCGTCCGAAAAGCCAAGTATTACAGTTCTTCTTAAATGAAGAACCTCATAGCTACAAGAACTTTTGGAACTTTGTTTGTAAGTCAGAAAGAGGTTATGAGATTGTGATGGACGAGATAAATAAGAACGCTCGTTACTTAGAATATGTCCTCAATTTCTATAAACGCATAAAACTTGCTGCATAGACATGACGAAAGTAGATGCTATAGAAAAGGTGATGGAGCAAAATGGTGGTGCTGCAAGTTTATCCGTCATTTACGACAACATTGAAAGATATTATCCAGCAGCAAAAGCGTCTGAGCATTGGACTGAAGGGGTGCGTGGAGTGTTATATCGGGAACTACGCAAAGACAATAGTCGTTTTAGGAAAATTGGTTCAAGCATTTATGCTTTGAGACAATACAAGGAAGAAAGGGTTCCAGAAAAGGATAAAATTAGAATGCACTCTTTTATGGAAGGATTGTGCATTGAACTTGGTAATGAGCAAAAATTTAAAACATATTCCGCGGACCCTTCGGCAAAATATCGTGACAACGCCTTCATAAAGGATGTAGTGACAATGCAAGTCCTGCCGCAGTTTACCTATGAAGGAATATTGCACGAAGCTAAACTCATAGATGTGTTATGGTTTGATAATTCCCAATATCCATATCCTCAGTACGCTTTTGAGATAGTGGATAGTATCGGAACATTGAATGGAGCATTTAATCGCTGCATGCAACTTATCAACTTTAGGACAAAATTTTATATAGTCGCTCCCGAAAAACACAGAGAGAAATTTGAGCAGACACTAAATATGAACGTCTATCGCGCATATAAAGAATACTTTGAGTTTAAAGACTATGAAACAATGCTTAATGCTTACAAAATTTTTGTTTCAGGTGCATCGGCAATTGATTGGTTAAGATAAAAGATATAAAAGATATTTTATCATATTGCGGAAAGACTCACGACGAAGTCTTTCCGCTTTTTTTGAACCTGAATGCGTTACAACTAAAGTTCTTAAGGAACACACCTACTTCCGTTCTCTTTATAATGACAAACAACTTTATGTGGAAAATGTTCCTCTTCATACGGCACTGTTTCTCTATCTGCGAAATTTTGCATATAGCGGAATGTTTCGATATAACGATGATGGAGATTTCAATGTCCCCTATGGCGGCATATCATACAACAGGAAGTCGCTGGCAAATGCTCTTGAATACTACCGCTCAGAGCCATTGCAAGACCTCTTTAGCAAGACTACAATAGAAAATCTCGACTTTGAGGAGTTCTTCAAACTTCATCAACCGCAAGAAAACGATTTCGTGTTTCTTGACCCTCCATACGACAGCGAGTTCAGCACCTACGCCCAAAATGATTTTGGCAGAGAAGACCAGAAGCGACTAGCCCATTATCTGATTAATGAATGCCGTGCTAAATGGATGATGGTTATTAAGGCAACGCCATTTATCCTTTCGCTTTATGAGAATCATGGACTTACCATGAAGACTTTCGATAAGACCTATCAGGTGAGCTTCATGAATAGGAACGACAAAGATGTGAAACACTTAATAATAACCAATTATTGAAATGGAAGAATCACGATTAAAAGAATGTCAATTAGTATTGCCTGCATTATATTTTATGTCGGTGAGCAAAAACAGAGGTTTTATTACAACGACTGACTTAAAGAAGAAATTGTATAGTGTTGTCAAACCGACAGGTTTAGATGGGCAAAAAGTTCTGCTCAATAGGAATGATACACCATTCGACCAAAAAGTAAGAAACTTGAAAAGTCATCACACCTTTGAAAGAAAAGGATTGGCAAAAGAGGAAACCGGTGGTTTTCGTATCACTCAAGCAGGAAAAGACTTGGTTGATGAAAATTGGGCTCTAATTACCCAAATGGTTGGGAACACAACATTCAATGAAACTGATTTACTGGAATCGTCAGAATTTGTGGTTCGAGGAAACCGTAAACGGAAACTGGTTTTATTGGATGACCTCGTTTCAGAAGGCGGCCCAGTGCAGAAAACAGTTAGTGCCTATAAGCGTTCTTCCAAGCTAAGAAACAGTGCTATTGAACATTTTACTCACTGCGGCATTATTAAATGTGACTGTTGCGGATTTGAATTCAAATCGTTTTATGGAGCAAAATATGGCGTATCCTGCATCGAGATTCATCACCTGAAGCCGCTTTTCGCGTATGAGGGAAAGAAACTCACCGTAACAATTGAAGAAGCGCTTCAGAATCTTCTTCCAGTATGTCCAAACTGCCATAGAGTAATACACAAAAAGCATATCTTGCCCGAACAGATACCGACTTTCAAGCAGTATATTGCTTCTCGTAAGTAAGAAAATTTACAACATTTGCGTTATTTGCGGCAAATGCACTGGTGACAAGGTTTACTCCAAGTCGCGGAGCATGTTGATGTGGAGCAGACCTTCGTCCATGAAAGGTTCGGAAGTGGCGGTGAAGCCGAATTTCTCGTAGAAACCTTGGGCTTGAACCTGCGACATAATCTTGATGCGCAAGGCGCCAAAGTGCTGCTTTGCGGCCTTCATTCCTTCCTGAAACAGGCGCGTACCGAGGCCCGTGCGGTGCTTTCGTGTGAGCACCCGCCCGATGTGCACTTCGTCTGCGCTGCCAGGTTCGGGAATGATGCGCAGATAAGCCTGAATGCCCTCAGTGTCGGTGTAGAAGAGGTGCAGGGACGCCTGGTCCTGGTAGTCCACGTCTTGATAGACGCTGTTCTGCCCCACGACAAAGATTGCCGCACGGATGTGCAGAATGTCGTACAGTTCGTCCTTCGTCAGTTCGCCGTATGTCTTTACGTGCAGTTCCATGATGGTTGGTTTTTAAGTTTAGTAAAGGCATCCCACTGCCCAAATCGGGAGTTTGTGGCCGAAGGGGGTCTCGATGTCGTCGGCAAGAATGTAGGAGTCGGGCAGTCCGGCTATCTGCTCGTAGGTCTTGCTCTTTCCGCCGACCTCGAAGGTGTGGCGCCCATCCACCTTGAAGTCGCCAGCGGCCTTGCCATATTCTATGGTGTGACCGTAGGAGAGTTGGTTGACCACAAAGGTTTCCCTCACGGTGCCAATCTTGATGTCGTCGGTGGCCAGCGCATAGACGAGGTTCGGGTTTTCCAGGTAGATTTTGTCCGGTTTCTGCATCTTCTTCACTGTGTTTATCTGCGAGTAGAGCAGGTTGATGATGCGCGCGCGGTTCAGGTGCGAGAGGTATTCTATGACGGTGTTCCGGTGCGCCTCAATCATTGACGAGAGTTTGGAGATGTCCACTTCAAACGGGACGGTGGTGGCGAGAATGCCGATGAGCGCCTTGATTTTCCTGATGTTTGCCACGTCGATGCCGCATTCGGAGGGCAGTTCGGTCTCAACCACGTAGTTCACCACTTGCTCCATCTGCGTGTAGTAGTCGATGCTGTTTTCTATGTAGAACGGGAAGTAGCCGTGCTTGAGGTAGTCCTTGAACAGCGGCAGCGGCTGGCATTGCTCATTCACTTTGGCGCAAATGGTTTCGGGATGCGCGAGCACTTCTTCGAGCGTTGTCGGCTCGATGCTGATGCCTTTGTAGAACTGCAGGTATTCTCTGAACGAGAGGCCTTGCATGGTGTAGGGCACGCAGCGGCGCGAGAGGTCGGCATCGCCCGTGAGGATTTGCAGCAGCGACGAGCCGGTGACTACCACGCGCATGTCGGGGTACATGTCGTAGATTTCCTTCACTTCGCTGCTCCACCGTTTGTATTTGTGCACCTCGTCGAGGAACAGGTGGCGGCCGCCATATTTATAAAAGGTGTCGGCCAGTTCGAGCAGGCTGTGGTTGGCGAAGTAGATGGAGTCGAGCGTGCAATAGAGCGCCTGGCGGGAATACTGCGGGTAGTGCGTCTTGATGTATTGGAGCATGAGCGTGGATTTGCCTACGCCCCTTGCCCCGCGTATGGCCAGCAGGCGTGCGTCCCAGTTGATTTCCTGCATGCGATGGCGCACGATGTCGGTCTGCATCTTGTCGAGCAAACGGTCTTGCTTTGCAAAAAGTGTCTCCATAATTCCTGAAATTTTCTGCAAAGATAAGGAATTGCTGTCTAAAAACAGCAAAAAAGTGGAGAAAATGCTGTTTGCAGACAGCAGATTTTGCAGGAAAATGCTGTTTACGGACAGCAAAATGTGGAGAAATATGCTGTTTGCGGACAGCACTTGGAGCGTTTTAATGTTGTTTTTAGGTTGAAGGGGATGCTCGGCAAGTTGGAAAGTATGTGCTGCAAGTTGGAGGGAAAATCGCTCAAGTTGGGCGGAAAAAATTCTTTGATGGAAATTTGGAGTAGGCACTCCTTATATATTACCTTTGCAACCGCGTTTCAGCGCTGAGCGCAATTAACAATTAACAATTAACAATTGGCGGATAACAATTAACTATTTTCCTATGAAGACAATTATAATAATGGTGATGTGCCGCGTGGCGGTTATGCTGGCGGGGCTACACTTTGGGTTTTTTGCCGTCGAGCACGTGGCGGAAGTAGGCGTAGGTGTGGAGTTTGTCGAGTTCGTAGGGTTCGATTTTGAGCCATACGCCGCTGCCAGCGGGGGGCGTGAGGGAGAATGCGGCGCAGAGGATGGCGCAGAGATTGGCGGCGCGGTCGGTGGTGCAGTCGGCCGTTTGGGGCGTGGCGTGGGGCGTGGCGCGGCCAGTGGCGTAGGAAGTCGTGTGACTGGTAGCGTGGTCGGTGGTTTGTCGTGCGAGCCACTGGGCGGTTCGGGCGGCGAGTGTGCGGCCGTCGGGCATCTGGGAGAGGAGTTGGAAGGTGAGGAAGGCGGAGACGTCGGTGGGTGTGCGCAGGAGTACGGCCAGTTGCTCGCGCTCGTCATCGAGGGGGAAGAGAGAGAAGACCGCTTGGGCGCCGTCCACTTGGGTCATGAGCGGCAGGAGCATGCGCAGCACTTTCACGCACTGGGGCTGGGTGAGCGCCTGTGCCGCGGCCTGTGCTTGGGGGCAGGCGGTGTCCCACTCGCCGCGCTCCATGAGGGTTTTGGCAGCGAGGATGCCGGAGAGGAAGGCCTGCGGACTGTAGGCCACGAGTTGCTGCCAGGCGGTCCAGAAAGCGGGGGCGGCGAGCGCGGGCAGGACTTCGGTCTTGAGTTCCTTTTCCGCGCGTCGGAAGTCCGTGTTGCTGAGGCCGTTGAGCAGGTTGGCGAGGGCTTTCCACTGCCCCTCCCCCACCCACTTGCGCATTTGTTCGTGCCAAGTCATGGGCGTGTGCCGATGCTAAGGAGTTACTTTTTTTTCTTTTCGTCGAAGTCGCCGCCGGCCTCCATCTGCATGCTGTAGATGTCGCGGTAGATGTCGCAGCTGGCGAGCAGTTCGTCGTGCTTTCCGCAGCCGAGGATGCGCCCTTTGTCCATGACCACGATTTGGTCGGCGTCCATGACGCTCTGCACGCGCTGTGCGATGATGATTTTGGTCATGCCGCGCACTTCGTCGCGCAGTGCCTGACGGATTTTGGCGTCGGTGGCGTTGTCGCAGGCGCTGGTGGAGTCGTCGAGGATGAGGATTTTGGGCTGCTTGATGACGGCGCGGGCGATGCAGAGACGCTGCTTCTGGCCGCCGGAGACGTTGGTTCCGCCCTGGTCGATGACGGTGTCATACTTGTCGGGCATCAGCTCAATGAATTCCTCTGCCTGGGCGATGCGGCACGCGTGCTGGCACTCTTCGAGGGTGGCGTCGGCCTTGCCCCAGCGGAGGTTGTCGAGGATGGTTCCGCTGAAGAGCACGTTCTTCTGCAGCACCATGGCGATGTGCTGGCGCAGGGCGTCGAGGTCGTATTGGCGGACGTCCACGCCGCCCACGCTGACGGTGCCTTCGTCCACGTCGTAGAGGCGGTTGATGAGGTTGGCGAGGGTGGTCTTGCCGCAGCCCGTTCCGCCGATGATGCCGATGGTCTGGCCGCTGCCGAAGTGGAGGTTGATGTCGCTCACGGCGTATTCGCCCGAGCCGTAGCCGAAGGAGACGTTCTGGAAGTCCACGCTGCCGTCAGCCATCTGTGTCACGGCGTTTTCGGCAGGCGAAACGATGTCGGCCTGCTCGTCGAGCACTTCCACCACGCGCTTTCCGCTGGCGGTGCTCATGGTGAGGGTGATGAAGATGCCGGTGAGCATCATGAGCGACTGGAGGATGCTCATGATGTAGGCGAAGAGGGAGGTGAGCTGGCCGGTGGTGAGGCTGCCGTCCACCACGAAGTGCGCGCCCCACCACGACAGGGCGATGGTGCATCCATAGACCACAATCATCATGATGGGGTGGTTGAGCGCCTGCAGGCTTTCGGTGTGCACGAAGAGTCGGTAGAGGTTTTGCGCCGCGCGGCTGAACTTCTCGTTCTCAAAGTCTTCGCGCACAAAGGCCTTGACCACGCGAATGGCCTGCACGTTCTCCTGCACGCTGCCGTTGAGGTCGTCGTATCGCTCAAAGACCTGCGCGAAGAGGCGGGTGGTCTTGCGGATGATGGTCCACAGGGCGGTGCCGAGGACGACCATGGCGATGATGAAGATGAAACTGAGTTTCCAGTTGATGAACACGCACATGACGATGCTGGCAATGAGCGTGAGCGGGGCCTTGACGGAGATGCGCAGCAGTTGCTGGAAAGCGTTCTGCAGGTTGCTCACGTCGGTGGTCATGCGTGTGACGAGCCCGGCGGAGGAGAACTTGTCGATATTTCCGAAGGAGAAGGTCTGGATGCGGCGGAACATGGCGTCGCGCAGGTTGTAGGCGAAGCCCGTGGAGGCGTATGCGCTGTTCCTTCCGGCGCCAATGCCGAAGAAGAGGCTGAAGCAGGCCATGACGAGCATGAGTCCGCCGTAGAGCAGCACTGCGCGCAGGTTTCCCACCATGATGCCGCGGTCGATAATCCATGCCGTGACGTAGGGGATGAGCACGCCCATCACCACTTCGAGCGAGGTGTAGATGGGGGTGAGGATGGCCGCGGTGCGATAGGTTTTCACCTGCGCCAGGAGTGTGGAGAAAAGTCCTTTAGACATATATTATATATGGTGTTTGCGGTTGTGTTTACTGCTCGTCGGCTGGTTCGCCGATGATTTCCTGCACGTCCTTCTCCACCTGCGTGAGCTTGGCCTTGCACTGCTCCATGAGGGTCTTGGCCTCCTTGAGGGTCTTGGCCAGGTCGTCGATGTTGAGGTCGCCGTCTTGCAGTTGTCCTACGATTTCGTTGAGGCGTTTCACGGCCTTTTCGTAGTTGAAGTCCTTTTCCATGATGTTCAGAGGATTTTGGATGTGATGGTTCCGTTGCTGAGTGTGGTGTTGATGGTGTCGCCGGCCTGTGCCTGAGCGGCGTCGGTGATGGCGCGGCCGTTGATGCGGGTGATGGAGTATCCGAGGCGGAGGATGTGCTGCGGGTCAGCGATTTTGAGTTCGTTTTCCGCCATTTGCAGCGTGTGGGTTTGCTGCTGCAGGAGCATTTTTGCCTGCATTTCGGCATGCAGCCACAGGGCTTGCAGCGTGGTTTGCTGGCGCGAAATCTGCTGCGTCACGTTTCGTTCCACGCGCGAAAACGTCTGCATCAGCGCGCTTTTGCGGTTGCTCACGGTCCGCTCTGCCAGCAGGGGCAGCAGGCGCGCCGCATTTTCCAGGGGAATTCGGGCGGCGGCGAGGAAGTCGCGGGCGGTGGTGGCCAGAATGTCGGCGCAATCGCTGAGCCATTGCAGGTGGCGCAGTTGGTGCTGAACGAGGAATTCGGCAGCGGCGGTGGGAGTCTTCACGCGAGTGTGGGCAACGCGGTCGAGCACAGTGTTGTCGCGCTCGTGGCCCAGACCAGTAATGATGGGCAGCGGGAACTGCGCCACGTTTTCCGCCAGCGGCAAGGTGTCGAAGCCTGAGAGGTCGGCCACGGCGCCGCCACCGCGGATGATGACCACGGCATCGAAGTCATCGGCGCGCTGGGCCACGGCGTTGAGGGCGGCAATGACGGTGGATTCCACGGTTTCGCCCTGCATGGTTGCGGCGAAAAGTTCGGTGCGGAAGGCCAGACCGTAGGCATTGTCGTGGAGTTGGCGCTCAAAGTCCTGATAGCCAGCGGCAGTGGGCGAAGAAATGACTGCGATGCGCTGCAGCAGCGTGGGCAACTGCAAGTTCTTGTTGTCGTCGATGATGCCCTCCTCCGTCAGTTTTTGCAGGATTTGCTGGCGCCTCCGCTCCATGTCGCCGAGGGTGTATGCGCCGTCGAGGTCTTTGACATTGTATTGAAATCCATAGCGCTCGCTGAAGTCCACGGTCACGCCCAGCATGACTTTGATGCCAGCCCGAAGCGACTGCCCCGTTTCCAACTCAAACTTTTTGCGCAGCATGGGCCAGAAGGGGCGCCAGATGGACGCACGTGCCTGTGCCACAGGCGTATTGCCCTGCTCGTCCTTTTGCACAAGGTCGAGAAAGCAATAGTACGTGCGGTCGCTCATGCTGGCAATTTCTGCCACAACCCAATAGGTGTCGGGCAGGGCCTTCTCCAGCGTATCCTTCACCAGTCGGTTGAGTTCGAGCAGCGAAAGGGAATTATGGTCGGCTTTAGTCAATTTGGTTTCCAGTGTAAAGGGTGTAGTAGGTGCCTTTCTTCTCGATGAGTTCGTCGTGCGAGCCCTGCTCAATGATGCGGCCATGGTCGAGCACCACGATGATGTCGGCGTTGCGCACCGTGCTCAGGCGGTGGGCAATGACGAAGGTGCTGCGGCCCTGCATGATGTGGTCCATGCCCTCCTGCACCAGCCGCTCGGTGCGGGTGTCGATGCTCGACGTGGCTTCGTCGAGGATGAGCGCGGGGGGATTGGCAATGGCGGTGCGGGCAATGGCCAGCAACTGGCGCTCGCCCTGCGAAAGGTTTCCGCCGTCGGCGGCGAGTTGCGTGTCGTAGCCGTCGGACAGGCGCTTGATGAAGTCGTCGGCATTGACCAGTTCGGCGGCCTGGCGGCACTCTTCGTCGGTGGCATCGAGGCGGCCGTAGCGGATATTGTCCATGACGGTGCCGCTGAAGAGGTGGGTCTCCTGCAGCACGTAGCCCAGGCTGCGGCGCAGGTGGTCGCGGTGGATGCGGCGAATGTCGATGCGGTCGTAGAGGATTTTGCCCTCCTGAATGTCGTAGAAACGGTTGATGAGGTTGATGATGGTGGTTTTTCCGGCGCCCGTTCCGCCCACGAATGCCACTTTCTGGCCCGCGTCGGTGTCGAGATTGATGTCGTAGAGCACTTGCTTCTCAGGCACATAACCGAAGTCCACGCCCTCGAAGTCCACTTCGCCGCGCTGGCGGGTGAGCGTGCCGTTCTGGCTGTCCTTCCATGCCCAGATGCCCGTGCGCTCAGTGGTTTCGCGCAGCGTGCCGTCGGGCTGTTCCTCAGCATTGACAAGCGTGACGGAAGCGTCGCCGTCGGTTTCGCTCGCGGCGTCCATCAGGTCGTAAACGCGCTGCGCTCCAGCCACGGCCATCACCACGCTGTTGATTTGCTGACTCACCTGCGAAACGGGGCGGGTGAAGTTCTTGATGAGCGTGAGGAAGGAGACGAGGGTTCCGATGGAGAGCGAGGCCGTGGCAAGCACGCTGTTCATGCTGGCCAGCGTGACGGGACGGGCATAGAAACTGTTGCCCTGCGTGGTGGTCACGCTCAGTGCCAAGACAGCGCCCAAAACGGCGCAAATGACGTAGATGAGGTTGCCCAGATTGCCATTGACCGGCATCACGATGTTGGCCACGCGGTTGGCGTCGCAACTGCTGCTGCGCAGGGTTTCGTTCAGTTGGCTGAAACGGCTCACCACTTCAGCCTCGTGGTTGAAAGTCTTCACCACTTTCTGCCCCGTGAGCATCTCCTCCACATAGCCGTTGAGGCTGCCCAGCGCCTGCTGCTGCACGCGGAAATGGGCGGCCGAGCGGTTGCCGAGCGTTCGGGTGATGTAAATCATGAGGAAGGTCATCACCACAACCACCATGGTGAGCAACCAACTCATGGAGAGCATGCTGACGAAGGTGATGCTGATGGTGATGAGCGTGGAGAAAATCTCCAGCATGCCCTGGCTCACCAACTGGCGCAGCGTGTCGACGTCGTTGGTATAGACCGACATGATGTCGCCGTGGGCATGCTCGTCGAAGTAACTGATGGGCAGCGTCTGCATGTGCCCAAACAGTTTTTGGCGCAGCCTGAGGAGCGTGCCCTGCGAAACGCGCACCATGAGCACGCTGTTCAGGTAGGCGCACAGGGCGCCGACCAGCAGGATGGCACCCAGTTTGCCGAGCGTGAGGAGCAGGGGCGAGTAGTCGGGGTTGGCGCTCTGCGTGAGCGGCACGATGTAGTCGTCGATGAGGGTTCGGGTGAACAGCGTGGATGCCAGCGTGGTGAAACTGGTCACGACGATGCAGACCACAACCACCAGCAGTGACCAGTGGTAGTTCTTCAGCACGTCGGTCAGCACGCGCCCCACCACTTTCCAACCGCCTTTCGGCATCTTGGCTGACATGTGGCGCTGCGGCCCCTGCGGCACGCGGTTCGACATTTTGTTTGCCATATTTCGTTTCTTATTGTTCTTCTTGCAAAATTATTTTTTTTGCAAAATCGCTTCAATCACGCCCTGCAGCGGCAGTTGCTGCTGCTCGCCAGTGCCCATGTTCTTGAGCGTGATGGTGTTTGTTTCCATTTCGTTGGCTCCCACGAGGGCGACGAAAGGAATTTGCTTGGCATTGGCATAACTCATTTGCTTTTTCATCTTCACGCTGTCGGGGAAGATTTCGGCGCTGATGCCTGCCTGGCGCACTTGCTCCAGTGCCTTGAGGCAGTAGTTGGCCTCGGCTTCGCCAAAGTTGACGAACAGCAGTTGCGTCGTTGCAATGGCCGACTGCGGGAAGAGGTCGAGTTGGTTGAGCACGTCGTAGATGCGGTCGGCGCCGAAGCTGATGCCCACGCCGCTCAGGCCGGGCATGCCGAAGATGCCGGTGAGGTTGTCGTAGCGGCCGCCGCCGGTGATGGAGCCAATCTCCACGTCGAGCGCCTTCACTTCCAGAATGGCGCCGGTGTAGTAGTTCAGACCGCGTGCCAGCGTGAGGTCGAGTTCCACCTCCGCCAGGCCGTCCATGCCCTCGGTGGCGGTTTTCAGCAGCGAGAGGATGGTTTCGGTCTCCTCAATGCCCTTCATGCCCACTTCGCTCTGCGCCAGAACGCCGCGCATGGTGCTGATTTTCTCCTCATTGCTGCCGGTGAGGGCAATGATGGGCTGCAGGCGCTCAATGGCTTCGGCAGGAATTCCGGCCTCGGCGAGTTCGGCGTTCACATTTTCGAGGCCAATCTTGTCGAGTTTGTCAATGGCTACGGTGATGTCAACGATTTTGTCGGGCTGGCCAATGATTTCGGCCATGCCGGCAAGTATTTTTCGGTTGTTCAGATGAACGGCCACGCGAATGCCCAGTTCCTGAAACACGGTCTGGATGATTCTGATGAGTTCCACCTCGTTGATGAGACTGTCGCTGCCCACCACGTCGGCGTCGCACTGGTAGAACTCGCGGTAGCGGCCCTTCTGCGGGCGGTCGGCGCGCCACACCGGCTGCAGTTGATAGCGCTTGAAGGGCAGGCTGATTTCCTCGCGGTGCTGCACCACATAGCGTGCAAACGGCACGGTCAGGTCGTAGCGCAAACCCTTTTCGCAGAATTTCGATGCCAGTTTCGGCGCGTTGCGCGACAGCAATTCCTCATCGGTGATGCCGCGGAAATAGTCGCCGCTGTTCTGGATTTTGAAAAGGAGTTTGTCGCCTTCCTCGCCATATTTTCCCATGAGGGTGGAAAGGTTTTCCATGGCCGGCGTCTCGATTTGCTGAAATCCGTAGCGCTCATACACGCGGCGGATGGTATTGAAGATGTAGTTGCGCTTGGCCATTTCCACGGGGGAAAAGTCGCGCGTGCCTTTGGGGATGCTTGGTTTCTGAGCCATTATTTCGATTTCTTTTGTAGTTTTTGTTTTGCTATTTCGATGGCCGCAACGAGGGTATCGACCTCTTGCGGCGTGTTGTAGAATGCGAAGGAGGCGCGCACTGTGCCCAGCACGCCCAGGCGGTGCATCAGCGGTTCGGCGCAGTGGTGTCCCGTGCGCACGGCCACGCCCTGAAAGTCGAGCAGCGTGCCGATGTCGAGGTGGTGGAAGGGCGGCACATTGAAGGAAACGACGGGTTCGCTCGTCCCTGCGGCTGCGCCGGAAACGCCTGCATGGCCGTAGATTTCCAGCCCGTCAATGCCGCGCAGTTGCTCCACGGCGTAGTCAGTGAGCAGCCGCTCGTAGGCCTGAATGCGGTCCATGCCCACGGCGTCGAGGTAGTCGAGCGCCACGGCCAGCGCATGGGTGCCCACATAGTCGGGCGTGCCGGCCTCGAAACGGTAGGGCAAGTCGTTGTAAGTGGTGCGCTCAAACGTTACATTCTTAATCATTTCGCCGCCGCCCTGGTAGGGGGGCAGTTGCTCCAGCAGGTTTTCTTTGCCATAAAGCACGCCCACGCCAGTGGGGCCGTAGGCTTTGTGGCCGCTGAAGGCGAAGAAGTCGCAGCCGAGCGCTTGCACGTCAATTTTCTGGTGAGGTGCCGATTGTGCGCCGTCCACAAGCACGGGAATACCGCGGCTGTGGGCGGCGTTTATTATTTCCGCCAGGGGCGAAATGGTGCCCATCACGTTGGAGGCGTGGGCCACGGCCACGAGGCGCGTGCGGTCGGTGAGCAGCGCGGGCAGTTGGTCGGCGCAGAGCGTGCCGTCGTCGTTCATGGGAATGACGCGCAGGCTCATGCCTTTCCGCTCGCAGAGCATCTGCCACGGCACGATGTTGCTGTGGTGCTCCAGTTGGCTCACCACGATTTCGTCGCCTGCCTGGCAGAATTTCTCGCCGAAACTGAAGGCGAGCAGGTTGATGCTTTCGGTGGTGCCGCGGGTGAAGATGATTTCGTTGGTGCTTCGGGCGTTGAGGAATTTCCTCACCCTTTCGCGCGCTTGTTCGTGCAGGTCAGTGGCCTGCTGCGAAAGGAAATGCACGCCGCGATGCACGTTGGCATTCACGTTGTAGTATTCGTCGGCCATGGCCTCCACCACGCAGCGCGGTTTCTGGGTGGTGGCGGCGTTGTCCAGATAGACCAGCGGGCGCCCATACACCTCGCGCTGCAGGATGGGAAAGTCCGCGCGGCGCGCCTGAATGTCTTTGTATTGGTCGAAAATATCCTGATTCATGAGAACTTACTTGCAGAGCGCGCAGCCGGCGCACTTGTTGAGTTCGCCGCGGAAGCGCTTTTCAATGAGGTAGTGCAGGCGGTCGCGCAGCGGCTGCAACTGCACTTGGTCGATGACTTGCCCCACGAACGCCACCTTCAGCAGCATGCGTGCCTCGGGCAGGTCGATGCCGCGCTGGCGCATGTAGAAGAGTGCCGCCTCGTCGAGTTTGCCCACGGTGCTGCCATGGGCGCACTTCACGTCGTCGGCATAGATTTCGAGCATGGGCTGGGTGAAGACGTGGGCCGTGGGCGAAGCGCACAGGTTGGCGTTGGTCTCCTGCGAATCGGTGTGCTGCGCCTCCTCCCTCACCAGCACGCGACCGGCAAAAGCGCCCGTGGCCTGCTCGTCGGCCACATATTTAAAGAGTTCGCGGCTCGTGCCATGGGGCGCCTGGTGGTCAATCACGGTGTTGTTGTCCACGTGCTGCCGCTTGTCGGCCACCACGCATCCGTTGAGGGTCACGCTGGCCTGTTCGCCCCGCATGCGCACGTCAACGGTGTTCCGTGTGCGGCCGTTGAAAATGGTCATCGTGTTGATGCTCAGCGTGCTGCCCTGCCCCACTTCGGCCACAGTGTCGCTCACGCGGCGGCACCGCGTGTGGGTTTCCTCCAGGTCGTAGAGGTCGAGGTTGGCACCGTCGCCGCAGAAAATCTCCACCACCTGCGAACTCAGGAATTCGGTGGGGTCCATGGCATGGTCGCAGAAGAGGATGGTGGCCTCGGCCTGCTCCTCAAGCACGATGAGCACGCGCCGCACCACCATGAGCGGCACTTGGCTGCGCAACACGTTCACCACCTGCAGCGGCTTGTCCAGGTGCACGCCTTTCGGCACAAAGACGAAGAGGCCGTCCTGCGCCAGCGCGGTGTTCAGTGCAGCGGTCGCCGATGCTTTTTCGCTGGTGGCATCGCACGCGTGCGCGTAATATTTATTAAGGAGTTCGGGCCTCAAGGCAGCGGCTTGGCGCAGGCTGCCCACAAAGACGCCCTGCTCGGTGAACTGCCCGAAGGTGGCGCCAAACGTGGGCGCGGGCTGCGGGTCATCGTTCACCACCATCACCAGGCGCGTGCTCAGGTTGGGCACGTCGCAGCGGAACACTTCGCTGTCGTCGGCCGACACGTGCAGGCGCTTCAGGTTCAGGCCGTAGTCGGGCGCAAAGAGGTCGCCCATGTCGGTGTACTTCCACCGCTCCTGCTTGCGCGTGGGAAATCCCAACTGCTCAAAGCGCGCCAGGGCGTCGGAGCGCACGGCGTTCATGGCGTCGGGACTGCCCTGCCGCAGCAGTTCGCTGCACTCGCGGTAGAGGTCTATGTATTGCTTCTCACTGCTCATGCTCCACCTTTTCTTTAATCCAGTCGAAGCCGCGGTTCTCAATTTCCTGCGCCAGCTGCGGGCCGTCGGTCATCACGATGCGGCCGTTGAGCAGCACGTGCACCTGGTCGGGCTTGATGTAGTCGAGCAGGCGCTGGTAGTGGGTGATGACCATGGCGGAAGTCTGCGGCGTGCGCAGTTTGTTGAACCCTTCCGCCACAATGCGCAGGGCATCGACGTCGAGGCCCGAGTCGGTCTCGTCGAGGATGCAGAACGTGGGCTCGAGCAGGGCCATCTGGAAGATTTCGTTGCGCTTCTTCTCGCCGCCGCTGAATCCCTCGTTCACGCTGCGGTTGGTGAGGCGCGAATCAATGCCCACCAACTGGCGCTTCTCGCGCATGAGTTTCAAGAAATCAGTGCTTTTCAGCGGCTCCTCGCCCTTGGCCTTGCGGCGCGCATTCACCGCGGCGCGCATGAAGTTGGTCATCGACACGCCCGGAATTTCCACCGGCTGCTGAAACGAGAGGAAGATGCCCGCGTTGGCGCGCTCTTCAGTGCTCATTTCCAGCAGGTTCTGGCCGTTGAACGTGATGCTGCCCTCGGTCACTTCGTAGGCTGGATGGCCCACGATGACGTTCGAGAGCGTGCTTTTTCCCGCGCCGTTCGTGCCCATGAGGGCATGGATTTCGCCGTCGCGGATGGTGAGGTCGATGCCGCGCAAAATTTCCTTGTCGGCCACGCGGGCATGCAGATTCTTGATTTCAAGCATATTGTTGGTAAATGCGTGTTTGCTGTTGTTTATCTGTTTGAAGTTAAAGAAGTTATCGCTTCGCTGGAAGTTATCGCTCCCTTCGGTCGCTAGAAGTTAAAAGCCGTTACCATAAGTCTTGCCGTTGCTATCGGCTTTAACTTCTAGGCGCGCAGCGCCGATAACTTCTTTAACTTCTCTAACTCCCTAATTCGTCATTCGTCATTCGTAATTCGTAATTCCTACCCCACTGCCCCTTCGAGCGAGACGCTGAGCAGTTTCTGCGCCTCCACGGCAAACTCCATGGGCAGTTTGTTGAGTACATCCTTGGCGTAGCCGTTGACGATGAGCCCCACGGCCTCCTCCGTGCCGATGCCGCGCTGGTTGCAGTAGAGCAGCTGGTCCTCGTTGATTTTCGACGTCGTGGCCTCGTGCTCCACCGTCGCCGTGTCGTTCTGCACGTCGATGTAGGGGAACGTGTGGGCGCCGCTGGTGGACGACAGCAGCAGGGAGTCGCACGACGAATAGTTGCGCCCGTTCTCCGCGTTCTTGCCCATGCGCACCAGGCCGCGGTAGGAGTTCTGGCTGTGGCCAGCGCTGATGCCTTTGGAAATGATGGTTGACGACGTATTCTTGCCCAGGTGAATCATCTTCGTGCCCGTGTCGGCCTGCTGGTGGTTGTTGGTCACGGCCACGCTGTAGAACTCGGCTTGGCTGTTGTCGCCCTTCAGCACGCACGACGGATATTTCCACGTGATGGCGCTGCCCGTCTCCACCTGGGTCCACGACAGGCGGCTGTTCTCGCCCGCCAGCAGGCCGCGCTTCGTCACGAGGTTGAGCACGCCGCCGCGGCCCTCAGCATCGCCGGGATACCAGTTCTGAACCGTGCTGTACTTCACTTCGGCGTTGTCCATCACCATGATTTCCACAATGGCCGCGTGCAGCTGGTTCTCGTCGCGCATGGGCGCCGTGCAGCCCTCCAAGTAGGAGACGTAACTGCCTGAGTCGCAGACGATGAGCGTGCGCTCAAACTGGCCCGTGTTGCGCGCATTGATGCGGAAATAGGTGCTCAGTTCCATGGGGCAGCGCGTGTTCTTCGGGATATAGACGAACGAACCGTCGCTGAACACGGCGCTGTTGAGCGCGGCGAAATAGTTGTCGCGCGGCGGAACAACGCTGCCCAGGTACTTCCTCACGAGGTCGGGATGCTCGCGCACGGCCTCGCTGATGGAGCAGAAAATGATGTTCTTCTCAGCCAGCCGCTCCTTGAACGTCGTTTTCACCGACACGCTGTCCATCACGGCGTCAACGGCAGTGCCGCTCAGCGCCAGCCGCTCCTCGAGCGGGATGCCCAGCTTGTCGAACGTCTTCATCAGCTCCGGGTCAATCTCCTTGTTCTGGTTCTCGCGCTGCCGCTGCGTGGGGTCGGCATAGTAGGAAATGGCCTGATAGTCAATGGGCGGCAGCGTGAGGTGGCCCCACGACGGCTGCTCCTGAGTCTGCCAGTAGCGGAACGCGTCGAGGCGGAACTGCAGCAGCCAGTCGGGCTCACCCTTCTTCTGCGAGATGAGCCGGATGACGTCCTCGTTGAGGCCCTTGTCTATGATTTCGGTCTGAACGTCGGTGGTGAAGCCGAATTTGTACTTCTCTTCGGCCACCTGCTTGACAAATTCATTACCCATAATGTCTCCTTTCAAATCTCTTTTCTCTGCCAGTTCAGTCGTCTGCTTCGCCGGCCTCCTTTCCGCCAAGCGCGCTGGGCAGCTTCTCCAGCAGCCCATAGCGCGGCTCAGCGCCCTGCGCCACCTCCGTAGAGTCGGTGACGATGAGCACATCGGGCACGGCAAACTGCCCGCCCTGCTTCCACAGGTAGAACAACTCCGTGCGCTCGCCCAGCTTGTCGCGGCGCGAACCGCCGTTGCTCTTGGCGAAGTCCATGACGTTGAACGCGAAACTGAGCAGGAATCCATAGCAAAGCGCGCCGATGACAGCGCCCGCCAGGCGGTTGAGGCAACCCAGGTGGACCACCTTGAACAGCCGCGTGAGCAGCGATGCCAGCAGGCCCAGCGCGATGGGCACGACAATGACAATGATGGCAAAGGCGAGCATATTGGCCGTGCCCTTCGCCGCGCCCGTGTAGCCCGAAAGCACATCGCCGAAGCGGTCGTAGAGCAAGACGGCCAGAGCCACGCCCACCACGGTGCCCAGCAGGTTGGCCAACTGCTTGAAAGCGCCTTGCCAAAAGCCCAGAATGGCGCCCAAGCCCACTACGACCAGCACCAGCAGGTCCATCGAATCACAGTTGCTTAAATCCATAAATTCGTTTCTTCGTTAAGGCGCCGCCGCCTCTCATGAGGCCCAACTGCGCCATCGTTTCTGCAAATCACTGCGGTCGTTTCCAAAAACCACTGCGGTCGTTTCCGAAAACCACTGCGGTCGTTTCCAAAAACCACTGCGGTCGTTTCCGAAAACCACTGCGGTCGTTTTCAAAAACCACTGCGGTCGAAAGTGAAGTATTGGCTTTAACTTCCAGCGAGCGCAGCGAGTGTTCACTTCTTCAACTTCCTCCATTCTCAAAAACGATGCCCTTCGTTTTGGAAAAGGAAGACCTTCGTTTCGGAAAAAGAAGGTCTTCGTTTCGTTGAGGTATGGCGGCAGGGGGCGGCAGCGTTCGAACGCTCCGGCATGCCCCTGCGCGCGGAAATGCCGCTCCGGCGCATGGAAATGCTGCCCCTGCGCATGGAAATGCTGCCCCTGCGCGCGTAAATGTTAGAGGTGCTGCTTCACTTCCACCTCGGTGTAGGTCTCGAGGACGTCGCCCTCGCGCAGGTCGTTGTAGTTGACCACGGAGATGCCGCACTCGAAGTTCACGCCCACGTCCTTCACGTCGTCCTTGAATCGCTTCAGGGCGTTGATGGTTCCGGTGTGGACTACGATGCCATCGCGGATGACGCGGATTTTGTCGCTGCGGTGAATCTTTCCGTCGGTGACCATGGCGCCAGCCACAGTGCCCACCTTCGTGATTTTGTACACCTGGCGCACTTCCGCCGTTCCGGTGTATTCCTCCTTGATTTCGGGGGCGAGCATGCCTTCCATGGCGCTCTTCACCTCCTCAATGGTGTCGTAGATGATGGAGTAGAGGCGGATGTCCACGCCCTCCTGGTCGGCCAGTCGGCGCGCGGCCTGCGAGGGTCGTACCTGGAAGCCGATGATGATGGCGTCGGAAGCCTTGGCCAGTTCCACATCGTTCTCGGAAATCTGACCAACGGCCTTGTGGATGACGTTGACCTGAATCTTCTCGGTGGAAAGCTTGATGAGCGAGTCGCTAAGGGCCTCGATGGAGCCGTCCACGTCGCCCTTGACGATGAGGTTGAGGTCTTGCACGCCGCCCACGGCAATGTCGTGCGCGATGTCCTCGAGTCCTTTGCGCTTGGTGGTGCGCAGTCCTTGCTCGCGTTTCAGCTGCTCGCGCTTGTTGGCGAGGTCGCGGGCCTCCTGCTCCGTCTCAAAGACGTGGAAGGTGTCGCCAGCGGTGGGCGCGCCGTTGAGGCCGAGGATGAGGGCGGGCTCGGCAGGCAGGGCCTGCTTGATGCGCTGCCCGCGCTCGTTGAACATGGCCTTGATGCGTCCCCAGTTGGTTCCGGCAAGCACGATGTCGCCCTGGTGGAGCGTACCGTTCTGCACGAGGACGGTGGCCACATAGCCGCGGCCTTTGTCGAGCGAGGACTCAATGACGCTGCCGGTTGCCTTGCGGTTGGGATTGGCCTTGAGGTCGAGGATTTCGGCCTCGAGCAGCACTTTCTCCATGAGCAGGTCCACGTTGATGCCTTTCTTGGCGGAAATGTCCTGGCTCTGGTATTTGCCGCCCCAATCTTCCACCAGATAGTTCATTGCGGCGAGCTGTTCCTTGATTTTCTCGGGGTTTGCGCCGGGTTTATCGATTTTGTTGATGGCGAAGACCATGGGCACGTTGGCTGCCACGCAGTGGCTGATGGCCTCTTTGGTCTGGGGCATGATGTCGTCGTCGGCGGCGATGATGATGATGGCGATGTCCGTCACCTTGGCGCCGCGGGCACGCATGGCGGTGAATGCCTCGTGGCCTGGGGTGTCGAGGAAGGTGATGTGCTTGCCGCTGGAGAGCTTGACGTTGTAGGCGCCGATGTGCTGGGTGATGCCGCCCGCCTCGCCGGCAATGACGTTGGTCTTGCGGATGTAGTCGAGCAGCGAAGTCTTACCGTGGTCAACGTGGCCCATGACGGTGATGATGGGGGCTCGGGGCTGGAGGTCCTCGGCATTGTCTTCCTCCTCAACGATGGCGTTGGAGACGTCTTCGCTGACGTAGGTGGTGGTGAATCCAAATTCCTCGGCCACGAGGTTGATGGTTTCGGCGTCGAGTCGCTGGTTGATGGAGACCATGATGCCGATGCTCATGCAGGTGCCAATGACCTGAGTGACAGGCACGTTCATCATGGTTGCGAGTTCGTTGGCGGTCACGTATTCGGTGAGCTTGAGCACTTTGCTCTCTGCATTCTCCTCGGCCTCTTCGGCTTCCATGCGGTTGTGAATGGCCTCGCGCTTGTCCTTGCGGTATTTCACGCCTTTCTTCATCTGCTTGGAGGTGAGGCGTGCAAGCGTTTCCTTCACCTGCTTCGAGATTTCCTCGTCGGTGAGTTCAACGGGCTTGTTGTTTTTCTTCTTGTTCTTCTTTCCGCCGCCCTGCTGTTGCTGCTGCTGACGGTTGGGCTGCTGGCCGTTTCCGCCCTTCTTCTTGGCGCCATCGCTCTGCAGTTGGTTGGCTGCGTCGTTGACGTCCACGCGCTCTTTGCCGATGCGGTTGCGCTTTTTCTTGCCAGTGCCTGCAGCGGCATTTGCGCCAGGCTGCTGCTTGGCCTTCTCCTCGCGCTCCTTCTTCCGCTCCGACTTGCTCTTTTTGTCGGGGCGCGTCTTGGTGTTGAGGGCGTCGAGGTCGATTTTGCCCACCACGGTGAAGTTCACGCCGGCGTTTGGCACGGTCGTGGGAATGTCGGCGCTGGGCTTTTCAGTGGGTTTCTGCTCAGCAGCGGGCTGTGCAGCGGGCGCTTCGGCAGGCTTAGTCTCAGGCGCAGCGGCCTTGGGCTCGGCAGGTTTCTGCTCAGCGGGCGCGGGCTCTGCCTTGGGCTCAGCAGGCTTTTCGGCCACGGGTTCGGCAGCCTTTTGCGGAGCGGGTTCGGACTTAGGCTCGGCAGGCTTGGCCTCAGGCGCAGCGGTTTTGGGCTCAGCTGGCTTTTCGGTCACGGGCGCAGCAGCCTTTTGCGGAGCGGATGGCTCTGCAGGCTTGGTCGCCGTGGGCGCGGCAGCCGGCTTTTCCTCTGGTTTGTCTTCCTTCTTGGAGGCGATGTCGTTGATATTGCCCACCACCTTGAACTCCTGCTTCTTTTCGGTGTTCGGGCGGAAGATTTCGGTCTCCTTCTTTTTCTTCTCCTCCTTTTCCTTCAGAAGTTTTTCCCGGCGTTCGTCCTTCTCCTTCTTTTCCTTCTCCTTGCGCTTCTGCACGTCGGCTTTCACCTCTTTGTCTGTTCCGAAAGCAGCCATGAGAATGTCATACTGCTCGTCCGTGAGCTTGGCGTTGGGAGTAGCCTCTTCCAAGGGCTTGTTTTTCTTCTGCAGCACCTCAGCCACGGTGTTCAGTGCCACATTGAGTTCTTTCAATACTTTGTTTAATCTTACAGGCATATCAACTTGTTTTCGCTATTGGATATTCGTTTCTTGGGTGCCAGTTCTGGGGGAAATGGCGCGGGGAAAGCCGCATGGGCGCTTCCCCAATGGGGCGCGGGCAGGACTTAGTTCTCGAACTCGGCGCGGAGCACTTCGAGCAGGTGGTCCACGGTGTCTTCCTCGAGGTCGGCCTTCTCGATGAGCATTTCGCGGGGCGCGTTGAGCACGTCCTTGGCGGTCTCCATGCCAATGTTCTTCACGGCATCGATGACCCACTCGTCGATTTCGTCCTTGAACTCGTCGAGGTAGATGTCCTCATTGTCGTCGTCAACATCGCGATAGACGTCGATGGTGCAGCCAGTAATCATGCAGGCGAGCTTGATGTTCATGCCGTTCTTGCCAATGGCGAGCGACACTTGGTCGGGCTGCAGGAACACGTCGGCCTTTTTTGCCTCCTCGTCGAGGGAGATGGAGGAGATGTGGGCCGGCGCCAGGGCGCGCTGGATGAGCAGTTTCAGGTTGTTCGTCCAGTTGATGACGTCAATATTCTCGTTGTGCAGCTCGCGCACGATGCCGTGGATGCGGCTTCCCTTCACGCCGACGCAGGCACCAACGGGGTCGATGCGGTCATTGTAGCTCTCCACGGCCACCTTGGCTCTTTCGCCCGGAATGCGCGCAATCTTGCGGATGGTGATGAGGCCGTCGCCGATTTCCGGCACCTCGTTCTCCAGCAGGCGCTCCAGAAATTCCGGCGCGGTGCGCGAAAGGATGATTTTCGGGTTGTTGTTCTGGTTGTCCACGCGCAGCACGATGGCGCGTGCGCTCTCTCCCTTGCGGAAGAAGTCGCCGGGAATCTGCTCGGTCTTGGGCAGCAGCAATTCGTTGCCCTCGTCGTCGAGCAGCAGCGTCTCGCGCTTCCAAGTCTGATAGACTTCGCCAGTGACAATCTGTCCCACTTTGTCCTTATATTTATTGTAGAGGTTGTCGTGCTCCAGCTCCAGAATCTTGGCGGCCATGGTCTGGCGCAGGGTGAGAATGGCGCGGCGGCCAAAGTCGCTGAAGTCCACTTTCTGACTCACGTCCTCGCCCACTTCGTAGTCCTCGTCCACCTGGCGCGCGTCGCTCAGGGCAATCTGCGTGCCCTCGTCCTCCACTTCGCCGTCGGGCACCACCTCGCGGTTCCACCAAATCTCGCAGTCGCCCTTGTCGGGGTTCACAATCACGTCGAAATTCTCGTCGTGACCATACATCTTCTGCAGCACGCTGTGGAACGACTCCTCGATGACGCTCATGAGGGTCGCGCGGTCAATGTTCTTCGTCTCTTTGAACTCCTGAAAGGTGTCTATCAGGTTCACAGTCTCTTTTGATTTTCTTGTAGCCATTATGTTTGTTTTTTTGATTTATCAATCCTCAGGCGCCAACGAAACGGGCGCTTTTTCCGGCCGAAACAGGCCGATGCTTCCTTCAAAAAGAAGGGAAAAGGCATCAGAACTTGATGACGGACTTCACCCACGACGGTTCGCCGTAGGCAAACGTGCGCTCCACATCGACGAGCTGCTTGCGCTTCTTGCCGTCCACCTGCTGCCGCTCCTGCCACTTCACGGTGAAGCCCTTGTCGTCGGCGCTGGTGAGCAGGCCAGTGATTTTCTTGCCTTCCTTAGGCATCACCTCCACCTCCGTGTCCACGGCGTTCACGTACTGCTGAACCACCTTGAAGGGCGCGCTGATGCCGGCGCTGCCCACCTCCAGCTCAAAGTCCTCCACGTCGCGGTCCAGGCCCTCCTCAATGTGGCGGCTCAGGTCGCAGCAGTCGTCAATCCACACGCCGTCCTTGTGGTCAATCTCAACCACAATGCGGTTGTCGGCGCTCACTTGCACGTCAACGAGGAAATACTCTCTGCCTGCGAGCCATTCGTCGCAAAGGGCGGTCACTTTCTTTTTGTCAATCATTGTTTTGCGAAAAGCAGGTTGGTTGTTTCTGATGGTTTGTTAAAAACGGAGGAGGAACTCGAAAGCCCCTCCTCGTTCAATCTGTCTGCAAAGGTACGCATTTTCTGCAGAAAAACAAACAATTACGCCAAAAAAAATGCGGTTTCAGGCCGTTTTTGACGCTTTTTTCGAAATCAGCAGCAGAAACACGTAGGTCAGCAGTCCATTGAGCAGCAACAATTCGTAGCCGAAAGCATAGCCCCACCACCGCGCAGCAGCGGCCTGAAGTCCATAGCAAAGCACCGGCGGAAGCACGCAGGCCAGCGGCACCAGCCTGCCCCTGAGGCCCCGCCGCGTGAAGATGGCAAAGGCAAACAGACCCAGCAGCGGGCCGTAAGTGTAGGACGCAAGCGTGTAGATGGTGTCGATGACACTGCTATTGTTGATGGCCCTGAACGCCAGAATGAACAGCACGAACACGCCGATGACGCCCACATGCACCCATTTGCGCCGCCGCTCATTCTGCTCCTGGCCATTCATTGCGTCTTTTTGCCCATCCGCCCCCGTTTCCTCCATCTCCAGGATGTCGATGCAGAAACTCGTGGTGAGCGCAGTCAAGGCACTGTCGGCACTGCTGAAGGCAGCGGCCACAATGCCGATGGTGAAGAAAATCAGCGCCGAACGCCCCAGCAGCCCCGTCGCCACGAACTGCGGCAGCAACTGGTCGCCCTGCGCCGGCAGCGGAGTCCCCGTGCGCTGATAGAGCAGGAGCAGCAGCACGCCCAGCGCGAGGAACAGGAAATTCACCGGAAGGAACAAAATGCCGTAGGCGCACAGGTCCTTCTGCCCGTCGCGCAGGCTGCGGCACGTCAGGTTCTTCTGCATCATGTCCTGGTCCAGCCCAGTCATCACGATGACAATGAAGATGCCACTCAGGAATTGCTTCACGAAATGCTGCCGCGACGCCCAGTCGCCGAACTCAAACACGCGGCTGTGCGGACTTTCCCACACGGCCTGCCACGTCTCCTTCGGCCCCAGCCCCAGCATCTGCGCCGCCTGCACCACGATGACCACCAGGGCCAAGAGCAGGCAAAGCGTCTGCAGCGAATCGGTCCACACCAGCGCGCGGATGCCGCTCCGCCGCGTGTAGAGCCAAATGAGCAGGAGCGTGAGCAAAACGATGGCGACAAACGGAGGCCGGTGGCGGAAACCAGCAAACGCATACTGCTCCAGAATGAGGCAAACGAGGTAGAGCCGCGCCGCCGCGCCCGCCATCTTCGACAGCAGGAAAAACCACGCCCCCACCTTCCGGCTCGCGCGCCCCAGCCTTTCGCCCAGGTAGGAGTAGATGGAAGTGACGCCGTGGCGGTAGTAAATGGGCAGCAGCACAAACGCCACGACCAGATAGCCGAAGAAAAAACCCATGCACATCTGCAGGTAGGTCATGTCGATGGCCATCGGCATGCCCGGCACGCTCACGAACGTCACGCCACTCAGCGACGCGCCAATCATGCCGAATGCCACCAGCGGCCACGGACTCTCCCGGTTTCCGCGGAAAAAGGCATCATTGCCGCCGCGGCCCGTCAGTCGGGCCACCGCCAGCAGCAAAGCGAAATAGATGAACAGCGTGGCAAGCAAGGCGCGGAGGAATTAACAATTAACAATTAACAATTAACAATTCGACTGCGGTCGTTTTCAAAAACCACTGCGGTCGTTTTTCAAAACGAGTGCGGTCGTTTTTCAAAACCACTGCGGTCGTTTTTCAAAACGAGTGCGGTCGTTTTCCGAAACGATGCCCTTCGTTTTCCAAAACGATGCCCTTCGTTTTCAGAAGTGGGCGCGGGCAGTGCGCAGGACAATCGCCCCGCGCGCCGAGGGGCGTGGGGACGGTTGCGATGCAGAATCGTAAAGGGAATGAGGCCTTTTCGCCGCAAGAACAAAGGATTTTCGCCGCAAGAACAAAGGGTTTTCGCCGCTAAGCCGAAGAATGTTCGCCACTAAGCCGAAGAATGTTCGCAGCGGAGACAGGGCTTATTCGTCGCGGAGCTCGAGCATTTCCTGAGTCTCGAGGATGAGGTCGCGCAGTTCTTCGGCCGTGGTGGCTTGGCCCATGATGCGGCCAAGCGGGTCGATGTAGAACATGGTTGGCACCCAATGGAGGTCGTAGGCCTTGGCGATTTCGTTTTCCTTCCAGGGCTGGAGGTTGCTCACCTGCATCCAGGGGAGCTCGGCCTGCTCAATGTACTTCTTCCAGGCGTCGGCGTCGTGGTCCATCGACACGCCCACGAAGATGAGGTTTTCCTGGGCGCAGGTGCAGAGGTTGGCGCGGTCGAAGGCGCTGGCACTCTTGCATTTGCACTTGCTGGGAGCAGTTGCGGGGTCCTTGCAGGCTTTGCAGCCGGTGAATTCGTCGAACACCTTTTTGAGTTCAGGCATGTCCTTGCGGCAGTCGCCGCACCAGGAGGCGTAGAAGTCGAGCACCACCCACACGCCGCGGTAGTTGTTGAGGTTGAATGTTCGCCCGTCGCTGGCGGTGGCCACGATGTTTGGGGCCTGGTCGTTGAGTTTGAGCGACGAGAGTTGGATTTCGTTTTCCTCCGCAGCAGCGGGTTCTTGGGCGTGCAGGCAAGGCACGCAGGCCAGGGCGAGCGCCATGGCAAAGAGCATTTTCTTCATGTTCCAAAGGGGTTTATGTGGGGGCAAAGTTAGCGCAAAATTTCGTTTTCCGCAACAATCGCGCGGAAAAAGTCGCTCTGCCCCACCCTTTTGCGCGGCGGAAGGGGCAGGCGCGGGCCTGTATGTTCGATGGAAACGGCCTATTTGGGGAGTGTGAATTGGAAAACGAGCCCGCCCTTGGGGTCGTTTTCCACGCTGATTTCGCCGGAATGGAGCAGCACGGCGTTCTTCACGATGGCAAGTCCGAGGCCGGTGCCGCCAGTCTTTCGGCTGCGTCCCTTGTCCACGCGGTAGAATCGCTCGAAGAGTCGCGGCAGGTCCTCTTCGGGGACGCCCACGCCGTTGTCGGCAAAGCGGAAGAGCCAGGCGGAGGGCGTTTCCTTGGCAGTGAGGGTGATGGTGGTGCCAGGGCCGGCGTAGGCAATGGCGTTGGAGGTGAGGTTCTGGAATATGCTCTGCAGGAGCGAGTGGTCGCCCTGCACGACGATGCCGCTGGGCAGGCGGTTGTCGAAGGTCATCTGGTGTTCGCTGAGGAGGAGCGCGGCGTCGTGCTGAATTTCGCGCACGAGCTGGCTGACATCGACGGCGGTGAAAGTGGCGGTTTGCACCACGTTTTCCATGCGTGTGAGGGAGGAAATGTCGTGGAGCAGGGCGGTGAGCCGCTGCGACTGGATGTAGCATCGGCCGAGGAACTGGCGCTTGGTTTCCTCGTCCATGTTGTCGCTGCTGAGAATGGTCTCAAGGTAGCCCTGAATGCTTGCGATGGGGGTTTTGAGCTCGTGCTCCACGTTTTGCGTGAGCTGGCGCTTCATGCGGTTTTGTTCCTCTCGCGTGTGCCGCAGGTTGTAGTGTATTTTCACAATTCGCTCGGCAATTTCTCCCAGTTCGTCGTGGGAGAAATTCAGGAGGTCGGCGGGATTGAGGTCTTCGTTCTGCACCGCGGCCTGCGCAAAGAGGCGCAGGTTGGTGATGTTTCGCCCCAGCCGGTGGGAGAAATGGTAGAGCAGCAGGCAGAGGAGAACGGCAAGCGAGGTGGCAACGATGAGGTAGGTGTGGTCGGCCTGCAGGGTGTGCTCCAGGGCGCTGTCGTAGGGCAATGCTGTGCGCACCACGAGTCCGCGGCTGTGCATGAGCGACGCGGAGTAGAAGTATTCGCGGTGCAGGGAGTTGCTCCTGCGCTCAGTGTCGTATCCCTGCCCTTTGCGCATGGCCTCTTGCACTTCGCGGCGCTCCTTGTGGCAGCCCATGCAGTCGTAGCGCTTACAGACATTGTCGTAGAGGACGCAGCCGGCGGTGTCGATGATGGTGACGCGCATGCTGTCGAGGCGGTGGCGGTCGATGTATTCGTCGAGCGCGGCCTCGTCGATGGTGTCGTTCTCCTCAATGAACTCCAGCAGTGCGGCGTTGTAGTTTTGCATCCGCGCATGGAGCAGTTCCACCTTGAAATGGCGCTCGCGCCGCTGTGTGTAGGCGGCGAAGACGAGCGCGTAGAGGAGGAAGATGCCGAGGATGAGCAGGGCTAACTTCAGTCCGAGCGGGATGCGTTTCTTCATAGGCGAAGCGGATGGTTCCAGCCGCAGAGGGCGGAGGGGTTATTGCATGAAGTAGCCGTAGCCTTGGCGCGTGATGAGGAACTTGGCGTAGGGGCCGATTTTCTTCCTCACGCGGGTGATATTGACGTCAACGGTGCGGCCCATGACCATGACGTTGTCGGGCCAAACCTTGTCGATGAGTTCTTCGCGCGAAAGCACGTGACCGCGGTTGTCCACGAGCAGGCGCAGGATTTCGAATTCAGTCTTGGTGAACGGCACGTACTCGCCATCGACGGTGACGGATTTGTTGTTGAGGTCGAGCACCACGCCCTGGTAGGTGACATGCTCGTCGGCGGGTTCTTGCTCGGGCTCGCTGCGGCGCAGCACGGCACGGATGCGTGCCACGACCTCGCGCACATTGAAGGGCTTGGTGATGTAGTCGTCGCCGCCCAGTTCAAGGCCTTTCACCACATCGTCCTCGCCGCTGCGGGCCGTGAGGAAGATGACTGGCACATGGTGCGTGTCTTCGCTTGCGCGGAGCGTGCGGGCGAGTTCGAAGCCTGAAATGCCGCCCATCATCACATCGAGCAGGAGCAGATTGTATTTGCTCAGGTCTTGCGCCAGCGCCTCTTCGGCAGAATTGGCGGTCGTCACGCTCCATCCCTCCTGCGTCAGGTTGTAGCGCAGGATTTCGCACAGGTCTTGCTCGTCGTCAACCACTAAGATTCGCACAATTTTGTCGTTCATATTCATTTTTGCATTTTGATGTGTGCCGCAAATTTAGTGATTTTCCGTTATTTGCACAAAATATTCATCGTTACAATATCATTAAATTGCGTTTTTTCCGCCAAAAAACTCAGCGATTTGCACAGCCGGCGTGCCACAAAAAGGGCGCAAACGCTTGCTGCGGCGCACGAAAAAGCGTAACTTTGCAGCCAACTTCGCAAAACCCTACACCATATATAATATAGAGCATGAGGCTGTTGAGCATACGCGACCGGCAAATTCTGCGCCTGGCAGTGCCCTCCATCGTGAGCAACATCACGGTGCCGCTGCTGGGACTGGTCGACGTGGCCATCACGGGGCACATCGGCAACGCCACGCACATCGGCTGCGTGAGCGTGGGCAGCATGATTTTCAGCCTCACCTACTGGCTGTTCGGGTTCCTGCGCATGGGCACCAGCGGCCTCACCGCCCAAGCGCTGGGCAAGCGCGACCTGCCGGCCTGCACGCGCCAACTGGTTCAGTCGCTGGCCATTGCGCTGGCCATCGCCCTGCTGCTCCTGCTGCTGCAATGGCCGTGGCTCCGTCTGGCGCTTCTGCTCATTTCGCCGGAGGCGGACATCGCCGCGCTCACGGGCCGCTACTTCTACATCTGCGTGTGGGGCGCGCCCGCCATGCTCGGCCTCTACTCGCTCAACGGCTGGTACATCGGCATGCAAAACACGCGCACGCCGATGCTGGTGGCCATTTCGCAAAACGTGGTGAACATCGTCGCGAGCCTCGCGCTGGTCTTCGCCTGTGGCATGGGCATTGAGGGCGTGGCGCTCGGCACGCTCATCGCGCAATGGACCGGCCTGCTGCTTTCGGCCGCCATGCTGCTGCGCTACAAGCGTTTGCGCCGCTACGTGCGAGGCAAAAGCCTGTTCGTGGGCAAGGAAATCAGGAAGTTTTTCGGCGTGAACCGCGACATTTTCCTGCGCACCGTCTGCATGGTAGGCGTCAACCTGTTCTTCACTTCGGCTGGCGCGCGCCAAGGCGCCGTGGTGCTGGCCGCCAATGCCATTCTGCTGCAACTGTTCCTCACGTTTTCCTACTTCATGGACGGTTTCGCCTACGCCGGCGAAGCGCTGGCGGGCCGGTATTTCGGCGCGAAAAGCCCCAAACTGCTGCGCGACACCATCCGCCACCTCTTCGGCTGGGGCACGGCCATGGCGCTCCTTTTCAGCCTCACGTTCTGGCTGCTCGGCACCGACATCCTGGGCCTGCTCACCACCGACGGCGAGGTGGTGCAGACCGCGGCGCGCTACCTGCCCTGGACCATCGCCATCCCCTTCGCCAGCATGGCCGCATTCCTCTGGGACGGCGTGTTCGTGGGCATCACGGCCTCGCGCGGCATGCTCATCTCCTCCGCCATCGCCACCCTCGCCTTCTTCCTCGCCTACCTGCTCCTGCGCCCCGCCCTCGCCAACCACGCCCTCTGGCTGGCCATGACCCTCTACCTCTTCCTCCGCGGCGCCGTGCAAACCTGGCTGTATGGGAGGGGGAAACGCCTGCAATAGCCTGCCCTTTTCATGGCCAAAAAAGGCACAAAAAAAGTCGCCGGCACACTTTTCCAAGCGACTTTTTCGGAATCAGCACACTTTTCCAAGCGACTTTTCCCAAAATCCGCCTATTCTTCTTCGTAATAATAGGAGTAGTCGATGCCTTTCATGAAGGTTTCGCGGTCGTTGATTTTGTCGGTCAGTGCGCCGGAAATGAGCGCTTTGATGGCGTGAGTGTCGCTCACGCTTTCGGCCATGGCGTCAAGGTATTGGCGCTTGTCTATTTTGCTCCAGTCCACGCATTTGCGCAGGGTTCGCCGGAGCATGAGGTCGAGCCAGATGCGCGTGCTGCGGCCGTTGCCTTCCATGAACGGATGGGCCACGTTCATTTCCACGTACTTGTCGATGATTTCGTTGAGCGTGGTCTCGGGCATGCGCTCAATGGTCTGCAGCGTGGCGGGGAAATAGAGGGCGTTGGCAAAGGTGAATCCGCCTTTGCTGATGTTTTTCGTGCGAATTTGCCCGGCAAAGTCGTAGAGACCGCCGAAAAGGTATGCGTGGATTTGCTGCAGGCACTTCACGCTACCGGGTTCAAGGGTGTCGAGCAGGCCGCTTTCGAAGAGGTCGTAGGCTTTTTTCTTACTCTGCCCGTCGATGGTGTTGTCGCTGTAGAGAAACCAGTCGAGGAAGGCCGTGGCTTTGTTGTTGGGAAAATTCTTCGCCAACGCAACGATGCCGTCGCTGTCGAGGGTGTCGGTCAGGTATCGCTTGCCATCGGCCGCAGTCAATTTCAGTTGGTTAGTAGCACTAACCAACTCGCTGTTTTCCTTCTTCAGTTTGGCCTTCAGATACTTCCAATAGTTGCGCACCTTCTGATAGTCGTCCTGCTCATTGAGCGCGGCCACGACGTCGATGACGGAGAACCACCATTTGTTGTTCCCGTCGTCCCATGCGGCGCGCACTTCGCGGTTGTTGAAGAAGCGCAGGGAAACTTTCTGTGGTGCTTTCGCCGTCATTTTCCGTAGGCGTCAAGGCCGTCTTTGAGGAACTGGATGAAGTGGCCGACGTTATCGTCGAAGGTGTAGGGTTTGGTGAGGGGCAGGCCCTGGTTGTCGAGCAGCACGTAGAAGGGTTGGGTGTTGTTGCCGAACTTGTGGCTCTGCAGGTAGCTCCACTTGGCGCCGACGGTGCGGAGTTTGTGGGTTTCGCCGTCGTCGGAAGTGAGCGTGACGGGCTGTGGCAGCGCGGTTTTGTCGTCCACGTAGAGCTGGATGAGCACATAGTCGTCGCGCATGAGGCTGGCCACGGTCTGGTCGGTCCAGACGGCAGCCTCCATCTTGCGGCAGTTCACGCAGCCATAGCCGGTGAAGTCAATCATCACGGGCATGCCGTGGCCCGCGGCGTAGGCCATGCCGGCGTCGTAGTCGGTGAACATCGGCTTCACCTCCTGCTCGGGCATGAGGTTGAAGTCCTGCGTCTTCATGGGCGGTGCAAAGGCGCTGACGGCCTTGAGCGGCGCGCCCCACAGGCCGGGCACCATGTAGATGGCGAAGGCCAGCGAGGCCCAGCCGAGGAAGAAGCGCGCCACGCCGATGTGCTGGTCATCGTCGTCGTGCTTGAATTTCAGGCGGCCCAGCAGATAGATGCCGAGCAGGGCGAAAAGGGCTATCCAGAGCGCGAGGAATGTCTCGCGGTCGAGCAAATGCCAGCCGTAGGCCAGGTCGGCCACGCTAAAGAATTTCAGCGCAAAAGCGAGTTCGATGAAGCCGAGCGTCACCTTCACGGTGTTCATCCAGCCGCCGCTCTTCGGCATTTGCTTCAGCCAACTGGGGAACATGGCGAAGAGGGTGAACGGCAGGGCCAGGGCAATGGCGAAGCCGAGCATGCCCACTGCCGGCGCCAGCCAGCCGCTTTGGCTCACTTCCACCAGCAGGAACCCGATGATGGGGCCGGTGCAGGAGAAACTGACGAGGGCGAGGGTGAAGGCCATGAGGAAAATGCCCAGCAGGCCGCCGGTCTTCTCTGCTTTGGAATCGACAGCGCTGCTCCACGAACTGGGCAGCGTGAGTTCGAATGCGCCCAGGAAACTGGCGGCAAAGACCACGAGCAGGGCGCAGAAGAAGAGGTTGACCACGGCGTTGGTGCTCAGGTTGTTGAGCGCCGCCGGTCCGAGCAGGGCGGAGACGATGAGGCCGAGCGCCACGTAGATGACGACGATGCTCGCGCCGTAAATCCAGGCATCGCGAATGCCGCGCCGTTTGTCGCCGCTGCGCTTCAGGAAGTAGCTCACGGTCATGGGAATGATGGGCCAGACGCAGGGGGTGAACAGGGCGACGAATCCGCCGAGCAGGCCCAGTAGGAAGATTTTCCAGAGGGGACTGTCGGCCGCCGCTGCCTCGCCGCCGGCATCGAGTGCCTTCAGTTCGGCGGTCACGGGGCGCCACCAGTCGCTTTCGGCCAATGCTGCGGAGTCGACGGGCGCTGCCAAAAGGCTGTCGGGGGCAGCAGTTTGCACCGTGTCGGGCGCCGCTTCCGCCACTTCCTCAGCGGGTTCCTCGGCCTTTTGCCCAGGCGTTTCGGCCGCTTTGGGGGCAGTGCCGCTGAAACTCACCTCCACGTCGGTGGGCGGCGTGCAGCGCTGGTCGTTGCAGGCGCTGTACTGCAGGTAGCCCTCCACTTTATAATCGCCGCCGGTGAGGCGCAGTTTCTGCACAAACTGCCCGCTTTTCTCGAAGAAGAAAACGTCGGTGCCAAAGGCGTTGTCGTAGGCTTTCTTCACGTTGCCAACGGCCTTGAGCGGTCCGTCGAGCTCGGCGCCAGTGAGCGTTTCCGCGTGGAAAACGGTGTTGTTGGGACCGTCCTCCACCTTCTCCGTGGAGTACATGTGCCAGCCGTCCTCAATGGCGGCGTCGAACACCAGTTCGGCGGCAGTGGGCGAGGTTTGGCGCAGTTGCGATTTCACCTTCACGGGTTGGGCCATTTGGGCGGACGCCGCTACGGAAATGGCGGCGAAAAGGGCGAGCAGAATGGCTTTGGTCTGTCTCATATTCGGGGGCAAGCGGGGATTTTGGTCTGAAAAAGTTTTTGCAAAAAGGGGAAAATGGGGTCAGTTGTCCTCTGGCAGCGCCGCGAGCATGCGCTGTGCCGCCAGTTGCAGTTGCAGGTTCTCGCTGCTCAGCGCGGCCTGCGCCTGGTCGCGCAGTTCGGCCGTGGAGCGCGGCTTGAGCGGCGTGCGCCTCACGATGTGGATGAGGGTGTAGAAGCCGAGGATTTGCTTCATCTCCTGCTCGCTCGCCACCCACCGGAATGCCGCATCGGCAGCGCCGGGGAAGCGCGACAGCACGTGCATGGCCGCCAGTTGGGCAATCTCCACCGTGCGGATGTCGTCCACCCACAAGTCGGCCAGTTCGGCGTCCATGTTCTCGGGCGGATAGATGAGCATGCCGAGGATGCGGCATTCGCGCACTTGTTCCTTCCACAGTGCCTGCGCCAGGGCGGGCAACTGATGCTTATTCTCTTCGCGCAATTCGTCGGCAAGGGCCTGCAGGCGTGGCAGTTCCACGCCGAAATTCACGCGATAGTCGGCAGTGGCGGCGGGGTTCTGGCCCGTCTCCTTCGCCTTGGCTTCCGCGGCTTGGCGCATGGCCGCCGACGCCACGCCGTTCATCGCGGCGCGCAGGTCGGCCTTCACCTCGCGGATTACCTGTCCTATTGTTCTACTCATTGACGAGGGGCAGTGTGGCGTAGTCGCGGCTGTAGCGCAGCATCTGGTCTGCGTAGCCTTCGCCGTAAGCAACGCTCACGCCGGTTATTTCGCCCGTCTGCGGGTCAGTCGTGGCCGTATAGACGGGATTGATGAATCCTTTGTATGGGGCGAGGTTCAGGCGCTGGTAGCGCTCCAGCACTTCCTTGTGGAGTTCGGGGTCCACTTTCACGCCGTAGGTCTCAACCAGTTGGCGCGCGCCCTCATAGTCGCCCGTGCTCTTCACCTCCTGAATCTTGGCGAGCAGGCGGCCGAAGAGCGCACGAAGCTTCTCATAATCATTGATTTGCACGTAGGTCTTTCCGTCGCGCTTCACGAGTTCCACCACGTTGTCGGCCTTGCCCTGCTCGTAGCACCAGTGGGCAATGAGCGAGCGGTTGCGCATGTGCGCCTCCTCAATGTCGTTGCCCGGCTGAATGCGCACCAGCTGCGTCATCAGGCCGTTCATCATGTAGGTGTAGTACTGCGCTTTGTAGGCCTCATCGTCGGGCGTCAGGCCCAGTTCGCGCATCTTCGCATCGGCCAGGTAGTAAAGGCCGAAGAGGTCGGCGCGCGCTTCCTCAATGGTGCTGCCGTAGGCCTTCAGGCTGTCGGGGTCAACGCCATCGAGCAGGCGCCCCGAGCCGTGGCCCAGGCACTCGTGCAGGTCGGTGTGCAGGTCGTCGGTAATGTCGCCATACTGCTTGATGCGCGCCCTTTCGGCGTCATTGATGACGAACTCGTCGCTGAATCCGTTGCCCTTCGCCGCCTGGTTGTAGGCATCGGTCAGGTTGCCGATGGTCACCGACTTCGAGCCGTGCTCCTTGCGCACCCAGTCGCTGTTGGGCAGGTTGATGCCGATGGCGGTCGAGGGGTAGAGGTCGCCGCCCAGAATGGCCGCCACAATCACTTTCGCGCTCACGCCCTTCACCGTTTCCTTCTTGAATCGGCTGTCCACGGGCGAATGGTCCTCAAACCACTGGGCGTTCTGGCTCAGCGTCTCCGTGCGCTTCGTGGCCTCCAAGTCCTTGAAATTCACGATGCTCTCCCACGAGCACTTCAGGCCGAGGGGGTCGCCGTAGCATTCCGTGAAACCGTTCACGAAGTCCACCAGCGGGGCAGTGTTCTCGGCCCAGAGGATGGTGTAGTCGTCAAAAGTGTGGAGGTCGCCCGTCTGGTAGAACTCAATGAGCTTGTCGATGACGGCTTGCTGCTGCTCGTCCTCGGCAAAGGGGCGCGCCTTCTTCAGCCAGTCCACCACCTTGATGAGCGCCTGGTGGTAGAGGCCGCTCGTGGTCCAGCGGCGCTCGCGGATGGTACCGTCAGCGTCCTTCACCAGCCGGCTGTTCATGCCGAACATCACGGGGTGGGGATTGTTGGGGTCCTTCATGGCGGTGTAGAAGTCCTCGGCCTCGGCCTGCGTCACACCGTCGTAGTAGTTGCTGGCACTGGTGAGCACGAGGTCGGCGCCGGCCGCCAGGTTCACGCGCTTCGCCATGATGGCGGGGTCGAAGATGATGGGGCAAACCACGTCGAGCAGTTCATCCACGCTCTTGGCGCCGAAGTCGGCGATGTGCTGCTTGAAGTAGGGCGTGTCCTTCACGGCCTGGCGCAGGAACGCCTCGGTGAATTCCGGCACGAACTTCTCGCAGCCGTAATGGTGGTGAATGCCGTTGCTGAACCACATTCGCTTCAGGTAAACCTCCAGGCCCTTGAAGTCGTCGCTCTGGCGGTCGCCCTTCCAGTCGGTGTAGATGGTTTCGAGCATTTTGCGGATGCGCAGGTTATACTTGCCGTTCTGGTCGAACAGGATGTCGCGGCCGGTGAGCGCCGCCTGCTGCAGGTAGTAGATGAAAGTCTGCTGCTTGAGGGTGAGGTTTTCGAATCCCTCCACCTTGTAGCGCAGCATCTGCAGGTCGGCAAACCGTTCGTCGCTGTAGGCGAACGGCGATTCCTGGGCCGAGGCTGTCGGTGCAGCCATGCCCAGCATCGTTGTCAATGTCATCATAAACAGTATTCGTTTCATGTTTTTGCGTCTTATATATTATATAATGTGTAGGCCCAAATCCGGAACGACTGCAGTCGTTTGCAAAAACGACTGCGGTCGTTTTCCAAAACCACTGCGGTCGTTTTCGGAAACCACTGCGGTCGTTTTCGGAATCGCTGGCGGCGGATTGCAGTCTCCGCTGGAGAGAATTGACGTTTGCGCCGCGGCGGTTGCGGGTTTTATTCGCGGACGAAAACCTTCTTGGTCGTGACGGTGCCGTCGGCGTGACGCTCCTTCACGATGTTGATGCCGCGCTGGGGCGACTGCACTTGGGCGCCGCCGAGGGTGTAGTAGGTGGCGCTGACGACTTCGGTGCTC